>Ga0210393_10000782_pt1 | contig 27544 bp, 20 predicted proteins | sample IncBWC27OmetaG_FD_160068 | JGI IMG/M metagenome (GOLD analysis project Ga0210393, IMG submission 160068) | Forest soil microbial communities from Barre Woods Harvard Forest LTER site, Petersham, Massachusetts, United States - Inc-BW-C-27-O ...
TCACTCTTGAGGATAATGGCATCTCAGACCACGAGTACTGCAAACCTGACGGGGATTGCGAGGAATTCCCAGGCTGAGCTGACCCACCAGGCGGAAGGTTTACAAATACGGAGGAGAACACAATGGCGTTTGTTACAACGAAAGACGGAACCGAGATTTATTACAAGGATTGGGGCAAGGGGCAGCCCCTGTTTTTTCATCATGGCTGGCCGCTGTCGGCGGACGACTGGGACACGCAGATGATGTTTTTTCTGCAGCACGGGTACCGCGTGATTGCGCATGACCGGCGCGGGCACGGGCGGTCGACGCAGACGGCGAATGGGCATGACATGGACACGTATGCGGCGGATGCGGACGCAGTAGTGCAGGCGCTCGACCTGAAAGATGCGGTGCACATCGGGCATTCGACGGGCGGCGGCGAGGTGATTCGTTATGTGGCTAAGTTTGGAAAAGGGCGCGTGGCAAAGGCCGTACTCATCAGCTCGATTCCGCCGAAGCTGCTGAAATCGAAAGAGAATCCAGCCGGGCTCCCGCTGGAGGTCTTCGATGGGCTGCGTAACGGGACTGCGTATCAGCGTTCGCAGTTTTATCAAGACATCACGATTCCGTTTTACGGGTTCAATCGGCCCGGCGCAAAGGTGTCGCAAGGCATCCGGGACAATTGGTGGCGCCAGGGAATGATGGGCAGCGCGCAGGCGCACTATGAGTGCGTCCGAGTGTTGTCGGAGACGGACTTTTTTGAGGATCTGAAGAGCGTCGAGGTGCCGGTGCTAATTCAGCATGGCTTGGACGATCAGATCTGCCCGTTTGAGGCAAGCGGAGCCATCGCGATCAAGCTGGTGAAGCAGGGGACGTTGAAGACGTATGCGGGGTTCCCGCACGGGATGCCGACGACGCATGCGGAGCAGGTCAATGCTGATTTGCTCGAATTCGTTGCGGGGAAGACCAGCGCGGCGGCGGGATGAAGTCGCGACGCGTGTCTAGAGACGTCGCACGATAGAGCGGCAGCTTGATCAAGGCTGTGAACGACGCGGGGAACGCAGGTTTCTCGCGTCGTTTTGTTTTCGGGGGAGCGGCTACGCACAGTGTTACTGCGGAAGCCCAACGCGGCGAACGATGTCCTGGAAGCGCGGATCGGGACGCAGAGGATCGAAGCCGGGTCGCAGCAGGACTCCTGGATTGAAGCGCTCTTCGTAAGCCTTCTCCAACCACAAGATTGCTTGATTGGAATCGCCCAGAGCTGCGTAGACCGTTGCGATCTCAGAGCCGTGGGAATACGTCGCATTGGAATGTGATTTCAGTTCGTTGAGTTGTTGCAGCGCTTCGGATTTTTTGCCCGAAGCGGCGTATGCGCGGCCGAGATTCGCTACGCAGGTGGGACTGCCGTTGCTCAGCTGCACGGCGGCCTGGAGTTGTGCGACGGCAGGCTCGAGCATGTGTTTTTGCAAATAGGCCTGCGCGAGCTGATTGTGGGCCATCGCGAAATTGGGATCCATCTCGATCGCTTTTTGGCTCTGCGCGATGGCTTCGTCGTAAGCGTGCGCGAGGACGAGAAGCTCGGCGAGGTCGGATTTGATGATCAGGGAGAGCGGATCGAGACTTTCGGCTTTCTTCATCTCGGCGATGGCTTCTTCGTAGCGATTCACCAGCGCGAGATGCTGGGCGTACCAGTGGTGCGCGGTGGCGTAGCCGGGATTGAGTTTGAGAGCTTGCTGGAATTCCTTTTCGCCGGCTCTGAAATCCCAATCGTAACCGTCGAGGCAAAATGCGAGGGAGTTGTGTGCTTCGCCAAGCGAGCTGTCGAGTTCGATCGCCTTGACTGCCGCTGCTTTGGCTTTAGGGAGCGCCTCTTTTGGAGTCATCACGGCGTACTGCCAATCGCCGAGCAGGGCGTACGTGTCGGACAGGCCAGAGTATGCGGGCGCGTACGTTGGATCTTCGTCGATTGCTTGGTTGAAGTATGCGAGAGCGACTTTCAATCCGTCGGCAGTGCGCTTGTTCCAGAAGTAGCGGCCCTTGAGGTAGGACTCATACGCTTGCGGATTCACAACCTTGGCGTTTTTTAACGCCGCTTGCTCTTGCTCATTCAGGTTGATGCGGATCTGGTCGGCGATCGCCTGGGCAACCTTGCTCTGCAATGCGAGCGTGTCTTTCACCGCGCCTTCGTAGCTCTGTGACCAGAGATGCTTGTCCGAAGAGGCGTCGATCAGTTGGGCGGTGATGCGAACCTGGTCGCCCGAGTGAAAGACCGTGCCTTCGATCACAGCGTCGACTTTGAGCTCGCGTGCGATTTGCGGGAGAGGCTTATGGGCGTTCTTGTAGGTCATCGCGGAAGTACGCGAGATGACCCGGAGCGCGCTGATCTGCCCGAGGTCGGAGATCAACTGGTCAGTGATGCCGTCGGCGAAGTAGTCCTGAGAAGGTTCGTTGGAGAGGCTTTCGATCGGGAGCACGGCGAGAGAGCGAATCACGGGAGAACGAGTGCTCGTGAAGGCGTGGTACTTCCAAGCAATGAGAAGGGCAACGACTACGAGGAACGCGGCGAATGGAATTTTCCAGCGAGTAGGGCGGTTGATGGCCTGAGTAGGAGAGTCGGAGCGAGTAGCCAGGTCCGGAGTTGCGGTAACCGGCTGGCTCGGAACGCCCGACGAGGTGACTGCGGTTCCGTTGACGGGTTTTACTTCGGCCAGAAAGCGGTAGCCGCGGCGTGGGACGGTTTCGATGAAGCGCGGGCTTTCGGCGGAATCACCCAAAGCGTCGCGAATCTTGTTGATCGCTTTATTGAGGCCGTGGTCGAAGTCGACGAATGTGTCCGCGGGCCAAAGACGTTGCTGGAGTTCCTCGCGGGTTACGACATCGCCGGGCCGCTCAACCAGCATCGTCAGAACGCGGATTGGCTGCTCCTGCAGGCGAATGCGCAGGCCGTTCTTGCGAAGTTCACCCGCCTTAGCGTTTAGCTCAAAAACAGAGAAACGGAGCTGCGAGCCGAGTTGAGAGCCGTCAGCCATGGAGACCTGGGACCGATTGGCCTCGAAGTATATCACCGGGTGACGTCGTGTGACGCGCTGGATGCAGGGGAGAGCGAGGTGCAAACCGTGTGGATACTGAGAGATAGGTGGGGAGGCACGTTCCACTGCGAGGTGCGTCGCGGTCCATCGTCACGCTGCGGGCGCAGGTCGATAGTTGAGCCTCGACGCGCCGGGAAGAAAGTCGCCGGCGGATTCGAGGAAAGACTTCGATGGACGGAAACACACTGGCACCGACATTCGAGGAGATTGTGCTGCCGCACCTGGATTGCGCCTACAACCTCGCGCGATGGCTGACGCGCAACGAAGATGATGCGCAGGACGTGGTTCAAGAAGCGTATCTCCGTGCCTTTCGATACTTCCCGACGTTTCACGGTAGCGGCGCCGGCGCGAAGGGATGGCTGCTGAAAATTGTCCGCAACACGTTCTACACATGGCTCGAAGCTGGCCGCCAGATGCAGAAGTGGGTCGAACTGGACGAAGAGACGCTACCGCAGACTTCTCGCTTGCCCGATCCAGAGCGGTTCTTGTTGCAGAACGATACCGCGGTATTGGTGCGGCGAGCGATGGAAGGCCTGCCGCCGAATTTCCGCGAGGTGCTGGTCCTGCGGGAGCTTGAGGGAATGTCTTACAAAGAAATCGCGCAGATCACCGGTTTGCCGCAGGGAACAGTGATGTCGAGTCTTTCGCGAGGGCGGGGAAGGCTGCGCGAGGCGCTGGCTTCCGTCGCCACTTCGCTTGCGTAGTTCGCTAGCTATCCAGCGGGCGACCAATTTCCCAGTGCAAGCCGAAGGGATCGATGAGGCGGCCGATGCGCCAGCCGTGATCTTCGCCGACTGCGTAGACCTGTGTGGCGCCTGCAGCGATGGCTTTGGCGAAGGTGGCGTCGGGGGCAGGGACAGTGAGGATCAGGCGGAGATTTTTGCCGCCGAGTGGTGGCACGTCGGAGCTTGCGCCTGCTCCGCCTGCTGTAGGGCCTTCGTAGGACAGCCAGAACTCGGCGCCGTTTGCGTTGAGGCGGACGACGAAACCGCCGTCGGGATTGTCGTAGCGATAGGTTTCCTGGGCGTCGAACGCGGATTTGTAGAAAGTTAGTGCGCGAGGGCCGTCGGGGACTTCGAGCCAAGGGGCGAGGGAGTCTTGCGATTGTGGACTCATGGTTTGTTTCGACGCGCCTACTGGGCGGAAAGCTTTTGAAGCATTTTCATGCCGTAGGCGTTGGCGGGGTTGAGTTCGAGCGACTTGCGATAATTCTGGATCGCGAGGTCGCGGTCGCCGTGGTCCATGTAGGCTTCGGCGAGGCTGTCGTAGGTGTTGTAGGACTGCGGGTAGGCTTCGACGCTCAATTTGAAGATTTCGATAGCGTCGGTGAGCTTCTGCATGTGCAGCAGGCGGTAGCCGAGGGTGATGAGCTCGTTTTCGCTGAAGTCGTAGGAGTCGTGCTGCGTTGCGGCGAGTTGATGGTATTGATCGACGGCGGCGTGGACTCCGTTGGTTTGGATTGTGGCGAAGAGAACGTCGCCGATCGGCTTTCGATTCGCGATGGCCGCGACGTTGGCGAGCATGGCGTCGAGGGCGGCGCGATCTAGGAATTGGCCGTCGAAAATGACCGCGCGGATTTTTTTTGTGTTGGCGATGTTGTCGAGCGGGTTAGCGTCGAGCAAGACTAAGTTTGCGAGTTTGCCGGGCTTTACGGCGCCGAAGTCGGTTTCGTTGGCGATGAAGCGCGCGGGATTTGTTGTCGCGGATTGCAGGGCTTGCAGTGGCGTCAGGCCGGCTTGCACGAGAAGCTGAAGCTCGTCGTGGAGGGCGAAGCCGGGGATGCAGTAGGGGTTGCCGGTGTCGGTGCCGGCGAGAATTCCGACGCCAGCCTTCTGCATCGCACCTACCAGTCGTAAATCCTGTTGGAATTCGGATTTGCTCAGGGCGGTGTTTTCTGTGGCGGACTGACCTGAGAGGTTCGCTGGATCCCAAGATTGCCTCGCGCGGATCGGGACGAATTTCAGGGCGGGCATGGCGGTGAAGGCCGGATCGTTGATGGAACTGAACATCCGCCAGAGCGTGAGCGTCGGTGTCTGCCAGGTGCCGTTTTTCTTGAAGACGTCGTAGAGCGCTGTGGCTTTGTCGGGGTCGCAGGTTGCGATCATTTGATCGTGCAATGCGTGAACGTGGGGGCCTTCGAAGAAGCGCTCGCCGGTACTGTTGTGTTCTTCGAGGTCAGCCTCAGATGCCTTGTTGAGTTCGGCACTGAGGGTCGAGCAGGCCTGCACCAAGCCGGTGAGGTGCTCGATGCTTTTCATTCCGGCGTTGGAAGCTTCCTGTGCCGAGACCGACATCGGAACGTGACCGGCAAAGGGGATGTTTTGTTTCTTGGCTTCATCGGCAATCGCGAGAAATTCTTCGCGGGGAAGAAACGAGTAAACCTTCACAAAATCGGCGCCGGCTGCTTTGGATTTGCCTACGACGGCGCGCGCTTCGGCTTCAGTGCTGACAGAGATGGATCCGGGCCAGAATGGTTTCGGGCCGTCGATGATCGGGCTGGCGATGATCATGTGAGGCGCGAGCAATTTGCCTGCGTCGCGCTCTTTGCGCGCTACGAAGTCGTCTCGATCACCCCACATGATGCGAATGCCCGTGATGCCATTTGCCACGAAGAGGTCTTGATCTTGCGGAGTGTGTGGATGAACGTGCATGTCCCACAAGCCGGGGATGAGGAATTTTCCCGTGGCGTCGATCGTTTGAGTGCCTGAGGGAACGGCGAATTTGCTGGACGGTTCGATTTTCGAGATTCGGTTGCCGGTGATCAAGACGGTCATATCTCGCGGGGAGGGACCGCCGGCGACGTCGATTATTGTTACGTGCGTCAGAACTAAGACTGTCGATTTCAGTGCTTGGGGATTGATGGTTGACGCTGGCGCGATACAAAAAACTAAAAGGAAGAGGAGAGGCGCCCATTTCTTCATTGGCTCACCGGAGATCTTCACCGAGTCTTGGGGGCCTGCTGACGGGCTGGATTATAGCTTTGAAGTGGGTAGGGGCCAAAAACGTCCAACTAGTAAAAAAAGAAAGAGGGGCGCAGAGTAGTGCGCCCCTCTCTTTCGATTCGGTGCCAGACCGAAGGATTGCCTAGAACATGTTCCAGAGGAACTGGTTGTACACCTCGTGGTGGAACTGGACTTCGGGAGCTTTCACGAAGGTGCCGAGCAAACGGGCGCAGCGATCAGCGGCGGCCTGCTTCAGGTCGGCGTAGCGGCCCTTCACGTCTTCACCGAGAAGCTCGGTCGTCCACTTGGCTTTGCGGAAATCGTCGAGCGCGGTGTAGATGTTGTCGGGCAAATAGCGCTCGGCCTGCCGCAGATTTTTCGTCTTCGATGTGTCGCCTTGGATGCCGGTCTTGAAAATCGAGTACAGCACCATGTAGGGATTCGCGTCGGGCGCGACCGAGCGAACTTCGACGCGCATGCTCTTTTCGTTGCCGATGGGGATGCGAACCATCGAGCCGCGATCAACAGCAGACGCCTTGATCTGGTTCGGAGCCTCAAAGTGCGGATCGAGGCGGCGATAAGCGTTGACGCTGGAGTTGAGCATCAAGCAGATGTCGTTGCCGTGCGTGAGAATCCGATCCACGAACGACCAGCCTGCCTTGCTGAGCTTTTCTTCGCCCTTGGGATCCCAGAAGAGGTTCTTGCCCTTCTGGCTGATCGACACGTTGGTGTGCATGCCGTTGCCGTTGACGCCGACGACCGGCTTGGGCAGAAACGACGCGGTGAGCCCCATCTTGGTGGCGACCTGACGACAGATCAGTTTGTAAATTTGGATCTGGTCGGCAGCCGCAACGCACTCGCCGTAGCCATAGTTGATTTCGAATTGCGACGGCGCGACTTCCGGGTGATCCTTTTCGTTCTGGAAGCCCATGGCGCGCTGCACCTCGGCGCAGGTGTCGATGAATGTGCGCAGGGGATCGCCGGGTAGCGAGTGGTAGTAGCCGCCGGTGTTGACGTACTCGAACTTGCCGGTTTCGTTGTAGCGCGCCTCGGCATCAGCGCCGTTGAAGAGAAAGCCTTCGATTTCGTTGGCGGCGTTGAGCGTGTAGCTTTCCTCTTCGTAGAGTTCAGTGGCGAACGATTTCAACGCGCCGCGGATGTCGGCTTTGTAGGGCGAGCCGTCCTTGTCGATGACTTCGCCGAAGACGAGCACTTTGCCGGAACCAAAGATGTCGGCCGGTCCCCAGTAGAAGGCGCTCCAGTCGATGCCGAGACGGAGATCGCTCTCGCGCTGCGCGGTGAAGCCGCGGATGGAAGAGCCGTCGAACGTCAGATTGTCGTAGCTCTTCACGAGGAACTTCTTGTCGTAGTCGAGCATGTGCAGGCGGCCTTCGAGGTCGCTGAAGAGCACGGTGACGGCCTTGATGCGCTTTTCGTCGGTCAGGTACTTGATCCGCTCTTCTTGAATGGTGTGCGCGGCAACGCGATCGAGGCGCTGCTTCTTGGCTTTGAGATTCAACTCTTCCAACTCGTCATACGAGAGGGACAGGAAACTACGCAGTTCAGTCGTCATGTTTCTCCTCAAAGGAAGTTGTTGCGAAAATTGGTGGCAGGACGGTGAGCGGAAAAGAACACGCCATAAACAAGGAAGGATAGCGCGGCGCGTTTGATGCGGTCAAATTGAAAGAAGGACAGTGTTGCGGCGAAAAATCGATGGAGAGAATCGGAAAAGTGAATGGAATGAGTATTCACTTAACCACCGGCGGGGAAGAGGGCACGGCGTGCCGTGCCCCTACAAACTCAGGGTATCGGAATTAGTCGTAATACTCCTGGCCGAGATGGGTAATCAGGTCTTCGCCCATCATCCAGCGCAGTGTGTTTTTCAACTTCATCGACTGAATGAATAGGTCGTGCTCGGGGTAGAGCTTGGGTGCCGTCATCGGCGACTTGAAGTAGAAGCTCAGCCACTCCTGGATGCCCCGCATGCCGGCACGCTGAGCGAGGTCGAGGAAGAGTACGAGATCGAGAACGATCGGTGCAGCGAGAATCGAGTCGCGGCAGAGAAAATCCACCTTGATCTGCATCGGGTAGCCGAGCCATCCGAAAATGTCGATGTTGTCCCAGCCTTCTTTGTTGTCGCCGCGCGGCGGGTAGTAGTTGATGCGGACCTTATGGTGCATCTTGCCGTAGAGCATGGGATAGAGCTCGGGCTGCATGATGTACTCGAGCGCGCCAAGCTTCGACTCTTCCTTCGTTTTGAACGAGCCGGGATCTTCGAGAACTTCGCCGTCGCGATTGCCAAGAATATTTGTGGAGAACCATCCGTTGAGACCGAGCATGCGCGCTTTGAAGCCGGGAGCGAGGATGGTCTTCATCAGCGTTTGCCCGGTTTTGAAATCCTTACCGCAAATCGCGACCTCGTGCTCTTGCGCCAGTTGCAGCATGGCAGGGAAGTCGACCGTCAAATTTGGCGCGCCATTGGCAAAGGGAACGCCGCTCGTGACCGCAGCCCACGCGTAAAGCATCGAGGGCGCGATCGCGGGGTGATTCGACTTCATCGCTTCAACGAATTTCTCAGGCGTCGAGTGAACTTCGTCAGCCTTCAGAAAGATTTCGGTCGAACCGCACCAGCACATGACGAGGCGCGCCACTTTACTGGTCTTTTTGAAATTGGCGATGTCTTCCTTGATCTGAAGTGCGAGTTCGTATTTGTTTTTGGCTTTTTTGACGTTGGGACCATCGAGTTTCTTGACGTATTCAGGATCGAAGGCGGCCTTCATCGGCTTGATGGTCGAGAGGAACGGCTTCACTTTGGCGAGATCTTCCGGACTGAGAACGCCGGCGTTGGCGGCCGATTGAAAGGCGTTGTCCTTGTAAATGTCCCAGCCACCGAAAACGATGTCGTTGAGCCCGCTCAGAGGAACGAACTGGTTGATGAGCGGCGAACGGCCGTCAGTGCGCTTCCCAAGGCGAATCGTGCCGAGCTGAGTGAGAGAGCCGACGGGTTGCGACTTGCCTTTGCGAACGAGCTCAACACCGGCCATGAATGTAGTGCTGACAGCCCCCATCCCGGGCGTTAGAACTCCCAGTTTTCCTTTTGCGGGCTCGATTTTTCGCGGCTTATCCATTCGTCTCCCTCAGAGATTCAGAAATGAACAGTAATCTTGGCGTTTTGTGACGCTTAGCGGCGAAGTACTGCGTGAACGCGGTGACCTTCGCGCGATCGTTCCCCGACGCGCCGTTGCAAGTAAAACGAAACAGCAATGATGCGCGAACCGCTCATGATTTGCAAACGACGTGGCGAGTGTTCGGTACCGTGCGGCCATGACTGTCTCCAATCAAATCTGAAAAAACATTCAGGCATCGTTCACCAACGCTTAACCACAGCTTAAGAGCGACCCGCTGAGAGATGGATACTTTGGCCGATGGAGGCAATCTCAGTGAAAAAACACTTTCTTGCAAGTCTTGTGGGTGTGACGGCGTTATCGATGCTCGTCGCGGGGGCATTCGCGCCGCGAGTAGTGGCCGATAATGACGATTTCTTCGTGTTCATTCCCGACACCCTGGTGTTGAGCCGAAGTGTGTATGCCGGGAATTCATCGACGGTGACGGTTGGGCAGACCTTGCCGCCGGGTTGTGTGGCGGGCAGTGTGCCGGTGCCGCTGCTGGCCGGCGGAAGTGCGAGCGTGAAGGTTGCGTGCGGGGTTGCGGTCGCGGACGGAACGTATCCGACTGTATTCAACAATGATGGCCCCGACGGAAGCTTCGGGATTACGTCGCCGATTTTCCTGGATGACATCACGACCGATGGTCACTTGATCGGGTCGTTGTCGATTCCCAGCAGTCAGATCGTGACGAGCTTCAGTTCGAAGTCGGAACTCGCACTCAATCTCTCGACCGACGGCAGGTCGATAACCTTCGGCGGGTATCGCGGAGGGCCGGGATTCGTGACCGGGTCGAATCAACTTGATGTATCGAACTCGAACACGCCAGGTGTGGTGGATCCAACAAATCCGGTCGTGTCGCAGTATTACCGCTCGGTCGGCGAAGTGGATGCGTTCGGCCATCTGCAGATCACAGAAGGCAACGCGTACAGCGGAAACAATGGCCGCGCCGCGATCAAGGCGCACTCGCTCTACTACATGACGGGCAACGACAACAATGGAGGCTTGTCGAGCAGCCAACTCTCTTCGACGCAGATTGGTCTGAACCTTGTAAGTTCCACGGGCGCGGAGTTGCTGGTGCCGGGCCAAGCGCCACCTTTGCCGCCGAACATCAACAAGATCGGCACCTTTTCGATCACTCAGGTGATCGATCCGACGACCGGGCAACCGTACGCGAAGGCGGACAAAGCCGGAAAAGACAACAATTTCCGCGGACTCACAATCTTCGACAACACCCTCTACGTGACCAAGGGCAGCGGCGGGAACGGCATCAACACGGTGTATCAGGTTGGCGCGCAGGGAGTGTTGCCCACCGGCAATACGGCGGCGCTGGCCAGCACGCCGATCACGATTCTCCCCGGATTCCCGACAACGCTGGCAGGTGGTGTGGCGCCAAACGGCACTGTGACACCGGTGGCATTTCCGTTCGGGATCTGGTTCGCAAATGCGAGCACGCTGTACGTTTGCGATGAAGGGGACGGGACACTCGTCACACCCGCGGTCAACGGAAACGTCGCCGACGCAGCGACCTTGGCTAATGCCGGCGTTCAGAAGTGGCGCTTGGTCAATGGCACCTGGAAGATGGATTACGTGCTCCAGAACGGGCTCAACATCGGAATTCCTTACAGCGTCCCCAACTTGCCTGCTGCGTTCAATCCCGCGACCGGTGGCTGCCGAAACATCACCGGTAGAGTCAATTTCGATGGAACGGTGACCATCTACGCGGTCACGTCCACGGTAAGCGCCAGCGGTGACCAAGGTGCCGACCCGAACAAGCTGGTCCGCGTGAATGACGTGTTGAAAGCGACGACTCTGCCAACCAGCAAGAACAATCACGATCGCGATGCCATCGGCACTTTCGTCACGCTTCGATCGGCGAAGGCGGGCGAGGTGCTGCGCGGGATCGCGTTTGCACCGACCCTATTCGGCGACCGCTGAGGTCACGTCCAGGGGCGAACCACGGATGCGGGCTCGTTCCCGCGCCGGTGCAGCGCGGACTAGATGAGTGCACGCAGCACGGAGCCCTTCGGCATGTCGTTGTCGGCCGGAGGGCTCTCCCTTTACTGCAGCGCGTAAAGGTTGCCGTCGGTGCTGCCGAAGTAGACGGCGCCACCCGCGATGACGGGCGAGGAGAGTACGGCGCCGACGGTCATGAGTTTCTGGACGCCGGAAACCATGTCGTCATAGAAGAAATCGCTGAAGGCGACTTCATAATTTGTGGTGCCGTCAGGCTTGGTGTAGATGGCTCCGTTCTTCTTGGAACCGTCAGTAGCGAACGTCCATGCCAGCTTTTGTGTTTTGAGATCGATCGCAAAGAGCTTGCCTTCGTGAGAACCGATGTAGACGCGATCACCCGCGATCGCGGGAGACGAGAAGAGCGGCCAGCCGTGAAATCCGAGAGAGAAAAGCTGTGCGCCGGACTTGGCGTCGAACGCATAAAAAAGCGCGGTGTCGGAGGTGCCGAAGTACACCTTGCCGTTCGCGACCGCAGGCGACCCGATCACCCATGAGCCTTTGTTGTTGAAGCGCCATCGCTCTTTGCCAGTCGTCGCATCGACCGCGTAAAAGTTTGAATCGCGGCAGCCGAAGTAGACGATGCCGTCGGCAACCGCGGCCGAAGACTGAATGCCAACCTGATTGTGAATTTCCGGATCTTCTCCTGTCTTAAACCGCCAGACTTCTTTCCCCGTTTTCGCGTCGAGCGCATAAAAATAGCTGTCCCAGCTACCCACATAGACTTTCCCATCCACAACAGCAGGTGACGCGTGGACGACATCGCCCGTCTTGAACTTCCACTTTACCTGCCCGCTTGTGGCATCGAGCGCGTAGATGTTCGTGTCCCCGCTCCCAAAATAAACAACCCCATCGACTACGATCGGTGATGAAAGATAGAAATCGAATGGATCGGGCATGGTTTCACCCGCGGGCGTCGCACCGTGGATATGCGTCGCGGCAAAGCGTCGTTCGCCCGGCACCCCAAATTTCCATTTCTGCGTGCCGCTCGCGGCATCTACGGAATAGAAGTTGCCGTCATAGCTTCCGAAATAGACGGAACCTCCGTCGACCGCGGGCGAAGATGTCACGCGCCCTTCCGTTTTGAACTTCCACTTTTGCGAGCCCGAAGCACGATCGATCGCATACAAAAAGTGATCGCTGCTCCCCACATAAACAGTGTCCCCGGTGACCGCGGGCGACGAAACAACATGACCGTCGGTGCGAAACTGCCACTTCACTTTGACAGGCTGAGATATGCCAGGCGAGTCATAGACGCCCGTGTGCGCGGGATCGCCGCGAAACATCGCAGGCTTCTCCGCTGCCGAAATAGCAGACGTGACAAGCACGCCAAGACCCAGCGCTAACGGAAGCCGGTTCCGGTTCATAGGCACACCTCTATTGAGTGCATAGACGGAGGCCGCGAGGAAAGGTAAGACGCACGCTTTCCTGCGAGAAAACGTTTGCAGAATTATCGTTCTTGAGTAAACTCGGTCCGCTATGAACAACTTAACGCGACGTGATTTGCTCAAAACCGCAGTCTCAGGCGCAACCGTGGCTTCACTGCCCGCCGTAGCCTGGGCACAAGGGGCGCAACCCAACGCGCAGTCGGACGGGAAGGGCATCGTGCCGATTCCACGCAAGGGGAACATCAAGCAGTCGGTGTCCCGCTGGTGCTACAAAGACATTCCGCTTGATAAGCTCTGCGAATATTCCGCCGAGATCGGATGCAAAGCGATCGACCTGCTTCCCGTGGAAGAGTGGGACACGCCGCGGCAGTATGGGCTGATCTGCGCCATGGGTTACGCCGGTGGCGGCGACATCCCCCACGCGCTGAATCGCATCGAAAATCACGCGAAGATCGAAGAAAACTTCCGCAAGAACATTCCGCTGGCGGCCAAAGCGGGCGTCCCCAACGTCATCACGTTTTCCGGCAATCGCGATGGCATGTCCGACGCCGAAGGGGCGAAAAACACGATCATCGGCCTCAATCGCATAAAAAAGATCGGCGAAGACAACGGCGTCACCATCGTCATCGAACTGCTGAACAGCAAGGTCGATCATCACGACTACATGTGCGACCACTCCGCCTGGTGCTTTGAGGTTCTCTCGGCCGTCAACTCCCCGCGCGTAAAGGCTCTTTACGACATCTACCACATGCAAATCATGGAAGGCGATCTGGTCGCCACGATCCAGAAAAATATCGACATGATCGGCCACTTTCATACCGGTGGCGTGCCGGGACGGCATGAACTCGACGGCACGCAGGAAGTGCAGTGGGATGGCGTGATGCGCGGGATCGCGGCGACTACCTACAAGGGTTATGTCGCTCACGAATTCGTGCCTTCAAAGGATCGCGATCCGTTGATTTCCTTGAGGCAGGCCGTCGATCTCTGCGACGTTTAGCTCGTCGCAACAACTATGAAAAACATACGATGCGGTCTTGTGGTGTTGGTGGCTGTGCTGTGTCTGGCCGCTTCAAGCTACGCGCAGGAGCAGAAATTCGCCGACCTCGGCGATTTCAAACTGGTCAGCGGCGAAGTGCTCCGGAATTGCCGCATCGGCTATCGCACGTTCGGCAAAATGAACGCCGATCGCTCCAACGTCGTTGTGTTCCCGACATGGGCAGGTGGAACGACGGAGCAACTGAAGGATAACGTCGGAGCCGGCAAGCTGATCAGCGACGCAGACTACTTCGTAATCCTGATCGATGCGCTCGCGAACGGCGTCTCTTCGTCGCCCTCGAACAGCACGGCGCAGCCGCACATGAAATTTCCAAAGATCGCCGTGCGTGACATGGTGAACACCGAACACGAACTGCTGACGAAGGTGCTGGGCATCCAGCACGTGAAAGCCGTGATGGGCATCTCCATGGGCGGGATGCAGACCTTTCAATGGATGGTGTCGTACCCGGACTTCATGGATAAGACGATTCCTATCGTCGGTTCCCCCCACGTTGCGCCGTACGACGTCGTGTTTTGGCGCCTCAACATCGACTCGATCGAGGACAGCGCCGGGTGGAATCACGGCGACTACACCGAAAATCCCGCGAAGGTCGCGCACTTCGAAATCGGAGAATTGATCTTGCAGACTCCGACCGAATACAACCGGACGCATACGCGCGAGCAGGCACTCGCAGCATTGAAAAAAGCAGAAACCGACAAGGCCGAAGACGCGAACGATACGATCCGGCAGAGTGAGGCGATGATCGGGCTAGACGTATCGGACGTATTCGGCGGGGCGATGGACAAGGCGGCGGCAGCGGTGAAGGCGAAAGTCTTTGTCGTGGTCGCGAAGCAAGATCACACCGTGACGCCGCAGCCCGCGCGAAACTTTGCGCAATTACTCCATGTATCGGTGTTGGAGTTGGAGTCCGACTGCGGGCATCTCGCGACTGGGTGCGAAGGACCGAAACTCACGGCTGCCGTATCTGACTTCTTGAGAAATTAACGAACGCCTGTTCTCATTTGCATAGCTTGCCCCGGGGTTTCCGAGTAGATTGCGAACAGTGTCCGCGACCAAGGAATCCTCCCGGCCTTCGCCACACGCAAGTGGTGCGCCCGGTCCCGCCTCGCAACACGACAAGACATTTCTCCAAAAGTTAGGTCCCGGCCTGATCACCGGCGCTTCCGACGACGATCCCAGCGGCATCGCCACGTATTCACAGACCGGAGCGCAATTCGGCTATGGCATGTCGTGGGTCATGCTTTTCTCCTACCCACTGATGATTGTGATTCAGGAGATCTGCGCGCGGATCGGGCGTGTAACCGGCGCAGGCATCGCGGCAAACATGCGACAGCACTATCCGAGGCCTCTTCTATACGGAATCGTCTCGCTGCTTTGCCTGGCGAACGTCTTCAACCTCGGCGCCGACCTGGGAGCGATGGGGGCGGCAGGGCAACTCCTCTTTGGCGGTTCGCTATTGCCCTACATCATCGGATTTGCGGCGTTGTCGCTCGTGCTGCAGATCTATATCCGCTACACGGCGTATGTGAAATATCTCAAGTGGCTGACGTTCGCGCTGTTCGCATATGTGCTCACTGCCTTCGTGGCGCACGTCGATTGGGGCACGGCGCTGCGATCGACGTTTCTACCTTCGGTGGCGTTCAACACGAAATATTTCACGACTCTGACCGCTGTGTTGGGCACTACGATCAGCCCTTATCTCTTTTTCTGGCAGGCGTCGGAGGAAGCCGAAGACGTCCGGAACGCTCCGCAGGACCACGCCTTAAAGCGTGCGCCGTGGCAAGCCGACGAACAGTTTGCGCGCATTCGCGTCGATACCTACGTGGGAATGGGGCTTTCGAACGCCGTAGCGCTCTTCATCATTTTGACGACGGCTGCGACGCTGCACGCGGCGGGGATCACCGACGTGCAGACATCAGCGCAAGCGGCAAAGGCGCTCGAACCTCTCGCCGGACGATTTGCGTTTGAGTTGTTCGCGGTAGGAATCATTGGGACGGGGCTTCTTGCGGTGCCCGTGCTGGCCGGGTCGGCGGCATACGGAGTGGCAGAGACGTTTCGCTGGCGCGCGAGCCTTGAGGCGCGTCCGAATAAAGCCAAACAGTTTTATGGCGTGCTGGCGGTCGCAACTCTGGTCGGCCTGTCGCTGAATTTCATCGGGCTCAATCCGATTCGCGCGTTGTTCTGGTCCGCGGTGATCAACGGTGTTGTATCAGTCCCGCTCATGGTTGTGACGATGCGCATGGCCGCCAATCAAAAAGTGATGGGCAAATTTACACTGCCGCCCTACCTGCGCGTGATGGGGTGGATCGCAACGGCTGTGATGGCGGCAGCCTCGGTTGGATTGTTCGCGACGTTTGGGAAATGAGAGTAGGAAGGGCCTCGCCCGCCTCGGGTCAAATTTTTACAATACGGGGTAGCCGCACATCCGAGAAGCTGAGACAGCGCCGAATCCGTAGCCGATGCTGGAGGGTAGTCGATGTCGAATGAAGTTGGGCCTGTAAGCGAAACGCCGCCGGTGTTGGAAACGCCGGTCGCGCAACCTGGCGGCGCAAGGCATGGACGCGCGTCGTTTGCGTTCATCTTTGCCACTGTGGCGCTCGACATGGTGGCGTTCGGAATCATCATCCCGGTTTTGCCGCGATTAATTGTCAGTTTCGAACACGGCGACATGGCGAAGGCAGCGACCCAGACCGGTGTGTTCGCATTTGTGTGGGCGGCGATGCAATTCATATTTGCTCCAGTGATGGGAGCGCTGTCCGACCGCTTCGGCCGCCGCCCGGTAGTCTTGCTATCGAATTTCGGACTTGGTTGCGATTACGTGCTCATGGCGCTGGCCCCGACGCTGAGTTGGCTTTTCGTGGGCCGCGTGATTTCTGGAATTACCGCGGCAAGCATCCCAACCGCGAACGCGTACATCGCGGACGTCACGCCCGAAGATCAACGCGCCGCGAAATTCGGAATGCTGGGTGCTGCTTTCGGATTGGGGTTCATCATCGGGCCGGCCATCGGAGGATTTCTCGGCGGCTACGGCCTGCGCTACCCGTTCTGGGCTTCGGCAGTTTTGAGTCTCGCGAACGCGCTGTATGGACTTTTCGTTCTGCCGGAGTCGTTGCCGAAGGCACGCAGGTCCCCATTCAGCGTGAAGCGTGCGAACCCGATCGGCGCACTCAAGCTGTTGCGATCGCATCCGGAATTGGCTGGCCTCGCGCTGGCCATGTTTCTGAACTACAACGCGCACGAATCGCTGCCGAGCATGTATGTGCTCTACACCGACTACCGCTACCACTTTAGTCCTCAGCTCACGGGATATGCGTTTGCGGGCGTGGGAGTCGGTTCGACGATTGTGTCGGCGTTTCTGATTTCCCGGGCGATCAAGAAACTCGGCGAAGTGCGGACGCTATACCTCGGTTGGATATGTGGACTCGCTGGCTTCGCGACTCTCGCGATAGCGCCTACCACGGCGACCTCACTGATTTCGATCCCATTGCTGTCTCTATGGGGGCTGGGAAGTCCTGCGATGCAGTCGTTGATGACGAGACGCGTCGACAAGTCCGCGCAGGGGCAACTACAAGGCGCTCTGATGAGCACGTTCGGTGTTGCGGGGATGATCGCGCCGCTCGTTTTCACTCAAGTCTTCGGCGTTGCGATTTCGCCAAGGTGGGGAATTCACCTTCCTGGTGCGCCTTATTGGTTGGCCGCGCTGCTTATGGTGGGGAGTCTGATCATGGTGGCCAGTGCAACCAGGCAGGCAAACGTCGGAGTCACCACGCCGCAGGCAGGGTGACGCATTCGCCTTACTGAATATTTAGTCCGAGGACGCGAGTCAGCTGCTGCTGTAGTTTCAGAATTTCTCGTTCGCGCTCGTGCTCGTCTTTCGTGCGCTCCGTGAGAGCTTCCTTCAACAGGTGAAGATTGCGGCGGAACTCAAGCTGCGCCAGAACGAGGCGACTCAGTGCCTGGAGCGCCTCTTTTTGCTCATCGTTGAATTCCCGCGGAGTCTTATCGACAACGCAAAGCGTACCCAGCGCGTAGCCGTCCTCGTTGATGAGTGGCGCCCCGGCGTAAAACCGAATCTTCGGCCCCCCGGTTACGAACGGATTGTTACAAAAGCGCTCGTCCTTGAGCGTGTCCGGAACGACCATCACGTCGGCCTGTTGGATCGTTATCGAACAAAAAGCTACGTCGCGGGGTGTCTCCGACACCGTGATTCCGACCTTCGATTTCAACCATTGCCGGTCTTCATCGATCAGGGAGATCATCGCAATCGGAGTCTTGCAGATGAAGGATGCGAGTAAAGTCAGGTCGTCGAACGCTTGCTCAGGTTCGGTGTCAAGGATGGCGTATTTCTCAAGGACCGCAACGCGTTCCTGATCGTTTCTTTGAACCGCTCTTTGCGCTTCCATGCCGCCTCCCTAGACTTCACGTCGTGGAGAGACAACCCACTCAGGAAAACACCCGCCCGCAACAACCTGCCCGCAACAATGTGGATGATACTCCTTACTTCTTAGGAGGAAAAGAATCACTCTCCCTTAACGCTGGGCTCGATATAGCGTTCAAAATCGGACAATAGGTCCCATAAACGAGCATGCCCGACGGCTCGCTCAGGCAGGAACCGTCGGTGCGCTTTGATTCTTTGAGACTTAGAGGGATCCGGCTGCGTACTGTCAGGGGTGGATAGTTGCAATGACTTGGTGGGCTCAGCTTATTTGGGCGAGGAAATAAACAATGCAAAGTTTCTGGCAGGACATGAAGTATGCGATGCGCTCGCTGCGCAAGGCACCGGGATTTGCCATCATTGCGATCGTGACGCTGGGTCTAGGCATGGCTGTCAATACGACGGTCTTCAGCGTCATCAATGGACTGCTGCTGAGGTCGATGCCCGTCTCGCATCCTGAACAGCTCACCGTCCTGGCCCTGAAGCAGCAGGGAACCGACGGCTTCCAGGTCTTCTCGTATCCCGATTTCGTTGACGTTCGTTCTCAGTCGAAGTCCATCGCCGAAGTCTTCGCGTATCGCACCTCTTTGGTGAGTATCGTCGCCGCCAATCGCGGCGATCACTGCGTGATCAGCCGGGTAAGCGGCAACTATTTCTCGACGCTCGGAATTCAACCAGCGCTTGGCCGACTGATTTTGCCGACTGAGGGTCAAACACCCAACTCGGATCCCGTGATCGTCCTGAGTTACGCGTATTGGCAAAAGAGGTTCGATCGCGACCCGAACATCATTGGCAAAACGCTCCAGATCGATGATCACCCGATGACCGTCGTCGGCGTCTCGCCGAAAGGTTTCCTTGGCACCTACGCCTTCCTGAGCATGGATGCTTTCGTCCCCATCGGGGCGACCACCGGGGGCTTCGGCCTCGACAACGAAAACGTCCTGAAGGAATTTTGGGAGAAGCGCGACCGGCGCAGCATTTCGCTCCTGGCGAGGCTCAATCCCGGAGTCGATTTGAAGCAGGCGAATGCAACGTTCGGTGTCATCGCAAACCGCATCGCGGAGCAGCATCCCGACACCGACAAGGGTGTCTCCATCCAGGTCTTCCCGGAGAAACTCGCGCGACCTGAACCCGACCCAGACAACACCATTGCTTACACTGCGTTGGCATTTACCGCGCTTGGAGCTCTCGTCCTGCTCGTCGCAAGTTTCAACATCGCGAACGTTCTGCTGGTCCGTGCGACGGTTCGTCAGCGCGAAATGGCGATCCGCGCCGCAATCGGAGCCGGTCGGGTGCGACTGATCCGCCAATATTTGACCGAAAGTTTGTTGCTCGCACTTTTCGGCGGCAGCGCGGGAATGCTGCTCGGCTGGTGGGCCGCCGGATTCCTCGGTTCGCTCAATCTAGGCACCGATTTGCCGGTGCGGTTCAATTTCGATCCCGATATGCGCGTTTTTCTGTTCACGCTGAGCGTCGTGGTCTTCACGGGCGCTATCGTAGGCATTCTGCCGGCGCTCCGCGTCGCTCGAACCGACGTGAACTCGATGCTGCGCGAAGGCGGCCGCGGCACGACCGATGGTGGGCGTCGCCATTGGGTTCGCAATGGTCTGGTCATGGCCCAAGTCGCGGGCTCCTTACTCCTCCTCATCGTTGCTGGACTCTTCGTTCGCAGCGCGCGCCATGCGGAACAGATTTCACTCGGGTTCAATCCCGACCATGTCCTCGATATTCCGATCGACGTGAAACAGGTCGGCTACACCGACGCGCAAGGCAGAGAGTTTTTCCGAACGTTGGATGAGCGGCTGCGCGCGATCCCAGGTGTTACGTCGGAGAGCGAGGCGTTCGTCACACCACTGGGCCTGATCAGCTCTGACCAAGGTCTCGTTTTCGATGGTCACGAACTCGAACCGGGACAGACGCCACCGGACGTGATGTACAACATGGTGAGCCCGGACTATTTCGCCACGCTACAGATTCCGCTGCGGCAGGGGCGCATCTTCACCGCTGCCGATCTGGAGAAAGCTCCTCGCGTCGCCGTCGTGAACCAGGCGATGGCCAAGAAATTCTGGCCCGGTCAGGATGTCATTGGGAAGCACTTCCGATTTACGGTTGGCGAGCCGACTCGGTGGGAAGTCGTTGGAGTCGTGGGCGATACGAAGATCAAGAGCATCACCGAAGATCCCCTACCATTCTTCTACATTCCGATTGAACAAAGCTATATGCCGCTGAGGACCCTTCACCTGCGCACTTCGGTTCCGCCGGATTCGATCAAGCATCAGGCGACCGCGCAGATTCAGGAACTTGCGCCGACGCTTCCGGTCGTCGGTGCGAAAACCATGTCGGAGGATCTGAGCGGCATCAACGGCTACCTGTTCTACAACCTGGGAGCGCAGCTGACGACGACAATGGGGCTGCTTGGGCTGCTACTGGCGATCGTGGGCGTTTACAGCGTGGTTTCCTACGCGGCCGTTCAGCGGACGCACGAGATCGGGATCAGAGTCGCGCTCGGAGCGAACCGCGTCGATATCCTGCGCATGGTGCTGGGGCAGAGCATGCTGATCGTCGGAGTGGGAATCGTGGTCGGATTGGGAATCTCACTGGCCGCCACTCGATTAGTCGCAGGACTGCTGGTTGGAATCTCGCCGACCGATCCAGTCACGTTCATCAGCGTGGTCGCGGTGCTGGCTTTGGTGGCCATCGCGGCATGCTGGTTGCCGGCGCATCGAGCCACACGGGTGAACCCGTTGGTTGCGCTGCGTTACGAATAGTTTGAGGATGATCGAAAGCTCGCTCTGACGGTGAAGAACTAACGCGGCTGCGCGGGGAGCGCAGCGTTGGCGCAAGGGAATTATCCGCGGCGTCGGGCGGTTGCCGTGGACGCGATCGAGCCTGTCAGGGTCAACGCGAAGAGCGAAATGATGGCGAAGGTCAGTACGAAGATGATCATGCTGTTGTCTCCCTTACCTCACTGCGAATAAGGGCATCTGAGAGTCCAAAAAAATGCCCCTGAAAATGGGACAGTTAGCGAAAAACTACAGACTGTCCTGTAAGGAATTTTGGGACAGGTGAAGGCTGTAAACGGCGAACATTTTACAGTACTGGTACTTAAAGCTCAATGGGTAGGTCGCCAGACGTAGCCGGTCGGAACAGGTGCTGGCCGCTCGGCCACCTCGATGCTCGAACCTTCGGAACCCGCCTCAATGGTCCATGATCGCCGGCTTCATCCGTCGGGTGCCTGTCATCCTGAGCCGTCCGAAGGAGGGCGAAGGATCTCAACGTAAACACGACGCAATTATGTCCGTTGAGTCCCACGAAAATGCCCCCTGCTAAGTCTAATCCCTACAACAAATTCACCCACCACCAGTGAACCTTAACCTTTAGAATCATACTCTTGCACGATTTTAACGCACAACTCCCCTGGAATCACACTCTTGCGCAAAAAGAGTAGGGGGGAGGGTCTACGACGAGCAGCATTGCGTCTTGTCAAGATTCGCGGGGATCTGAGAATTGTGGAGATGTAATGGAAAACGCCGGCAAGATGCCGGCGCTACCAAAGGCAACGAACCCCACGGTAGTGAGTGTTGCGTCTAGGCTTTGCTGAGGCGGATGGAGCCGTCGCCGGTGTGGATGACGATGGGCTGGCCGCCGCCGTTCATTTTGCCGTGGAGTTGGGAGTTGCTGAAGGTGCCCTCGACGGTGAGGGGGATGCCCATGGTGATGTGTCCGTCGTTGGTGCTGGCTTCGATGTTGGCTTGAAGTTCGGCGGGAAGGACGACGTCAACGCTGCCGTCGCCGGTGCGGATGCTCCAGCCAGAATCGATCTTCGAGCCGGGGCGAATGCGAGCGTCGATGCTGCCGTCGCCGGTTTTCACGGTCAGGCCGTCGAGGCGGCCCTCGAGAGTAATGTGGCCGTCGCCTGAGTAGGCGTCGACTTTGCCATCGAGATTGCGCGCTTCGATATGGCCATCGCCGGTGCGGAGGCGAATGTCGCCCTTGGCGCCGCTCACGGTGATGCTGCCGTCACCGGTGTCAATATCGACGTCGCCCGCAATCTGGTCGGCCCGGACAGAACCGTCACCGGTATGAATCTTGACGCGACCGCTGACGCTTTCGGTGGTCACCGAGCCGTCGCCGGTATCGACCTGGAGGTCTGCATCCTTCGGCATGTGGACTTCGATCTTCAGCCCGCGATTGTGGCCGCCCCAGGAGAAGCCCCAGTGGCCTTGCACGCGGGCGTTGATCGCGACGCTGTCGCCATCCTGGTGAGAGTCGATGTGCAGGTTTTTGTCGAGCTCATAGCCGTTGTAGGTGACGCGAAATTCGATCTGTTTTGAATCGCCCGTAAAGATCTGGATGGCGCCATCGTTGGTTTCGGCGCGAACCTGAGCGCGTCCAGAGACAGTGTAGGACTTAGTCCACTCCTCTGCACTGGCGGAGGGAGCTACGAAAGCGCCTGCAGCAACCAGTGCTGCCATGGGCAAGGCCAGACAGGTGGCGCGTCGGGAGAAGAGTCGGTTCATTTGAGCGGTGCCTCCGTTGGGCTGTCGGCGCCTAGCTGAGCGCCGTTCGTGATGCCTAAGGTACGCAAAGTGTCCGGAAAAGGTTCCATACCCCAGGGCCTACCATCACCCTATCTAGGACTCTTTGCGGCTGCCCTCTTGACGACTGAGCCGGGCTTTGGTCTTAGGGCGGCCAGAAATTTGTCGACGGGAAGGGTATTGATGACGTTGGACTTCTCGAGCCAGCCCCGCCGGGCGGTCTTTACGCCGTATTTAATGTAGGGCAAGTGCATGGTGTTGTGAGAGTCGGTCGAGATGACGACTTTCACGCCGCGCTCCTTGCACATTCGGAGGTAAACCTCCCGCAGGTCCAGGCGCTCGGGATAGGAATTGCACTCCATGGCAACGCCGTGCTTGGCGCAGGAGGCGAGCACCTTTTCCATGTCGTAGTCGAAAGAATCACGAACGAGCAGACGCCGGCCCGTCGGGTGGCCGATGATCTGGCAATAGGGGTTCTCGATCGCGGCAAGCATTCGGTCGGTCATGGCAAAACGATCCAGCTGCATGTAGGAGTGGATGGAGCAAACGACCACATCGAGCTGGGCGAGAATTTCATCGGAATAATCGAGCTGGCCTTCTTTCAGGATGTCGACTTCGGAACCTGCGAGTACCCGAATGCCGAGGCCTCTTGCGTCGATCGCATGGAGCTTCTTGATATGAGCGACGACGCGTTTCTCGTCGAGGCCGTTGGCGATGGTGACCGATTTTGAGTGGTCGGTCATTGCGATGTATTCGTGGCCTAAGGCTTTGGCGGCCTCGGCCATCTGCTCGACGGTGTGCTTTCCGTCGCTGGCCGTGGAGTGCATTTGCAAATCGCCCTTCACTTCCGACAGCTCGATCAGATTGGGCAGCGTGTGGGCTTCGGCAGCGGCGATCTCGCCGGTGTTCTCGCGTAGTTCGGGCGGAATGTAATCGAGTTTGAGTTTGGCGTAGATTTCCTCTTCGGTGCGACCGGCGACGCGCTTCTCGCCTTTGAGCGTCGCGAGGGTGTACTCATTCAGCGTGAACCCCATGTCGTTAGCGCGACCGCGCAGCTTGACGTTGTGTTCTTTTGAACCCGTGAAGTAGAGCAACGCCGCACCAAAGCAATCTTTGTCGAGCAGGCGCACATCGACCTGGAGCCCGTTGTCGAGATTGAAGCTGACTTTGTTTTCGCCTTTGGCGAGAACCTGATCGATCCGCGGGTAGGTCAGGATATGTGCGGCAATTGCATCGATGTGCTTTTGGGCCGTGAAGCCATCGGCGAGCGTCAGCAACAGATCGAGATCCCCGACTGTTTCACGGCCACGGCGCAGCGATCCGGCTGGAGTAATGGACTCGATGCCTTTGGGATATTTCTGGATGTGCTCGATGATCTGCGCGGCGGCGTTTTCCGCGGTGTCGAGGCGGAATCGACCGGTCGAGCGCTTGTGCGTCTGGACCGCCTTCAAGATGTTCTGTTCACTTTTTTCGCCGAATCCCGGCACGTCGCGGAGTTTGCCTTCCTTGGCGAGCTTTTCGACATCGGCGACGGTGGCCGCCTTAAAGTTGGACCAGAGGAAAGCGACTTTCTTCGGGCCCAGCGACTGGAGATTCAGAATGTCGAGCAACGTCACCGGGTACTTCTTCAGCAGTTTTTGGCGAAGGCTGTAGTCGCCCGTCTTCAGGATCTCTTCGATGTGCTCGACCATTCGATCGCCGATGCCGGGGAGTTCTTCGAGCTTGCCTGGCTCACTCGCGAGCTGCTCAATCGATTCGTGCATTCCGGCGATGAGTTCAGCGGCTTTTTCGTATGTGCGATAGCGCCCGATAATCGCGCCGTCGATTTCCAGAAGTTGCGCAGTTTCACGGAGGATTCGTGCGAGGGTCTTGTTATCCATAACCGGGATTATAGAGCGAGAAGGGGAGAGGATTACATCCTGGCGATGGGAATGAACGTTCCGTCACAAAAAAGGGAAGGCTGTCACAAAAAATGAAAGGCCGGCGAAAAAGCCGCCGGCCGATATTATTGCTGGGTTGAAACTTAGCTCGCCTTTTGAACGTTTGCCGCTTGGGGGCCCTTGGGCCCTTGAACAATCTCAAACTCGACCGGATCTCCTTCCTGCAAAGTGCGATAACCGTCGCCGGTGATAGCCGAATAGTGGACGAAGACGTCGGGGCCGTCGTCCCGCCCGATGAAGCCGTATCCTTTGGAATTATTGAACCACTTTACCGTTCCTCGCACCGAGATTCCCCTCCCGTTGTTGCGATTCAGATTTACAGATCGAACAGACCACGGCTGCGCGCACCAATAGACGCATCCGCCCAGATGGAAATGCCGCGGAGTCTAGCAGAAAAGGGGTGGCAGTCAAGCAAGCAAAGGGAGCGGTTGGTAAAGCAAGCACGTCGTATTTCGCAGTATTAAACCGTTTAGATACGAGCCGCAGGAATTGATGGCTTTGAGAGTAGCGAAGGAAATGATTTACGAAAAGTTATCTGATTTTTGTCGCGCTCTGCCTGTCGATATCAGGATCGGAGGAATTGCCGGGCGCGCGATCAGAACGCGATGAATGGGTGAATGGTGGAATCGATGGTTGGTAAACCAAGATTGAGTTGAATGACGTTTGACATATCGTATGGCGCCGGTTGGAAGTGCAATCACGCCACGATCTGCCGGCGACTAGTTGCCGCTTTTATTCAGAAACTTCAGCGGCCGCAAAATCTGGAACAAGTTGTTGTAGTCGTCGGTCCAGAGGCGCAACTTTGGCGGCATGTCGATCGAGTCCTGAAGTACAGATTCATCGAGTTTCAGTAGAAAATCCTGATTGCGTGTCAGGAGCACCCAGTCGGCGGCGTCAATCAACTTGCGCTCATCATCGCTGTTCGAGATCAGACGTGATTCGACGCCGGCGTCGTCGGCCAACAACTTCACCACGGGATTGAGGTCGAGGTAAGTGTTCGAAGTATGGATAGCGAGAATCCCGTTGGGCTTTAAACGCTGGAGGTAGAGCGCGACGGCTTCACGCGTGAGTAGATGTACGGGGATGGCGTCGCCGGAGAAGGCGTCGATTGCGAGCACATCGAATCGCTCGCTTTCATCGGCAGCGAGTGAAAGCCGTGCGTCGCCGATTCGGACGGCTACATCCGCGCCATTCGTGATGGCGTTCGTGAGGTAGGAGAATTGATTGTTCGCAATTTTGAGAATGAGCGGATTGATTTCGTAATAGCGTAGCTGGTCGCCGCGCTGAGCGTAGGCGGCGATCGTGCCAGCGCCGAGACCGATCACGCCGATGTGGCGCGAGGGCTGCTTGAAGAAATCCAGCGCGATGCCAACCCCTGAATTTCGCGCATAGTATGTGGTCGGCTCTGCGTTTTTCGGGGGATTGAGATATTGGGCGCCATGCTCAATCTGGCCGTGGTACAGCGTGTGGTAAGGGCGCTTGAGCCAATCGTTGTGAAGCTGGACGCGCAGGCTGCCGTAAAAATTGCGCACGACGAGGATGGAGTTCCGCTCGTACGCGTGAACGTGATAGGCGAGCACGGCTACAAGCGCCGCCGTGCCGACTGTCCAGAATGCTCGCGACATCCAGCCGATGTCCCACAGCACGGCAGCCGCGGCCAGTGCAGTGAAGCAGAGCGCGAGAGGATATTCGTACGTGGCGGAAAAAAGGACCGGGGCAATCAGTCCGACGAAGATGGCACCGAGCGCGCCGCCTGCGGCGACGACGAGATAGAAAGTCGTGAGCCGCTCAGGGGCGGGGCGGAGACGTGCGAGCTCGCCGTGGCAGAAGAGACAGCAAACAAAGAGTCCGAGGCAGAAGAGTGGCGCCGCGACTTGCACGGATTCGGTGAACGATGGGTCGTAGATGGCATAGCCGAGGCTGCCGAGTAGGACAGCGAGGAGCCGGACCATGAGCCATCGGGAGTACAAGCTGCGACGGGCGAAGGCCAATGTGAACGTCAGGAGATACAGCGCGAGCGGCAAGACCCAGAGCAAGGGGACGGGGGCGACGTCTTCGGTCAAGTGATTGGTGGTGGCGAGTAATAGCACCGATCCGCACGCGGACAGGGCTAGCCACAAGATCCAGTTGTGCGGCGCCGAAAGCGAGTCCGTGAGCGGGAGTGCGTCGGACGTTTGCGCGACTTCATTCTCCACGGCGCTCGCGATCGACTCTGCGTCCGCGCGTTCGCTGCGCGACATCCAGGCTGTCAGCGAACACAAGACAACGAAGGCCGTATAAAGCGCTGACCACAACTGCGCCTGTCGATGTGAGGACAAACGAGGTTCGACAACGAAAGGAAAGCTTAAGAGCGCGATGAAGGAAGCGAAGTTTGAAATGGCGAAGAGGTGATAGGCGGCCGCGCCCGTCCGGGATTTCCAAGCTTGAATCAGTGGGCTGGTCGCGCTCAGCAAAACGAATGGCAATCCGATTGATACGGTGAGCAAAACCAAAATATGAAACGCGGGGTGATACGAACTGGACGATGTGAGGACTGCGTGAGGAGCGATGGGCAGCAGCGCGAAACTTACCACCAGCAATGCGATGTGTGTCGAAGCCTGCTTCGTCGCCGCGAGCCGGCGCGTCAGAACGTCAGCGTAGTAGTAGCCGAGCAGGAGCGCAGATTGAAAAAATACGAGGCATGTGGACCAGACTGCGGCTGACCCGCCGAACCGCGGCAGGATCATTTTTGCGAAGAGCGGCTCGAGGAGAAAAAGCAGGAATGCGCCGAGGGCGACCGTGAGGGGATAGAGGAGGCGAACGGAGCGAGAGGAAGGCAGAGTCACACCACAAATTGGAAGTAGTAGAGCAGGCTTGAGATCGTTTTGGCGTCGCGCAGGACGCCTTTTTGGAGCATTTTCTTTAGTTCTGGGCGGGTGAAAGCTTTCGCTTCAATCCTTTCGTCCTCTTCGGGATGGGCTTCGCCTTGCGTTACGCCTTCGGCCAGCAGCACGAACATT
>Ga0210393_10000784_pt1 | contig 27513 bp, 21 predicted proteins | sample IncBWC27OmetaG_FD_160068 | JGI IMG/M metagenome (GOLD analysis project Ga0210393, IMG submission 160068) | Forest soil microbial communities from Barre Woods Harvard Forest LTER site, Petersham, Massachusetts, United States - Inc-BW-C-27-O ...
AGCCCCGACGCCGCGGAAAAGTACCTGCCGCGAATATCTTTCGTCCCGTTCCAAAGAGGTCATCAGTTCCACGCCTGCAAACCATTATGATAGGTGACACGCTGTTTTCAAAACGGGGGCAGAGGCTGGCTCCTATGAAAACGTCAGAGCGTCAAGAAAAAAGCACACCCTGAAGTCCAGGCGTGAAACACAACATTGTTCTTTACGGATTCATCGAACGGATTAGCCGACCACATTTTACAGAGGGAGCCGGTTTGCAGCTGAGGGGAACTTTGTTGACATCCCTGATTGCGCTGGCGCTGACGGCGCTGTCGGCCGTGCCAGTGTCTGCTGCATCCCCCGTGGTCGCCGGAGGGACGCAGGACCAGGATCAATCCGTCGAAAGCCAATCTCCGGCCATGCCAGCCGTAGACAATATGGCCCGATATGAGGGCCTCATCGTAGCGGAAATACGCTTGCCGGAGATCTCTTCCGATGGCGATCAGAAGCGTTGGCTCGACCTTATACCCCAAAAGACAGGAGAACCGCTAGACCGGGAACTGATCCGCGAAAGCATCCATGCGCTTCATCGCACTGGTCGTTTTGCGGACATCCGAGTCGAGGGTCAACGAACTGACGATGGCAAAGTTGACCTGTTATTCTTTACGACCTCGAATTACTTCGTGGGGCGGGTTAACGTTCTGGGTGTTCCCAACCGGCCCACGGTCGGGCAGGTCGTGAATGCCTCCAAGCTCCAATTGGGAGAGCTTTTCAGCTCCGACCAGATTGATCGTGCTCTGGGAAATATCAAGCAACTCATGCAGGAGAATGGCTACTATCGATCCTCGGTCAATGAACACGAGCAGAAAGATCCGGCGAGGCAGCAAATCGACATCCTTTTTCAAGTCGATCCGGGACCTCAAGCGCGCGTGGGAATCGTGACTGTAACGGCCAATGCGGGATTCTCGCAAGAGCAGATTCAGAAGATCGCGAAAATGCGTACCGGGGAGCCCGTTTCAATATTGCGGGTAAGTAATGCATTGGATCGATTGCGCAAGCGATATCAGAAACAGAATCGGTTGCTTGCCCAGGTCTCGGTATCAAAGAAGTCCTACCGTGAGGAGGCGAATGCCGTGGACTACACCTTTGACATTGTCCCCGGACCTAAGGTGCAGGTCACTGCGGAAGGGTTCAAGATCAAACGGGGCGTGCTCAAACAGAATGTCCCGATCTTCGAAGAAAATGCAGTAGATGAGGATCTGCTGAACGAAGGCCGCCGCAATCTGCTCAATGTCCTACAAAGTCGTGGCTACTTCGATGCCAAGGTTGGAATGAAGCAACATTCGGATGCTGCCGGAAATGAGCTGCAAATTATTTATGTGATCGATGCAGGCGCGCGGCATAGGTTGGTAAGAATTGGATTTACGGGAAACAAATACTTCCTAACGGAGCGCCTGCTGTCCCGAATGCAGGTGCATGGGGCTGAACGCTTCCAATCGCGTGGCCGCTACAGTCAGGCATTGCTCAGCACCGATATTCATGGAATCGAGGATCTTTACCGGGCCAACGGCTTCCAACAGGTCAAGGTCGCCAGCACGGTTACGGATGATTTCGAGGGTCATGAAAACGATCTTGTCCTTAAGATTTCCGTGGACGAGGGTCCTCAAACCCTGGTGGGAGCATTCCACATGGAGGGCAATCATGCCTTCTCCGAAAAAGACCTTGCGGCCGACATCAATACGGCGGAAGGTCAGCCCTTTTCCGAATACGACATTGCGCAGGACCGCGACAATCTTCTGAACTACTATTTCAACCACGGATTTCCTAACGCTAGTTTCGATGCATCAGCCAACCCCATGCCCGGCGCGCCCAATCGCATGGACGTCACCTTCAAGATCACCGAAGGAGAGCAGGTTTTCGTGGACAACGTGTTCGTGTCAGGACTGAACTACACCAAGCCGTTTGTGGTGCAACGCGAATTAAGAGTTAAGGCCGGCGACCCGCTTAGCCAGGTCGACATGCTGCAGACGCAGCAGCGTCTATATGACCTCGGCATCTTCAGCCAGGTCGGTACGGCCGTACAAAATCCGAATGGCACTGAGCCAGAAAAGAACGTCCTGGTGGATGTCGAGGAAGCCAAACGCTACACATTCAGCTACGGCGTGGGCCTGGAATTCCAGACTGGCCAGCCTTCCGCTGTTGGCACCAACCAGGCGAAGGGTCAAACCGGAGTGAGTCCGCGCGTCTCGCTGGCTGTAACCCGTCTGAATTTCCGCGGGCGCGACCATACGCTCACCTTTAAGGCCGACGTAGGCAGCCTGGAACAGCGCGGACTGGTTAGCGCGAGCGTGCCACGCTGGTTCAACAGTCCGAAATGGAAGCTATCTTTGACAGCTTTCTATGACAATACGATCGACGTCACAACGTTCACCTCGCAGCGTCTGGAAGGTTCGGTGCAAGCTGAACAGACAATCAGCAAGGCCACCACTATGGCGTATCGCTTCACCTATCGCCGAGTGAAGGCTTCAGACATAGATATCAGTCCTGACCAGATTCCTTTGCTTTCCTTGCCGGTACGAGTCGGCGAGCCCGGCTTTACTTACATTCGCAACAAACGCGACAACAACCTGGAAAGTACCAAGGGCAGTTACACTACGGTCGACGCCGCAGTCGCTTCCGGCTATTTCGGCTCGGAGGCGAATTTCAGCAGCATCCTCGCCCAGAATTCCACTTACTACGCATTCGGCAAGAACCGGCCGCAAGACAAGAAATTCGTCTTCGCGCGTTCGACGCGAGTCGGGCTGGAGACTACTTTCGGTAATACCGTGATCCTCCCGCCTGGGCAAGCCTGTCCAAACCCGACGCAAACCAGTTGTCCCGACGTGACGGTCATTCCGCTGGCAGAGCGGTTTTTCACCGGAGGCGGCAACTCTCATCGAGGATTCGGGTTAAATCAGGCAGGGCCGCGCGACCCGATAACCGGGTTTCCCATTGGCGGCAGTGCGCTTTTCCTCAATAACTTGGAAATGCGTTTTCCACCAACCACCCTGCCGTTTGTTCAGGACAATATGAGCTTCGTGGTTTTCGAAGATGCTGGAAATATCTTTACCAATGGCCAGAGTATGCTGGACAACCTGCTTCGCTGGCACCAGAAGGATCCTCAACTCTGCTTGCAGCAAAGCACTGCCAGCCAGTGCGACTATAGTTATATCTCTCACGCGGTCGGGGTTGGGTTGCGCTATAAGACACCGATCGGGCCGGTGAGTTTTGATTTCGGGTACAATCTTAATCCACCGGCGTTTCCAAGTACTCAAACGGTCACCAATAGCGCGGGGCAGCAGACGAGCACTTTCGTACCGCAGCACGCGCCTCATTTCAACGTTTATTTTAGTATCGGACAAAGCTTCTAATGAATCAAAAGGGTTGGATTTTTACTTACTGTGTAATATTGCTCGCGATCGCTGTGCCGGCAACGGCGGGCGATATTCTGGATCGCATAGTCGCTACTGTGAACAACCACATTATCCTGCAAAGCGAATGGCAGGATGCGGTGCGCTACGAAGCCTTTGTTGCTGGCCGAACGCTGGAGCAGGTGCAAGCTGCGGATCGCAAGGTTGCGCTGGACCACCTGATCGATCAGGAGTTATTGCGCGAACAGATGCGCTCTTCGGGTTTCCCGCACGCCAGCGGCGAAGAAGTAGAGAAGAGCCTTCAGGAGGTTCGGAAGCGGTACGCTGCAAACGCCGAAACTGGCTGGGATTCTGCGCTCAAGCAATACGGATTGACCGAGCAGGAACTCAAGAAGCGGGTGGCTCTGCAGGTCGATTTACTGGGTTTGGTGGACTCCCGGTTACGTCCCAACGTTGTCATCGATTCCAAGAGCATTGAGAGTTATTACAATCAGGAACTTTTGCCTAAACTCCGCCAATCGGGAGCCGACCAAGTTCCGCTGGCTGAAGTTACTCCAAAGATCAGGGAATTGCTCACCCAGCAAAAGATGAACCAGATGCTGGTTGCCTGGCTACAGGATCTGCGTTCGGGTAGCCGGATCCAAACTGAGGCCGGACCACCGGAGTCCGGCGCCGAGTTGCGATGAGCGAGCCCAGCGCCAAGCCGGGTTGGCGCAGGCTCCGCAATTATCTGCTGCTGGCAGGACTTCTGTTTTTGCTCTGCCTGGGTGGTCTAACCTGGTACGCGACCACTGATTCCTTCCAGGCTCTTATCCGCCGACGTGCTGTAGGTGAGCTGGAGCGAATCACCGGCGGGCGCGTGGATCTCGGCGGGATTCACACCATACCATTCCGCTTCCAGATCGAAATCCGGAACCTTACCATTCATGGGCTCGAAGCTGCGGGCGAAGTTCCATATGCCCATGTGGACCGGATCGTCGCGCGGGTCAGACTCATCTCGATCGTGGAAACTGAATTCGGCTTTTCGTCTCTTGTGCTCGACCATCCGGTGGTTCACATCGTGGTTTATCCCGACGGCACTACCAATCAACCGGTGCCCAAGTCAAAGCTGTCAACAAAGACTTCGATTGAGCAATTGTTCTCTCTTTCCGTCGGTCAGCTTGAGGTGCGCCAGGGAGAGTTCCTCTGGAATGACCAAAAGACGCCGCTCGATTTCGTCGCTCACGATGTGTCGGCGGATGCGACTTATTCGTTGCTTCATCGCCGCTACAACGGCAATGTTCTTCTTGGAAAAATCGATAGTAGGCTTCAAAACTATCGTCCGGTGACCTGGATGACGGAAGTTCACTTCAGTCTGGGCCCTGACAGTCTCGATATCGAATCGCTGAAGGCGACTTCTGGACGTTCGCGGTTACAGGCCAGCGGACACCTGGTCAATTTTAAGAAGCCTAGCGTCGTAGCCAAGTACGATCTCACTCTTGATCTTGGCGAGGCCAGCGCGATTGCGCGTCGCAGCGAGATTCGCCAAGGAGTTCTCGAGGCGACCGGTGAAGGTTCATGGTCAGCGGCGGTTTTTTCTTCCACTGGCAAACTTTCACTTAAGAACCTCGATTGGCGGGATAAGTCCGTCGCACTGCGGAGTGTGGCGGCGAGCAGCGATTACGCGATTACTTCCCAGCGAATGGCACTTTCCCGACTCCAGGCGAAGTTGCTGGGAGGAGATGTGACTGGTGACGCCGAAATCATCAACTGGCTCAACGGAGCGCCGGCAAATAAAGTCTCCAAGGCCAATTCTCCTGACGAACAGAAGGGAAGCCTCCGGTTGTTGTTGAAAGATGTGTCCGCCCCCGAGATCGCTACTGCTCTTTCTACCTCGGCACGGCCGTTCGAGCGCGTCAAGTTGGCGGGAGTGGTAAGTGGAAGGATCGAGACGCAGTGGCGGGGATCTGTAGCCAACGCTGAAAGTGCAGTCGGCTTGGAGGTCGTAGCTCCAGCCCAACCAAAAGCGGGGGAACTGCCGGTCTCGGCCCACGTGCGTGCGAGGTATCGCACGGGCTCCGGCGACTTGCAAGTCGAGGAATTTAACGCCTCCACGCGGGCCACGCAAGTTCACGCCACTGGGACGCTTTCGTCCGGCGCAGCAATGAACCTGTCCATCACGACCTCCGACCTCAGCGAGTGGCAGCCGATTCTTACAGCGGTCGGCTACCAGCAACGAATTCCGGTGGTTCTCAAGGGACATGCTTCCTTCAGCGGAACCGCCACCGGCAAATTGTCTGCCATCGCCTTTGCTGGGAAACTGCAGTCGGAAGACTTCGATCTATTGATTCCAGCTACATCTCACGGGCCGGCAAAAAGTGTACACTGCGATTCCCTGGCTGCAGATCTCCAGTTATCACCGCACGCCTTCGCCGCACATCACGGCAGGCTGCATCACGGTGGCACGACCGTCGCGTTCGGCGTCGACCTTGGCCTGCAAGAAAGAACGTTTACCGATTCAAGCCCGATTGCAGCTCGCGTAGACTTGCGCGACGCTGATGTTGACGAAATTCTCGCTCTCAGCGGATACGACTTGCCCATCAGCGGGACGGCAAACCTCTCGATACACGTAGAAGGCACTAAAGCGGAGCCCCATGGAAACGGCAGCATTGAACTCTCCGATGCAGTGATCCGAGGCGAACCGGTTCAACATCTGGATTCCAAGTTTGAGTTCAACCGCACCGCGATCTCTCTCGAGGATCTTCATCTTGCGTACTACGACGCGCATGTCAGCGGAGCCGGTACATATAACCTCTTTACCCATGCCTTCCGTTTCGATCTGACCGGAGAGAACTTTGATCTGGCCCGCATTCCGCAGCTACAGGCCGGACGCGTGAGGGTGGACGGCCGCATGGATTTTACCGCTCAGGCCTCGGGCACTCTGGAGCAGCCAGTAGTGAACGCGAGCGTTCGATGGCGCGATCTTGCTTTTGACCACGAGCGTGTCGGTGACTATACATTCGACGCGGTGACTAAGAGCTCTGACATGCACGTGAGCGGGCGCTCTCAGTTTCAAACCGCAGAACTGAATATCGACGGCGACGTTCAGCTGCGCGGGACCTGGCCTGCTACAGTGAATCTCCATTTCAACCATCTCAATGTGGATTCCGTTTTTAAGGACTATCTGAAGCGGCGAGTGACCGGACCGTCTGCGGTGGCCGGCGACCTGCAGTTACGGGGCCCACTGCGTAAACCCAGCGAACTCGAGATTGTTGGAAACCTTAGCGACTTCTTTGCTGATGTTGAGAATATTAAGGTTCGCAACAATGGCCCGATCAGTTTTGTTATTGCCAACCAATTTCTCAGCATTCAACAGTTTCATTTGATTGGTGAAGGTACCGACCTTTCGGTCGGCGGCACGGTGCGGCTAAACGGTGAGCGCGACCTCGACTTGCGCGCCCAGGGGCACGCGAACCTTCAGCTTATTCAGAGCTTGAATTCCGACTTCACAACATCTGGTCAAGTCGCGGTGGATTTAACGCTCGCAGGCACGATCAGCAAACCTACGACCCAGGGCAGGTTGCAAGTCAGCAACGGCTCGATCGCCTACAGCGATCTGCCCAGTTCGCTGAGTGCCATTAATGGTTCTGCAGTATTCAATCAAGACCGTTTGCAGATTGAAACTCTCACGGCGCATGTCGGGGGCGGCACGGTTACTTTCGGCGGATACGCCACTGCCTATAACCGCCAGATCAACTTTAATCTCACGCTGGAAACCCAGGACGTGCGTTTGCGCTATCCGCAGGGGATCAGCTCCATGGCAAACGCGGAACTACGATGGGCGGGAACTCCCGCTGCCTCCGTGCTGTCTGGCGATGTCGTGGTTACGCGGCTGGCGATCACTCCGGGATTCGATTTCGGAGCGACCCTGGCGCGTAGTGCGCAGGCTTCGGCGCTGCCCCAAACCAATCCGTTGCTGAACCGTATCCGAATGGATGTACACATTGTCACAACCCCTGAGCTTCAGATGCAGACAGCCGTGGTCCGGCTTACCGGGGATGCGGACTTTCATCTGCGGGGGACCGCAGCCAAACCGGTTCTGCTGGGACGAGCCGACGTCACCGAGGGCGAAGTGACGTTAAACGGAACTAAGTACCGTATGGAGCGCGGCGACGTTACTTTTACCAATCCCGTTACCACCACGCCGGCGCTCGATCTGCAGGCCTCTACCCACGTTCGCGACTACGACATCACGGTGAATCTCACGGGAGAGGTCGACAAGCTTAATCTGACGTATCACTCGGAGCCGCCTCTTCCCATTGCTGACATCATCAGTTTGCTCGCCCTTGGTCAAACCCAGCAGCAATCGGCACAACTGCAACAATCCGGGACGTCGCCATTCGCTCAACAGGCGTCCAGCGCCATATTGGCTGAAGCTCTCAACTCGGCCATCAGTAGCCGTTCGCGCAGTTTATTGGGAAACGGCACCATCCGAATCGATCCTCAGGGCCTGAACACTGAAACGTCTCCGACCACCAGCACTCCCGCGGTCACTATCGAGCGCCAGGTTAAGGACAACCTCACCCTTACTTACACGACCAACGTTTCGCAGACCTCACAGCAGATTATTCAAGCGGAATATAACATCACGCGCAACGTTTCCATCCTGGCCCTTCGCGACTACAACGGCGTGATCAGTTTCGAAGTACGAATTCGGCAGCGCAAGAAATAGGCTGCGACTTCCGTCTCACTGCGAACAACTCAAGGAAAGTCCGCAAGTCTGAAGACCCTCCGCGTTCTGAATAACAACAGGCAGATCCAGCGTCATCTCAAGGGGAAAACGAAAGGCGGATGCATAAACAAAAAGGTTTTTCTCTTATCGAGCTGTTGATTGTGGTGGCAATTATTTTGATTATTGCGGCAATTGCGATTCCGAATTTACTGCGTGCCAGGATTGCGGCCAATGAATCGTCGGCGGCCAGTTCCATTCGAACCGTTAATACGGCCCAGGTCTCGTATTTGTCTACATATCCAAGCGAGGGATATTCGAGTTCCCTGGCAGCGTTGGGTCCGCCGGCGGCGACTGGATGCCCCGCAACCGGCCCAGTTTCTAAGAACGCGTGCTTGATCGACTTCGGACTCGCCGGTGCCAGCTCTCCGGCTACGGCCAAGACGGGCTATTACTTCGGCATCGGCGCTCCCGCCGGTGGTCTACCGAATCAGGGTTACACCGTTGGCGGAGCGCCGGCCGCATTCAACCGGACCGGAGTGCGTGGATTCTGTTCGAATGAAGACGGCGTGATTCATGTTGCGTCCGCCTGGAATTCCGCACCCGCCGTCGTGAACGCGACTTGTGTCAGCGCCCCTTTCGTGCAACTGCAATAGTTCCGGTTTCTGGGGGCTCAACCAAGAGCAGGCTTATCGGACTTCTGGCGGCTTGCGCGCTTGGCTTTAACCCAGCCTTCTTTGACAATCTGTTTTGCCCGACCGATGGCAAGCGAATCTGCCGGAACGTCGTCCGTGATGCATGAGGCAGCACCCACGTAAGCGTCCCGTCCGATTTTGACCGGAGCAACCAGAGTTGAATCACTGCCGATGAAGGCGCCGTCTTCGATCACCGTCATGTGTTTGCGCGCGCCGTCGTAGTTGCATGTGATTGTGCCGGCTCCCACGTTGACGCCCTCGCCAATCTCCGAGTCTCCCAGGTAGCTGAGGTGATTGGCTTTGGAGCCCTTGCCCAGACGGGTTTTCTTGGTCTCCACGAAGTTTCCCACGTGCGCGTTCTCGCCGATCTCGCTTCCCGGACGAAGCCGCGAGTAAGGGCCGACGATGGCACCATTCATGACCCTGGACTCGTCCAGCATACAAGCGGGAAGTATCCTGACACCGTCTCCGATTACGGAGTTGTTGATCACAGTGTAGGATCGGATGCGGCAATCCCCGCCAATGCGCGTGTTGCCTAGAATCTGCACGAATGGCTCGATCACCGTGTCCGCGCCGATCTCGACGTCGCAATCGATGACGCAGGTTTGCGGGTAAACAATCGTGACTCCCTCGGTCAGCAGTTGTCGGCACTTGGCCATCCGCATGCGCTGGTCAATGTCCACCATCTCGGCGCGGGTGTTACTCCCGAGAATTTCATGAGGATCGGTTGCCGCCACAGCCATCACGCTCTTTTTTGCTCTTCGCAGGATTGCAGCCATGTCGGTGAGATAGAACTCGCCGTGGGGATTGTCGTTTCTTAGCTCGTTGATGTGCGCAAAAAGAGCTTTTGCATTGAATGCGTAAAAGCCTGAGTTGATTTCATGAATCTTGCGTTGTGCCGGAGTGGTCGATTTTTCCTCAACGATTGCCTTCACGGCGGGGCTCTTTTGTCCCGCACGGATCACTCTGCCGTAACCGGTTGGGTCGTGCAGTTGCGCGCTCAGAATCGTCATCGCAGGGTGATTCGAGCCATGAAAATCGCGAAGCTGCTCGATGGTTTGAGAAGTGATCAACGGCGCGTCCCCGGAGAGCACAATTACCTGGTCATAAGGCGCCAAAGCTTCACGTGCGACCATGAGCGCGTGCCCCGTGCCGCGTTGTTCTTTTTGCAGAATGAAGTGAATCCCGGTGTGGGCGACAGCTTGGCGGACGCGATCGGCTTCATGACCGACGATGGCGTATACATCCTGCGCCGGAACCACTTTCGAGGCCGCAGCGATTACGTGCGCCAGTAGAGGTTTTCCCCCGACCTCATGCAAGACCTTAGGATGTTTGGATTTCAGGCGCGTCCCTTTGCCCGCCGCCATAATTGCGATGGCAACACGCGGAATGGGACTTGAAGGGCTGCTCTTAACCTTTGGCATTCGATCCAATATACCGCGCCAACCTCTGCAACTTCATCGAAGATTCCTTTAGCCGCTTGTGGTGTGTTGCTTCGAATTCGAGGCTTGGCCAGACCGGGCTTGTACCGCGAGTTTCATCAGGTCGCGGGCAATCCGATCCGTAGCGTGACGGGCGACGTCGCCCTCGTCAAGATAATCACCCATCACCGGGATGACGCCGAGTTCTTTGATGGCTCCCTGGTCGACTACGACCTGAGTTGACCCTTCAAGAGCATACTTGGCTTTTAACGGATCCGAGATCGATTTGCGATTGAGCAGCGCGTAATCAAAGATGCGGGAGTGGGCATGGCTGTTGAGCGCTCGAATATGGTCGGCGGCCGTCCGCCCTATGCTCTCATTGGCCTGCGTCATCAAGTTGCAAATATAAACTTTGGTTGCCGCGGAAGAGGCAAGCGCCTTTGCAATGCCACGTACCAATAAGTTCGGAATCAGGCTGGTGAATAGGGAGCCGGGGCCGATCGTAATCAGGTCGGCGCGGGCAATCGCCTCCAAGGTTTGCGGAAGCGGCTCAACATCGTGAGGGATCAGGAAAAGCTCCTTGATGCGGCCGTTGCTAGCGGTAATTTTAGTTTCTCCCCGTACCCGCGTTCCGTCCTCCATGAGCGCTTCCAATTCGATGTTGGCGGTTGTGACGGGATAGATATGTCCCCGAGTCACCAGAATTTCCGACGACAACCGTACAGCTTCGCTGAAATCTTTAGTGATCGACGTCAGAGCCGCAAGAAAAAGATTGCCAAAGCTATGGCCTTGGAGTCCCGAGCCTTTGGCGAACCGATGCTGAAACAGACGGGAGAGCAAAGCTTCATCTTCAGAAAGAGCGACGATGCAGTTACGGATGTCGCCAGGAGGCAACATGTTCAATTCCTGGCGCAGACGGCCGCTGGAGCCCCCGTCGTCGCTGACCGTCACCACCGCGCAAAGATCGGAAATCTCCGGCTCGCCCGGTTTCGTCGACGGTCGGTCCGCAGACTGATTGACGTACCACTTCAGTCCTTTAAGGAGTGTAGAAAGGCCGGTACCCCCGCCCATCACAACCACCCGCAAACCACTACTTGCGGTCGCAGAGGGCCGGCGTTGCGAAAGGTCGGCGGGTTCGTCGGAGTAGCCCATCAGGGCCGCCTAGCGGTCCTCATCGCCATCTGCGGGGGAAGACGACTCGCCTCCAGGATCGGGATACAACAATTCCGTGAAGCGTGGGTCTTCGGCCAGGTTTTGAAAATCTGAGTCATTTCGCGCCTGGAATCGAAGCCCTGGGTTCAGGCGGATGGCCTCGTCTAGATGGCGCAGCGACTCTTCAACGTGGCCGGTGAGGCAATCCAAAGCTGCCAGACCATAGGCGACGTAGTCGGCTCTTGGCGCTTGCTTTGACAATTTGTCGAGATGCTCGCGGGCGCTCACGTAGTCGCCGATGTTCATCAGCGAAATCGCGTAGTCATAGTGTTCTTCGGGGTTCTTGAACTGGGTGACCGCACGCTCCGTTTGTTGATTGCAAGCGCTCAAGTGAACCAACGCGCGATCCGCCAGTTCCTTGCTGCCTCCGCTAATGACCTTCTGTAGGTAAGCTTTGGCCTTATCGAATTTGTGCTCTTGCATGGCGCGCAAACCGGCCTCGTAATTTTGCACAGCTTGTGCAAAACGAGGGTCGTCGCCAACCGATTTCTTGGGTGTGGTCTTTTGTGCCATCTGCAGAATTCTTCCTGTACTCTTCGTATGTACTCCTCTTATCTTGGCCTTAGATAGATATTGATCAACCTCTTCCGATACTTTCCACGCAAAATGCTCCGGGTATCCTCTGTGGAAAAGCAACTCCCTGACGTGAGCAGTTTATACGCGGGTCCAGGGGCCTCGTCAAATCACAGTCCTGAGCATTACGGCCCTGTAATTTAGTTGATCGAAGCCGCTGTTTCCAGGTTTACCTGCCGCCACTGACCCTGCACGATCCCTTTGCGGATCTGCGACGGGGTCTTACCCTTCTTGTACTCGGAATACGAGTAATACAGTTCCTTCAAGCAGGTATCGCAGCGGGCACCGTGCGTCCCTTCAAAGCAACTATGCAAGCTGTTATGTCCCATCCGATCGCAATAGCAGTAACAGGGCTGCTGATGCAACACCGCTGGTATCTTCGCAGCCAGATCGTAGGCGTGCGTCTGATAAGGGAACTGAGCATTCTCAGCCCACAATTGCTCCTTCCCGAGGATGGCAGGAAGCCTTACCCCCTTCGGCGGCGGAGCAGCATTGTATGCCGGGACTACCCCCTCTTGCTGGGACGTAGCCCAAGGAGCCGACACGGTCAGGGTTACCAGGAAAAGAAAAGCCAGCGCCAATCCGCGCTTCAACATAATCTGATTCCTCGTTCGGGATTCTGTAGTATTGTAACCCGAATCCGGCGGACGCAGTAGTCGGGGAGTCGTTCTATGGACGGCCGAATCAATCCATACACGAGAAGAGTCTAATCCGTATAGAATTGAGCCAATCATGCGCGGACAGACGGACGCAACCGAGCCAAGCGCGGTTCCCGATAGCAAACCGATTCCTTCTCGCGCCATGGTGCTCTCGGTTTGGCTACGAGACCTGATAATTTCTCTGGCCATTTCCTGCTTCATCATCGTCTTCCTGTACCAGCCAGTAAAAGTTGAAGGCACGAGCATGATGCCGTCACTCGAAGATCAGGAACGCATCTTCGTGAACAAATTCGTCTACCGGTTGGAACCGATTGAGCGCGGCGACATTATTGTGTTCCGCTATCCGCGCGATCCATCGAAGAGCTTCATTAAGAGAGTAATAGGGCTGGCGGGCGACCGCATTCAAATCGATGCCGGCCGCGTGTTCGTGAATGGCACGCCGATCGAGGAAGACTACGTGCCCCGCGCCTACGAAGACGAGCGTTCCTATGCCGAAGTTGTCGTTCCGCCGGACAGCTATTTTGTACTGGGTGATCATCGTAGTTTGTCGAATGACAGCCGCGATTTTGGCCCGGTCGGTCAGAGCTACATTTATGGCAAGGCTGTATTCGGCTACTGGCCCATGGACAAGATGGGACGAGTCCGGTGAGCAGCGTGGGTTCTCGCGATGCGTTTGCACTTTCATCTTCGGCGCCACGCAACCAAAGGCGAGGCTGAGATCAATCTGCAAAGCTGGTTTCGCCTGCAGCATGAGGCTAACGATGCGGCGCAATCGGCGAATTCGTCGCGCAGCGAAGATGATTTGTTTTTCGATGTTGTCCAGTGCACTTCCGACGCCTGCGAACGCCGGCGCACTCCGCGCAAGCCTTCGGACGCCTATTGGCGTTCGGCTTAGTCGCGGGCCGCGCGTCTTATCCGATCCGAGAAGATTTTCACAGACATTTTCTTTGGCGCATTTCCGATTGCCTGCTAGAATCTTTAAAATCCACTCCCTGGAGCACGAATGCAGGCGATCCTTGCGCTGGAAGATGGCAGAATCTTCCGAGGCAAAGGCTACGGAGCCAAAGGCGAATGTTACGGGGAAGTAGTTTTTAATACTTCCATCACTGGCTATCAGGAAATTTTTACCGACCCTTCCTACGCTGGTCAGATCGTCGTTCTCACCAATCCAGAAATCGGCAACTACGGCACCAATCCCGAAGATGCTGAAGCCACGCGGCCTTACATCGAGGGCCTGATCGTACGCGAGTTTTCCCGCGTCAGTTCCAACTGGCGCTCGCAGCAGGTCGCAGAAGAATATCTTGAGCAATTCAAGATTCCGGTGCTGGGCGACATCGACACCCGCGCTCTGGTGCGCCATTTGCGTGACCACGGAGTCATGCGCGGAGTGATATCGACGCTTGAAACTGACACCGAAAAATTGGTCGCGAAAGCGCTTGCACTTCCGAAAATGGACGGAACCGACCTAGCCAAGGTAGTCACGACAAACCACACTTATGTTTGGGAGACGGGTGAACGCTCTCATCTGCCCGAAGAGATCGTCGGGGTCAAAGATCAACCAGAACGCTTTCACGTGGTCGCTTATGACTTTGGAATCAAGCTAAGCATTCTGCGCAAGCTGCGCGGCGAAGGTTGCAAGGTCACAGTGGTTCCCGCGGAAACGAAAGCGGAGGATGTGTTAGCGCTGAAGCCCGCAGGAGTTTTTCTGTCGAATGGCCCCGGCGATCCGGAGCCGTGCACCTACGCGGTGGACAGCATCCGGCGGCTCATGGGGAGGGTGCCCATCTTTGGTATCTGCCTGGGACATCAGCTCACAGGAATCGCCTTGGGCGGGAAAACCTTCAAGCTGAAATTCGGCCACCACGGCGGCAATCACCCGGTGAAGCAATTGAACTCGGGCAAGATCGAAATCACCGCGCACAACCATAATTTTGCCGTCGATCCCGATTCGCTGCCGCAAAGTGAAGTCGAATTAACCCACATAGATCTCAACGACAACACGCTCGAAGGCATGCGCCACCGGAATCTTCCGCTGTTTACGGTTCAGTATCATCCCGAAGCGTCGCCGGGTCCGCACGATTCGCATTATCTGTTCAAAGATTTCGTGAAGCTGATGGAGGAGTGGAAAGGGTGAAGAGGGCAAAACTCATAGCCGTAGGGTTTACCCTCCTATGGTCCGTCGTGGCGGGAGCAAATACCTGCGTTGCGCCTAAGCCTGCAAGGATATCCGGGGCTTTGTGCGGGAGATTGATTGATGCGACTGGTGCCTCTGTCCCCGACGTCGGGCTCCGAGTACTTGGGGCAGCCGACCGCGTTGTGGCCGACGTCCGCGCCGATGCGAAAGGCGACTTTATATTTTCCGGTCTTACGAAAGGGAAGTACCGGCTGACCTCAGCGAGCACTGGATGGCTAATCGAATTCGGTGCCTTTGAGATCAAGTCTTCAAGCACAACATGTAGTCGTCCGGTAACTGTGCGACTGGACACCAGTTGCTGCTGTTTTGGATCAGGCATCTCAAACGAGAGGCCGGCACATTAGTGACCTTTGAAAAATCGGCTCCGCCACTCAATTGGCTGGGCCGGGATGACAGAGTTTTAGACAGCCTAGTTAAATGCCGAAACGCACTGACATCTCGAAAATCCTGATCCTTGGCTCTGGCCCGATCATCATTGGCCAATCGGCGGAGTTTGATTACTCCGGCACGCAGGCTTGCAAGGCGCTCAAGTCCGAAGGTTTTGAAGTCGTGCTGGCCAACTCGAATCCGGCCACCATCATGACCGACCCGGAGGTTGCCGATCGCACTTACATCGAGCCGCTGACGCGCGAATATCTGGAAGAGATCATTCGCGTTGAGCGTGAGATGTCGCCCGGCGCCGGTTTCGCCATTCTACCCACGGTCGGGGGCCAGACCGCACTCAATCTCGCTATTGAACTTTCCGATGGTGGCGTGCTGGAAAAATACAACGTCCAGCTCATCGGAGCGCAGATCAGCGCTATTAATAAGGCTGAAGATCGGCTCGTCTTCAAAGACGCGATGCAGAAGATCGGACTCGACGTTCCCAAGTCCGCGCTGGTGAACAATCTGAAAGATGGTCTGGAATTTGCCGGTAAGATTGGTTTCCCGGTCATCGTGCGCCCATCTTTCACTCTCGGTGGCAGCGGAGGTGGCATCGGCTACAACCGCGAAGAGTTGATGGAAGTTCTCGCCCGCGGCCTCGATTTCTCTCCGGTGCACGAAGCTCTGATCGAAGAATCCGTGCTGGGCTGGAAAGAATACGAACTCGAGGTAATGCGCGATTCGAAGGACAACGTCATCATCGTCTGCTCGATCGAAAACTTCGATCCCATGGGCGTGCACACTGGCGACTCGATCACCGTCGCCCCAGCGCAAACTCTTACCGACCGCGAGTATCAAGCCATGCGCGATGCTGCCATTGCCGTGATTCGCGAAATCGGCGTAGAAACCGGCGGATCAAATATTCAATTCGGTATCCATCCCTCCACCGGCCGCATGGTCGTAATTGAAATGAATCCACGCGTCTCACGGTCTTCAGCGTTAGCTTCGAAGGCAACCGGATTCCCCATCGCCAAGATCGCCGCCAAGCTGGCCGTGGGCTACACGCTTGACGAAATCCCCAATGACATTACGCGAAAGACGCCAGCCTGCTTCGAGCCTACGCTGGATTATGTCGTGGTGAAGATTCCGAAGTGGCAGTTCGAGAAGTTCCCCGGAGCAGATGAGAATCTTGGTCCGCAGATGAAATCCGTGGGCGAAGTCATGGCCATCGGGCGCACATTCAAAGAGGCTTTGATGAAAGCGGTCCGCGCACTCGATACGGGTAAGCGCATCGGCGGAGAGAAAATCGAACCCAAGATTCTTACCCAGCGTCTGGTAACGCCGCATCCCGAGCGACTCGCGTACATTCGCTACGCACTGCGTCAGGGCCATACCGTCAAGCAAGTTGCGAAGATGACCTCAATCGATCCCTGGTTCCTCTACCAGCTCAAAGAAATTAATGACATGCAGCTTGAGCTCGAGAAACATCCCATGGAATCGATCCCAACCGACGTGTTGCGCGAGGCCAAGCGCATGGGATTTTCCGACGGGCGCCTGGCAGCCACCTGGCGGCTCAGCGGCAAAGGCGATCAGGACAAAGTCCGCCATCAGCGAAGGAAGCACGGATTAAAGCCGGTGTACAAGCGCGTAGACACTTGCGCCGCCGAGTTTGAAAGCTATACGCCGTACCTTTATTCGACTTACGAAGAAGAGGATGAAGCGGCGCCGACCAAGAAAAAGAAAGTCATCATTCTGGGCAGCGGCCCCAACCGCATAGGACAGGGAATCGAATTCGATTACTGTTGCTGCCACGCGGCGTTCGCGCTGCGTGACGACGGCTACGAGACGATCATGATCAATTGCAATCCTGAGACTGTCTCGACTGACTACGACACCAGTGACCGGCTCTACTTTGAGCCGTTGACTCTCGAGGATGTACTTGCAATATGTGAACATGAAGCTTCATCCGGCGCGCCCGTCGGCGTGATCGTGCAATTCGGCGGACAGACTCCGCTGAATCTGTCGTTGCCGTTGAAGGCTGCGGGCGTAAACATCATTGGAACTGCGCCGGAATACATCGATCTCGCAGAAGACCGCAAACGCTTTGGCAAACTGCTGGAGGAACTCGACATTCCGCAAGCTCCGGGTGCGATGGCGGCCTCGATCGAAGAAGCCGTCGCCGGCGCAAATCGAGTTGGATATCCTGTGTTGGTGCGACCCTCCTACGTCCTCGGAGGACGCGCTATGGTGATCGCTTACGATGAGGAAACCGTCGTCCGCTATATGAAAGAGGCAGTCGAATATTCGCAAGACCGACCGGTACTGATTGACCACTTCCTAGAAGATGCAATCGAAGTTGACGTGGACGCGCTCTCCGATGGCGAGGATGTCGTCATCGGTGGAATCATGCAACATATCGAGGAAGCCGGTATCCACTCCGGCGATTCTTCGTGCGTTCTGCCGGCGGTTGATATTCCCCAGCCATTAATGGCTCGCATGCGCGAGTACACTTTCAAACTTGCACGCGCCCTCAAAGTCGTCGGGCTGATGAATATTCAGTTCGCCATTCCCCGCAGCAATGGCAATTCGAAGAGCAACGGCGACGGTGGAACCGTTTACGTGCTTGAAGTCAACCCTCGTGCCTCGCGCACCGTACCTTACGTTTCAAAAGCGACGGGCGTGCCCATGGCGAAGATCGCCGCCCGACTGATGACCGGACGCAAGCTGCGCGAATTCTTGCCAGAGTTCATCGAGCGTCGCGCCGACCTCGATACCGGACACTGCTATTACGTGAAGTCCCCGGTTTTCCCTTGGAACAAATTTCCCGGCGTCGATACGGTGCTCGGGCCAGAAATGAAATCCACCGGCGAGGTCATGGGAGTGGCCGACAACTTCGGCGAAGCTTTCGCCAAAGCGCAAACCGCCGCTGGGCAGAAGTTACCCAAACAAGGCACTGTCTTCGTTAGCGTCACCGATCATGACAAACCCCAGGTGGCTGACGTCGCTCGCAAGTTTGTCGATATGGGTTTCAAGTTGGTCGCTACAGCGGGTACCGCCGACGTCCTTGAGGGCGCCGGGATGACAGTAGAACGGGTGTACAAAGTGAAGGAAGGTCGTCCGAATGTAGTCGATTTGATCAAGGGCGACCGCATTAACCTCATCATTAACACCCCTCACGGCGTCGATCCGTTCTTCGATGAGAAGGCCATCCGCCGCGCCGCCGTCAGCGCGCGCATTCCGACTATTACGACACTATCCGCGGCCCGCGCCGCCGCCGAAGGAATTGCCGCACTTCAGCGTGGCGAGATTACGGTGCAGGCACTGCAAAGGCTGCACGCGGAACGCAATGCCGCGCGGCGCTAGCAGGCTTCTCGTGAAGTTAGTCTTCGCTGTATCCTAAAATAGTGTATTTGAGCTAGGAGCCTGGAACTATGCTGCTGCATGGGATTTTCCCACCCATTACGACCCCGTTCTATCCCGACGGAAACGTGTATTTCAAAAAACTCGAAGCCAACGTCGAGCGCTATTCGAAGACTCCCGTCGCCGGCATCGTAGCCCTGGGATCAACAGGTGAGGCCATCTATCTCTCGGATCAGGAGCGGCGTGACGTACTCAAGAGTACCCGCGAGGCCGCAGCAGCAAACAAAGTATTGATTGCCGGAACGGGAAGCGAGTCTGCGATTGACACTCTGAAGCTCACGGATTACGCGGCTGAACTGGGATACGATGCTGCACTTGTGCGCACGCCCTTTTATTACAAGAAGCAGATGCAACCGCCAAATATTCTGGCATTTTATCGTACGGTGGCTGACCGATCGCCGCTGCCGTTGATGATCTACAGCGTTCCCCCTTTCACGGGGTACGATATGCCCGCGGAGCTTGTGATCGAACTCGCTGGTCACCCCAACATTATTGGCATAAAAGAATCCAGCGCGAATGTGGGAAAAGTTCGTCGCCTGGTTGAAGGCACGCGGGACGTGAAGCGCGGCGCCACGGTCACCGAAACCTTTGACGCGGTCACCCCTCGCATGCTCAAAGCTGCAAGTTCGGGCAACGGAGAGGGCCCGGAACTCGTGACCCTCGGAGGCGGCGAGCGTACAAAGCCCTCATCTGCGGCCATCAGTGTGGTCGAGGGCCTGAAGACTCGGCAGAAGGAAGTCGGATTTCAAGTGCTCGTCGGGGCGGCGCAGACTCTCGAACTATCTTTACAGGCGGGAGCAGTGGGCGCGATTCTCGCCTTTGCCGATGCCGCCCCTACCGCGTGCTACGAGATTTATGCTGCATGGAAAGAAGGCGACCTCGAACTTGCGCGGCTGAAACAATCGCGAATCGACAACGCTTCCGTGCGAATCGTCTCTGGGCTTGGCATCGCCGGCATGAAGCATGCGATGGATTTCAATGGATACTTCGGAGGTCCGGTGCGCCTGCCGTTGCTGCCGCTGACCGCTGACCTGAAAACGGAGGTCGAGCAGTTGATGTCCGACATACGCAACTGATACCAACTGCTGTGCAGGTAACTCCGTTTCTGCCCTGTGCCCCTTGTGATTGTCGTCCCACTACGATATTATTTGAACGAACGTTCGAACTCTCATGGTTGCGTCCTCCTTAGCAGCGTCGGCAGTCCCGGCTCGCCGTCGCACAATTCCGGCACCCTCCGCCGAAAGCCGCTTCGATCGGAGGCTTAGCAATATCCTTGCCCACGCTACTGCGGTCTTTTACGCAAAGGGATACGAAGGCGCTTCCATGCGCGACCTTGCACGCTCCAGTGGCATGTCTCTATCGGGCCTTTATTACTATTTTGAGTCCAAAGACAAACTGCTCTACCTGATCCAGAAGCACACCTTTAGCACGATTGTGGAACGACTGCGCGGGCGGCTAGACGAAGTTACCGATCCGGAGCAACGCATTCGGCTTTTCATTTTCAACCACCTCGAATACTTTCTCGCCAACCAGAAGGCCATGAAAGTTCTTTCGCACGAAGCCGAAGTGCTCAAAAACGGCTTCGGAGCGGAGATCGCCACCATTAAGCGCGAGTACTATCGAATCTGTATCGGATTGTTGGACGACTTCAAACTGGCAAAGGGACTAGAATTCTCTAGTCGCATGGCGGTGCTGAGTTTGTTTGGCATGATGAACTGGATTTACACCTGGTACAACCCACGTTTTGACGCTGATGCCGAGGAGCTGTCGCGTGGCATGGGCGATATTTTCCTGCGAGGAATCAGCGCTGTACTCGAGCACCAACCGTACAAGACGAAGAAGTCACAGAAGAAAAAGAGATCAGTGTCGAACTAAATTCAAATTCTAAACATCGCGAAAAAGGAGTTGAAACATGGCAACTACATTGCAACCGGCAGCGGGCGAGGGCACAAAGCAACTGGTCAATTATCGCCCTGAGGGCGGGGTGGCGGTGATCGAGATGTTCGATCCCCCAGCTAACACTTACACCTATGAAATGAACCGCCAGCTTGATGAAGCCATCCTAAAGGCCCGCATGGATAATGACGTTTACGTCATTGTACTTACCGGTTCCGGCGACAAGTTTTTCTCGGCGGGTGCGAATATTAAGATGCTGGCGAGCGTCGACCCAACTTTCAAGTATTACTTCTGCCTGCACGCCAACGAAATGCTGCTTCGCTTGGAGCACACTCCGAAACTTGTGATCGCGGCCATCAACGGGCACTGCGTCGGTGGCGGACTCGAAATCGCCATGGCTGCGGACATTCGCATCGCTCGTCAGGACGCAGGCAAGATCGGATTACCGGAAGTGAACCTCGGCGTGCTTCCCGGAACCGGAGGCACTCAACGGCTTTCGCGGATGGTTGGAAAGAGCAAGGCTATCGAGCTGATGGTAACGGGCAACACATTTTCCTTTGAAGAAGCGAAAGAGTTCGGGATCATTAACGACATTTTTGATCGCGACAACTTCATGGACAACATTATGGAATACGCCCGCCAATTCTGCCCGCCCAACAAAGCGGCCAAAGCCGTGGGGCGGATCAAGCGCGCGGTGCAAACCGGCTGGGAGATTCCCATGGAGTCCGCACTCGCAGTCGAACGCGAAAATCAGCAAATTCTTTTCCAGAGCGAAGACGCCAAGGAAGGCTTGGCGGCTTACGTGGAGAAGCGGCCCGCAGTGTTCAAGGCGAAATAGCAGAGCGTGGCGGAGGACGGACGTCCGCGCTAACGGGGCGAAGACACCCGTCCTCCATCGCTTTATCCGATCGGAAGGCAGATGATTACAGCTACGAAAACAAAGCTTTCTCCCGGCAGATTGCTCATCGACGGTGAATGGGCCGACGCCGCAGAACATTTCGACACCACCAACCCCGCGACCGGCGAAGTTCTGACCCAGATCGCGGAAGCTTCGTCCGCGGATGTTGACCGCGCGGTTCAAGCAGCCCGCCGCACTTTCGAAGACCGTTCCGGCCCGTGGCGAAAGATGTCCGCCAGCGAGCGTGGACGCCTGATTTGGCGTCTTGCGGATCTGCTCGACAAGAACATCGACGAGTTCGCCGAACTTGAAACGCTCGACAACGGCAAACCGATTTTTGAGTCGCGCTATGTCGATATGCCGATGGTGATCGACGTTCTCCGTTACTACGCCGGGTGGGCGACGAAGATTCACGGCGAGACCGTGAATACGATTGAGACCGCATTCACATACACGCTACGCGAGCCAGTAGGCGTCGTCGGAATGATCGTGCCGTGGAATTTCCCGCTGCTGCTAGCTTCATGGAAGCTTGGTCCGGCGCTCGCGTGCGGTAACACGATCGTATGGAAACCCGCCAGCCTGACCTCGCTGACCGCGCTGCGCTTTGGCGAATTGGCCGTGGAAGCGGGCGTGCCGGCAGGCGTCTTGAACATCTTAACCGGTAGGTCGGAAGTTGGAAGACTAATGGTCCGGCATCCGGGAATCGACAAGATCGCGTTCACCGGATCGACCGACGTAGGCAAAGAGATCATGCGCAACGCAGCCGACAGCATGAAGCGCTTGACGCTCGAACTCGGCGGCAAATCACCTAACATTGTTTTCGCGGATTCCGATATCGATAATGCCGTGAAAGGCGCAATCAACGGGATTTTTTACGGCAAAGGCGAGGTCTGCAACGCGGGCTCGCGCCTGTTCGTTGAAAGCAAAGTAGAGAACGAATTTCTAGAAAAACTCGTTGCTCGAGCTAAGAAGATGCAGCCTGCCGATCCTCTCGATCCCAAAACCCGCATGGGCGCAATCGTCAGCCAGGAACAGATGCAGACTGTTCTCGGTTACATCGAGTCGGGGAAAAAAGAAGGGGCAATGCTTATCGCCGGCGGAAATCGTGTCTCCGTGGATGGCGGAAAAGGATTTTTCATTGAACCCACGATTTTCGGTGGCGTAAGGAATGACATGAAGATCGCCCAAGAAGAGATTTTTGGCCCGGTTCTGGCGACCTTGAGCTTCGACGATGTGGATCAGGTGATCGCCCAAGCGAACAGTAACCCATATGGCCTCGCGGCGGCGGTGTGGACCCGCGACGTAAAAAAGGCACATTTGGTATCGCGGCAACTCAAGGCGGGAACAGTGTGGATCAACACCTACGGGTTAATGGATGCATCTCTGCCCTTCGGCGGTTACAAGAGTTCGGGCTTCGGCCGCGAGTTGGGAGTGCATGCCATCGAGCACTACACGGAGCTAAAAACTGTTTGGCTCAATATGGCGTAGAGAGGTTGATAGCAACGTCTTTACAGCGCAATTATTTCGTTACAAATTAAAGAGGTCTTATGCCAGGTAAAGTCGCAAAAATCGGAACTTTTAGTGATTGGGTCGGTTTGTTTGATGATTGGCGAAAAGATATCGGCGTCAACCACGACGAGATTGCAAACTTCAAATTCGATACGCTCTATGGAGCGATCGAAACCGATGAAATCCAGTTCGGCGCGTTCAAAGGCCGGCGCAAGTGGGAAAACCTGCGTCAGGTGCCTACGCAGCAGATGCGAGACGCTCTTATCAACTTGATCGTTTATCAAGGCGACACCGAGTTTGCTAGCGTCGAACAGCAGCGAAATCTGTTCCAGAGCGCGCCCACAGATTGGGACCGCAGAGCGATCACACGGGTGATGATCGAAGAGATGCGTCATGGCTGGCAGATGTGCGCGCTCCTGGTCGAGCACTTTGGGTATTCGGGAAAAGTCGAAGCCCAGAAAATGCTGGAACGTCGCGCCTTCGACAACAAGCGCCTGCTCGGCGCCTTCAACGTCGACGTCGACAACTGGATGGATTTTTTTACTTACACCGATTTCGTCGATCGCGACGGCAAGTTTCAGTTGCAGATGTTGAAGTACTCCGCCTTTGCCCCGCTAGGACGTTCGATGTCTTACATGTTGCGTGAAGAAGCTTTCCACATGGGCACCGGCAATGACGGCCTCCGCCGCATCGTAGAAGCAGGCGTGATTCCGGCCTGGTTGATCCAAAAGTATCTCAACAAGTGGATTTCCAGTTCGTACGATTTGTTCGGCACCGACAATTCTTCTTCGGCCCACTGGGCCTACGTCTGGGGAGTTAAAGGCCGCTACGACGAACCCAAGAATCCCCAGGAAGCAAAAGTCGACGAGTTAAACGATTACAACCGGCATTTATATCGCGATGAAGTTGCCGGGCTAATCGAACGATTCAATAGCGTGCTCAAGCCGGGAGAGCCTAAGCTATACGCCCCAAACATCAAGTTCAATCGCAACATCGGGCGCTGGGCGGGACAGAAATTCCATGCCCAGACCGGAGAACCCATTGACGAGAAGCACTATGACGAGCATGTAAAAGATTACATGCCGACGACCGAAGACAAAAAGCTGTTGCTGGACATCATCGCTAACGAGAAGAAATGGATTGCGCCGAAAGAAGGTGCGCGCGATCCGCTTTCGTCGATCGGCGAAGTTCGCAAATCGGCGATCAATTTGTAAGCCCGACGATCGTTGAAGACTCCGTAGGGACAGCCCCCTCGGCTGACCAGCGGAGTAGCCCCCTGGAGTTGCCCTTGTGACGACCGCGACAGACATTCCGAACAAGCCGAGCACGACCAGCGGCCACTACTCTATGGGTGAACTGATGGTCGCGACCGCCGCCCGCGAAATCCGGGATGGAGAAATCGTTTTCGTCGGCATGAGGCTGCCACTGATTGCGTTCGTAGTTGCAAAGAAAACGCATGCTCCGAATGCTGTCGGGCTATTTGAAAATGGCGTCATTCGCACCACGCCTGCGCCGGAGTTAATTTACACGATGGCGGATCCGCCCAACATCGTGGGCGCAACGCAGTGCCTTGACGTGCTTGGCGTGATGAGCCTGCTGCAATCCGGTCGTGTCCATCTGGGGTTTCTTGGAGCTGCCGAGGTCGATCGCTTCGGCAATCTGAATTCGACCGAAATAAAGGGAACGAAGGAAAGCACCCGATTGCCAGGTTCCGGCGGAGCTTGCGACATTGCATCGCTGGCACATCGTTTTGTGGTTCTTTTGGAACACACCAAACAGCGTTTGCCTGAGCACGTTTCGTATGTGACCAGTCCCGGCAATGGCGATGGCCCCGGATGGCGTCAGCGCGTGGGCCTGCCGCGCGGAGGGCCATCCGCGGTAATCACCACCAAGGCCGTGTTGCGTTTTGGGGAAGACGGGCAAGCGTATTTAGCTTCTGTGCATCCTGGAATCGAAGTCGAGGATGTGCTCGGTAATACCGGCTGGAAAGTGCGTCTGGGCAATGAAGTAGCGCAGACGCCCGACCCGACAGCGGAAGAGTTAAAAGCGATTCGCGAATACGACAAAGACGGATTCTGGACGCGATGACTACGCAATCACTCACGAGGTTTTCCCGGATCTCTTTTCACATGGAGCCGCCAATCGCCCACATTGGTCTAAATAATCCTCCGGTCAATGTGATTGATATCCCGATGATGGACGAGCTGGCTGAGGCGTTGAACGAGATCGAAACGCGGCCCGATATCGCGATTTTGATTGTTAGCGGTTCTCAAAGAGCGTTCTCAGCCGGGGTTGACGTAGCGGCCCACACTCCGGACAAGGTTGAGCAAATGCTCAATAAGTTTCACGGTGTCATCCGGGCATTAGTTGGTTCAAAAAAAGTGAGCATTGCTGCTGTGCATGGAATTTGCCTGGGTGGAGGCGCCGAGTTGGCCATGGTTTGCGATCTGGCATACACCTCCGAGCTGGCCACCTGGGGGTTTCCCGAGATCAAGCTGGGATGTTATCCGCCGGTCGCTGTCACTGCGCTGGCCGCGCTGGTCGGGCAAAAGCACGCAGCCGATCTTGTGCTGACTGGGCGCTCCATCACTGGCAGGGAAGCAGCCAGTATCGGTCTGGTGAACTCCGTGGTGCCTGAAGTCGACCTCGAACATGTAGTCCAAGATGCTGTTCAACATCTTTCACAGCTTAGCCCGGCCGCGCTGGCCATTACCAAGAAAGCGATCTACGTCTGGGATGCGATTCATTTCGACAAAGGCCTCGCCCGAGCGGAGAAGATTTATCTCGAGGACCTGATGAGAACCGAAGACCCGCAAGAGGGAATTCATGCCTTTCTTGAGAAACGGTCGCCGGTGTGGAAGGGCAAGTAGATGTCTAAGCTTCTCACCATGCGCGAAGCGATTACCGATTTGGTGCCTGATGGCGCCTCGGTCGCTCTGGGCCTGCAAATGGAGCAGATGATTCCGTTCGCCGCCGGGCACGAGATTATTCGTCAAGAGAAACGTGGTCTTACTCTGATCGGCCCGATCTCGGACATTCTCTTTGATCAGATCATTGCTGCAGGTTGCGTCGAGCAGGTCATCGCCGCTTGGGTTGGGAACGTGATGATGGGCTCTGCGTACAACTTTCGCCGCGGAGTCGAAAACAATCAGATAAAGATTATTAACATGACTAACTTTACTGTGGCTCTGGCTCTGCAGGCGGGTGCGATGGGCGTGCCGTTTCTTCCCACGCGGACTGCGCTCGGCAGCGATGTTGCGAAGGGCAATCATTTTTTCTATCAGGTCTTTTCGCCTTTCGAACCGAAAGAATCTCTGCACGCGGTGCGTGCCTTGAATCCCGACGTGACCATCGTTCACGTACAGCGGGCTGACTGCGAAGGCAATGCCCATTGCTGGGGCAATTTCGGGGTCATGATCGAAGGAGTTCGTGCCGCCAAACGCGTGATCGTCGTTGCGGAGGAGATTGTCGAGACTGAAGTGATTGCCAGCGATCCTAATCGCACTGTGCTTCCGGGCTTTCTTGTGAATGCCGTGGTCGAGTGTCGTTACGGTGCGCATCCCTCGCCCGTCCAGGGATATTACAAACGCGACGACGCGTTCTTCCGCCAATACCACGAGCAGACTAAAACAAAAGCCGACAGCGATGCATGGCTCGATCGCTGGGTATACAGCACGGGTGATCGGCCTGCCTATATGAACCAACTGGGCGCCTGCCGCGTGGAAGACTTAGGCGTCAAGCAGCACGCGTACGCCGCGCAAACCGATTTCGGGTATTGAAAGACGGCAGTTGGCAGTTAGCATTTAGCTGTTTGGGTTCTGGATGAACAATTAAGTGGCCAAATGCTAACTGCCAAATGCCAAGTGCTAGCTTACAAATGAAAAAAGAACTCATCGAACTACGCGTCAACGGCCGCTCTCGCGAGCTCGCATTCGAGCCCAGCAAGCTACTGCTCGATGTGCTGCGTCAAGATATCGATCTGACCGGATCCAAGCGCGGCTGTGACGATTCCTCCTGCGGCGCCTGCACGGTGCTCGTGGACGGCATTCCGATGATGTCGTGCACTCTGCTTGCCGCCAGTTGCGAGGGACAAGAGATCACGACGGTCGAGGGTGTGACCGAGCACGGAAGCCTGGCTGCCATTCAGAAAGCCTATGGCGACTGGGGCGGAGCGCAGTGCGGCTATTGCACTCCGGGATTCATCATGACCGTTAAACATCTATTGTCCGAGAATCAGGAGCCGACGGAACAAGACATTCGCGGCGCGCTCAGCGGAAACCTTTGCCGCTGCACCGGTTACAGCCAGATGTATCAGGCGATCAAGGCCGCTATCGATGCCGAACAAAAAGGAATGGCAGCCAACTCTTCGCTTGTCATTCCGAGCGAAGCGAGGAATCTGTAGTGGCCAACGACGAACCACGAGCGACCAACGGCTTTTCAATCATCGGCAAACCCACCGCCATGGTCGACGCCGCCGGCAAGACCACGGGCGCCGGAAAATACACCGACGACCTCAGCCTGCCCGGAATGCTTGTGGGCAGAATCTTGCATTCGCCCTACCCGCACGCCCGCATCA
>Ga0210393_10000785_pt1 | contig 27510 bp, 25 predicted proteins | sample IncBWC27OmetaG_FD_160068 | JGI IMG/M metagenome (GOLD analysis project Ga0210393, IMG submission 160068) | Forest soil microbial communities from Barre Woods Harvard Forest LTER site, Petersham, Massachusetts, United States - Inc-BW-C-27-O ...
AATTGCCGTGCCCGTACGCGCGCGTTCTCCGTCATCCGGCGATAAAGTTCAGGGTTTTCCTTTAGATGAATGATTTGGCGGATAGCTTCTTCGGGTGACCTGATTTCGATGTAATCGAGGGGCGTCTTTCGCATCGCCTGATACGCCGGTTCAGGGCCGAGGAGAGCGGGAACTCCGCCATGCCAGGCATTGACCAGCTTGCTCGCCGGCTTGGCGAAATAATCACTCTCCGTCAGATCGCGCACGGCGAGGACAACGTCACAGTTTCTGTAGTCGTGAAAATTAGCGGGATCTTCGTTGATCCGGAAGGCGACGCCAATCTCACGGAGCCTGCGTTCAAACGCCGGGTCGAGGAAGGCTGCGCAAAGATTCAGGCGGCTTCCCTTATAGACAATCGTTTCGAGCCGCGAACCCCGCGAACTGTCGCGCGGAATCAGGCCCGGCTGCGGCCAATGCTGGATGAGGTGATCGGTCGCTGTTAACACATTGTGGGGGTTCTGAACGATTGCGTGATTGCTGATAGTGGAGCGGAAGGTGTCGGCTCGGCACGCGACGACATAACAATTATAGGACAATCGCTTGATGAGCAGATTGTAATTCATGACGACATTGACGGCGCCAGGAACCAGTTCCGACACGAGTCTGACATCGAGCCCCCGGCTGCTGAGACGCAGATAGGTCTTTACCACCCAGATGTCGTTGGAATCGGAGAAGCGCGGGTAGATGAGGTCAGGATCGGGGAGCTCAGCCGCGTCGAAGAGATCGCCCCATTTCTCCGTATTCGGGTTGACGAAATAAACCGGGAACGAAAGTGGCTCAAGCCTCGGGCCGTCGGCACGGCTGTCCCGAATCATCTCTGGCGCTGCCATTAAGTCCAAATTACTGACTCTGGTTGCGGAGAAATAACTAGCTCGCCGCGCCTTCAAAGGCCGCTACACCGGTGACCTTTTCGGAGTCGTTGACCCGTTGTTCGTGATCGACAATCCGTGCGGGAATGCCCACGGCGGTTGCTCCGCGGGGGACGTCCTGCAAAACCACTGCGTTGGCGCCGATGCGAGCATGGTCGCCGATATGCACGCCGCCAAGTACTTTAGCGCCTGCGCCGAAATATACGTTTCCTCCGACGACGGGCGCCCCGGGCTTGGTGCCGCCGACGCCAATCGTCACTTGCTGAAAGACCAGGCAATTGGGCCCGATAACGGAGTCGGGAAAGATCACAACGCCGTTGGGATGGGGGAGCATAAACCCACCACCGAGATCGCAATTCAAGGGAATATCGGCGCCGGTGACGACGCTCCAAAAGCGATGCTCAAGCACCCAGTATTTGCCGAGCCATCTGGCGGCAACACCGCGCTTGCTCGCCTCCTGATAGCGTCTGATCGACCGCAACAGGCGATGTCCCGGGTCCCAGAACCCAGTACAATGCTCGCGGCTCCAATCAGGCGTATCGGCCGAAATTGTTTCGAAGTCCGGCATTCAACGTCTCAACCTCTGGGACATCGCCATCATCCAGCGTGGGACGACAAACAGCCGAAGGATTCTCCGACTACTTTATCGATACTCTTGCGAAGTGTTTGCGCAACGAGAACGCGATCGAGCTCGGGTTTGAAGATTTCCAGATGATCAATCGCGTTGACTCTGCAAATTTCAATTTCGTTCCGAACCACCTCGCCCCAGCCGAAATTCGGATCGCGATAGCGTCCCACGAGATTGCCTTCGCGCTTGACCAATAAAACCCTGCCTGAGTAGGGCGCAGGACGGTACATTCGAGCCGCAAGTATTCGCACCGTCGAAGATTTGAGTCCAGCTAGAATACTGCGCGTGCGATTTGCTCCATTCGAAGTCCGCAGCCAGCTGGGTGCACGTTCTTTCAGTCCGCGGACCTTGTCGACTATCCATCCCGGAATCTCGCGCCATTGCATCATGCTCAGGTCGCTCCGGTAGGAATTCACGCTCATCCAGAAATCGGAATACTCGCGCATGAAGAATGGATTCGCGGCATCGAACAGCACCAGCAGGCCTACCTGATGCCCTCGCGCGTGAAGACGCTGCGCGATCTCGTAGGCGACGATTCCCGACGCGCTGCATCCGCCGAGCATGTAGGGGCCATGAGGCTGTCGCGCCAGGATCGTCTTGATGTGCGCATCGGCTTCATCGGCGATGGTGTAGTTTTCGTCTTGCGTCTCCTCGTAACCGATGAGACTCAAGACCGGCTGATCGGGGCCGGTAAGCTGAAGCACATCAATGAAAAACGGAAAGGAATCGACGATGAAGAACGGCGGCCTTTCTCCCGCCGGCTGAAGAGCAACCATCGGCGCGTCTGCTGAGACAATCGCGACCGACTTGGTATTCTCCCGCAGAATCGTATAAAACTTGCGGCGCATAGACATTGTCCTGACTGAGCTCCCCTTTATCGTCCTGACCAGCTCCTCTTCAACCCACTTGGATTCCCTTTTTCGAGATCAGATCGACAAATGCTCGCGGACTCCGGCAGGCCATTTTGCGAGGTCGAGGCCATGAGTCTTGAACAGCGCCAACACCAGTCGATCCATGCCGAACGCGACGCATCCGGTATGAGCCTTGTCGCCGTTCCCGGTCCTCAAAGGCCAGACCGTACTGAAATGATCGCGATGGCAATTAAAACTCATGCACGCGGTCGGTTCCTCCTCGGAACGCAGCGCTATCAGCAGTTCAAATTTCAACGATTGTTCCAGCTGGCTCATCGCGGCCAACCTGCCCGCTCGTCCGAAGAACGGGTCACTGGCGGGAGCGATACGATGGTCGAGGCCGAGCTGTTTTGCCACGCGCTGCCCCAACAATAGCCATCGACTCCGAAAATCCAGCACCTGGTCAGGAGTTCCGAGACAGACGAACTCCCGCATCCTGAACGATTGGAATCGTCCTATCTCGCAGGTTGATTCGTGGCGAAAGCAGTCTGAAGCGACGTCGACTACAACGCCGCTCGCTGGAAGCGGGCCGCGCGACGCTACCAACGGATAGACCGGATAGCAGGCGGCCGGAGAGAGCACGAGTTCGGTCGCGGATAATTCCTCGACCCAATCCGGTTGTTCCACGACGGCCCGGATAGTCGCTTCGCTTCCCTTGAGGCAACTGACGCCGCCCAGCAGATGGGGGAAGCTGTGCAGATAGCCGGAGCGTTCCAACTCGGTGCGACTCATGACCGGCGGAAATCTCAGGACCTCAGTCTCAGGATCGCGAAGTCGGCTGATAAAAAAAGCCAACCCCTCGACAACTCGCTCGAATAGTCCGGTCCGCGCGTAAACGCCGCCGACCGGGCTCGGCACGAGCAGAGCTCGCATCAGGGAGTCCGCATCATTTTCGCTGGTCTGACTTAATAGCACCTTGTCTCTTGCCCCTTTGAAAACAAACGACCGAGCCTGGAACGTTCCCACAAATCTTAAGAGCGAATTGAACCTGGTATCTGGATAAGCAAGGACGGAGCTGCCGCATTGGCCAGGATTCTTTCGTTGTTAATCATGACCGAGGATGACAGCACGTCGCGAACGTGACGCGCCACGGAGAATTCACCGTCATTGCGATAGCCCGATAATCCACACGCTTGCATCGCGCTCATTACGGTCGCGGTGGCCATTTCGGAGGCGCCTACTTTCAGCAAGTTCATTACGGTCTGGAACTCGAGCGAATCGAGCTCGCTTTCGTTGGTGCGAATCGCCTCGAAACGCTGAAGTGCGGTGGCCAACGATCCGCGCAACGCGCGCAGCGACATCGTTGCGCGCACGAGATGAGTCGCAGGCGGCCCGGATTGAGCGCTTGCCTTGCGAGTTGCAGCGCGGACCGAGCGACGCGCGCGCTCGACAGCTGCGGCAGCCAGTCCGGTCCATACCGCGGCCCAAGTCAAATGTGCGACCGGCATCATCGTGTGCGATTGAATCTTCTCGTAAGGAACCGGCACCACTTGCGCTGCCGCGCCCACGCCATTCAGCGTGAAGCCGGAGCTGCAGGTGCCGCGCATCCCGAGCGTATCCCAATTCATGATCGGCTCGAGTCGATAATCTTCTTTCATGAACGCGACGAGGACCTGATCGCTCGAGGCCGCGTCGGCGGAGCGGCGCGCTGTCGTCAGGATGGCGTCAGCCTCCTTGCCGTACGAGATCACAGTCGCGCTCTTGGTGAGCGAGATGCGCGAGCCGGTGCGTTCCACCGCGCATATGCTTTTGCGCAGATCGCCGCCGCCCGAGCCTTCGGTGGTAGACGATGCGAGGAGCAGCTGATTGCTGGCCAATCGGCGCATCAAGCGCATGTGCCAGGGGCTTTTCGCTGCATGCCGCGCCAGAATCGCGACCATGATCTGATGCATCGCAAAGATCATCGCGCTTGAGGAGCAGCCGCGCGCGATTATGTAACATGCGTCGACCGCGTCGGAGATGCTGGCGCCTTCGCCTCCCAGAGCCACCGGGACCATCATGCCGAGCAGGCGTTGATCTCGCGCCGATTGAATCGCCTCGATCGGAAATCGCGCTTCGCGGTCGACGGCGTCGGCGTTCGCCAGCGCTATGGCTGCGGTAACTTCAGCGCGGGAATTCAGATCGTTCGGCGACTTCGGGAAGTGAGCCGCTACTATTGACTCTCCCGCTTCGAGGGAGCTCTGCGCGTAAGACAACGCGTGCATTCTGCCTTCGTCCGTCATGACTCGTTCTGGTTGATTCAAGAGAGTTACCCCTTCGTTTCATCCAAGCAGGGAAGGCTTGATCCCTCAAAGCAAAAATTAACCTGATTGAGTAGTTTTTACGCTAAACCCTGCGAACCCCTATCAGAGGGCTGTTTTCCTATGAAACCCGTCAAAATTAGCGATTTTAGGCTAACGGACGCTCCCACTGCGCGCGGTCATTTTCACCATGAACCGGAGATCGGCGGTGATAATGCACGGCGCCTCTGGGCCTCAGGCGTGTAAATCTTTCCGAAGATCGCATTGCATTCGACAGCGAAAGCGAAAACGGGGAACGCAGCAGGGTGTATGGAAAACAGCAGCATCTCCGCTGGAGAGCGAATTGTCGCGGTGGTCCAGCGTTTGGTCAGGGAAAGGTCAATTACACGGCCCGTATTGTCGGGCGACAGCCTCGCTGAAGCCGGCTTGACGTCGCTGGACGCGGTCAGGCTGGTGCTGCTGGTTGAAGACGAATTCAATCTCGAAATACCCGTAGGCGAACTGACACTGGCAAACTTCAGGTCAATTTCCACGATCAGTCTGTTGGTTACAAAGATGCTGAGTCTCAGTTGACGAGCTGCGATCTCCGTTAAGACCCGGGAGCCAAGGGATCCCAGTTCTCGCGATTGACCTACAATGGGCAGGATCCATATCGACCGCCTGCTGCGAGAGCTCTATCACGCCAGATCGAGCGGCGACCTCGAAGGAGTGTGCCGAGTGTTCGCGGCCGATGCGAAGTTCCAAATCGCCGGTGCGAGCGAAACTGGCCCCGCCGGCATCAAGGCCAACGGCATCAGGGAATTTCGCCCGCTGCTCGCGTTCATGATCAAAACGTTCAAGCTCGGCGCGCTTACGATCCGTACCATGGAAATCCAAGAAGATCAGGCGACCGTCCGCTGGCAGGCCGACGTTCAATCGCGAATCACCGGAGCGACGGTGCCGACCGAGTTGATCGATGTGGTGGAAGTTCGCAATGGCAAGATCGTGAACTACAACGAAGTCTTCATGCCCCGGTAGCGCGCAGACCGGCTTTCGTTTCGTCGCCGAAGGTCAGCGCCTGCACCAGTTCGAGAACGTCTTCGGAAGTGGTCTCGCCGTGCGTTATGCATGCGCGAATGACGTCGCTGCTTTCGAACGACGCGACTGCGATCCACGCGCGGCCCGAGGCGAGGACGCGCGCCACGATCGAGCGCACATCGCCAACGCCGGGTGGAGGTTTGATGCACAGCACGGCGAGCGGCGACGAGTTGACGATCGACCATCCTCGGCGTGACAACTCGCTCTTGAGTAACTCGGCCAGCGCCACCGATCGCTCGACATGCACGGCGTATCCGCTCCATCCTGCCGCCGCCAGCGACAGGAACAGACGCAGTCCGAGAAATCTCCTCGACCACTGAACCGATGTGACGTACGGGTCGGAGCTGGCGTTGTTCGAAGGCATGAAGCTGGTCCAGACCTGGAATGCCGACGCCAACACGTGCTGGTGCCGGGTGATGAACATCCCGCAACCCATCGTCGTCGCGAACCACTTGTGCGCGTCGATGGTGACGGAGTCGGCGCGTTCGATGCCGCTCAGAACAGATCGTAGTCGATCTGACGCTATGACTGCTCCGCCCCAAGCCGCGTCAACGTGGAACCAGAGGCCGTTCGTGCGGGCGAGCTCAGCGCATGCCCATAGAGGATCGATCATTCCGGCGTTGGTGGTGCCGGCCGTGGCAGCTATCATGATCGGAACGCATCCGCCTCGGCGATCTCCGATGATCGCGTCCCTCAATGCGTTCTGGTCCATGCGGCCGAAGCCGTCGGTGGCGACCAGGCGCACAGCAGATCGTCCGATGCCTGCCTGGTGCGCGATCTTGATCCACGCAAGATGGCTTTCGCGCGATACGTAAAATACGGGCGGTCCCTCAAAGGCGCGAGCGCCCCTCGCCGCGAAGTCGGGATTCGACCGGGTCAGCGCACAAATCAGCGCCGTGTAGTTCGCTTCGGAACCGCCGGAAGTGAAATGGCCGGCGGCCTCGGGCGGAAACCCTGCGCGCCGGGCAATCGATCGGATTACGTGAGCTTCGATCTCAACTGCAACCGGCGACGTGGTCGCAGTGGCGAGCTGAGGATTGAATGTGCCGGCGACCCGTTCTGCGCACTGCGCCGGAAAGGTAGGCGCCGGATTGAACAATCCGAAGTAGCGCGGATGCGTGACGTGGACGACACCATGCTCCATTTGCTCGATGGTCCACGACAGCAATTCGTCGAGCGGGCGCGGCGACTGGAAATCGAAGTCGGCAAGCTCGCTCCGGAAACCCGCCACGTTCATCGCGGGGATCACTGGACCTTTTGCGACCCGGCGATCTGCGTCCATCAACTCGCGCGTGAGGAGATCGTCGATGCGCTCGCGCTCGGCCGGCGTCGGGAACAGCGCAGACGCACTCGCGCCAGACTCTACGCGCACTTTAATTTTTGCAGCGGATCTCTTTCGTCGCGGCATCGTGGCTATGCGTCCTCAAACAACCGCGACAGCATCGTCCATCGTGATTCAGACGGCTTGCGGGGCATTGGCAGAATGGGGAGTCCGCGCGCGGTCGCCCGTCTGACGTCTATGCTCAACCAGGTACGACAACCAATTCTCGTAGAGACGAACGGCCGGAGGATGCCAATCATGCGCCAATTTCGATTCCGCATCGGGAAAATTCAGAACGACGTGGGTGTCGCGATCGCGCATCGCACGCTCCCGAAATTCGTTTAGTTCGGCCGCGGTGCGATCGTCGAAATAGCCGCGCAGCATCGCAGGATAGCGATCCGTTTCGCGCGCGACGAACGCGCGGATGTCTCGCCGATACTCGCGAAACAACGCAGCGGCATCATATTCCGGATGCCCCTGCAGATAAATCGAAAGGCTCTGCCGCTGTCGAACGAACAAATCGGCGCCGGCCTCAGGCGATCGCGACAGAACGCAAAAATCGTTCGCAACGAGATCAGCTTCCCGCAGATCATTAAATCGGGAATGCGGCACACACCATCGCGAAGGATGGCCGGACACGATCTCGTGGTCCGCGACCTTCGCGCACTCGAATACGCCCGAAAGCTTCTCCCGAAAAGGCCGGCGGCGAATTCCGTCCGAGTGCAGAACTGCAGCGTGCGCCGCAAGACACGACCATACGGTCGAAGTGGTATGGTCCTCCGCCCAATCGACGACTTTCGTCATCGTGTGCCAGTAGGGTTCGTCGGAAAGCTCGGCCGCGCGCGGCTCGGCGCCAGTGACGATCAGGCCATCGAGCCGGTCGGTCAGCATTGCGCCGATGTCCTCGTAGCGCTGGCTGACGTACGCGCGGCCAGCCTCTGAGCGGCGAAGCTCAGGCATCGAAAAAAATCTCACGAAGATCAAAAGGCTCCCTGCCGCCTCGGCCAGAAGATCGCAGAATTGACGCTCGGTGGCTTGCAGAGCGCCGTCGGGCATGTTGTTGACGAGGCCGATCACGAGGGGCGATCGCCGGTTCATGCCGCGCGAGACGTCCCTCAATGTCGTACCGCAGGAACCCTTGCGTATTCTGATCATGATTCCCCCGCGCGGTTCAGCGCCTGGTCGAGGTCGGCGATGATATCGTCGATGTGCTCGATGCCGACGCTGAGCCGAATCATCTCGGGCGTGACGCCCGCCTTCATCTGCTCTTCAGCGGACATTTGCCGATGCGTGGTCGAGGCCGGATGACAGGCCAGCGTTTTCGCATCGCCAAGATTGACCAGTCTCTTCACGAGTTTCAGCGCGTCATAAAATTTCGCCGCGGAACGGTATCCGCCGCGCACGCCGAAGGTGATCAACGAGCACGCGCGACCACCAAGATATTTACGGGCCAGCTGATGATATGGGTTGTCTTCGAAGCCGACGTAGTTGATTCCCTGGACGCGCTGGTCTGCGCGCAGGAACTCGGCCACGCGGCGTGCGTTCTCCACGTGGCGCTCAACGCGAAGCGCGACAGTCTCGATTCCCTGTAGCAGCAGAAACGCACTCAGCGGAGACAGCACCGAGCCCATCGTGCGCTGACAGACGGTTCGACAGCGCGCGATGTAGGCGGCGGCGCCAAAGTGATCGGTGTAAACGAGGCCGTGGTACGAGGCGTCCGGCTCGGTGAACATCGGGAAGCGGTCGACGTGCTTTTTCCACGGGAACATCCCGCTGTCGACCACGATCCCGCCCATCGTGGTGCCGTGACCGCCCATGAACTTCGTCAGCGAGTGGATGACGACGTCGGCGCCGTATTCGAACGGGCGCAACAGAATCGGCGTTGCGACGGTATTGTCGACGACCAGCGGAATTCCGTGCTTGTGCGCAACATTGGCGATCGCTTCGAGGTCACAAATGTTCCCGGCGGGGTTGCCCACGCTTTCGCAGAAAAGCGCTCGCGTATCGCGATCGATCAGCTTCTCCATGGCGGCCGGCTGATCGCTTTCCGCGAAGCGGGCGGATATCCCGAGCTGAGGCAGGACGTGCGCAAAAAGCGTGTGCGTCGTCCCGTACAGCTGTGGGACGGAGACAATATTTTTGCCGACGCTGGTAAGGTTGAGGATCGCGTAGTGCAGCGCCGCCTGTCCGCTCGCCACGCTGAGCGCGCCGATCCCGCCTTCGAGCGCGGCGACGCGGCGTTCGAGTACGTCGCAGGTTGGGTTGCTGATCCTGCTGTAGCGGTTGCCCTCGACCTCCAGGTTGAACAGCGCTGCGCCATGTTCCGCGCTGTCGAACGCGTACGAAACCGTCTGGTAGATCGGAACGGCGACCGCCTTGGTCGTCGGGTCGGTTTCATAGCCACCGTGGATGGCAACGGTTTCGCTCTTGAACTTCACGTGCTTGACGCTGCGGCGCCATCGTCCGTCAGCGGGTCATGGATCGTCCGATAATCTGCACCACGGACGGGGCGGTTTGGGTCAAAGATGGTGCGGGTTTGTCACCGGAACTCTCGGAATCGAAGGCGGAACGCGTCGACCACGCCAGATTTCACCAGAATGCGCTCGCCTTCGCGCTACGAATATAGTCGTGTCAGTGCGAGGATCTTTGCGAGTGATGGCTGCCAGTGGACGAACGCCGCCCGGGCCGGCGGAGAAATACGATTTGGCGCAGGATCTGCTGCGCTGGATGGGCGATCAGTTCGATCGCTTCGGCGACATCTTCAGGGCCAGTATCTACGGCACCAACGCGTACGTGACTCGCGAGCCGCGGCACGCTCAGCATGTGCTGCGCGAGAATTGGCAGAACTACACGAAGGGTCAGGCGATCAAGCGCATCGCGCTGTTACTCGGCAACGGCCTGATGGTGAGCGAAGGAGAATTCTGGAAAAGCCAGCGCCGGATGATCCAGCCGGCGTTTCATCGCACCGTGGTCGAGTCGCTGGGCGAGACGATTACTGCTGCCAATGTCGCGTTGCTGAGCAGATGGCAGAACGCGGCCCGCACGGGCGAGACCGTCAATGTGACGCGCGATATCAGCGGGATGGTGCTGGAAGTGATACTCAGGTCGATCTTCGGCGGCGATTACGCGGAGGTCGCGCCTCATTTCAATATTTTGTCGGAGGAAACGGCGCGCAACCTGGGGTTCGCGAAGGCGTTCAGATCATTCGATCGGATCATAGTTGGGCTCGCCAGTCGGCGGCGCGCGCAAAAGAAAGCTGCGACCGATATTCTTGGCATGCTGATCGAAGCGCGCGACCAGAAGACCGGCGCCGCGATGCCGGATCGGCAGCTGGTCAACGAGATTAAGACGCTGATAGTCGCAGGACATGAAACCACGGCGAGCACCCTGAACTGGACATGGTATTTGCTCTCGCAGCATCCGGAGGTCGAAGAGAAACTGTCGCGCGAGTTGGGCATCGCGGGCGCGAGCGAGTTCCCCCGGATGGATCAGCTGGCGAAGTTTCCTTACACGCGCCAGGTGATTGAAGAGGCGATGCGGTTGTATCCGCCGGGCTGGCTGATGACGCGCAAGGCGCGCGGCGACGATCAGCTCGACGAATATTTCGTGCCGGCTGGCGCGGAAGTTTACATCGCGCCGTATTTTATCCAGCGCAATCCGAGCCTGTGGCCGGAACCCGACCGCTTCAACCCGGACAGGTTCAGCGCCGACAACTCGCGCGATCGGCACCCGCTCGCGACGCTTCCGTTCTCCGCAGGGCCGAGGGTTTGTACCGGCGAGATCTTCGCGCGGGTCGAGATGCAGATGCACGTGATGACGATTGCGAGCCGAATCCGCTTGCGCGCGATCGATTCGACTACACCTGAGCTGGCGGTTGGCGTGAATCTGCGAAGCAAGCATGATTTCATCATGAAGCCGGAGCTGAAAGCGTCGGCGCGATGAGCTCGCAGACAGCCCAGGAGGGTAAGGCCGGCTCTGCCGTCAAAGCGTGGGTGCGCGCGCTCGAAAAGACCGCGCCGATCGCTCAGAACCCTACGCAAACTCTTCCAGTGCTGATCGATTCGCTCGGGGAGCGATTTGGCGATGCGCCCGCGCTGCTATCGCCCGGAAAAGTCCTGACCTACCGCGCGCTGGCTGAGCGGTCGAGGCGCTATGCCGGTTGGGCGCATCGACAAGGTCTGTCGTCCGGCGATGTCGTCTGCCTGATGATGCCGAACTGTCCCGAGTACCTGGCGATTTGGCTTGGGATAACGCGCGTCGGTGTTATCGTCGCGCTGCTTAACACCAACCTGTCCGGCGACTCGCTGGCACATGCGATCAACGTGGTGACGCCGAAGCACGTTATCGTCGATGCGACATTCGTCGACGTCGTCGCCGACTTGAAAGGCCGGGTTTCGCCTTCGACTCTGATTTGGGCGCACGGCGAGAACGCTCACGGACTGCCGCGAGTCGATCGAGAGGTCGATGGCGAGGCCGTCGGCAACGGTACGGGGACGGAATATCGGCTGCCGACCTTGGCCGATCGCGCGCTTTACATCTACACCTCCGGGACGACGGGACTGCCGAAGGCGGTTAACGTCAGCCATTTTCGGCTGATGCAATGGAGCCATTGGTTTGCCGGCATGATGGACACGCGGCCCGAGGATCGCATCTACAATTGCCTGCCGATGTACCACAGTGTCGGCGGCGTGACGGCGATCGGCGCGGCGCTGGTGAATGGCGCATCGGTCGAGATTCGCGAGCGATTTTCGGCGAGCCATTTTTGGGAAGACGTGGTCGAATCGCGATGCACGATCTTCCAGTACATCGGCGAGCTATGCCGCTATCTGGTGAACACCGCGCCGCATCCGGCCGAGATGCAGCACCGGTTGCGACTCGCGTGCGGCAACGGCCTCAGCGCCGACGTCTGGGACACATTCCAGCGCCGCTTCCACGTTCCGCAGATTCTCGAGTTCTACGCGGCGACCGAAGCGAATTTTTCGCTGTTCAACTGCGAGGGCAAAGTTGGCGCAATCGGCAAGATACCCTCGTTTCTCCGGCAGCGACTTTCGGTCGCGCTGGTCAAATTCGATCATGATGCGCAAGCGCCGCTGCGCGCCGAGGACGGTCAATGCGTCCGTTGTTCGACCAACGAAGTTGGCGAGGCGATCAGCCATATAGTCGAAGACACAGCGAGCGGGGGCGGCCGCTTCGAAGGCTATGCGGACAAGGCGGCCACCGAAAAAAAGATCCTGCGCAACGTGTTCGCGAAGGGAGACGCGTGGTACCGCAGCGGCGATCTGATGCGCAAGGACGAGAGCGGCTTCTTCTACTTCGTCGATCGCATCGGCGATACGTTTCGATGGAAGGGCGAGAACGTATCGACCGTCGAGGTCGCCGCTCAAGTGACATCGTTTCCGGAAGTAGCTGAAGCGGTGGTTTATGGAGTAACGATTCCGGGCAATGAAGGCCGGGCAGGTATGGCCGCCGCCGTAGTCCGGGACAACTTCGATTTAGCCGCTTTCCGCCGGCATCTCGTCGACCGGTTGCCTGAGTATGCTCGTCCGTTATTCCTGCGCATTCGCGACGGCATCGATGCGACGGCTACCTTCAAACCGCAGAAGACCGATCTCGCGGCTGATTCCTACGACACGTCGACCACAACCGACGCGATCTATTTCAACGATCCCGTGCGGCAAGCCTTTGTGAAGATCGATTCAGAGCTGCTTGAAAAAATCCGCGCTGGCCGGATCCGTCTCTAAGCAGTGTTCCCCGCGTCGACGGTGAGGACCGTGCCGGTGATGTTCTTTGCCTTGTCGCTCAGCAGAAACTCAACGGCGTTGGCGACATCGTCGATTTCGGCGAGGTGATGAAGTGCGCTCCGGCGCGCGATCTGCTCACGCTGCTGGCCGGTCAGACTTTCGGTCATCTCGGTGTCGAGGAAGCCGGGAGCGACCGCGTTGGCGTTGATACCGAGGGGTCCGACTTCCCTCGCGAGCGACTTGGTAAAGCCGATGATCGACGCCTTGGTGGCGCTGTAGACGGAGATGCCGCTGTAGCCGGTGAAGGCGACTATCGACGCGACGTTTACGATGCGCCCGCCGCCGTCGGCCATCATCGCGCGCACCACGTACTTGGTCAGCATAATCGGTGACAGCGTATTCAGCCGGACCAGCCGTTCAATCTGGCTGTCGTGCATCGTGGCCAGGATGCCGCTCGTCCCGAGTCCGGCGTTGTTGACCAGTCCATGTATTGCGCCGAACTCCTTGCGCAGTTCTTTGACCAAAGCATGAATGGCAGAGAAATTCTCGAGGTCGAATGCTTTGAAGACGACAGAACCCCGCCCGCCGGATTTTTGTTCGCGCATCGCGCAGGTGAGCTGATCGCTTTCGCCCCGCGCGATCGCGATGACCCTGTAGCCGGCGGCTGCGAGCTTGCGCGCGATGCCGAGACCCAGCCCGCGACTGCCACCGGTCACGATGACGTTCTTCTGCATTACAGACGCGCCAACTTGCCCGACGGCGCGACCTCGAGACTCGGCACGAAGCGCAGCATGGTCGGAACCTTATACGGAGCCAGTGCGCGGCGGCAGTTGTCGAGAATATCGGTCTTGAGTTGCTGGCCGTCAGCGCTCGCGCTCATCGGAGAGCCCGACTTGACGACGACATCGGCGACGACCAGCGCGCCGGTGATCGGACTTTTGCGCGCCCTTACCAGCGACATCTGCACGCTCGGATGCCGATTGATCACAGCCTCGACTTCCTCGGGATGGACCTTGAGGCCGCCGACATTGATAGTGCCGTCGCGCCGTCCCACGAAGTAGTAGCGGTCGCCGCGCATCTCGACCATATCGCGCGTGTCAACGAAACCGTCGGCGTCGGCGAGCGCGTCGGCTGACTTGCCCAGGTAGCGGCTCGCAGTTCGGGTTGAACGGATTCGCAGCGAGCCATCTTCAACTTTCAACTCGACGTCGTTGGAGTGTTGCCCGATGAGCGACGAAGGAAATCCCGCCATGCCGTCGTGAACGTCGAAGCCAACGCCCGCCTCTGTCGAAGCGAAGGCGTGCACGATAGTCGCGTTCGAATAAAAGGCTCGCAGATTGTCCAGGATCACCTGATCGACAATCTCTCCCGATAGGCGAACGTAATGAGGAGCGATAGCGTGCGCCGAGGGACTCATCAGAGCACGACGCCAATGGGAAGGCGTGCCCGAGATGTTAGTGACGCCGTGCGCACCCGCTCGAAGCAGAAAATCGCTGGTCGATTCTTCGGCTGCCGAGAGCACGAGTGATGCGCCGCTCATCAGTGCGCGCAGGAAGATTTGCAGGCCGCCGTAGCGACGGATGTCGTAGAAGGTGCTCCAGACGAGCGCATCGCCCGCGAGGCCGCTCTTTATCGCGCCGGTGAGGCTCGAGAGCGTATGAACTGCCATTTTCGGATCGCTGGTGGTTCCCGAGGTGAGGAGAACCCATTCGGTCCGGCAGTGCTCGCGTCTATTATGCTCTGCGCCAAGCGGTTGAGTACTGCGAATGGCGAAGCACTCGACGCCCGCAAAGTCAGACGCGCCATCAATCTCGTCGCACACGATCGCATCGATTTCCGCGGTCGCGATGATGGGAGGAAGACGGTCCCGCGGCAGATCGCCAGGACAGAGAACCATCCGGCGTGCGATACCGTCGAGTTCGATCAGCGCCAATGCGGCGGTGAGTTGATCATGCGTCGCGATTAGGACCGAGCGTCCATGCAGATCGTCGAGGCGACCGGCGAGTCTCGAGGTTCCCGCCAAATCCCGCAACGATACGCTCTTCTCGCGACCGATGAGCGTGCAGTCCGCGAGCGATTTTTCAGCGCTGAGCAAGGCGCATCACCTTGCGCCGTTCTCGTAGATACTCACGAAGTCTTTGAAGGTGACGGGGAACTCGATTTCCTCGTTGGCGGTGAAGGGGTCAAAGCCGAGTTCGTCTTCCAGACGCGCAACGATTACGGCGAAGCAGAGCGAGTCGAGGCCGGAGTCGAGCAGCACGAGATTGTCCGACAACGGCGGCAAATGCTGATTTTGCTCTTTGGCGACTGATTCGAACTGAGAAATTATCTGCGATCTTACGGACATCCTGTCGACGCTCTAGTGTTGTACTATGGCATTACCGAGCAGCCTGAAAAAGAAGGGCAGATCTTTCACGATGTAGCGATGAAAGAGCCGCCGCGGTTCCAGTCCAAGCCGCCATGCCCACTCCATGCCCATGCCCTGAATCCATCGAGGCGCGCGCCGCGTACGTCCCGAAACGATCGCGAGGCTTCCACCCAATCCGAGAAACCATGCGGAGGGCAAGTACTCGCGAAGAGCGCGGATCACCATCTCCTGTTTCGGAAAGCCGAAGCACGAGTAGACGAGATCCGCTTTGGCTGAATGCAGTGCGTTGCCGATTTCCGCCATCTGCAGCGGATCGCGCTCGAAACCGTGCGCTGGACACATGACTCCGGCGATCTTCAGATCCGGATTAAGTCGTTTGAGAACCGTCGCTGCCGCTTCCGCATCGCCCGGGTCGCCACCGAGCAGGAAGATGGATTGACCCGCCTTCGCCGCTGCCGTTGCCAGGCTCAGCGTCAATCCTGCGCCTGTAATCCTTTCGGGCAAGGGAGTTCCCTGCAACCGGCTGGCCCATAGCAGGGGCATTCCATCGGCAACCCTGAAATTCGCTTCGTTCACCAACCGCAGCAATTCGGGCTGCTCGCTGATGACGCGCAGGTGCTGTACGTTCGGGGTTGCGATCCATCCGCCGACGCCGGCCCGGATGCTCGAGGTGACGTGGGATGTCACTTGTCGCTCAGTGACACAGTCTATGCGGACGCCCATCAGCGGTACTCTGGCGGGAGCCTTGAGGAACAGCGACGACGGTTTCGACAGCGTGGGAACGAGGGCGAAAGGCCTTTGCATTCGATGCGCTCCGTTGGCGCCCGTTCGCGGTGCGCGATGTTCGACGCGAGAATTTTTTTGCGGAGAGTTGGTAGTCGCGGGCGGCCGTTCTCGATCAAGCGCCGGACGTTCGGCATTGACGCCGGGGGCGAGCGTGAGTGCGGCGGCAATCTCGGCGGCGGTCGGGCGACCGGCCATCTCCGCCAGATTCGTCGGGGTCAGGAAACTGCGCTCGCCTTTTTCAAGATAGTCGAGGACAACGCGAATCGGTGCTCGGTCCGAGGCTTCGCTGCCACTGACCTCGCCGGTGACCGCGGAACTGTCGTCGATTTCGGAGAAACTGCCTGTAGTGTTGGTTTTCAGCATAGATATACGGCAAAACGGACCGTCATTTACCTCGATCTAGTCGAGCATTACGGTACGTGGAGTGCGCGGTTTGCGATGCGAAAACGAACCATGAAGCGAGGGCGGGCGGATAAACCTAACGTAGACGAGCAGCGGCAAGGTTAGCGGTCAGTGCGAATCCAGGGGGCCGCGGCCCGCGCCGATTGCAGAGTTTTCGGCAGGGCGGCGAGTTTCCAGACGATATACAGAGGCGCGCTCAGCAGGGCTGCAAAATCGCCCCAATCGCCGCCGCCTACGACTATTCCAGCCGTAATATGGACGGCCACTATCGCCAAGGCGACCGCTGCGTATATTCGCGCGAGCACGAACGGCATCAGCGCCGTCATCGCGAGCAGCGAGACGTGAAACGCGAGCGGCAACAAGAGCAGCTCGAGCGCGGGTTCGATAAGCCGCGGCTTCCCGGAGACCGCACCGGCAGCCAGTCGTGGCAGATTGTCGACCACGGTCCGCAGACGTCCGCCCTCCCATCGCGCTCGTTGAGTCGAGGCTCCTCGCCCACCAGTCGGCATCTCGGCTCGCACCCGCGTGCGGTCAGCGAAGGAGATCTTTCGGCCCGCCTCGACAACACGGAGGTGGTAGTCGAGGTCCTCGACCAGCGAATGTGTTTCGTAGGGGATCTGCAGCAAAGTGGCTCGGCTCAAACCGAAGCCGTTACCGGAGATTCCTACTGACAGGCCCAGACGTTCGCGGCCTCGCGCGCGCAATACGTTGAAAGCCATGAACGCTACATTCATAAGTCGAGTGCGGGGAGAAGCGTCGGAATTCAGGACGAGATAGCGAGCCTGGACTCCATCAGCACCTGCCCTGAAGAGCCGCACCGACTCGACCAGGAAATTTGGATCGACCACGCTGTCGGCATCGACCACGAGGATCGCATCAAAGGCTTCGCCGAGGAGAACTTCGAAGGCGAAGTTCAGCGCGAATCCTTTACCCTGGCGCGTCGAATCCGAGCGCTCCAGCACGCGGGCACCAGCGGCGCGCGCAAAATTTGCGGTGGTATCGGTGCAGTTGTCCGCAATGACGACGATCTCAGTTTCGAGCGAGTCGGGCGGGAAGCATGCAGCAATACTGCGAACGCATCGCGCAATCGCGGCCGCTTCGTTGTGCGCAGGAACGACGATCGCGAGCTTGGCGACCTTCACCGCCGCGCGCCGCCGATCAGGCAACGGCAACAGGCCGGCGAATGTGAGTAGTGCAAGCTCTACAGTGCCTGGCAGTGTGAGCAGGACAAGGAGCGCGCTTGCCAATATGAGTTGCGAATGAAGCAAGTACGGGTTCGCCTATATCGAGAGTGAAGAATCAAGCTGAAGGAAGCCTTGAGCAGGCCGTCGATGGCCTCCGATGCGATCGGCGAAAATCTCAGCAAGGTGAGTGATATTGCGATCGAGGTCGTACTTTTCCACCACTCGTCGACGTCCTGCTTCACCTAAACGACGGCGGAGATCGGGTTCCTCGATCAGACGCTTGATAGCGCCGGCCAACGCTCGATCATCCGAAGGAGAAACCAGAATGCCGTCGACCTCGTTACGAATCAGTTCAGGAATGCCGGCGACGAAAGTGCTTACGCAAGGTATTTCCATGGCCATAGCCTCCATCAGAACCACCGGGATTCCCTCGGCGAAGCTGGGAAGCACGAATATATCGGCCTGACGATAGTAGGCGCGTATTTCATCTTGGTTTACGCTACCTTCGAGGGTAACGTATCGGCCTAGGTCATTGGCGGCTATTGCGCGCTCAAGGCCTTCCCGATCCGGTCCGTCGCCGACTAGCCTTAGCCTGATCTTCGGATAGGACTTCACCAGCCGGCTCATCGCGGCAAGCAGGATGTATTGGCCCTTGCTGGGAACCAACCTTCCGACGCATAGCAGCTCGAACGAATCGGGAGCAGTTCGAAACGGGCGCGGCGTAAAGAACTGGGGATCCACTCCCAGCGGCCCGATTTCGAACTTCCCCCATTCCAGAGGTGACGACAGTTTCATCAATTGGCTGCGCGCGAACTGTCCTATACAGCACGCAAACGAAGCGCCGGCCATTTTCTCGGCGAGCCTGAGGCCCGCGACGTCATAGAACTCGTCGGGACCATGTACGGTCAAGGAAAACTCGATCGGAAAAGTGCGGCTAGCTATCAATCCAACCGTTGCAGCCGCATTCGCGAAATGAACGTGAAGATGACGCAACTCGCGCGATTCCATCCATCGCCCCAAGATGACGGCTTCGACAAAGTAACAGAATGAAAGGACCAGGCGCCGCAAATCGGTGCCGCCGAGCTTTAGTGCGAATGCTAGGCCTGAGAAGTAGGTCCTGGGAGAGCTCATCAGGACGGCGGTGTGCGCTAAAATAGCCCCGCGAACTCCCTCTCGCTTGACGTAGAAGGTTGCGGCAGCCTCATCGCGTTCTTCGGCAGTCATAACACTGGCGGCGCGATCAGGTGGATTTATCGAGGCGACATGAATTTCGAAATTTGCACTGCGCAGCCTTCGCACTTCTCGCAAGATGAAAGTGTGCGATACGGCCGGATACCTGCTGACCAGGTAAGCGATTCGAATTGGATCTCTCGACCGTTCGGTAGCTGCCTGACACGCAGTGCCATTCGTGTGGCCGTTCAGATGCGCAACAGTTTCCATCAGGCATGGAGACCCGCTTCGTAGCGACTCTTGCCAAAGCGGCGCGCAAACTCTGCTAAGCCCTCTTGCCATGGAGGAAGTGTGATATGAGGTCGCTGAATCGTGGTCAGAACGCTGTAGGTCGGGCGATGAGCAGCGGCCGGGAATTCAGTATGAGACACCGGTCGCACAGGAGTGGAAATGCCCAGGAGACGAAATGCCTCACTGACGAGCTCCCATCGTGACGCGCCGCCGCTACCAGCCATATGATAAGTTCCGAACGCACCTGTTTCGACAAGGCGCGCAATCGCGTCGGCTAAGTGAGGCACGTAGGTCGGCGACCCTATTTGATCGTCGGCAACCCGCAGCTCGGGCCGCGATGCAAGCGAGCACATCGAAGTAAGGAAGCCCTTGCCCGATTCCCAGAAAAGCCAGGCGGTGCGGACGACATAGTGCCGCGCATTGAGCAGCCGCACCGCTCTCTCGCCAGCTAGCTTGCTCGCGGCATAGAGGGACAAGGGATTTGTTTCATCTTGCTCGTGGTAAGGCCGCTTCAGCCTGCCGTCAAAAACGTAGTCGGTCGAGACGTGAACGATAGGAATCCCGAGCTCTCCCGTTTCAAACGCAAGATTGCGGGGGCCGCATGCGTTCACCGCGTACGCTTCGTTCCTTCGTGACTCGGCGCCGTCCACATCGTTGAACGCGGCAGCGTTTATAACCAGGTCGGGCCGGTGGTGCCCTAAAACTTCATGTACTGATGGGAGTTGAGTTATATCGAGCGCGTCGTGATCCAAAGGAACAAGATCATGACCTACAAGCGAATTGTTCAGGCAGGAACCGAGTTGCCCCAAGGAGCCTGCGATTAGAATCTTCAAGGCCGTGCCTCCAGATATACCGGCAGGAGATCCGCCTGATCAGCCAAGGTTGGCGCGCGGCGGTCTTTGTCGGAAAGAATGGGATTGTCGATCGGCCACCGAATTCCGATGGCAGCGTCATTCCAGGCGATGCGCAGCTCGTCGGCCGGATCGTAATAGTCGGTGCACTTGTACTCGACGTCCGCGAATTGGCTGGTGATACAGATGCCGTGTGCGAATCCGGGTGGCACGTAGATTTGTCGAAAGTTATCGTCTGATAGCTCTACTGATATCCACTTCAGATAAGTCGGTGAACCGCGCCTGATGTCTGCGACCACGTCGAGAATCGATCCGATCAAGACGCGGACGAGTTTTCCCTGGGGATGCTGGCGCTGGGCATGCATCCCGCGGACGGTGTTGCGGCTGGAACGCGAATGATTGTCCTGACAAAATTTGCCGGCGATTCCTCCGCGCGCGTACTTTTCCTGGCTGTAAGTCTCGAGAAAGAACCCGCGCTCGTCCCGAAAGACGTCAGGCTCGACGACTATAACGCCGTCTAAGGCTGTAGGAATGAATTTCATTCGAGCTAGGAGTCTTGCTCGAGGACGTGAAGCAAATATTGACCGTACTTGCTATTCGCCATCGAATTCGCGATCCGGACGACGTCGCTCTTGGCTATGTATCCCATGCGCCAGGCGATTTCTTCGAGACACGCCACTTGCAGGCCCTGCCGCTCTTCGATCGCCTGGATAAAACTCGAGGCCTGCATCAGCGCGTCGTGCGTGCCGGTATCGAGCCAGGCTATGCCGCGCGCCATCTTCTCGACATGTAGATCGCCGCTACGCAGGTACTCACGATTCAGATCGGTTATCTCGAGCTCGCCTCGCGACGAAGGCTTTAAGCCAGCTGCGACGTCGAATACGTGATTGTCATAGAAGTAGAGACCGGTTATCGCGTAGGATGACTTTGGCTTAGCGGGCTTTTCTTCGAGGCTGAGTGTTTTTCCGTCAGCGTCGAATTCAACAACGCCGTAGCGTTCCGGATCTCTAACCCAATATCCGAAGATGGTCGCCCCTTTGCGGCGGCCGGTAGCCTTGTGCAGCAGGTCGTTCAGTCCGTGCCCGTAGAAGATATTGTCGCCGAGTGCCAGTGCGATATTTGCGGGTCCCGCAAACTGTTTTGCGATAAGGAACGCCTGTGCGATTCCTTCGGGTTTCGCCTGCACCGCGTATTCGAAACGAACTCCCCACTCGGCGCCGTCACCCAGCAAACGCTTGAAACACTCCTGCTCATGCGGAGTGTTTATGATCAGGATATCGCGGATGCCGGCCATCATAAGTGTCGCCAGCGGATAGTAGATCATGGGTTTGTCATAGACGGGCGCGAGTTGCTTCGAAATCGCTCGCGTGACGGGATAAAGCCGCGTGCCGGAACCACCGGCCAGAACAATTCCCTTCCACGATGGTTGGACGCGGATACTGTGTAATTGAGGGTCAGTATCGAGAGTAAGAGTCATAGACGGAGTCCGCAGCGTTAGTTGGTCAGCTGCTAGTTGGTCCTCGGCGAGATCTGTCGCTCAGGATGATTAACTACGAGGCCGAGCCGCCTGCCGTCGTAACGGCCTTGCTTGACCGCCTGGCACCAGCTGCGATTCAGCAGATACCATCGGACGGTTACTCTAAGGCCCATTTCGAAACTGATACGGCTGCTCCAGTCGAGTTCCCGTTCGATTCGTGAACAATCGATTGCGTATCTCCGATCGTGGCCGGGCCTGTCGGGCACCAGTTTGATCAGGTCGCGATAGGACTTGCAGCCGTTTGCGATGAGAGCGGCGTTGCTGTCAGCAGGCTGAAGCTCCTCCAGAGCTGAGCAGACTTCAGTGACGACTTCGAGGTTGGTACGCTCGCACCTTCCTCCAATATTGTATTGCTCCCCGACTCTGCCTCGAGCGAGTATTGCCAGGATAGCCTCGCAATGGTCGCCGACAAAGAGCCAGTCGCGGACATTCTGACCGTCGCCATAAATCGGAATGGAGTCGGCCTCGATTGCTTTAGAAATCGTCAAGGGTATTAGCTTCTCTGGATATTGATTGAAGCCGTAGTTATTCGAACAGTGAGAAATCAACGTAGGTAGCCCGAAAGTCTTGTTATACGAACGCACCAAGTGGTCCGCCGAAGCTTTCGAAGAGGCATAGGGAGAATTCGGAGAGTAGCGAGAGTCTTCGCTGAAGAAGCCAGTGTCGCCCAACGATCCGAAAACCTCGTCCGTCGATATCTGCAGAAATCTGAATTCGCGCTGTCGAGAAGGTGCCAGCCGCGACCAATAATGACGAGCTGCTTCGAGCAATTCGAAGGCGCCGATAACGTTCGCCATCAGAAAGCCGCGCGGGCCGTCGATTGAGCGATCGACGTGCGTCTCGGCAGCGAAATTCACGATCATGTCGGGCTGCCATCGCTCGAGCGCTTCACCGACTGCCGACTGATCGGCGATATCGGCATGAATGAACGAGTAACGAGCATCGCCGGCGACGTCGCGCAGGTTCAAATGACTGCCCGCGTAGGTAAGCTTGTCGATTACCACTACCCGCCAGTCTCTCTTGCTGAGCGCAAGACGGACGAAGTTAGACCCTATGAATCCTGCGCCACCGGTTACAATGATAGTCTGCATTTTGCGCCAATTTTGGGAAATTGCTCCCCCGAGCTAGTAGCCCCCGCCCCGAGCGATTCGAAGAACCGTTCTGAAGATGATCCTGCAATCTTGCAAGATGGACCACGTGTCAATGTACCTACAATCCAATTCGACAACTTCCTCGAAGTCGGTGACTTCGTCATTTCCGTAGAGCTGCCACAGACCAGTGACACCGGGCTTCATGCTCAGGCGTCGTTGATGGTGTGGCTCATAGCGCGCAACCTCTGAAGGCGTAGGCGGCCGAGTGCCGACCAGACTCATCTCGCCCTTGAAGACATTCCAGAACTGTGGGAGCTCGTCGATGTAAAGCTTGCGCAGTGTGCGGCCTAGCGGCGTGATTCGGGGGTCGTGCCGCATTTTAAAGATATGCCCCTTCATCTCGTTCTGCTCGAGCAGTTCTTCGTGCAGCTCTTCCGCATTTACGTCCATAGTGCGGAATTTGTAGACGGTGAAGAGACGGCCGTTTCGTCCTACCCGAGTTTGACGAAATATGACGGAGCCGTGAGTCTCACGCTTGATTCGACGCGCAAGGATTAGGTAAGCGATCGCGCAGAAGACCAGGCCGATGACCGCGCCAATGACATCCATCAGCCGTTTAATCGCTAGCGGCACTGCTCCAACCGGCACCGATTCGTGCGTCAACAGAAATTCGCCGGCTCCAAGCGCCTGCGTGCGATAGCGTCCGGCTGGAGCGAGCGGAGTTCGCATGAGAGCGCGAAATGTCTTGCCCCTGATCGAAGAGGAATACAGGATGTCGTCGGGGTTCAGAGTTCCCGAAGTATCGACCATCAGCACGTCGTCGATAACGTGTGCGTCGAGCACGTGGTCGACCGTCGAAGGACCAACCTCACCCTTCTCGTTCCTGAAGAGCAGTTCGCCGTCGGAACCGGTGAACAGATATCCCACCGGCCGCACGAGGGCGCGCTTCCCAATCCTGTCGCAAAGATCTTCATAAGAGCTGGCGCCAACCACGAGCGCATTGCTGCGCAGCGGTTTGCTGTTACGAAGACCAAAAGTAATAAGTCGCGAAGCGGCTGAACTTGCCGCAAACGATACCACCGCCAGCGGCAGTATTATTGTAAGGTCACTCCATCGGACTCCTGCGACGTAGTGAACCGCCACGAGAAAACCTGAACTCAATAAGATCCCGGGTTTTATTGGAATTGAAATCACCGCGCTTAAAACTTCCTCTTCGCCTTCTGCCCGGTTGACGTTAGGTGATCAGCGCGGGGTGCGCTTCGTGCGCTTAGCGCGTCGGTGCGATGAGGAAGTAAGAATTCACGCGGTTCCGGCGATTGCCAGTCACGAAGAACCCAGAGCCCGCAGTGGGTCACAAACGGCCTAAAAACGCCCACTTACCCGTGATCGTGGCCAACACGAACAACAATCCGGCATTGGTTACGTGCGCGACGATTGCGTCTGAAAGTAAACCCCGGCGGTACATCGCGGCGGCGAAGATCATGCCCGCGAAAATTCCCGCCAGCCAGTTTGGCTCCAGGATGCCGAATGCGATGGAAGAGACCAGAAAGGAGAGCCATGTAAATTGTTCGAAGGGCACCTGTTCGAAATTCGCTGCAACCAGCTTACGAGCGAGGTATCCGCGGAATGCCAGCTCCTGAGCTATCGGTATGGCGAACGCTCCGCCCACGAGACTTAGAGCAAGCAGTACGAAGGCCCCGGATGTCTGCAGATTCGCGACAGCTGTTGCACCCGAGGCATGAGCGGAGCTCTCGTACGTGACGGTCGCGGTTATCGCGAACGCTGCGCAACCGGCCAGGGCGTTGAACCATGACGGCTTCCATTCCAATGAAAGCAGGGTGGAACGGCAGAACCAAAGCGCCGCCAGTACTGGAACCGCGGTTGCTGCCAGATAGAACTGAGGCGGTAGAATCCTGGCTATCAGCGATGCGGTCAGGAACACAATCAGCGGCAAGAGATATTTGGTCGCGGGATTGTCGGCTCGATCGCTCGTGGGAGCCTTGATGAACATCCGCGACTGCGAGCTTGTCCAGACCAATCCTACCGCCACAATATTGAAGAAGATCCAGCCGGCCGCGGAGTGGAACCCCTTGAGTGCGATCTCCTGATTCCATCCGCCGATCAATATCAACGCGGCGATTCGGACCGAATTGAGTAGCCAGATCGAAATCATCCCGGCAGGAAGGAGCAGTAGCGCCAGCGGAAAACTCAACTCGCGTCTGCAAGTCCAAAGGTAGATGCCGGTGAATGCGCAGATTAAGCCGATGCCTTCCAGCCCGGAGCAGTGAGGAGTTATTGTTACGATGAACCGCGAGGTTCCTATCACCATCTCATCAGGACGATTCACCCCAAGCTGACCGAAGAGCTGCAATATAGTCGCAACAAGGTAAAAACTTCCGCGTTGCAACGACACCGATCGCTCTGGCGCCCAGAGTTCTTGTGCCCAATTGCCGAGCACGTAAGCGGCTATCCCGGCAATTCCCGCTGCGATCAAGGGCAAGCAGCTTCGAGAGATCCACCTGAACCAGAAGCGTGGTGGCAACGCACTGAATAGCCAGGTCGTTAGCGTCGCTGTCGCGAATAGGATCCAGAGAAGAAGCCATCCTTCCCACGCCGATACCGAGAGCAGACGAATGTTTGGCAGGCTGGTTCCAACAAGCAGCAAGCCCAGCAGCACGAGGTGAGCCGCGAACCATCGTCCCGAAATGATTCTATCGGGCGATTCATCTAACACACGTTGGAATTCCCGCTGTAAGACGGGCCAGCTGAAAAATACGCTTGCGACGGCGACTGTTATGAATGTGGGACGGATTCCGCGCTGGAAGGTGCCCAGGAACGTCGCCCACGTCCCTGCTTCCATGGTGGTCGGATCGAAAGGCAGAGTGAGAATTACCAACTCTGCGACGAGCAAGAAAAGCAGCCCGCCCCAGAGCCATAATCTGTTAGCACTGCTGGAGGGTCCGGATCGGACCACTCCAGCATCAGCTATTGAACTCACTTTCGCTCGAACTCCAGCGAGCGTGGGATCGATCCGCGTTAGCGCCGGCGACGAACCCTCTCCCAAATCAGCGCACCAGCGGCACCCGCCACTGCAAGGCCTTCGACAGCGAGTCTCAGATCAAACTCGGGCGCTGCCACTGGACCGTAATTAGGCTGCTGGGGCCCGAATGGCCACCACGGCCAGAACGAGAACGCGTGCGCTGGATGAGACGCCGACATTACCACTAACGTCATCACTAGAATGCGAAAACCAAAGGACAACCAATTTCGGCTCATACGACTACTTCTCTCCTGCGAGTAAAAACTTGAGCATCAAAATCCCAGAACGGGAGAAAAATCGAAATCGAATAGTAACGCGACGTTGCGGTTCCTCCGTCTGGAATAACGAGAGCTTGAACTCCTATGCGCGCATTGACGTTACGTCTAGTTAATTTTTTCTGAATCTACCAATTCGGGCATGAAGCTCAGGGTGATATCCGATCGGCAATAAGCCCATGAAATGCCACAAGATTTGACCCGCGCTGACGCTAAATTTATCGGCTCAATCAGAATTTCACGCTCTTCTGCGATACAGTCGGCAGCGCCGGTCAGGCTATGATGTTTTCGTGTTTTCGACGGCGCCCAGATGAAAGTTGTAGTCGTAGCGACCAACGCCTCCACCCGTTTCGGCGGCGAAGCGATTCTGCCCTGGCACTACTTCCGACTGCTGCGAAAGCGCGGCATTGAGGCTTGGCTCGTCGCGCACGAGCGAACCCGGGTCGAGCTGACCGCGCTTCTGCCAACCGAGGTCGATCGGATGCGATTCGTTCCGGATCGCATGGCCCAACGCTGGCTGAATCGAATGAGCAAGCCTCTACCAAGCCGTGTCACCGACATTACCCTGGGATGGGGTATCGGGATTTGTACGAGCTGGATGCAGCGAAAGATCGTCCCGAGCTGGTAGCAGAGCACGGTGTGGACGTCGTCCACGAACCGATTCCGGTTTCACCGAAACAACCCTCTCTGATGTATGGGGTCGGCGCACCAGTCGTAATCGGTCCCATGAACGGCGGGATGAACTATCCTCCGGCTTTCGCCAAATCGCAGGGCTCCCTTGAACGGTTGTTGATGTGGACCGGTCGACTGGCTTCCAATGCCCTCAACGCGGTTCTGCGCGGAAAACGCGAGGCTGCGGTATTGCTCGTGGCCAATGAACGAACGCGTCGGGCTCTGCCACGAGGAATCAAGGGAGAAGTCATCGAGCTGAGCGAGAATGGCGTCGATCTCGCTGTGTTCAAGCGACCCCAGGGCTCGAGGTCTCAATCTGGAACGGTACGACCCAGGTTCGCATTCGTTGGGCGCCTTATCGAATGGAAAGGCGTCGACATGCTTTTGAAAGCGACCGCCAAGGCACTCCGTCGCCAGGACCTCGAACTGCATATTATTGGCGATGGAGCGATACTGCCTCAGCTGAAATCTTTGGCGGCGGAGCTCAAGATTGAGGATCATGTAGTTTTTTACGGCTTCATTCCACAGGAGCAATGCGCCGCGCTCCTGCCGGGATTCGACGCGTTGGTGCTCCCGAGCCTGTACGAGTGCGGCGGTGCCGTGGTGCTCGAGTCGATGGCGATAGGGCTCCCGGTCATCGCGACAAAATGGGGAGGGCCCTCGGACTATCTGGATGAAAAGACCGGAATCCTGATTGAGCCAACCGGCCCTGAAGCTTTCGTCGACGACATCGCCGAAGCGATGATCAGGCTCGCACAGTCCCCCGAGCTCCGAACTCAACTGGGACAGGCGGCCAGAATGCGCGTAGCAGCTGAATTCGACTGGGAGAGGAAGATCGACGCCATCCTCGAAGTCTATGCGCGCGCCGCGCAAGCACCCTTGCAAGCATCCCTGTCGAAGGGGCCGCGTTCAGCACACCGCGTCTTCGATCCGTCGATGAAACTGGATTCAGCCGAACCGCGATAATAGTCGTCGTTATTGTTTCTGTGTCTGCGGGAGTTGGCCTTGGCCTGCCGG
>Ga0210393_10000786_pt1 | contig 27491 bp, 16 predicted proteins | sample IncBWC27OmetaG_FD_160068 | JGI IMG/M metagenome (GOLD analysis project Ga0210393, IMG submission 160068) | Forest soil microbial communities from Barre Woods Harvard Forest LTER site, Petersham, Massachusetts, United States - Inc-BW-C-27-O ...
TCGGGCAGCGTGGCGTTGACGATCAGCGCCCTGCCGCCCGCAATCACCGCCCCTGTCAGCGGTTCGGTGACCCAAAACGGCTCGCTCGTCTTCTCTGCCGGCAACGGCAACCCTATTTCGGTCAGTGATCCCGGTGCCGGCCCAAGCACTGATTCGCTGACGCTCTCGGTGGCGCACGGCACACTGACACTGGGATCGATTTCGGGCCTGACCTTCACGTCCGGTTCCAACGGATCGGCAACGTTCACCGTGACCGGTACTGTGGCGAATCTTAGCGCGGCCCTGAGCGGGTTGACCTATCAACCGACGACCAACTACGTCGGATCCGATACCTTGGCCATTTCGTTGGTGGATCCGGGAGACACGCTTTCGGCTGCGAAGAACGTCGCGCTGACCGTCAACGCGTTGGCGGCGCCCTCGATCTCAGCTCCTGGATCGGCTCTGGTCGTTCAGAACGGCTCCCTGGTCTTCTCTTCGGGATTGGGTAATGGGATTACCGTGACCGATGCGGGCGCCGGAAGTAACCCCGATTCGCTGACGCTGGCCGTGACCCATGGAAATCTCACGCTCGCGACCGTCAGTGGCCTGACGTTTACATCGGGCACGAATGGTTCGGCGACATTCACGGTCAGTGGGACCGTCGCCAACCTCAATGCGGCCCTCAACGGCTTGACCTATCAGCCGACGGCCGGTTACACGGGCTCCGATTCGCTGGCGATTTCAGTCACCGATCCGGGCGATACGTTGACCGGTTCACGCAGCGTGGCGATCACCGTGACTGCCGCAAGTCCGCCCACGATTTCGGCACCGTCCGCAGCGTCGGTCGTCGCGAATGGAACGCTGGCTTTTACCTCAACGAACACGATTTCGGTTGCCGACACGGGTCCGGGCAGCGGTGCCGATAGCTTGAAGCTGACGGTCACCCACGGGACCGTGACCTTTGCCAGCACCACGGGACTGACTTTTACCGCGGGCACCAACGGCTCAGCGTCGTTCACTGTGACCGGTTCGGTGGCCAATCTGAACGCGGCTCTTAGCGGGCTGACCTATAAGCCGACCGCCGGCTACACGGGTGCTGATTCGCTGGCCATTTCGATCAATGACAACGCTGACAGCTTGTCGGCTTCAGCCAATGTGGCGATCACAGTCAATGCGGCTTCCACCGCGCCTGCGATCACAGCTCCGGCTGTGGCCACGACGGTCGGGGCTAATCCGTTTGTATTCACAACGATCAGCATTTCCGATCCCAATGCCGGTAGCAGCGTTGAACAGCTGTCGCTGAAGAGCACGTCTGGGATTCTCAAGCTTGCGACTACGAGCGGGATCACATTCATTTCCGGGACCAACAACTCGGCATCGATGGTGATCGACGGAACGCTCGCGGCGCTCAATGCGGCCCTGAACGGGCTGACCTTCACGCCGGTGACCAAAAACACGACCATCACTCTGGCTTATACCGACCTTGGCAATGGTCTGTCGGCTACGGCCACGATCGCCGTGACCGAGCTGATCACCAGCCCTCCCGGCCGAGGCGGGTTGAATGTTTCGACCCCCCTCGCCGTCAGCCCCGATACGCAAAGCTCCGCCCCGGTCGATTCCCAAACTCAATGGAAGGGGCTCTCCGCCGCCGTCGAACTGTTGGCAGGTTGAGCCAAATCTGCTCAAGCGAGAAATTGTCAGGCGACTGTCGCGTCAATAACCGGATGGGCGCGAAAAGTCTGCCGAATTGCCGATAGTGATTGACTCTCCGCAGAACTGATCTCCAAACCGCTATTCCACAAACTTGAGGGGCGCGCCTCACCGAATGGCGTGAACCGTTCTTTCTTCGAGATGGTTGCGTGGGCCCGCACCGTCGGGCCGTGTTCCTTTACTCCCCGAGGCCGCGCCCCTACTGCAGGAGTCTGAAGGATGTTGTTTTCGAGGCGGCTCACGATTCCCCGCAAGAACACCCGACAGACCGCGAGCCGAAGTCGCCGTTCGCGCCGGCAAACTCAACGGCAGCCGCAATTCGTCCAGCAGTCCATCTGCTGCGGTCTGAGCGTCGAAGAACTCGAGAGCCGAACCTTACTTTCCGCGACGGTCGCGGTGACCAACTCTCTGTTGGGGGCCAAGCCAACATTGGTGATCGGGGCAAATCTAGGCCCCAAGCTTTCGCCCAACATCCAGCCCAACACCGTCGCGCCCATCAATCCCAGTCAAATGCAGGTGGCGTACGGCATCAACCAGATTTCTTTCAACGGTATTGCCGGGACCGGGGCCGGCCAGACCGTGGCGATCGTCGACGCGTACAACAATCCCGACATCATCGCCGACACTAGCACTTTCAACACTGACTTTGGGTTGCCACAGTTCAACGCCGGCGGGCCCACGTTCCAGGTGCTCAATCAGACCGGTGGAACGACGTTGCCGATGAATACCAATACCACGACCGGCGATTGGGATATCGAAGAGGCGCTCGACGTGCAGTGGGTGCACTCGATGGCCCCGCAGGCCAACATCATCCTGTTCGAGGCCAACACAAATTCATTCAATGACTTGGGAACGGCCGAAGCGACCGCCGCAGGCTGGAATGGCGTGTCTGTCGTCTCCAACAGTTGGGGCGGCGGCGAAGATCCGAGCGAAACGAGTGTCGATTCGATTTTTCTGACCCCGACGGGCCATCAAGGGGTCACGTTCCTGGCTTCCACCGGCGATGACGGGACACCCGCCGGCTATCCGTCGTTTTCGCCCAACGTGGTCGCGGTCGGCGGGACCAATCTTCAGATTGATAGCAGCGGCAACTACCTTTCTGAGTCGGTTTGGAACAACAACAACGGCCACGCCACCGGAGGTGGAATTAGCACCGTCGAGGCGCAGCCCAGCTATCAAGTCGGAAAGGTGAACGGGCTCAGTTCGACGTTCCGCACCGTCCCCGACGTCGCTGCCGACGCCGATCCTAATACGGGCGTTTACGTGCTCGACAACTGGAACGAAGGCCAGGGCGGTGGCTTTTTCCAGATCGGCGGCACCAGTCTGGCGTGTCCGCTCTGGGCGGGCATGATCGCCGTCGCCAATCAAGGGCGCACGCTCGCCGGCGAAACTTCCCTCAACGGATTGACCCAAACTCTGCCGATGATTTACAGCCTGCCGAGCACCGATTTCCACGATATCACCGTGGGCAACAACGGCACCTATTCGGCCGGTACGGGCTACGACCTGGTGACAGGTCGGGGCACGCCGATCGCCAATCTGGTCGTGCCCGCCTTGGCCGGATACGGAACGACCGCACCAAGCGTGAGCGCTCCGGCGACCGCCAGCGTGGCGGAAAATACTCCGTTCTCATTCTCGACTTCTGGCGGCAACGGAATCAGCACGACCGATCCGTTTTCCGCCGGCAATGTCGATTCGCTGACGCTCTCAGCTGCGCATGGGACCGTCACGCTCAGTACCACGACGGGCTTGATCTTCACGTCAGGCACCAACAGCTCAGCGACGTTCACCGTCAGCGGCACCATTGCCAATCTGAATGCTGATCTGAGCAACGGCGTGAGCTACCAGCCAAATAACCTTTACGTCGGTTCCGACTCGCTTGTCGTTTCGCTCAAGGATCCGGGTGAGAACCTGACAGGTTCAGCCAGCGTGGCAATCACCGTCAATGCGGGCTCTCCCCCGACTGTCGGAGCGCCGCTAAGCATCGACCTCGCCGAGAACACCAGTTTCGCATTTACCAGCCCCTTTGTGGTCGGCGTGGTGGATAGCGGAACGGCCGAGCAGCTGACTCTTTCCGTCAGCCATGGAGCGCTCACTCTCGGGACGACCACCGGTCTGACTGTTGGTGGCAATGGCACTGCGAGCATGGTGCTCACGGGATCGCTGTCCAGTCTCAATAGCGATCTGGCCAGTCTGACCTACACGCCGACGGCGAATTACATTGGTCCGGATACCCTGAACCTCTCGGACACCGACACAGGCGACAGCCTCACTGGAACGGCGACGACTGCCATCACGGTTCATTCGCTCTTGCCCGAATTCCAGTTTCCGTCTGGACCGGCGATTACGATCCCCGAGAATACCCTCTACCAATCGCCGAGCATCGGACCCTTCGTCCACATCGTCGATTTCGGTGGAAGCGCCGAAAATCTGACGATGACAGTGAGTCATGGGAAGCTCACGCTCCCGAGCACCACGGGCCTGACGGTCACGGGCAACGGCACCGCGACGCTCAACCTCGTCGGATCACTCCAAAATGTCGACAATGCGCTGGCCTTCTTCCAATACCTCCCAACGGTCAATTATGTCGGCACCGACACGCTGAACTTCTCCGATACGGACCCGACGACGAGTCTCACCGGAACGGCCAGCGCCACAATCACGATTGTCGGCTTCGCACTCAGCGCTCCCGCCACGGCGAGCACCACGCAGAATGCGTCACTGACTTTTTCTTCCTTCAACGGCAACCAAATCACGGCGACGGACGGCTTCGCTAGCTTCAGCACCGATTCGTTGAGTGTCGCGGTTTCAAATGGAACAGTGACGTTGGGTTCGACAACCGGGCTCACTTTCGTGAGCGGCGCAAATGGAAGCTCTTCGCTCATCGTGACGGGAACGATCAGCAACCTGAATGCGGCAGTCAACAATCTGACTTATGTGCCGACTACAAATTACGTGGGCCCTGCCGCGCTCGCGTTATCGCTCAAGGATCCGGGCCAAAACCTGACCACTTCGGCCAGCGTGGCGATCACAGTCGGCGGCGTGGCTCCCATTGTCTCGGCGCCGTCGATCCTCAGCATGGCCGAGAACACCAGCCACACATTTACTCTCAGCAACGGCTCCGTCAGTGTGTCGGACAATGGAACGGCCGAGCAGATGACGCTCTCCGTCAGCCACGGGACGCTCACCCTCGGCACGACCACCGGTCTCACCGTTAGTGGCAACGGCACCGCCAGCATGATCCTCACGGGATCGCTGTCCAGTCTCGACAACGATCTGTTCACCCTGACCTACACGCCGACGACCAACTACATTGGTTCCGATACGCTGAGCGTCTCGGATGTGGACACCTCCGACGGCCTCACGGGAACCGCGACTACTGCCATCACGGTCAATTCGCTCGTACCCTCGTTCGATTTTCCGTTTGGACCGGCGATTACCGTGCCCGAAAACGGGCTCTTCCAATCTCCGATCAGTGCTCCCTTCGTTGACGTCGGAGATTTCGGCGGGACCGCTGAGAATCTGACGATGACGGTGAGTCACGGCCGGATCGCGCTGGGGACCACCACCGGCTTGACGGTCACTGGCAACGGCACCGCGTCGGTAAACCTCATCGGATCAATCAACAATCTCGACAATGCCCTGGGGCAACTTTTCTACCAACCGACGACCAACTATGTCGGCACGGACACTCTGAACTTCTCCGATACGGACACGACCACTCATCTCACCGGAACGGCCAGCGCCGCGATCACAGTTGTCGGCTTCATAGTCGGCGCTCCCGCCAGCGCGAGCACGACGCAGAATACGGCACTGACCTTTTCTTCCGCCAACGGTAACCAAATCACGGTGACGGATGCATTTTCTAACGCCTCCGACGGCGTGTCGGTGACTGTGTCAAACGGAACCGTGACCCTGGGATCGACAACGGGTTTGACCTTTGTGGGCGGCGCCAACGGCACTTCTTCATTCACGGTCAATGGAACGCTCGGCAGTCTGAATGCGGCTCTCAACGGTCTGACCTATGTGCCGAACGCCGGTTACACCGGCTCCGATTCGATGCAGGTCATCTTGGGCGATTCCACGTACTCCATTAATACAGGGGCGACCGTCGCGCTGACCATCAACGCGATCAGTGCGCCGACGATCGCCGCCCCCGCAACCGCCACGGTGAGCGAGAACGGGTCCTTGGTCTTCTCGGCCGGCAACGGCAACGCCCTTTCGTTCACCGATAATGGGGCTGGCAATCGGGCCGATGAGCTCACCATGTCGGTCTCGCACGGGACGTTGACCCTCGGCCCGGCGAACGGATTGATCGTCCTGGCCGGCAGCAACGGCTCTGCATCGTTCACGGTGAAGGGCACCGTTGCCAACCTGAACACGGCCCTCGCTGGCGTGACCTACACGCCGACGACCAATTATGCCGGATCAGACTCGCTGGCAATCTTGGTAAACGATCCGGGAGACAGTCTGTCGGGTTCGACCAGCGTCGCCTTGACGATCAGTCCGCTGGCGCCGGCGCTCACCGCTCCTGCCACAGCGTCGCTGAGCGAGAACGGTTCGCTCATCTTCTCATCGGGCAACGGCAATGCGATCAGTGCCACGGATCTCGGGCCCGGCCCGGATTCTCTGACGCTCACGGTCACGCACGGAACCTTGACGTTGGCCACAACAACCGGATTGACGTTTACCACGGGCTCCAACGGGACGGCCTCGTTCGTCGTGACGGGATCGGTCGCCAATCTCAATGCGGCGCTGAACGGTTTGACCTATACGCCAACGGCAGGTTACTCCGGCTCCGATTCGCTCGCGGTTTCACTGAACGATTCCGGTGACAGCCTGTCCGCCTCCAAGAGCGTCGCCCTGACTATCAACGGTCTGGCGCCTCCATCGATCACGGCGCCCGCGACTGTGTCGGTGGTACAGAATGGGTCGCTGGCCTTCTCGTCGGCCAACGGCAACGCGATCTCGGCCTCTGATGCGGCCGCCGGCAGCAGCAGCGATTCACTCACGCTCACCGTCACACACGGGACGCTCACGTTGTCGACGGTCAGCGGCCTGACGTTTACGTCCGGAACCAACGGCTCGGCGATTTTCACCGTCAGCGGAACGATTGCCAATCTCAACGCGGCCCTCAACGGTTTGACCTATACACCGACGGCGGGTTACACGGGGTCCGATTCGTTGGCGATTTCAGTTACGGATCCGGGCGACAGCGAGACCGGTTCGCGGAGCGTGGCGATCACCGTCACAGCGGCCAGTCCGCCTACGATTACCGCTCCGTCCAGTGCGTCGGTCGTCGCGAACGGAACCCTGGCCTTTACATCGACCAACGCCATTTCGGTCGCCGATACCGGTCCTGGCAGCGGCTCCGATACGCTGACCCTGACGGTCACACACGGTACGGTGACGTTCGCCAGCACCGCGGGATTGACCTTTACCGCGGGTACCAACGGCTCGGCTTCGTTCACTGTGACGGGGTCGGTGGCCAATCTCAACGCGGCTCTGAGCGGGCTGACGTACAAGCCGACGGCCAGTTACACGGGCCCCGACTCGCTGGCCATTTTGATCAGTGACGCAGCCGACAGCCTGTCGGCCTCGGCCAGTGTCGCGCTGACGGTCAATGCTGGTTCGACCGCACCGGCAATCACGGCACCCGCTACGGCGACCACCAAAGGGGCCAGTCCGTTCGTGTTCACGACGATCAGCATTTCCGATCCCAATGCCGGCGGTAGTGTCGAGCAACTGTCGATCAAGAGCACTTCTGGCCTCTTGAAACTCGCGACAACGAGCGGAATCACGTTTGTTTCCGGGACTAACAATTCCGCGTCGATGGTGATCGACGGGACGCTCGCCGCTCTCAATGCGGCCCTCAGCGGCCTGACGTTCACACCGGCAACTAAGACTGCGACACTCACTTTGGCTTACACCGATCTTGGCAATGGCCTCTCGGCAACGGCCACGATCACGGTGACCGAGCTGTTCGGCAGTCCGATTGGGGGTGGAGGCGGTGGTTTGAGTATCTCGACCCCCGTCGCGAGTCCCGACACGCAGGCCTCGACACCAGCCGACTCACAAACTCAGTGGAAAGGACTTTCCGCCGCGGTCGAGCTGCTGGCAGGTTGAGTTGTTTGCGGCGAGTCAGTTCTCTTGTTTAGACGGATGGTTGGGCCCGCACCGTCGGGCCTCGCCTGTGGTTGTCGACATTTTCGACAATTGAACTCTGCAATCGCCTCAGGAGTCCGGCCGGATGTTGTTCTCAAAACGGTTGTTAATTCTCTCGAAACTGTTCAATCAGTCTGCTTCGCAGATCGCCAGTCATCCGGGTCGGCGAAATCGCAGAAATGCAGCGTTCATCCAACAACCGATCTGCTGCGGGCCGGCCGTCGAATCGCTCGAGGCGCGGCAGATGCTATCTGCCGTGGCCGCCGTTACGGGATTCGCGACTCCCACGTTTGTGCTTTCGGCGCATGCCGCCGCCAGCATCAAGCCCGCCGTGACGGCGGGTGTCGCACCGATTGATCCGGCTCAATTGGATGCGGCCTATGGCATCAATGCCATCTCCTTCAACGGAGTGGTTGGAAACGGAGCGGGCCAGACGATCGCGATCGTCGACGCTTTCAACGACCCGAACATCATCGCCGACGCCAACACTTTCAGCAGCCAGTGGGGCTTGCAACAGTTCAATGTCAGCGGCGGGCCAACGTTGAAAGTGCTCAATCAAACCGGCGGAACGACGTTGCCGGGCAATTCCGCCAAGGGAACCTGGGATCTCGAAGAGGCGCTCGACGTCGAGTGGGCGCATGCCGTCGCTCCGGACGCCAACATCATCTTGTTCGAGGCCACGTCCAACTCCAACGCGAATTTGTTCAAGGCCGTCGACACGGCCGCGGCCTTCACCGGAGTTTCGGTCGTCTCGATGAGTTGGTCCGGGGGAGAGAGTTCTTCGGAAACAGGTCTCGATTCGAATTTCGTCACTCCCAACGGACACCAGGGAGTGACGTTCCTGGCGGCCACCGGCGATAACGGAAGCCCGTCCGGATATCCGGCGTTTTCTCCCGACGTCGTCGCCGTCGGCGGCACGACGCTCGATATCGACAGCAGCGGCGATTACCTCGCGGAAGGCGCCTGGTCCGGCAGCGGTGGTGGCATCAGCCAATTCGAGGCCCAGCCGAGCTACCAAGTCGGAAAGGTCAACGGCACCAGTTCCAGTCTGCGCACCGTGCCCGACGTCTCGATGAACGCCGACCCGAATAGCGGCGTCTATGTGCTCGATAGTTTCGACGGCGGTTGGTTCCAGGTGGGCGGGACCAGTCTCGCGACTCCCCTGTGGGGCGGACTGATTGCGATTGCCAATCAGGGACGGGCCCAGTTGGGCCAAACCTCGCTCAACGGGGCGACTCAAACCCTGCCGATGCTCTACACCCTCCCCAGCTCCGACTTCCACGATATCACCAGCGGCAGCAACGGCACCTATTCGGCAACGGTCGGGTACGACCTGGTCACCGGTCTGGGCACGCCGATCGCTAATCTGCTGGTTCCGGCCCTGGCAGGATTCGGGACGAACCAGTCGCCCACGATCAGCGGGCCGGCAAGCGCCAGCTTGACCCAGAATGGTTCGCTCACATTTTCGTCGGCCAACGGCGATGCAATCAGCGTCGCGGACGCCAGCGCTGGCAGCAATGCCGATTCGCTCACACTTTCTGTCGCTCACGGAACACTGACGCTTCCGTCGACATCGGGGCTAACTGTCACCGCAGGCGCGAACGGCTCTGCTTCGTTCACGGTGACCGGCACCGTAGCCAGCCTCAATGCCGCGCTCAACGGATTGATTTATCAGCCGACGTCCGGTTACACGGGTTCCGATTCGCTGGCCGTTTCGATCTCCGATCCGGGAGACAGCCTGTCCGCGTCGGCGAGTGTGGCGCTCACCGTTAATGCCTTCACGCCGCCCACCATCACGGCCCCCGCAACCGCTTTGCTCATCGAAAACGGATCGTTGACCTTCGCGACATCCAAAGGTAACGCGATCACCGTCGCTGACAGCAGTCTCGGCGGCGGCACCGATTCACTGACCCTTGCGGTCACTCACGGCACGCTCACCCTATCGACCACCGGCGGATTGACATTCACTTCTGGCACCAACGGCTCCGCTTCCTTCACGGTCAGCGGGACACTGGCCAGTCTCAATGCGGCCCTCAATGGGTTGCTCTATCAGCCGACAACTGGGTTTGTCGGCTCCGATTCGCTGGCGATCTCGATCGCGGATTCCACCGACAGCCTCTCGGATTCGGACAGCGTCGGCGTGACGGTCTCGGCCGCCAGCCCTCCGACTCTCACAGCGCCCGCCACGGGCACTCTCAATCAGAACGGATCGCTGGCCTTCTCGACGGCCAACGGCAACGCAATCTCTTTTACCGACTCCAGCGCCGGCAGCACCGATTCGCTGACCCTGGCCGTAGCGCACGGAACGTTGACGTTGGCATCCACGTCCGGTTTGACGGTCACCGCAGGCGCTAATGGTTCAAGTTCAGTGACCGTGAAGGGGAGCGTTTCCAGCCTCGATGCCGCTCTGAACGGTTTGACTTACAAGCCGACGTCCGGTTACTCCGGAACGGATTCCCTTTCGATCTCGGTCAACGATCCAGGCGACGGTCTGTCGGCTTCGGGCAGCGTGGCACTGACCGTCAAAGCGGGTGTCGCGCCGACGATTACTGCTCCCGCAACGGGTTCGGTGGCGACGAACGGGTCGTTGACGTTTTCAAAGTCGATCACCATCGCCGACGCCAGCGCCGGCTCTAGTACGGAGCGACTGACGCTGACCGCCACTCACGGGACGCTCAGACTGGCGACCACGACCGGCATCACCATCGTCTCGGGCGCCAACCGCTCGGCCTCGATGACGATCAGCGGAACGCTGACCCGGCTCAACGCGGCCCTCAACGGCCTGACGTTTACTCCCACGCGGGCATACACCGGGTCGGCTTCCATCTCCCTGACTTACACCGATGTGGGAGACAGCTTGACGGGCTCAGCCACTATCTCGCTGACCGTCAGCCGCAATGGCCGAGCGGTCAGAACTGCCGCAGTGCCCCAGACGCCGGTACGGGTGAATCCGGGTTCATTCCCCAGCAGCCTGAGCTCGTCCAATTCTTCGGCCGCTGACGGAACGTTCGACGGAGACGCTTCCACCCCCGCCGACGCTCAAACCGAATGGGCTGGGTTCCGGGCGGCTCTCGAGTTCCTGAGTATCTGACCGAGGTTGCTCCGCAACGATTTGATTCAGAGACCCGTCGACACCGTGCGGTCAAAGCTTTGATTTCACGGCAACGCCGCCTTGCGCTCTCCACCCGCCTTTTCGGCAGAACGCCGCAAGTCCTTAGCCTGCGCTTCCGGCAGCTCGACGATTCGGCCATCAGCTAATTTCAATTTAGCCGGGATGGCGGTCGGTCGGATGCCGGTTAGTCCCCGAGTAATGACCAGAGCGGCCAGATAGCTGCCCGCTTTGGTGGGGTGAAGCTTGTCGGCTTGGTACAGGCGGATGGCACGATTGCTGTGTGACGCGGCGTCCCAGGCTTCACCGACTGGGAAGAGTTGGGACTTGCTTGCTTCGGCCGCCCGGCGATAGGACTGGGACACCAATTTGAAGCCGTCGGTTTGGCCCTGAACGGGCCAGACCATGTACAGCGCGGGAGTGGCGCCGTGGGCGCGAGCTTCGTCGGCCCATCGCCCCGCCCACTCGCTCAAATCAACCTGGCTTTCAGGCCGGGAAGACGGGCCCTGCTGCATGACGACATAGTTCCAACGGCCCCGGGCCAGCACGGCTCGTCCTTCGCCTTTGCGCCAATGGTCTTCCAGATTTACGCCTCCCGGCGTGATCGCGTGGTAGATCAGCTGAACTCCACCCGTGGCGGCCATGGCTTGGACGATCGCAGGCACGTCGTTGACTGCAGTCAGGCTGTTGCCCAGAAACAAGACGTGCAACTCCAATCGCGGCGGACGTTTATCTGTCTTTGGCGATGGGTTGTCGGGTTGATCGCCGCGACAAGCGACTACAATCAGGGCTAAGCCGAGGACAGACGCGCCGAGATGTGTGAATCGCATGGCGGGCTCTCTTATGTGGTCCAAGTTAGGTGCGGCGCGATTACAGCTTTAACAGCCATCGCGTTCAAGGTGCTCCAATTCGGTATTCTCGGCAAGACACCGGAGACCATCGACGTGAGTGCGTCCAGGATGCACCGGGCACGCTGCCGACCGATTTGCTAAGCTAACCGGCATGGGTGAAGCGGCCGAGCATTTGTTTAATCGTAAGAGTGCGGCTCCCGCGCTGATTTCGGCGATGCGAGAATTGGCCGACCGCAACGGGCGGACCCTCGAGTCGATGGACCAAATGCGCCTGGGCGATGCCTACGACTTGGCCGTGATAACGTACGGCGGCGAACTGCCCGAGTATTGGCGAATTTGGAACGACTGGAACACGGCCCCCGACGAGCCCAGACCCATGGGCGATCTCTAGTCGTTTCGAGAAGGTATTTGGCGGCAATGACTCGGCGTGTGGTCTTGGCGATGAGCGGCGGCGTCGACAGCTCGGCGGCCGCGGTGCTGTTGAAACGCCAAGGATACGACGTCATCGGCCTGTTCATGCGGTCCGGTGCCACAGAGGAAACTGTTTGCGCCACGTCTGTCGGCGCGACCTCGCTGCCGATTATTTCGACGCCGATTACTTCGACCCCGATTGTTTCGACACAGAGCACGAGCTCCGAGACGGCGGTCGTCCCCCGTAAAGCCTCGCATAAGCAAGGGTGCTGCAGTGCGTCCGACGCGGCCGACGCGCGGCGGGTGGCCGATCTGCTCGACATCCCATTTTACGCGCTCAACTTTCAGGACGCATTCGGTCGGATCAAGGACTACTTCGCCGACGAGTATCTGAGCGGCCGCACGCCCAATCCGTGTGTGATGTGCAACAACTGGCTGAAGTTCGGCAAGCTCTGGGAATTCGCACAACAGGTCGACGCCGACGCCATCGCCACCGGGCACTATGCCCAGTTGCGCGAAAGCCCCGGCGAAGATCGGCCGGCCCTGGCGCGCGGGCCCGATCCCGGCAAGGACCAGTCGTACGTGCTGTTTGGCATCTCGCGAGAACTCCTCGATCGCGTGATCTTCCCTGTCGGCAGCTTCGACAAGCCGACGATTCGCGAGCTGGCCCGCGAAGCTGGACTGCGTGTGGCCGACAAACCCGACAGCCAGGAAATCTGCTTCATTCCCGACAACGACTACGCCGGCTTCATCCGCAAGTATCGAGGGCTGGATGACGACCTCTCGGGTGAGTTTGTTGACAGGGCCGGTACCGTGCTCGGCCGGCACGATGGCTGCCATCACTTCACGATCGGCCAACGACGCGGTCTGGGCGTTGCGTTCGGTTCGCCTCGTTTTGTGGTCGCGATCGAGCCGGCAACGCGGCGCGTCGTGCTGGGAACGCATGAAGAGTTGGCACGGCAGGAACTCGAAGCCGATCGACCGAACTGGCTCGTTCCCGATGTGCCTTCGCAGTTTCGTTGCCAAGCTCAGATTCGTTATCGCCACGAAGCGGCCGACGCCGACGTCACTGTGGAGGACGCACGGATTCACGTGCGTTTTGACGAGCCGCAATTCGGCGTCACGCCAGGTCAGGCTGTTGTGCTCTACGACGGCGACCGCGTACTGGGCGGCGGTTGGATTCGCTGACGATTCGTTTCTCGCGGTCGTGGACTGTGCTAGATTCTGCGAGCGCGATTTGCGCGCATCGGCGCGGCAGTGGGGCCTTGTCGGGCGGGTGGCACTGGCGGCTAGTCCGCCGGTGTGCATTGGGCGATACGAGAGATCCACTGGCGGACAAGCCGCCAGTGCCCCCCCACGCAAAACGGCTTTCAGCGAACTGGATCATCATGACCATCGGATTCGGAATCGTCGGCTGCGGGATGATCGCCAATTTTCACGCGAAGGCGATCGAGCAGATCCGCGGCGCGAAAATCGTCGCTTGTACGGACAACATCCCGGCCTCGACCGACCGATTTGCCACGGCCAACAAGTGCCGGCCCTATAAAAGTGTGAAAGAGCTTTGCGCCGATCCGGCCGTCGAGATCGTGACGATCTGCACGCCCAGCGGGTCACACCGGGACCCAGCCGTGACTGCCGCGAACGCCGGCAAGCACGTGGTCGTCGAAAAGCCGCTCGAGATCACGCTCAAGCGCTGCGACGCCATTATCGATGCGTGCCGCAAAAACAAAGTGCAGCTGGCCTCGATCTTCCCGTCACGATTCAGCGAGGCCAACCTGGCTCTCAAAGAAGCCATCTCTCAGGGGCGCTTCGGCAAACTCACGCTCGCGGACACCTATGTCAAATGGTGGCGGACGCAGCAGTATTACGACAGCGGCGGGTGGCGCGGCACTTGGGCCCTCGACGGCGGCGGCGCTTACATGAACCAGGCGATCCATAATGTCGACTTGCTGTACTGGTTCCTGGGAGACGTGGCCGAAGTGACGGGTGTCACTGCCACGCTGGCCCACGAGCGGATCGAAGTCGAGGACGTCGGCGTGGCAACGCTGCGATTCGCGAATGGGGCGCTCGGCGTGATCGAAGCGACGACCAGTGCCTATCCCGGCCTGCTGAAGAAGACCGAAATCCACGGGACGCAAGGTTCCGTCATTGCCGAGCAGGACGACATCTTGCTCTGGACCTTCGAGAAGCCGAGCGCGAGGGATGCGGCCATTCGCAAGAAGTTCGCCCAGAAGGTCGGCGGCACCGGCGGCGCCAGCGATCCGTCGGCCATCTCCTTCGTCGGCCATCAGAAGCAGATTCAGGACTTCGTCTCGGCGATCAAGAAGGGGCGCAAACCGCTGGTCGACGGCGAAGAGGGGCGAAAAAGCGTGGAGATCATCCTCGCCATCTATAAGTCGTCTTGGACCGGCCGACGGGTTTCGCTGCCCTTGGCGAGCGATCCACCCATCCCCAAGGCATTGCGAGCCCGCAGCTAGTCAGGGCCAGCCCCGGTTTCGGCCTTGATCGAATCCGCCCAGATCCCGAGAATCCGCGGCCTCTTTGCCGGACCGTTCCAATTTCGTGGCGGATCCTTCGATGACGACCGCGCTTTGCCGGCGACTGGATCGCGACGCGCCGCTACCGATGTTTGTGGCGTCGGTGGCCGTGCTGTTGTTGGCGGCTGGCGAGCTGCATTTTTCGCGCGGACAGATGTTCGCTCCGCTGCTGCCGGCCTGCCACATCGGCTTGGCGGTGATCTGGCCGGTGTTTCTGCTCGAGGCGCTGGCTCATGTCGTCGCTCGCAGCGCGCGGTGGAAACACCACTTGGCCTATTGTTTCTGTCCGCCGCTCCGGCTGGGCGCCCGCGATGCCTGCACGGGCGAGCGAATTTGGCTGCCCAGGTTGGGTTGGAGGGTTGTTGATCGCGAGTTGGGCGAACACATGGAGCGGGCGCTCAATGTGCCGATGATCCTGATCGCGCTCTGCGTCGTCCCTCTGCTGGCTTTGGATTATTACCAACCCGAGCACCATCCCGTCGTCCACCAGTTGCAGAATTCGGTCACGCAGCCGCCAGCCAAGCCAGACCGCTCCCAAACGTCATCGATCGCGACTGAAATCCCCGCGGCGTTCGCGTGGGCCCGTCTGCCGGCCGTCCGCTTTGCGACGCGGATCGGTGAGGCGCTGATTTGGACGGCGTTCGCCTTGGAATTCACGGTGATGATCGCGGTCGTCGACCGCAAATTGAAGTACTGTTGGCAGCATTGGATCGACATTCTGGTGATCGTCCTGCCGTTGGTCGCGTTCTTGCGTTCGTTGCGACTGGTTCGCCTCGCCCGCCTCAACCAGATCGGCCGCTTCACCCGTCTGTATCGCCTGCGGGGCTCGCTCGTCCGCGCACAGAAGGGGATGGTCGTCGCGTCGGTTGTCGAGCGCAAGCTGGTCCGTAACCCGCGCAAACAGTTGGCCCAACTGCAGGATTCGCTCGCGGAGGCGGAGCGCGATGTGCAAACATTGCAGGCGCGAATCCGAGAGCTGGAAATCGACATCCAGCGGCAAGAAGCGACAGGCCGTCGCGTGGCCTGAATGATTTACACCAGGTAAGAGTCGCGTCAGTCTTGCGAACTCGTTTGGGCCACCCGTTTGAGAAACTTGATCGACGCGCGGCGAATCAGCGCGCCGCCGAGGTTGGGGAAAAGGGCCGCGAATGCGGTCATTGGCCGCAGCGGGGGCCAGTTCACGATCAGGTCGGCCTTGTCGCGCTCGATGGCCCGAATGACTGCTTCGGCCACCTGCTCGGCAGTCGTCGAACCGACAAAGAAGGGTGACTTGCGCCCCGACTGCTGTCGCATGCGATCGTAGATTCCGCCCTGCTCGGTGAAACCTGGACAAATCGCTGATGCCGAGACGCCGCGGCCGCGGTACTCGGCCCGCAGGGCTTGCGAGAAATTGACCAGGCCCGATTTTGTCGTGCCGTACGCGGCGCCGTACGCGATTCCAAACTTGCCGGCCGTCGACGCCATGTTAACCACGTGCCCACGGCCCGCTTTCAGCATGTGCGGAATCACCAACCGCGTGAGCAGCAACGCCGACGTGAGATTGACGGCGATCGTCTCGGCGATGCGATCCAACGGCAGTTCTTCGTACGGCCGAAAAGCTTCAACGCCCGCGTTGTTCACCAGGACATCGATCGTGCCGAACTCGGCCATCGCACGGCTAACAAGCGCTTCGAGCGCCTCGAGACGCGAGACATCCGTCGGCACCGCAATGGCTTTGACTCCGAGAGATCGCAGCGAGGTCGCGGCTTCTTCGAGCGGTTCCGGTCGCCGCGCGGCCAGCACCAGATTTGCACCGGATTGCGCAAGGCGACGCGCGACGGCCAATCCGATTCCGGCTGACGCCCCCGTCACCAGGGCCGTGCTGCCGCGAAGTTCGATTGGGTGGTGGCCTGGCATGACGATTTACCGTCCAAAATGAGAGCTGAGCGTATTTTCCAATGGGATAAGCACTCGTCAGCTTACGCTGACGGCTCGCCAGCGCGCTCGATCCGGCGAGCGTCGGGCGTAACCCCGATGGTGCTTCGTGCGAAGACTCACCTACCGATCGACATGGACCTTGCGTGCGCAGACCACCCGCGCCAGGCCGGCAGAGTCTTTGATCACGCGCACGTCCTGGTAGGCTCCGTTTGATTCGATGCGCTCGCGAACGGCTCCGGATTGCTCGGGCGAGATCTCCAGAAGCAGCGTGCCGCCAGGCACCAACCTTGCGCCTGCACCGTCGATGATGCGGAACAGAATTTCCGTTCCGTTGGGACCGGCGAACAGGGCCGAGTGCGGCTCATATTTCCGGACGTCGTTCTGCAACGTCTCGCGCTCGTGGTCTGCGATGTAGGGTGCGTTGCTGGCGATGATGTCGAACTGCTCGCCGTCGTTGAGCGGAGCAAACAGATCGCCCTGCAAAAAACGGATGCGATCCGAAACGGAGTGCGTCTCGGCGTTGCCGCGAGCAACCGTCAAGGCGGCTTCGCTCAGGTCGGTGGCCGTGATGCGGGCGGGGAGCAGATTCACTGCGACTGCGATCGCGATGCAGCCGGAGCCCGTGCCCAGATCCAACACGCGCGGCAACTCGAGTGGACGGGCGGCGTCCAGCAATTCGACCACGAGCGTCTCGGTATCGGGCCGCGGGATCAGGACTTCCGGCGTAACGCGAAAATCGAGGTTGAAGAATTCTCGGTGCCCGACCAGATAGGCGACCGGTTCCGATTTCGCACGGCGCTTGGCCAAGTCGCGCATCACGGCCCGCTGGGCGTCGGTCAGGGGCTCGTCGAACCGCGTGTAAAGCTCGATCCGTTTGCAGCCGCGCGCGTGGGCGAGCAAGATTTCGGCGTCGAGCCGGGGCGTGTCGCTGCCGTGCTCTTTGAGATGGCCGGTGGTCCAGTCCAGAACGCGCCGGACAGTCCACTCTTCGGCCATAACACTCACCACATCACCTGGAACTGAGGGAACTGTCCCCCGGACTCTTGTCGCTGCGCGCACATGACGCTGGGACTTGGGGAGTCGGCTACTTAGCGTGTCCCGGGTGTTCTGCGTATGCGGCTCTTCTCAATTGAAACTCACGTTCGCTCTCGTGGGCATACGGCAGTGCATTAGTTGGACTCGCCAATTCCGTTTTTGTCCAAACTCCTTGATCCGTCGTCCCAATAGCTTGCAATAAAGTAGGGCATTGGCAGCCCGCGTAAATGTCGAATTGCGATGGCAGCCGCTTCAACGCTCGATCAGAAGGCGGAACTTTGCAATCGTCGTCCACGAATTGGTCGACCGGGGCTGCGATTCCCTGTTCCCAAACGAACAAGCCGCACGGTCCGTCCTTCCCCTGCCACTCTAACTCAGACGCCCCGCAGACCGGACAGGGAAGATCGGGCATTGGACGGTAGTAATCGAACATCCCCATCGCCAGCGGCTCGCTCCAAGCCAGCACTTCGGCAGCCGATTACTTGGCGCCCCCGCCGCCGTTGAGCCGTTCTTGCCGATCGAATTCGACCAAGGCGCCGACCAGTTCGTCGATTTCGCCCTGCATGAACTGGTCGATCTTGTGCAGCGTCAGGCCGATGCGGTGATCGGTCACACGCCCCTGCGGAAAATTATAGGTACGAATCCGCTCGTTACGACCGCCCCCGCCGATGAGCGAACGCCGGTGCTCGGAACGCTCCTGATCGACTTGCTGCTGCTTGTGCTCGAAGATGCGGCTACGGAGCTGGCGGAGCGCCTTGGCTTTGTTCTTGTGCTGACTCTTTTCGTCCTGGCACTTCACAACGATGCCGGTCGGCAAGTGCGTGATGCGAATGGCACTCTCTGTCTTGTTGACCTTTTGACCGCCGGGCCCGCCGGCACGCATCGTGTCGATTTGCAGGTCTTCGTTGCGGATGTCGACTTCGACCTCCGTCACTTCCGGCAGCACGGCGACGGTGGCTGCGCTGGTGTGGATGCGACCTTGGGCCTCTGTCTCGGGAACGCGCTGCACGCGATGGCCGCCGCTCTCGAACTGCAGCTGCTGAAAGGCCCCGTCGCCCGTGACAGAGAACACGACTTCTTTCAGCCCGCCCAATTCGGTCGTGCTCAAGTCGAGCACTTCGTACTTCCAACCACGGCGATCGGCAAACCGCTTGTACATATCGAAGAGCTCTCCGGCGAACAGAGCCGCTTCGTCGCCTCCCGTGCCGGCGCGAATTTCCATGATCAGGCTGCCGCGCGTGGCCGAGTCACCCGCCGAGGCGAGGTCTTCTAGCTCGGCCTCAACCGTCTTTTGCTCGCCGAGAAGTTGATCGAGTTCGGTTTTGGCGTATTCGCGCGCCTGGTGGTCTTTCTCCTCTTCGAGGAGGGTGCGGGCGCTCGCGATATCGTCCATGAGTGCGTGATAGCGGCGCATGGCCCGAGCGACCTTGATCAGTCCCCCCTGCTCGCGCTGCAGCGGCAGGAACTTGGCCGGGTCGCTCGAAATCGCCGGGTCCTGGAGCATCTGCTCCAGTTCGTCATAGCGTTTAGCCTTAGTTTCCAGACTGGGATACATAATGAATCAAGAGCCGGGGGAATTGCGAACCGGAAGAGGCCTTCGAGCGACACACGATCCGTCGGTGGAGCGAGCCAGTCCGCGCATGCGGGAGGGTGAAGCTCCCGCTGAGCCAATACTATTCTACGAAAAGGCAGCTCGGCCGGAGCCTCGCCCTCCCGAATTTCCCATGCAAGCCCAACGCGAAACCGCCACTTGCGATCAGGCCGCGACTGCTACTTGGCCGCTTCGCCTTCGGTGCCTTTGCGGTTCCACTTGTACTTCTTCTGGAACTTCTCGACCCGGCCGGCGGCATCGACCAATTTCATCTTGCCGGTGAAATACGGGTGCGAATACGCGCTGATGTCCACCTTGATCAGCGGGTAATCCTTGCCGTCCTCCCACTTGACTGTCTCCTTCGAGGTCATCGTGGTGCGGGACAAGAACTTCTGGCCGCTCGACGTGTCCATAAAGACGGCCGACTTGTACTCCGGGTGAATTCCAGCTTTCATCGCATCGCCCTGTTCGCCGACACGTCGGCATCTAAGAATCGTTCAAACCCCGTTGCGAACAGGTCAGTTTAGAAGCCGGAACGCCGGGGGGCAAGATTAAGCCGGTTAACTGCCGAAAGGCCGCGACCCAGCCAGGGTTAAGGCCCGGAAAATCAGAGCCGGCCGGTGACACGCGGCGGCCCGCCGGCCGCGACTTACGAATCGGCCCTACATCCATTCCTTGATGAGCTGGCCTTCGACCAGGCGGATGGGGCGGCCGTCGGGTGAGTTGACCGTCAGGTCGGCGGGCAGGCCCAGCTTGGCGTAGATGGTCGCGGCGATGTCGTCGGTGAAATATTCGTCGCGGAGCACTTTGCCCCCTTCGTCGTCGGTCGCGCCAAGGACGGCGCCGCCCGGGATGCCCGCTCCGGCCATCACCGCGAAGCCCGCCGCGGCCCAGTGGTCGCGGCCGCTGGCTGAGTTGACCTGGGGCGTGCGACCGAAATCGGTCAGCCAGACCACAAGCGTGGTGTCGAGCAGGCCGCGTTCGGCTAGATCGGTCACCAACTGCGGCAAGCCTTTGTCGATGGGTGGGACCAGCCGCTTCAGCGCCGTGAAATTGTTCTGGTGCGTGTCCCAACCACTGTCGGTGATGGTAACGAAACGGACGCCCGCTTCGATCAGGCGGCGGGCGAGCAGGCAGCTTTGGCCGAACCGCGTGCGGCCAAAGCGATCGCGCAGCTTGGGATCTTCTTCCTGAATCTGGAAGGCCCGTTTGGTCTCTGGGGCCGTGATCATGTTGAGGGCCGTCTTGTAGTGCTCGTCGAGCGCGTGGTAGGCGGCCGGCTGCAATTGCGAATGGCGTTCGAGCCCATCGATGGCTCCCAGCATGCGCTTGCGAACGCCGAGGCGTCGCGAGGAGATTCCCGATGGTGGCGTGATGTCGCGAACGTTCAGTTCTTTGGTGTTTGGATCGGCCAGCATCTCGAACGGATTGTGTTGCAGCCCGAGGATGCCGGCGCTGCCGCCGTTAAACCGGTGATCCATGTAGTCGCCAAGCTGCACGAACGGGGGCAGCGCGCTGCGGAAGCCCTTCTCGTGGCTGATGACCGAACCGTAGCAAGGATAAGTCACGGCCTGGCTGTATTGTCGGCCCGACATCATCCAGGCGTCGGCATGTCCGTGTGAGCCGTTCTTTGGATTCCAACCGCGGAGCACGGCGAACCGCTTGAGGCCGGCTGCCATGTTCGGACAGATTTCCGAAAACTGCACGCCGGGGACTGCTGTGTCGATGGCGCCGAATTCTCCGCGCACGCTCGTGGGCGCATTCGGCTTCGGATCGAGCGTGTCGTGGTGGCTGGTTCCGCCGTGCGTCCAGATCAAGATGCAGTTGACGTCGCGACGGCTCGTTGCGGCTTGCAGCGACCTGGCCCGCAAGAATCCCGGTAGTGACATCCCAAGACCGGCCAGTGCTCCGACGCGCAAGAAACTGCGTCGGGACAAACCCTCACAAGTCTGCGCAGAGCCGCAAAGCAGATCGAGCATGGCCGTCTCCGAGGACGAAAGGCAAAGGCGGGGCCGTTCAGGCGGGCAATTTTTGGCGGCAGGGGGATTCTTGGCGCGCCGGACATTGGGCTTGGCAAGTCCAGCGGGACTTCATTTTATCATGGCAAGGCGACGAATCAACGCATTCCGATTTGATAGGGCTGGCGAGCACGAACCTGCGAGCTGGCAGTCAGTCGGCCCTCGGGAGAATCGGCTGGATCTTGAGACCGGACAGAACCGTGAACCATTCCACCGATAGGAGTGTTACCGGCGGACAACTCGACCTAAGCCCGAAACCTGACCCAAGTCGGCACGAACGGGTGAGATGGGCTGGGTCGGGTGGCACTGGCGGCTTGTCCGCCAGTGTGCCTTTATGCTGGAGACGCGAGGCTGGATCAATCGAAGACACTGGCGGACGAGCCGCCAGTGCCACCCGGTCGAAGGCGCAATCAGTTGCCGAGCACTTGGACCGTATGCACGCGCGCGGTCCAGTGTTTGGTTTGGGGATCATTGCGCAGCGTGCAGGTCAGTGTCGCCGAAATCGCGTCCCCTTCCGACATGGACTTGATCGCTTCGGGCGCGTTCACCTTGGGCAGCACGAACGTCAGCTTCTGTCCGCGAAGTCCCGCGGGCACAACGGCCCCTGAGGAGGATTTGACCGCCAGCCATAAATTGGCGGGTAACTTCCCGTGAGCCGTGCCGGTCACCGTGACGCGTTGCAGCGTCAGCTCTTGCCCCTCGTAGTCTTCTGGCGATTTGAGAATGTCGTCGAGGTCAACCGGCTTGGCTGTCGAGGTCGCGGCTGACGCTTCGGAACGGCGCGGCCGACCGGCATCAGTTCTCGGCCCAGGAGCAGGTCGTCGGGCCGGCGTTCCTGCGCCTTTGCCAGCCGGGGCTGGAGCAGCGTTCCCGCGCGGAGTCCGCGGCCGCAGGCAATCTGAGACGGCCTTTTCAACTTGAGGATTGGAAAGCAGCTCGGCCAGAGAGTGCTCCATGACGTTCTTCAACACGACGACCGGTCCCGGCGAACCCAAGAGTTTGCGAATCTCGGCTTCGCGATTCCCGCCCGCGGCCTCTTCCGTGTGCTTTTTGTCGAGGAAAGCGGAAACCTGCTCTTCGAGTTTGGTTGCCTTCTCGCCTTGCGTGCCGCAGATGACCCAGCCGACTTCGCCAGCGATTCTGTTGCGGGCCGTTTCCCATTCCGCTTTGTTCAATCCCCGACCCTCGTCCAAACCTTCGAGAATCATCTGCACCGGATCCGGAAACTCGTCCTCCAGGCTTTGGGCGTAACCGACGACCTGCAACGGGTTGAAGATGTTCAGCAGTCGGACGGCCTCGATCTCGGCCCCGTCGGTGACTTCGACTTCGTCATCGAGGTCGGGCGGGCTCTTCTCCTCGAGTTCGTCCAGCTGAGTGCGGAGCTTCTCGATTTGATCATCGTCATTAGCGATCAGAGCGCGCCGCATCTGTCCTAGCGTTTGGACATACTGAGCAGAAGCTTTAGCAGCTTCGCGGTTGCCCGGCTTGCCCGCCGTCGTCTTGGCGACGCGAGCAATGACTTGGAGCTGGCCGTGCGTCGCGTCAAATCCTCGCAGGATTCGCAGCGCCTTGAGCTCCATACTGAGCAGGTTTGCGTCCACGGCGACTGGTTTCGCTTCGCTTGTCGGCGCCGCCGGTTGAGTCTGAGGCCGCGGCTTGCGAACCGGCCGGCTCTGTTGATTTTGCCCGGCCGGTTGTTGTGCGCGAGCCAGCGAACACGTCCATTCGCAAAGCGGCAACGTGGCAGCGCCGAGCAACGCGGCCAGGCAAACAAGGTAGGTACGCGTGCGTGACATTTGTGATCCCCTTAGGCGGAAGTTCCGCTGTCTTACAAGTCGTCTTCCGGACCCGATTGTCGAACTCGTTTACTAATTGACGGACGCCGCCTTGGCTAGCGGAGGGCTACTAGCGTCATCGCATTGAGATTCGGAGTGTAGCGCACTTTGACTCGGTCCCCAGGAACCAGGTTGGCGAGAGTCGACTGCTGACTGTTCAGAACGATGGTCGTGTTCGGCGTTGCATTGATGGTGATCGGACTCCCCTCTTCGGGAATGATCGAGACGGCATTCCCTCGGATTGTGCCGATGGTTCCCAGCGCGGAGTACAGGATCGGTGCGGGAGTCGAATTCTGGACCACGACATTGGAACCGGCGTAGCGATTCACGTAGCTCGGACCAACATAATTGGTGCCGCCACCATACCAGTTCCAGCCACCCCAGCCCCACCCCGTGCGATACCCCCAGCCGTGGTGGCCCCAACCGTAGTGGTTGTGATAGTTCCACCCATGTCGGTTATGGGCGTAGTGGTGCGCCCACGCGCCGTGATGCGCCACGTGGTGTGCGTTGTGGGGTCCGACGTGTCGATGGGCGACTCCGTGATGGTGCACAACATGGTGGCCCGGATGGGCCGCGTGGTGAGCGTGTCCACCGTGGGCGTGCGCGTGTGGGTGATGTCCATGACCTCCATGGCTGTGGGATCGATGTCCACCGCCGTGCCCGCCATGGCCGCCGCGAGCGAGGGCCAAATTCTGCCCGGCACAGGTCAAACCAATCACCGCCGCCAATCCAAGAACGCACAAGTGTCTCATGGCTCGGGCCTTTCTCTCTAAGTGTTCAAGTCGTCGCGTCGGCAGCCGCGAGACGTCAAGAACGTTCCAGCGTTTCGTGCGACGGGCTGGCGTTGATCCACTCGAATCGCCGCCGCTTGCTCGTCACCCCAAGAAGCCCCAGTCGCGGCGAGAAGTGTGTGGATTCTGACCCAGAATTTTTGGAAATTCCACTTTTTTCATCCGGACCGGTGCCGGACGAGGTTTGGAGTTTCTGGACGATTTCGATCGCAGCGGCTGCGGGACGAGGGAGGCGCTCGACTTTGCGGCGTGGACGCGCTTTTCCCGCGGGACCTGAATTGAGGCGTAACTAGGCTGCATGAGCCGATTTGAAACTACCGAAAGGTAACGGGAGCGGTTATGCTCAAGAACACCTGCCTCGAAGTCCACGCCTTCTCCCATCGTCTGATGCCTCGCGAGAACGGCGTGACACGACCGACCAACCGCCCGCGATCCTGCCACCTTTGAGCGCAATCGGAGTCAAATTTCCGATGAAACCGGCGCATTCGATACGACCGCTTTATCCCGCTGTTGGGATGACCCGTTCTTTTGTGCGTCTTCCCACCATCGCCGCGGCCGCATTTGGGTTGGTTTGTGTTGGTGGATGGCCTTCCCAAGCTGGCACGAAGTCGGCACCGCTAGCTCCGGTCGCGGCTCCGCACGGGATGATTGTCGAGCCGAAGCAGGTCGACCTGGTTGGCAACTTCGCCCGAGCGCAGCTCGTCGCGTCAGCCGCCGATCCCTCGGGCGTCGCCACGGAACGGTCGGCCGACCTCACCGCGCATGCGACTTTTACCTCCTCCGACGCTAAGGTCGTTCGCGTCGATGGAAACGGAACGCTCTACGCGGTCGGCAACGGCACGGCGGAAGTCGTCATCGCGCTGAAATCCTCGAATGCCATGCCGAGCGTGCGCGTCCGAGTGAATGTGAAAGACGTTGCCCCGTCGCCCGGCGTGAGTTACTCGCGCGACATCGTGCCGATCATCGCCAAGGCTGGCTGCAATATGGGAGCCTGCCACGCGTCGCAGTATGGCAAAGCGGGATTCAAGCTGTCGGTCTTCGGATACGAGCCGACGCAAGATTATGCGGCCATCGTCCGCGACCGCTCGGAACGACGAGTGAACCTCCTCGAGCCGGAGCAAAGCCTGTTCTTGAAGAAGCCGACGCTGCAAGTGCCCCACGGCGGCGGGCGAAGACTGAAAGTTGGTTCGACCGAATACCAAACGTTGGCCGCCTGGATTGCCGCCGGAGCGACGGGCCCAAGTCCTTCCGATCTGGAGGTGACACGAATTGTTGCCGCCCCCACCCGTCGGATTTCCGTGCCCGGCGCGAAGCAGCAGTTGCGTGTCGAAGCGTTTTACAGCGACGGCACGAGCCGCGACGTCACCGCGCTCGCCAAATTCGACTCGATGGACGAGGGCGTCCTGGGCGTCACGCGGGACGGGCTGGTGACGATCAACGGCAAGGGCCAAGCGCCGGCGCTTGTACGCTTCGAGGGCCAGGCGGCGACCTGCCTGTTCATGGTGCCCTATTCCGCACACGTCGAGCTGACCGGCTGGAAGAATCAGGACTTCATCGACGAGTTGGCCTCCGCCAAGTTTCGCGAGTTGGGGATCGAGCCCTCCGGACTCTGCAGTGACGGAGCTTTCCTTCGCCGTGCGTATTTCGACGCGACGGGCACGCAGCCGACGCTAGCCGAAACGCGAGCCTTCTTGTCGTCGAAGGATCCCAATCGGCGGACGAAGTTGGTAGACAGTCTGCTGGGACTCACCGGCGATCCGCAGCTCGATGTTCACAACGATGCGTATGCCGCGTGGTGGACGCTCAAGTGGTCCGACCTGATTCGCAACCAGAGCAATGACCTGGGCGAGCAGGGAATGTGGGCCTTTCACAATTGGCTGAGCGAATCGTTCCGCTCCAACAAGCCGTTCAATCGGTTCGTGGAAGAGCTGGTGACGGCCAAGGGTTCGATCTACAGCGTCGGGCCGGCTAACTTCTTTCGCGTGAACAGCAACCCGCTCGACTGTGCCGAGTCGACGGCCCAACTCTTCTTGGGTGTTCGGCTGGGTTGCGCGAAGTGCCATCATCATCCATTCGAAAAATACGGGCAGGATGACTACTACGCGTTCGCCTCGTTCTTTGCCCGCGTGGGCAGCAAGCCGAGCCAGGAGTTCGGACTCTTCGGGCGTGAGTCGGTGGTGATGGTTCGTGCCGGCGGCGAAGTCAGCAATCCGCGCACGGGTCGCGTCCTGAAGCCCAAACCGCTCGACGGGCCGACGGTCGACGATCCGCTCGATCGGCGAGCGGCGCTAGCTCGCTGGCTGACGTCGCCCAAGAACGATTATTTCGCCAAATCGGTCGTCAATCGCTACACGGCTTATCTGCTGGGGCGCGGCCTGGTCGATCCGGTCGACGACCTGCGGGCCACCAATCCGCCCAGCAATCCCGAGTTGATGGACGCGCTGGCCAAACACTTTGTCGACAGCGGCTTCGACTTGAAGCAACTGCTGCGAGTATTGATGACTTCGCGGCTCTATCAGCTCGATTCGCAGCCGACGGCTGCGAACGACGCCGATAGACGTTTCTACAGCCATTTCAACGTCAAGCGACTGGCGGCCGAGGCGCTGCTGGATGCGGTCGATGAGGCGACGGGCTCGCCCACCAAATTCACCAGCCTGCCGCTGGGGACGCGGGCCATCGAGCTGCCCGACGCCGAGTATCAGAACTATTTCTTGAAGACCTTCGGCAAGCCGGTTCGCGCCAGTGTCTGCGAGTGCGAACGGTCGCCCGACGAGAGTCTGTCGCAGGCCCTGCACACACTCAACGGCGATATTGTGACCGGCAAAATTGGCGCGCCTGGCGCGCGAATCGCGCGGCTGCTCGCCGCGAAGACCGGCCCAGACAAAACTGTCGACGAGATTTACCTCGCCACGTTGTCGCGCTACCCGACGCAAGCCGAGCGCCAGAACGCGACTCGCTTCCTCAAAGAGAGTCAGAGCCCGAAGGAGTGCTACGAAGACCTGCAATGGGCGCTGATCAATTCCAAAGAATTCTTGTTTGTGCATTGAACGGCGTGGATGCCGATTCGAGAGGCCTCGAATGATTCGACCGACCCGCTTGGCTCCTCTGGCATTCTTGGTCGCCGCATCGACGGCGGCTGCCGGGACTTCGTATCCGATGGTGATGAGCCTGCGGCCGGTGGCCATCCAGGCCGGCACCACGGCCGAGATGACCGTCCACTCCCGCTACACGATGGACGGCTCTTACCGGATCCTGATCAGCGGAGCGGGTGTCACGGGGCAAGTCGAGGAAAGCTCGTCGCAGAAAGCGCCAGCTCTCACGGCACAAACCACGCCGTCCGTAAAAAGCACCACGCTCAAGAGCAACGTCGCCAAGAAATCGGCCTCGTCCGACAGCAGCACTGTGACGCGTTCCAAGCAGTCAGTTGCGGCCGACCGGACTAGTAAGAAATCAGTCACGAGCCCAAAGACGCTGACGGTCCAGAAAGCGTCGACCACCAAGAAGCCGACTGCGGCTCGCGCAACGAAGAAGCCGCGCCGCCA
>Ga0210393_10000788_pt1 | contig 27407 bp, 22 predicted proteins | sample IncBWC27OmetaG_FD_160068 | JGI IMG/M metagenome (GOLD analysis project Ga0210393, IMG submission 160068) | Forest soil microbial communities from Barre Woods Harvard Forest LTER site, Petersham, Massachusetts, United States - Inc-BW-C-27-O ...
TGTTGTCGGAGACCTGCCCGATGATCTCCTGGCGCGAATATTCGCTGAGCCGCATGAACTCGTCGTTGACGTCGATAAAGTGCCCCTCAAGGTCGGTGATCGAGAGCGGGTCGAGGATCGAGTCGAAAATTTTGCGCAGGCTGGCTTCGCTGTCGATGAGTCTTTGTTCCGCCGCCACCAGGTCGCTGACGTTACGCGTAATCGTCAGGCAGCTCAGCTTCGCATCGAGCTCGAGCAGCACCCCTGAAATCAGGCACGGAATGAGGTGTCCGTCTTTGATGCGAAAATTGGCCCGCATGTTCCGAACTTCCCCGCTTCGGGACAGGCCCGCCGCAAAGTTGTCCGCTTCGTCGCGGCTCGGCCATACGCCGATTTCCCAAGGAGTCTTGCCCAACACCTCTTCTCGGCTGAAGCCGGTGGCGCGTGAGAATTCGGCGTTGACGTCGGTGTAGCGCCGCGTGATCGGATCGCTGGTCGCCACCGAATCGAGATTCGCGTCGAAGATCTTGCGCAGCGTGGCCTCGCTGTTGCGCAGTTTCCGCTCCGCTTCCTTGACGTCGGCGATTTCACGCACGACGGTAATCGCGCAGTTCTGATCGTTGAGCCGGACCACAACCGCCGATATCAGAGCAATTGTCGGCCGCGCATAGCCGATTCCATTGAGTTGGACCTCGAGGTTCTGCACGACGCCGCCCTCGCGGAGTTCTTGCATGAATTTCTCGCGGACCGCCGACTGCGCAAAAAAATTGAACTCGACGTCGCTGTGTCCGAGCACCAGCTCTCGCGGCACGCCGCTGCGCCTGACGAACTGGTTGTTGACCTCGAGGATGGCGCTGGTCTCGAGGTTGCTGACCACCACCATGTCGCCGCTCTGCTGGAAAATCTGCCGAAACTTTTCCTCGCTCTCCTTGAGCTTCAGATCGCTGCTGCGCATGTGTCCGAGGTTTTGCGCAATTTGGCGCCGACTCTTTACCTGGATATAGACGTTGCCCTGCGCCAGCCCGACTGCCGTTGCCAGTCCGAGCCAATGCATCGCGGGATCGAAATCGACGATTCCGTGGATTCGCGAGAGGACGCAAAAACAAATTATCCCGACCGCATTGATCGCAGCCTGGCAACGCCAGTCCCACGGCGCCAGCGTCCCGGCTCCGATTACGACGACACAGACGGAAACGAACAGCGGCTCAATCTGCAGCGATGTCGCGGCTATCGCAGAGGAAGTTATCAGCAACGCCAGGCATACAAGGACACTGATTTCGCTCCAGTAGCGGGGAATTGCGGCGGTGAAGGTCGAGAGAAAAAGCGCGACGCCAATCATGATGTTGGCTGCGATCAGGCTGAAAGTCGCGTCGAACCTCGGCGCGGAGGTGTAAAAGTGCTCGGCGGCGTAACCTAGCTGAAAGACGACAATCAGAATCCCGGCCGCCCGGAATAAGCCCCTTATTCTCTCGTCGGGAACGACATGTGTATCGAACAAACTGCTATGCGTTCGCGCACGCTCGAGGTCGTAATTGGTCAACGCCTTGACCTGCGACCGCTTGTGCTCGAATTTCCTCTCGCTCGAGGCCAGGTCGTTCTGCTTGGGCGAAGCGCCCATCCGGTGTCCTTCCCTGTCCCTCGGCTGACGCAGGGGATCCAATCGATTACAGCAAGAGCAATGCCCGAAATTCTGTCCCATATTCGTAAAGATGACTGCTGCGCACTCATCTATAACGCGCAGCATGCGGCTCGTTCAGACGCGATGTGTCCCATTTTGGGATTTCGCCGCGCCAAAGCTCTCGGCGTTTGTGAACTGCACTTGAATTCTGCGAGAATCCATCGCAATCCTTCGCACTGAGGTTCATTCAAATGGGCGCGACCGTTTCCATCCATCAAGGCAAACTCGAAGGCGACGACCAGGGCGGACTTTCCGTCTTCAAAGGGATTCCGTTTGCGGCGCCCCCTGTCGGCACGCGGCGATGGCTCGCGCCCGAGAAGCCCGCATCGTGGACCGGAGTGCGCGACGCTCGCCGCTTCGGCGCGGTCAATCACCAGAACAAGTTGATGCTCAGCGCACTCTCCGCGTTCGTGATCGACGGCCAACAATCCGAAGATTGCCTCACACTCAATGTCTGGACTCCCGCGCTCGACGGCAAGCGACGGCCCGTGATGGTCTGGATTCACGGCGGCGCCTTCACGATCGGATCGGGCGCGCAGTCGCTGTACGACGGCAGCGTACTCGCGCGGCGCGGCGACACCGTCGTCGTCACCATCAACTATCGCCTCGGGCCGCTAGGCTTCCTGCGTCTGGCCGACGTGACCAACGGCAAGATTCCGTCAAGCGGCAGCGAAGGGATGCTCGATCAGGTCGCGGCGCTCGAATGGGTCCGCGACAACATCGCCGAGTTCGGCGGCGACCCCGGCAACGTCACCATCTTCGGCGAATCGGCCGGCGGCATGAGCGTGGGAACACTGCTCGCGATGCCCGCGGCGCGCGGCCTGTTCCACAAAGCGATACCGCAAAGCGGCGCCAGCCATACCGGCTCTACCCTTGCGCGCGCTAATCACACGGCGGAGCGAGTATTGTCGAGACTTCGCACTCAAATGGAAGATGCCGCCGCGATCCGTGCACTTACCCCGGCGCAGCTGCTCACCGGCACGATGCTCGATGACGGCGTGACTCCGGACCCCGAACTCCCAATGCCCTATCAGCCGGTCATCGACGGAACTCACGTGCCGCGCTCGGCGATCGAGATGGTGGCGGACGGCAATGCGGCCGGCGTGGCCGTGATGGTCGGTTCGACGCTCGAAGAATGGAAACTCTTCTCGCTGATGGATCCTTCGTTGCCCAAGCTGGACCGCACCGGCCTCGGCGCGCGCATCAGCCGCCGCTTGACCGCTCCCGCCGCCGACGCGCTAATCGACAGTTACGAAAAGGCGCGCGCGCAGCGTGGCGAGTCCGTCACGCCCGGCGAACTCTTCACCGCAATCGAAACCGACCGCATTTTCCGCATCCCGGGTGTGCGCCTCGCACAAACCCAGCGGCGCCACGACTCGCGCGTCTACAGCTATCTCTTCACGTGGCCGTCCCCCTCGATGGGCGGCGTGCTCGGCTCATGCCATGCGCTCGAACTCGGCTTCGTCTTCGGCACCAACCAAATCCCCGGAATGCCCGCATTCGCAGGCACCGGACCCGCCGCCGACGCGCTCGCCACTCAAATGCAGGACGCGTGGCTGGCCTTCGCCCGCACCGGCGACCCCAGCTGCGAGATCGCAGGCAAGTGGAAGCCCTACGATGAAGCGAGCCGCTCGACGATGGTCTTCAGCGCGAACACGAAGCTCGAAGATGCTCCGCGCGACCAAGAGCGCCGCGCCTGGGACGCAGTCCCCGACCGCATCTTCGGCTCGCTCTAGATCTCAGCGCTTTCGTGGAAGAGGTTAGCTGAGGGTCGGCGCGCGCTTCACTCCAGCGTCAGATCGACGCGCGTCGTCTTGCCCTGATCCTTGATGCCGCTCGCGTCCAGCTTCGGCGCGATTATGAACATCCGCGCCGAATCCACCTGCTTCGTCGCCAGGTACGCGCGCACCGCATTCGCGCGCGCATCCGCCAGTTGCTGCAAGTTCTGATCGGTCACCGCAGTGTTGTCGAGGATGAGCTTCTTCTCCTGATCCGGCGGCAGCGTCTTCGCCAATCCGATCGTGTTGCGCGGCTTTTTGAAATCACCCGCGCTGTAAACCTTCGCGAGGTACTTGTTGTAATCCTCGGTGGACAGCGGCTTCGCCGGATCCGCGCTATCACCCTCGGACTTGTGCCTCAGCACCTGGATGCTGTGGTCGAGCGACGCCTCGCGATATCCGTCTTTGTCGAATTTCGGATCGATGCGCCCCTGGATGTTGAGTTTCAGCGCAGTGCGATCGGCCAGCGCCTTCGCAATCGTATCCAGCTTCTGCTGGCTCTCCGTGCTCAGCGTCGAATATCCCGGCTTGAACTCGATATAGCCGAGGTCCTGCTGCGCGCCGCCCCCGGCGACGCTGCCGAACGCCGACGCTATCAGCGAGAAAGGCGCCGTCGCCGCCTTGACGATCAGATTCATGAACGCGCCCAGCACAATCGCGCCGATGCTGAATTGCGGATCCGACAGCGATCCCGATATCGGCACGCGCACGTCGATCTGCCCCTTCGAATTCTTGAGCAGCGACACGGCGAGTCGAATCGGCAGATTGGTCGCGTCGGGGCTGTCCACATGATCGCCGAACGTGAGCTGATCGATAAAAATGTGGTTGTCGGCCGTCAGCTTCCCGGCGTCGAGAAGGTAATGCACATCGAGCGTGAGAGTGCCCTTGATAATCGGGTAGCCGGTGTACTTGGTCGTGTACGGCGACAGCCCTGTCAGCTCGATCGCGTCGGCCTTCGCCTTGATATCGACGAACGCCGTCGGCACGAGCGGATTGATCGACCCGTCGATATTGATCGGCGAGCTGCCATTGACCTTTCCATCGAGCGACACGGGCGCGGGCGTTGTCGACTTGGTCCCGAACGCACCGACGCTGCCCTCCATGTCGCTGAGGTTCGCCGTGTAGTTCGGCTTGATGAAGTTGTCGGTGTAATCGACCTTGCCGCCCTTGAGCGTGATCTTGCCAAGCTCGACGTCGGCGTCCATCGGCTTGCCCTGGTACGGTTGCGCGGGACTCGCTGACGCCGCCGGACTGGCTCCTGGAGCAGCAGCCGCCACGGTCGGTGCTGCGGCCGGCGTCGGGGTCGAGGTGGGAGCCACTGGAACGGCGCCCTTCGATCCCGGCGCTCCCGTCGCGCGGGTCAGCGAGGTCGGCGCCTCCTGCGGGTTGGCGGTGATGTCCTTCAGATTCAGCTTGCCGTTGCTGTTGAGAATTATCCTCGAATAAAAATCGTTCAGCGCAATCGCGCCGACGTGTACTTTCGGCGCACCTTTGCCGAGCGCGAAATCGATCCGGTTCACGTTGAGCGCCGCCATTCTGAAAAAGAGATCGTTGGTCAGCTTGTCGAGCATCCGCACGCTGCCGAGCGACGCGTCGCCCTCGTAGCTGATGAGAAAATCTTTTTGCACCTGCGCGAGTCCGACAGCGCCGTCCATCGTCAGATTGGCGCTCGTGATCTTCGCGTTCATCCTGCTGCTCACGTACGGATCAGCGAAGGTCAGGTCGAGCCGTTTCATCGCGACGCGCAGATCGGCCTTGAGCGGCGCAATCGCAGCCGTGCCCGTGACTTTGAAGGTGCCCTTTTTGTTAAGCGTACCGTCAACGTCGACCCCAAACGGCTTGGTGAAGTTGCTCGACACATCCTTCAGATGCAGATTCAGCGGCGCGACGGCAACCTTGACCGGAGTGGGCGCGCTGTCGTCCTCGAAGGTGGCGTCGGTCCCTTCCATCGCCACTGATGCGACCTGGAATTGAAAGCCCGGCGAGGTCGGCGGGGCCGGCGCCGCGGGCTCGACGCGTTTGCGCTCGACGCGGCGGCGCTCACGCGGCGCTCTCCGCGTTTCGCGCGCAACCTTGCGCTCGCCGCGAGGTGACGCCTCAGCCGGCGGCGGTGTCGCGCCGCGCATGAGCGACTCGAGGCTCAACTTCCCGTCACGCTCGCGGCGAACGAACAGATGCATCCCGTCGCTTTTCACTTCGGTGACCGTCGCCTGACGGCTGGCCAGGTCGAATTGCCCAACTGCGACGCTGAAATTTTTCCACTGCACCGGTTTTTCTTTTTCGTGCGGCGCATCGACTTCGAAGTTCGCGATCGCGGCGCTGGCCGGCTCCGCGTGCACGTTGAAATGATCGCTCGCGAAATGCGTCTGCACTGTAGCCTTGGCGCTGAACTTGCCCGACGCGATCGTCGCCGCCAGGAACGCCTGCGCGAACGGCTGCAGAGCCGGCAAGTCGATCTGGTCGATCGATACGTCGGTGGTGGTCTGCTGATCCCCGAGATTAAGCGCGCCGGTGACCGCGATCGAGCCGCCGCTGCGAATATTGCCGTTCAGATAGTAAGTCGCCGCCGATTTCCCCAGCGTCCGAAAATTCTTTAGCCCAACTTCGAGCTTATCCAAGGCCTCGGTCGTGGGCGTCGCGATTGCGTTGTCCTGCACCTGCACTCCGCTCTTGGTGAGAACGAACGACTCCAGCTGAAAATCCATCGGCGGCTTCGCGGTCGACGGTCCCGCCACCGGCACCGCCGCCTGTGTCACGTTGCCGGCCGGACTAGGCGATGCTGCCGGAGTGCTCGCCGCGGCAACCTGCGCTGGAGGACTTGGCGCCGCGGGCGCACCGCCGCTCGCCAGCGACGACAGGTTGTTGGTGCCATCGGGATTCAGCTTCACATTCGCCTGCAGCCCGTCGATCCAGATTGATTCCAGGTAGACGACCGCGCCCAGCGGCTCGACGTCGGTCAGCTTCACCTCGGCATGCTTGAGCGCAACCAGCGGCGCGTCGGCATTGTCGCGCACGTCGAGTTGGTCTAGAGCCACCACTCCGTTAAGGCGAATCAGCGGCTGCGATTCCGCCTGCACGAAATGCAGGTACACATCCGCCGACAGATTTCCCGACGGAATTTTCACCGGCAACTTCATCGGCGCAAGGCTGACGTATTGCGGCAGGTCGAGCCGATGCAGTTTCAGGTCCACCACCGAGTCGCGCGTCGCGCCGAACGGCTTGGCCACGCCGGCAATTCGCAGCGGGCTGCCGTCGATCACCATCTGCACGAGCGGTTGCACGAACACGTCGACGTCGGCTGGCAGGTTCGCGATAAACGGCACGGCGATCTGAATCTTCTCGACCTTGTGCTGCTTGCCAAGCAGCTGGTCGTCGATCGTTATCTCGCCGTCGCGAAGCTGAATATTCGAAACGGCGAATTTCATCGGAGCGCTCGGCGCCGCAGGTTTCGGTTTTGGCGGCGCGGGCGCGCTCTCGAGCAAATCTGAAAAATTGAATTCCTGCGCCGACTTCCGCACGACGTGAATCGTCGGCTTGTCGACTATGACTTCGCCGATCACCGGAGCAAATCTGAACAGCGACGTCCACGAAACCTTCACCGCAAGATGGCCAAGGTCGACGAATGGTTTCTGCGGATTGTCCCGCTCGCCGATATGGAGCTGGTCGAGGTCGAGCTTCAGCCGATAAAGATTGAAGCGGATTTTGCCGACGCTGACGTCGCGATGAATGCTGGTGGCGACGGAGCCAGTCAACACGTGCCGCAGTACGAGCGGAACCGCAATGTAAGTTGCGAGGCCAAGGAACAACACGACCGAGACGACGATTACGCCGATTTTGCGCACTCGTCGCGAACGTCCAAGCTCCTGCGTGCGCGCGACCCATCGCTGCGACGGATGAAACGCCGCCCTCAAGCGGTCAAGCGAGCGATTGAGAAAGTTGGCCATGAACCTGGGTCACCAGACGCCGCCAGCGTGAGCCGTCGCCGCCGAATAGTCAATTGACGGCCAACACCTTAGTTATAGCTATCGATTATGGATACCCAGCCAGCGCCGTCGGTCCACGACGATCGGCCGCGCGTTTTTGAGCATCGCGTACGCTTCGTCGAGCGTCTTGCCGCGCTTCGTTTTCAGAAACCACGCGACCACCAGCGGCGCGCGCTCGCATCCTTCCTCGCAATGCACCAGCACGCGATTCCCCCGCGTGAGTTCTTCGTCGATCAGCGCCGCCGTCTGGTCAAGTGTCACGACGCCCTCTGCCAGGAACGGCATCTGGATCGCGTGCGGCGGCTCGCCCTCCGGCACGTCGGGCAGCACGCTGATAATAGTGCCGTCGAATTTCTGCGCGTCCTGCAAATCGCCGACGAACAGGCCCTCAATTATCTCGCTCTCTTGCCAACTCGCCGCCATACGCTGGTGCAGCTTGACGGGCGAACGGACATTGCGTCAACCTCGCGCGATGAATCTTCCACGGCTGCACATCGAAGGACGATGGTTCGTCGACGAACACGGGCGTCGCGTCATCTTGCGCGGCGTCAACCTGGGCGGCGATTGCAAGGTCCCCTACCCCGGCGGCGGCACTAATTTCGCTTCTGACTTCGCCGACCATCGCGAGGTCTCTTTCATCGGCCGTCCGTTTCCGATTGCCGAAGCCGACGAACACTTCTCACGACTGCGCGCGTGGGGCTTCAACTGCCTCCGCCTGCTGACCACCTGGGAGGCAGTCGAGCACCGCGGCCCGAATGACTATGACACTGAGTATCTCGATTACTTCGCCGAATTGTGCCGGCTCGCCGGCGAGTACGGCTTCTATGTATTCGTGGATTTTCATCAAGACGTGTGGAGTCGCATGTCCGGAGGCGACGGCGCACCCTGCTGGCTATTCGAAAAAGTTGGAATTGACTATCGGCGAGTCGCCGAATCCGGCTCCGCACACGTGATGCAACATCTATATGACTATGCGCGCGGCGGCCGCCAGGAAGATCGCTACCCGACGATGAGCTGGTCGGCGAACGCTCGACGGCCAGCCAACGGCATCATGTGGACGCTGTTTTTCGCTGGCCGCGACTTCGCGCCCGGACTGAACATCGACGGCGTCAACGTGCAGGATTACATGCTCGAGCACTACCTCGGCGCGATGAGCGAGATCGCGCGCCGCGTCCGCGATTTGCCGAACATGATGGGCTTCGACTCGCTCAACGAACCGGCTCCGGGGTGGATCGGTCAGTCGCTCACGTATCAGCATCTTGGCCCGAGCGAAACGAATCCCAACCGCGCGATGCCGGGCCTGGCGTGGTCGCCGCTCGACGGCTTGCTGGTATCGCATGGAGTTACGCGCTCGGTGCCGGTGCTCGACTTCGATCCGGCAGCCAAAGCGATGGTGCACAAGCGCGATCGCACCATCAATCCGGACCGCATCTCGATTTGGGCGGACGATCGAAGCGATCCGTTCGAGCAGGCGGGCGCGTGGAAACTCAATAAGGACGGTACCTTCGAGGTTTTGCGCGACAACTTCTTCGAGCGCGTCGGCGACCGCAAGGTCGACTTCATCGAAGACTACATGGGACCGTTTTTCGCGAGCGTCGCTGAAAATATTCGCGCGATTAATCCCGATTGGATTCTCTTCGCCGAACTGGATCCGATGGCGGGTTTCTTCGGACCCGGATTCCCCGCCGATACTCCGCCCAACACCGTCAACGCTGGCCACTGGTACGACGTGGTCACGCTTGCGACCAAGACCTTCAACTCGAATTTCAGCCTCGACGCGATGACCGGCGAGATTGCGGCTGCGGCCGAAAATCTCCAGGCGCGCTACGAACGCCAGCTCGGCAAAATCGCCCGAATGTCAGAGACTGTGAATGGCGGCGCGCCGACTCTCATCGGCGAATGCGGAATTCCGTTCGACTTGAACGGCGCCGAAGCCTACCGCGCCTTTGCTGCCGGCGATCGCACCGACGCGCCATGGACTCCGCACATCATCGCGCTCGATCTGATGTATAACGCGCTGGATACCTTGCTCATTAGCAGTACGCAATGGAACTATACTGCGTCGAACCGTAACGATCTGGCTATTGGCGACGGATGGAACCAGGAGGATCTGAGTATCTTCTCACGGGACCAACAGACTAATCCTGCCGACATCAATAGCGGCGGCCGCGCGCTCGCCGGCTTCGTCCGTCCGTACGCACTGGCTACTCAGGGAATCCCGCGGAAATTGAAATTCGATCGCGTGACAGGATTGTTCGACTACACTTTCGAAGCCGATCCAAATGCATCCCGCCCGACCGAACTCTTCATTCCCAAGCTTCAGTATCCGACCGGATGCGAGATCGAAGTAATCGGCGGCGTCGCCGAAATCGATCCCGACAACCAGTGCGCCACCATCAAAGCCGATCAGGCGGGAGAAGTCCGCGTCGTAATCTGCCGCAAAGCCTGACTAGCTGTATTTCCGTTCCTGCCACCACGGAAAGTACGGTGGCATGTCTTTCGAAACTTTGTCAGGGAATTTCGCGGGACGCTTCTCGAGGAACGACGCCACGCCTTCTTTCACGTCCGCCGACGATCCGCGCGCAAAAATTCCGCGGCTGTCGATCTTGTGCGCTTCCATCGGATGGTCCGCCCCGGCCATCCGCCAGAGCATCTGCCGAATCAACGCGACTGAGACTTGCGACGTGTTGTCCGCTATTTCGCGCGCGAGCGCACGCGCTGCGGGAATGAGCTGATCGGGTTTGTAAATCTTTTTGATGAGCCCGCCTTCAAGTGCCTCTTCCGCCGGAAAAACGCGGCCGGTGAAGGTCCACTCCAGCGCCTGCGAGATGCCCACGACTTTCGGCAGAAACCAGCTCGAGCACGCCTCCGGCACAATCCCGCGCCGCGCGAACACGAAGCCGAAGCGCGCGTTCTCCGACGCGAGCCGCACATCCATCGCAAGCTGCATCGTGACGCCGACTCCCACCGCTGCGCCGTTGACCGCCGCGATCACCGGCTTCTTGCACTCGAAGATTCGCAGCGTCAGGCGTCCGCCGCCGTCGCGAACGGCCTCGTTACTCCAATCGACCGTGCCGTCGGGCCTGATCGCCGCGCGACGATCCGAGCGATCCTCGCGCGTCGAGTCGAACGTCCGCGGTCCCGCCGACAGATCCGCGCCCGCGCAGAACGCGCGCCCCGCGCCGGTGACGATGACAGCGCGCACGTTGTCGTCGGCGTCGACTTTGTCGAACGCGTCGAGCATCTCGTTCATCATGATGCCGGTGAAGGCGTTGAGCTTCTCCGGCCGGTTGAGCGTAATCGTCGCGATATTGTCCGCGACCTCGTAAATGATCTGTTCGTACGCCATCGACAACTCCTACTTCACGAACAGCATCAAGGCTTCGTAAACCACCGCCGGCTTCTGCGCACCGACGACCTGGATTTCCGTCTCGCGCGTGAGCATCGTGCCCATCGGCCGCGGCTCGACTGCGACCAGCCGCGAGCGCGAGTAGACGCTGGCGCCGGCCGGCACTGGAGCCACAAAGCGCAGCTTGTTCGCGCCGTAATTCACGACGTTGCGAAAGCCGGTAACGGTGTATTCGTCCTTGGTCTTGAACGCCGGCAACAGGCTGAGCGTCAGAAATCCGTGCGCGACCGGTCCGCCGAACGGACTCTCCTTCTTGCACCGCTCGATATCGATATGAATCCACTGATGGTCGCCGGTAACGTCGGCGAACTGATTAATTTTTTCCTGCGTCACGTGAATCGGCTCGCTCCACGGACCGAACTCCTTGCCGATCTTTGCGGTGAGCGCCGGAATATCGTCAAACTTTATCGTCTGCATCGCGCGTTTCTCTCCTTTGTATGAAAACCTTTCTCGGTTCTAGCCGAGTTCGGTTTCATAATGCAACTGAAAAGGAAAGGCACGCCGCGCGATGCTGCGTGCCTCAAACTATGTTGCCGGATGGGTCTAGTGACGTGGAATTTCGATCGGTCCCGGACACGCGCTCAACGTAGGAGGCTCACTCGCTATCGAGAACGAAAATCCTGGAGCGTAGGACGGCCCGCCTTCCTGCAGATTCGCCATCTGCGGAAAGTCTGCCATGTTGCTGCGCGGCGTCGCGCTTTGCGGGCATCTACTGCGCGGTACGACATCGCTGCCTTGCAGATCATTATCCGCGACGCGCTGATCTTGTAAAATTGACGTCGCGATCGCCGGGTGATCAATCGCAGTTTCCGAATACTCCGCGCCATGTGCGAAATCGAACGCGTAGCCGAGCGCGATGAAGAGTACGATTGTCATCCAGAAGCCGAGGGATAAAAATAATTTGGCCATGACCGTCTTCCTCTGCGGTTGGAAAAAGCATTTTCCATGCCCAAACCAAACCGCAGAGAATTTTAGACGGCCGCGCCACGACTTCTGTAGAATTTACTGACTACTGATTCGCCACCTCGAGCTCGATCCGGTCTGCATATTTCTTAATCGCTGCCTCGCGCAGCCGCGGGATGTGCTGCGTCGGGAACAAGCCGTCGGTCGCCTTGTAGTCGCGCAAAACCTGGCGCGCAAGCGTTATCTTGTGGACCTCGGTGGGGCCGTCGGCCAGACCCATGTGGAAGCTTTGGATCACCTGCTCAACGAACGGCATCTCGCCAGTCGCTCCGAGTGAGCCGTGCAGATGAAGCGCGCGCGCCGCCACATCGTGAAAGACCTTGGGCATCAGCGCTTTGACGGCAGCGATATCCTTGCGGACTTTCAGATAATCTTTGTAACGATCGATCTTCCACGCCGTGCGCAGCACCAGCAGCCTGAATTGCTCGATTTCCATCCACGAGTCGGCGATTTTTTCCTGCACCATCTGCTTGTCGGCCAGCCGAGATCCCTGCGTCGTACGCGACAGCACCCGCTCGCACATCATGTCGAACGCCTTGCGCACCTGCCCAATCGTGCGCATCGCGTGATGGATCCGGCCGCCGCCGAGCCGCGTCTGCGCCACTACGAACGCGCCGCCGCGCGGGCCTAGCATGTGATCCTTCGGCACGTGCACGTCTTCGTAGCGTATATACGCGTGACTGCCGCCGCGCTCGTGCGTGCCGACGCCGAGGTTCTTGAGGATGTTCACGCCCGGCGTGTCCTTCGGCACGATAAACATCGACATGCGGTTGTATTCCTTGGCGTCGGGATCCGTCACCACCATCACGATCAGGAACGACGCGAGGTGCGCATTCGACGAAAACCACTTCTCGCCGTTGATGACCCAGCTGTCGCCCTTGAGCTCCGCATGCGTCGTGAACACTTTCGGATCGGCGCCACCCTGCGGCTCCGTCATCGAGAACGCCGAGACGATCTCGTTGTCGAGCAGCGGCTGCAGATATTTTTTCTTCTGTTCGGGCGTGCCGTAATGCGCGAGAATTTCGGCGTTGCCCGAATCGGGCGCCTGGCATCCGAATACGATGGGCGCATAAGTCGCGCGCCCGAGGATCTCATTCATCAGTCCGAGCTTGACCTGCCCGTATCCTTGCCCGCCCAACTCCGGCCCGAGGTGGCAGGCCCACAACTTGCGCTTTTTGACTTCGGCCTGCAGCGGCCGCACGAGCGCGTTGCGCTTCGGATCGCGTACGTCATAGGGATGGCAGTCGAGGACGAACTCGAGCGGCTCGACCTCCTCGCGCACGAATTTTTCGATCCAGTCGAGCTCCTTCTGGAACTCAGGCTCGGTTTCAAAATCCCAACTCATGATGATTGATCCTCCGTATTGAGTGTTGTCCCGCCGGTGCGACCGGCTGAGACTCACACGCGGATTGTCGCCAATGCAGGGTGGATTTACCAGAGCACGAGAAATGACTCACATTTCAGTCTTAACACGTGAATCGCACGGCGGGTTTCACTACAATTAAATTCTGGTTCCTCGAACGCCTGTGAAACTCTCGATCATCGACCAGTGCCCTGTCCCTGCCGGCTTCACTACCGCCGACGCGTTCCACAACACCATCGAGCTCGCGCAGCTTGCCGATCGCCTCGGCTTCGAGCGCTACTGGATCGCCGAGCATCACGCGACCGGCGCCTTCGCCAGCCCCGCACCGGAAATAATGATCGCGCGCGTCGCAGCCGAGACCTCGCACATCCGCGTCGGCTCGGGCGGCGTGATGCTTCCGCATTACAGTTCGATGAAAGTTGCCGAGAGTTTCCGCGTGCTGCACGCGCTCTATCCCGGCCGCATCGATCTCGGCATCGGCCGCGCTCCGGGAGGCAGCCCGCTCGATTCATTTGCGCTGCGCCGCGACCGCAGCGCCCAGCCGCCCGAGGACGACTTTCCCAAACAGCTGCTCGAGCTGATCGCTTTCCTGCACCACAGCTTCCGCCCCGATCATGCGTTCAGCCGCATTGAGTTGTCGCCCGCGATGCCGGGGGCGCCCGAGGTCTGGCTGCTCGGCTCGAGTATGTGGAGCGCGGCCGCGGCCGCGCAGCTCGGATTACCTTACGCCTTCGCGCATTTCGTCGATCCCAGTCACACGCGCGCCGCCATCGAGTACTATCGCGCCCATTTCAAACCCTCGAATGAGCTGGCCGCGCCGCTCGCGATCCTCGGCATCGGCGCGATATGCGCACCTACTGACGCCGAAGCCGACCGGATGGCTTCGAGCGTGCGCTTGTTTGTGCGCCGCATGCGCGAGGGCGCTCGCGGGCCGATCCCGACGCCTGAGGACGCCCTCGCGCAACTCGGTCCGGGCCCTTTGCCCGACGACGTGATGGCGCGAGAGACCGGCGAATGGCCGCGCGCGATTGTCGGCACGCCAGGCCACGTCCGCGACACGCTGGTCGATATCGCCAGCCTGTTACACCTCGACGAAGTGATGCTGGTGACCGTCGTCCACAATCATCAGGCCCGATTGCGCTCTCACGAACTCCTCGCTGACGCGTTCGGTCTGCGGCCGCGATCCGATCAGCAGTAACTGTCCTTTCTACAATTGACCTATGCGCGCGCCCGCCTTAAACCGGTAAGCGAGCCCGCGAGGGCCGGAGGTATTACGATGGCCATCGACGAAAAGAAACTCGAGGATCTAATGGGCAAGATGCTCGGCGACGCCGGCGCCGCAATGGGCACGGCTCTGGTGCTGCTCGGCGACAAGTTCGGCTTTTACAAAGCGCTCGCGGCAGCGGAACCGATGACGCCCGCGGAACTCGCCGCGAAGACCGGCACCGTCGAGCGTTACGTCCGCGAATGGGCCTCCGCGCAAGCGGCAGCGGGCTATATCAACTACGACGCGGCTTCGGGCAAGTTTTCGATTTCACCCGAGCAGGCTCTCGTGCTCGCCGACGAAGGCGGCCCTACGTTCTTTCCGGCAATGTACGAGGTCGTAGCCGCTTCCATCCTCGACGAACCAAAAGTCGAGGCCGCGTTTCGCAACGGCGGCGGCGTCGGATGGCACGAGCATCATCCTTGTCTGTTCCGCGGCACCGAGCGCTTCTTCCGACCCGGCTACTCGATGCATCTGATCTCCGAATGGATTCCCGCGCTCGACGGCGTCAAAGAAAAACTCGAACGCGGCGCGCGCGTCGCAGACGTCGGATGCGGTCACGGCGTGTCGGTCATCCTGATGGCGAAGGCGTTTCCGAAATCGCGATTCTTCGGCTTCGACTATCATCAGCCGTCGATCGACCGCGCCCGCGAGATGGCGCGCGAGGAAGGCGTCGCCGACAGGGCGATCTTTGAGCGCGCCGCGGCCAAGGATTATCCGGGGACCTTCGACCTCGTCGCCTTTTTCGACTGCCTGCATGACATGGGCGATCCGGTTGGGGCGGCTGCGCATGTGAAAAGCTCGCTCGCCAAAGATGGGACCTGGATGGTGGTCGAGCCTTTCGGCAACGATCGCCTCGAGGACAACCTCAATCCTATCGGCCGCATGTTCTACGCCGCATCCACGATGATCTGCGTGCCCGCGTCGCTGTCTCAGGAAGTCGGCCTCGGCCTCGGCACGCAAGCAGGAGAAGCGCGCCTGCGCGAAGTACTGACGGCGGGCGGATTTTCCCGCGTCCGGCGCGCGACCGCGACCCCGTTCAACCTGGTCCTCGAAGCCCGCCCCTGAACTACGGCTTAATACTGGGTGCAGGGGTCACCCCTGCCCAAGGAGGTGTGGAACCCACCGCGGGTTCCACATTCAATCAAGTTTCTTTTTCCCTCTACGGCTTCACGAACTTGATCATGAACCGGTCGCTCGTCCCGCGCCGCGCTCCCGCCGCTTGAGGCGCTGTCACCCACGTCCGATCGTCCTCCGGATGCCGCAGCGCACTCGACGCCGCCGCGAGCTTGAACCCCGACTTCTCGACTTCAGCGATCACGAAATCTTCGTCGATTCGATGCAGCTTGACATCGCTCGCACCGCTTCCCGGTTTGGCGCTGTGATCGACGATTCCGTACACGCCGCCCGGCTTGAGCGCTTTGAACACGGCGCCGTTTATCTTCCCGCGATCGGCCCCGACCAGCACCAGGTCATGGTAGTTCATGTTGGTCACGACCACGTCGAGAGATCCCGGCGGCGCGCCGAACAGATCGTCAGAGTCAGGTTTCGTGCTGATCGCTGAGACGTTTTTGAGCGCCGGATTCTTGAGCCGCGCGCTGAAAGCGTCCGCAATTCGCTGCCGCTCGGGCGGAAACACAGGATTCTGCGAGTACACCATTCCGGTCGGCCCGACCGCGGCCGAGAGCAACTGCGTCGTGTATCCGCCGCCCGCGAAAATCTCGCCGACCTTCATCCCCGGCGCAATTCCAAAGAACGCGAGCATCTGATCGGGCCGGCGTCCCGCGTCGAGCGCCCGATCAGCCGCCGGCCGTCCCGGAGAGGCGACCGCGTCATTGATATTCTGCGGAATCTGAGCGGCCGGGATGGGCGCCGATTCACTCACTGTCGCAGCCAGCGCCGGCGTTTGTTGCGCCGATGCGAAATTGACGCAAGTCGCGATTGAAATTCCAACTGCCGCCACCATTGCGAAGAGATTAATTCGTACGAGCATTGTTTCCCTACCCTTATGCGAGAGTTCGTCCCATCTGTTCGATCAGCTCGCTTGCTGGAGTCCCTGCTTGCGCAGCCGCCGTTCGCGGATGCCGAGCAGATATCGGCGCGTCCATGAGATCAGTGCGATCAGAACGACGAATGTCATCACGGGCGAGATCGACACGACCTGCGCCGGTGTCAGCACAATCGCAAAGCCCACCCTGAGTAGCGCTTCGACGATATAGGCGATTCCCCACACCGCCGTAACTAATCTTTGTGCAGCGCGGAAGTCGGGAAGGTCCTCCCACAGGCCGTTCCACCACGCGATCCGCTCCGGATCGTCGCCCGCCACAAACTGCCGGTTGATATAGAACATCAGCGGCCGCTCGCCGAGCAGCGAGCCAAGACAGATGAACCCGAAGGTCGCGGTCAGGAACGAGTCCTTGATCAACGCGAAGAATACGCTGCCCGAGATCAACGACGCCGCCGTTCCAACCGCCAAAAAGGTCATCACGATAATTCCGAGCGGCTCGAGCCTGCGCGACGTGATCCAGACGCGGAGATTGTTAATCGCCGGAAAGGCGCCGCCCGCGACCAACGCCCACAGCGTCGGAACACCAAGGTGCACGAGAACGTTGAACGCGATGATCGGCATCGCCACGTCGAACACCAGCGTGGGAAGCAACTGCATGAAACTGAACTCGCCGCCCGGCGGCTGAGGCGCGGGATCAGGATTGGGATTTACTGGCAGTGGTTCGGCCATATTTGCGGTTGCTCCTCGCACAGCGGTCGAGAGCCTCGTGTCCTTGTGCTTACTCCTAAACGACTCCGAATGCAGTGAAGAAATTGTTGCGCGCGGCACACCCTTGTGAAAGTAGGAATCTGTGCACACTTGCTGTGCAAGATCGCACATGGAAATGGAGGGATAGGGCAGGCATGGAGCAATGGGACGATATGCGCTTTTTTCTGGCCATCGCGCGGGAGCGGAGCTTGTCTGCTGCGGCGCGGGCACTCCGCGTCGACCATGCCACTGTCGGTCGCCGGCTAATCTCATTGGAGCGCCGCCTCAGCGCCAAACTCTTCAATCGCACGCCTGAAGGCTTCGCGATCACTTCCGCCGGCCAGGCCATCCTGAACAATGCCGAGGCATGGAGGCCGCTGCGCTTGCTGTCGAGCGGCTGGTGACCGGCCACGATGCGCGCTCGAGCGGACTGGTTCGCTTGGCGACTACGGAGACGCTCGCGCACCAGGTCATCCTGCCGGCGCTGGCGACGCTCCAGGAAGTTCACCCACAACTCCAGGTTGACCTGCTGGTTGGAATTCGCACGCTCGACATTGCCCGGCGGCAGGCCGACATCGCGGTGCGTATCCCGCGGCCCACCGACGCAAACCTGATATGCCGGAAGCTCGGGGAATTCGGCGTTGCCGCGTATGCGTCGCATCGCTATCTCGCGGCCCGCGGCAGGCCGAAACGCGGTGCTGGCCTCGGCGGCCACTCCTTGATCAACTATCTGGGCGAGCCCGCAGCATTTGGCGCACCGTTTCGCGGAGAATCGCTCGACGGCGCTCGAGTCGCGATGCATACGACGAGCACTTTCACGCAGATGAAAGCCGTCGCCGATGGGATCGGGATCAGCGAGTTACCGTGTTGTCTCGCGGACGACTATCCGGAACTGGAGCGCGTCTGGCCCGACGAACGGCCGACGATGCGCCCAATCTGGATGGTCACGCATCAGGACCTGCGGCGCGCCGCGAAGATTCGGCTGGTGTCGAATGCGATCGCCGACGCCTTCGCCGGAGACGCGGCCATACTGCGCTATGGCCGGCTGCGCAAACGCCCGAGGCTTCGATCTCAGTAAGCGACGAACGCGCCGGTTTCGACCGCCTTCACTGGAGTGCCTTCAAAATCCGCCGGTATCGCAGCTTGCGCTTGCGGCGTGAGCTTCTCGACATAAACCTGGATCTCGGGGTGACCATCGTCGTCAGCGCCGATTCCAGTGCCGACCACTCCGGGCACGTGATTCAGCTCGACCTCATGGCGATCGCGAACACTCTTGGCCGATTTGACGGCGTCCGTCGACACTCCCAAATCCGCGTCAGCATCCTCTGCCCTCTCGGCGTCAGGTTCGCTGCAAGTACCCACCATCGAAGTGTTGGTCGCGCTCAGGACCGAGGTGATTGGATTTGCGATTGTTAATCCGTTCCCGTTGCCGGCAAACAGCAAGGCGACCGCCTGCGGGCAGTCATCCTGGCTTACGATCAGCGATCCAGAGTCTCCGGCCGCGCCGAATGTCGGAGTCAGGACGCTGCCTGTCACCAGGATCTGGTTTATGAAATTAGCCAATCTCGGATGTTTGACAACATCGGAGTAATTTACCGTAACGTTAGCGTCGAGTGCCGCAACTGTCCCCGTCGTGAGGCAACTCGTGCGACCCATTTTCTGCACCGGCATCCCGAGAGATGGATCGCCGACCACCGTGTCCGCGATCCCTCCGACAAACATGATGTAGGGGCTCACCTGTCCAGGTACTACCGCTGCGAGCGCCGTGTCGACCTGGTTCTTGGCCCCTCCGAACTTGATTTTCACACTGCTGCTGAAAGTGGCGACGGCGTTACTCTTGGCCCGCACGCATGCCACGTCGATCAGGCCGGGCTGCAGGATCAGCTGGCCGGGCTTGGCCTTATTTATATCCGCGAGGACATGATTGTTGCTGAGGATGTATTCATTTTCGTCGGCGTCCTCGACCATCGATCCCAGCGTCCCACTGAAGCAGCCTCTCGTGTGCTTGGTCTTGATGAGAGATTTTATATTTCCGCCGGAAGTGCCGAGCTCAATCGGACGCGTCAATGCTGTTTGCTGAGGTGCTGGCGTAACAGTGCATCCCATCGGGATCTGCGCCAACGCGCTTTGTGGCATCATTGCAACACCTAGCGCAACCACACACACCACCGCCAACGCCACTTTCGCCTGATAACTCATAGTCTTTCCCCTGCCTCCCCTCGAAATACCGCAAGTTCACGCGACTATCAGCAATATCTGCGCCAGATAGTGGGTTCTTACTAGCAGGCACCCCCCAAATGCGGACTAACCGAGCTTTAACAAGCATCAAGCATCGACCATAACGTTCCGAGTGCGCGATCGCCCGCGTTGACGGCCAATTTGCGGTCATTGTCGCCATTGCAGTGGCGCGCGATCAACTCCGCGCCAGTCCGCGCATGCCATACGTCGGCCTTTTCGTGCACCGTGAAGAACGCGAGGCCGCGCTCATCAGTGATGCCGAAAAACCGCCTTAGACCGTCGATCTTCGCAGTCGCCACCGCCGGAATCTGCGATTCATAAGCGTAGAGCGCCGCAAGCCCGCTCGAGACATGCCCACTCTCTGCAAGTTCCGTGAATGCGCGAACCAGGCTCGCACTCGCGGCTGACGGGTTCGCATCGAGGACGCGCTCACGCGCGACGCCAATCGCCTCGGCAAAGCGCAGCCACAACTCAGGATGATTCTCCGCACCGCGTTCCTCCTCTATCAGGTTCTCAAGGATCGCCTGGCGGGTGGCCATGTCGGCGCATCGCGAATGAATCGCGCTCAGGTAACGCGGAAAGGCGGCGACGTGCGGATAGTACTCGACGGCATAGTTCTGCAACCGCTCGCGCGTGAGCGTGCCCGCCGTCCAGGCCTGGTAAAACGGATGCTTGAGCATCGAATGCTCTGCGATCATCGAGTCGAGATCAGCAATCACGTCACGTGACATTGGAATTCCTCCGTGTTGAAAATGGAATGAGGTCGAGCGCCCGTGTGGGGCGCTATGATGCTGAAGCAGCGGATCGGAATCAACGGACCGTCGGCTAAATGGGAGGATGCTGGTCCTTCCATGGGCGTGCGCGTTCGAATTCAGCCGCAAGCGCGATTATGCCGGCTTCGTCGCCGGGGCGTCCGACAATCTGAAGCGCGAGCGGCAGGCCCGACTTGCTGAATCCGTTGGGGATCGAAATGGCGGGTTGACCGGTCGAGTTGAACGGGAACGTGAATGCGATCCACCCATAAATTTCTTCGGCTCCCGTCTCCGGATTCGACGGCAGCGTGCCGAGGCGCACTGCTGGCCGCGTCAGAGTCGGCGCGATCAGCGCGTCGAACGGCATGAGCGTGTGAATGACTTCGCGCGACGTGTTGTGCATTCCGGTGACTGCGCGGATATAGTCCGCCGCCGAAATTTTCGCGCCCCACTCGTAGGTTCCGCGCGCCGCCGGTTCGAGCAGCTCCGGATTCGGGATATTCAGCGCCGAGACCGACGCGCCCACGATCACGCGCGCAAACTTGCCGAGCATCGCGCCCGGATCGAGCGTCAACCGCTCGATGCTGTGCCCCATCTCGCGGAATGCGCCACACGCGGATTCGAGCGAGGCGACCGTTTCATCGGCCGCGGGACCGAGCACGCTATGGTTGATGAACGCGAGTCGGAGTTTTTTCGGATGCGCCGAAACTTCCTCGACGAACGGCTGCGTGTGCGGGCGCGCCGCGTACGGATCGCCCGGCATCATGCCTGCCATCGCATCGAGCATCAGCGCCGCGTCCCGAACCGTGCGCGCGATCGGCCCCGTCGTCGAAAGACCGGCCCAGCCTTCGCCTGCCGATGGCGCCGTCGTGATTCGCCCGCGCGACGGCTTGATTCCCACCAGCCCGCAGCACGCCGCCGGGATTCGCACCGAGCCGCCGCCGTCACTGCCCTGTGCAACGGGATGCAACCCTGCGGCAACGGCGGCCGCCGATCCGCCGCTCGAGCCGCCCGCAGTATGCTCGAGGTTCCACGGATTTCGCGCCGGCGGACACAGGCCGCCTTCCGTCGTCGGCCGCAAACCGAACTCGGGCGTGGTCGTTTTGCCGAGCAGGATTCCGCCGGAGTTCGCGAGCCGCACAGCCAACTCCGCATCCTCGGGCGCATGCCAGTTCTCATAATTCTTCGAGCCGAAGGTGGTGCGAATATCTTTGGTCCAGAGCAAGTCCTTGAGCGAATACGCGACGCCGAACAGCGGCAGCTTGACCCCTTCCGAAGCATTCATCTTCTCGAGCCGCGCCGCATCCGCCAGCGCCCGCTCGGCGGTCACCGTCATGAACGCGCCCAGCTCAGGATTTAGCTTTTCGATGCGCGCAAGAAAAAACTCGGCGACCTCGCGCGGCCGAACTTCTTTCTTGAGCACCAACTCGCGCAAATCCCACGCCTCGACATATGGATTGAGCATCACGTTCACCTCCGCCGTCAAAACCTCTCACTAGCTCAAATCAAAGCGGCCCGCCAACGCCGGCGGGCGAAGCGAAGACAAATTGAGAGAGCGTTAGAGGTGCGCCAACATCGTCGCCTGGCGTGCAACCGGTTCCCCTTCCCACGTGGGAAGGGGTCAGGGGTTAGGTTTGCCTGCACTCGGCAAGGCCTCTCTGAGACATTCGATCACGGCTTCGACGTCGTGGAGCGCCTCGTTTGAAATTCTAAGCACGCGCACTCCACTTCGACGAATCACCGCGTCACGCGATTCGTCATACCGCCACTGCTCCTCATGCACACGGCCGTCCAGCTCGATTGCCAGCTTGGCCGCATCGCAATAGAAATCGACGATGAATCCTTCGATCACTTGTTGACGGCGGAAATGGAAACCGTCCAGCGCATTTCGCCGAAGCATCGCCCAGAGAATGCGCTCTGCGGTCGTCATCTCGCGCCGCAATCGCTTCGCGAGCGAGAGCTTCTCGGGTTCGACGTGTTGACCGCGGATGATCTTGCCGTTTTTTGGGCATGGCGGTTGAGTTCGACTTACCTAACCCCTAACCCCTTTCCCACGCGGGAAGGGGAACCAGTCGCGTCATTTTACTCTTCCGACAGGCACATTCGAGTCCGATTGAGAATCGCCGTCACGCGGAGTTTCTCCGGAAACAACCGGGTGTAATCGCGCGCGATTGTCGTTAGTCTCTTTCGCGATTCACTCAGGAGACGGCTGCGAGTGTTCCCTGCTGCGATTCTCTGGATTCATGCTGCTGCTGGCGCGATTTGGGTTGGTTCTTGCGCCTGCTTCGTGATTGCCGGGCTTGCCCTCTCAGCCGGCGGTGACGAGCAGAAAAATTTTGCGACGAATGCTGCGCCTAAAATCGATCTGCTTGGGTTGATTGCTGCGGCAATCTTGTTCGGCACCGGTATGATCAACTTGATCACGGCGGGCACCGTGCGACGGTTCGTGTTCTCGACTGCGTTCACGACCGTGCTTGCGATCAAGATCGCGTTATTCATCATTATGATCGTCGTCATGACGTGGTCGACGCGCGTCGGCGCTGTAATCAGAGCGGTAGTCGCGCGCGGACGAGTCGACGCGGTGCCGGGCGCGATGAGCCGAATGGTAAAGGCGCACGTCGCGATCGTCGCGATGGGTGGTATCGCGCTGATTCTTGGAACCTGGCTAATGGGAAGCTAAATGGCTGAGACACCGCCCAAGATCAACGTCGGCGCCTTCGAGGTCGCATTCCTCGCCGACGGTCTGTGGCGCAACGACGGCGGATGCATGTTTGGCGTAGTCCCGCGCGAACTGTGGAAGAGCAACCATCCTCCCGACGAGCGCAATCGCATCCGCTTGAACCTGACGTGTCCGCTTATCATGAAGGGCTCCGACGCCGTGCTGGTCGATACTGGAATCGGCAACCGGCTGAGCGACGTCGAGCGCAAGATTTTCGATCATGGCGACGGCTGGCTGCCGAATCATCTGCGCGCGCTCGGGATGGAAGCCGGCGACGTCACGCATCTGATCGTCTCGCATCTGCATTTCGATCATTGCGGCGGAATCGTGCGGCGGCGCGATTCCGGCGCGCTCGAAGCTGCGTTTCCGCGTGCGCGAATCTTCGTGCAACGCGGCGAGCTCGAAGTTGCCGACAATCCGCGCAACGAGCGGCTGCACGCCGCGTATCGTCACGTCGGCGAGATTCTCGCGCCGGTGCGCTCGATGCTTGAACCGCTCGACGGCGACACCGACGTCATTGCTGGAGTGCGCGCCGTCGTCACTGGCGGTCACACTCGCGACCATCAGGCGGTGCTCGTCACCGACGGCGGTGAATGTTTCATGCATCTCGCCGACATCGTGCCGACGCGCTCGCATCTTCGCGGACCGTGGAACCAGTCGTATGATCTGGACGCGCTCCGCACGATGGAACAGAAGGCGCACTACCTCGGACTCGCCGAGAAAAATAAATGGTGGCTGTCGTTCGCGCACGACGACATCGTGTTCGCGGCGACGGTGAAAAACGATCGCGGGCGAATCGTACTGGACGACACGGTACCGGTTCGCGAAAAACTTTTTCAGTAGTTCGCAATTCTACCTGTACGACTCATCCACAGCTCTCTCCGACTCATGCACAGCTATTGATAACCAGTGCGCCCGAGTGCTTTTGAGCAGCTTACTTACTTGTTGCAATTTAACTGCTCCGATATACTCAGACGCAGAATGGGCTCCCGAATTAGTACGGCCCGAACCGTTTCACGCTTCCCCCAGCAGTATTCCTGCTCAACAACCTATAACCCGAACCCGAAGGAGATAGCCGATGGCGGATCTCAATAACTTCGAGCGAGTGATCAAAGAAGACCGCGCTGCACGCGAGTCGAAGCAGTGGCGCGGGACCTTGCTCGAATATCTAGAGGTCGTGAAAGCCGACCCGATCATGACCAAGCTCGCGCATGCGCGCATCTACGATCTGATCATCTCGGCCGGGCTTCATCCGCTCGCCGACACCGACGATCCGCGCACCAAGCGCCTGTTCAAGGATGAGCCGCTCAAGGTCTTCGATTTCTTCGCCGACGAATTCTTCGGCATCGAGCGCACCATCGCGCAAATCGTCCGCTACTTTCATTCGGCGTCGCTCAAGGGCGAAGAGAGCCGACAGGTCCTCTACCTGATGGGCCCGGTCGGCTCGGGCAAGAGCTCGCTGGTCGAACGCGTCCAGCGCGGACTCGAGCAGATCGGACTCATCTATGCGATCGAAGGATGCCCGATGAACGAGGAGCCGCTGCACCTGGTGCCGCGGCATCTGCGGCGCGAATTCGAGAAGATGCTCGGCGTGCATATCGAGGGTGACCTGTGCCCCGTCTGCCGTTATCGGCTCAAGTCCGAGTTCAACAACCGCTACGAGGAGTTTCCGGTCGCGGCGCGCAACTTCTCCAAGCGCAATCGCGTCGGCGTCGGCGTGGTGCCGCCGGTCGATCCGAATAACCAGGACACCTCGGTGTTGATCGGATCGGAAGACATCTCGAAGCTCGATCAATATTCCGAGGGCGACCCGCGCGTGCTCGAACTCAACGGCGCGCTCAACGTCGGCAACCGCGGTATCGTCGAGTTCATCGAAGTATTCAAGAACGAAACCGAATACCTGCACGCGATGATCACGGCGACGCAGGAGAAAGTGATTCCCGCGCCCGGCCGCCACGGCATGGTTTACGTCGATACCTGCATCGTGGCCCATTCGAACGAGGCCGAATGGCAGAAGTTCAAGGCCGATCACACCAACGAAGCGATTCTCGATCGTATCGTCGTCGTGAAAGTGCCGTACAACCTGCGCCTGTCGGAAGAGGTCAAGATCTACCAGAAGATCATCAAGAACTCTGATTTTCGCGCGCACGTCGCGCCACACACGCTCGAGCTCGCATCGATGTACGCGATTCTGTCGCGCCTCGAGCCAACCTCGAAGTGCGATCTGATGACCAAGCTGCGGCTCTACAACGGCGAGGAAGTGGTCGAGAAGGGACGCACCAAGAAAATCGACGTGCAGGAACTGAAGGAAGACACCAAGCGCGAAGGCATGTCGGGAATTTCGACGCGCTTCATCATGAAGGCGCTCGACAACGCGCTGTCCGATAACGTCACCGGCAACTGCATCAATCCGATCAACGTGCGCGAGGCGCTCATCTCGATGACCAAGGAGGGCGACCTGCCCGACGACACGCGCAAGCAGTATCTCGAGTTCCTGCAGGACACGCTGCACAAGGAATATCTCGACCTGCTCGAAAAAGAGATCACGCGCGCGTTCGTGTACTCGTACCAGGAGCAGGCCGAGTCGCTGTTTCAGAACTATCTCGATCACGCTGAGGCGTACGTCAATAAGACTCGCGTGCGCGATCGCAATACCAACGAAGAACTGTCGCCGGACGAAGGCTTCCTGAAGTCGATCGAGGAGCAGATCGCGATTATCGGATCGGCCGCCGACGGCTTCCGCCAAGAAGTGATCGCGTACCTGTGGGCAACGTCGCGCCGCGGCGAAAAGATCAGCTACAAGAGCTACGAGCCGCTCAAGGAAGCAATCGAGAAAAAGCTGATGACCAGCGTGCGCGACATTTCGCGCATCATCACCAAGGCCCGCACCCGCGACGAAGAACAGGGCGAAAAGTACGGCGCAATGGTGAAGAACCTGCTCGAAAACGGCTACTGCGAATCCTGCGTCGACGTAGTGTTGAAGTACGCCGCGAACAATCTGTGGAAGGATTAATCTCTCGGATGGCTCAATGAGCGGCGATACAATCTTCCGCGAATATCGGATCTCCGATGCTGAGCGCTCTGACCGTTCCGCGGGCGACCGGCTGCGGCATCGGCAGAAGGTTCGCGAATCGATTCGCGAGAATATCGCCGACATCATCGCCGAAGAATCCATCATCGGCAAAGACAAGGATCGCGTCATCAAGGTTCCGCTACGCGGAATCAAGGAATACCGCTTCGTCTTCGGCGATAACTCTCCCGGCGCTTCGCAGGGCGACGGCGATTCGCGTCCCGGCCAGGTCGTCGGCAAGACCGGCAAAGACGGCCCCGGCAAAGGCGACGAGCACGCCGGCGACCGCCCCGGCGTCGACTACTACGAAACCGACGTCACCCTCGAAGAATTAATCGAGATCATGTTCGAGGATCTCGAGCTGCCCAACCTCGAGCGCCGCGCGCTGCGCGAAATTCAGTCCGAGTATTCGTCGCGGCGCAAAGGCTACCGCAAGGTCGGCATCCGCATCCGGCTCGACAAGCGGCGCACCGCAAAGCAGCGCGTCATGCGCATGCTCGCGGCCGAGAAGCGCAGCGACGCTGCAGCCCGCGCACTGCAGGAATCGCAGGCCGACCGCGAAGACGGCGCAGATGTCGACGTCGACGGCGCCCTCGACGAGATCGCGCTGGAAGACGGCGCGCTCGACGAGGGTACGCTGGACGAAGAAGCACTCGCCGATTCGCCTGGCGTCGCCGCGTTCCAACGCGTCCGCCGCCGCTTCCCGTTCCATCAGAATGATCTGCGCTACAAGCACGTCGAGGTCGACACCAAGGAAGAATCGAACGCCGCCGTCATCTGCATCATGGACACCTCGGGCTCGATGGACACGATGAAGAAGTACCTCGCGCGCAGCTTCTTCTTCCTGCTCTATCAGTTCATCTCGACCCGCTACCGCAACGTCGAAATCGTTTTCATCGCGCATCATACGGAGGCCAGCGAGGTCACCGAGGAAGAATTCTTTCACAAGGGTGAATCGGGCGGCACGTTCATCTCGTCCGGCTACGCCAAAGCTCTGGAAATAATCGCCGAGCGCTACCATCCGTCGCTGTGGAACCTGTATGCGTTCCATTGCTCCGATGGCGACAACTTCGACTCCGACAATCCCGCCGCGCTCAAGGACGCTGAGGAATTAGCGGAGATTTGCAATCTGTTCGGCTACGGCGAGATCAAGCCACTCGGCTCGCGCTACTACGAATCCTCGATGCTGAACGTGTTCCGCCGAATCCAGGCGCCGAACTTTCACACCGTGCTGATCGAGCGCAAGGAAGACATCTGGCCGTCGTTCAAAGCGTTCCTGGCCAAGGACCGGGTGAAGGAAGGAGCATGAGCGCCACTCCGAATTCAGGCCTCGCGCCGCATATCACGAACTGGAGTCTGAACGACCTCGTCGAATGGGACGAGCGCATTCTCGAAAAGGTCGCGGAGTTCGGCCTCAGCTGCTATCCGCAGGAGTTCGAGCTTTGCGATCACACCG
>Ga0210393_10000790_pt1 | contig 27381 bp, 26 predicted proteins | sample IncBWC27OmetaG_FD_160068 | JGI IMG/M metagenome (GOLD analysis project Ga0210393, IMG submission 160068) | Forest soil microbial communities from Barre Woods Harvard Forest LTER site, Petersham, Massachusetts, United States - Inc-BW-C-27-O ...
CACCCACCCGTTGCGTGACCTGCCCCGCCCGGAGCGCGTGGTGCAGCTGTGCCATCCCGACTTGGTCAACGAATTCCCGCCCCTTCGGGTATCGGGCACCGTTGTGTCCACTCGTCTTCCGGCGCAGCTGACCAGTTTCGTCGGCCGCGCCGCGCAGCTGACCCAGCTGCGCGAGCTGCTGGCCGGCAACCGGGTGGTGACGCTGACCGGCGCGGGTGGGGTGGGCAAAACCCGGCTGGCGATCCAGGTCGCGTCTCAGCTGACCGGCGAGTTCGGCGACGGGGTGTGGTATGTGGATCTGGCGCCGCTCACCGATCCCGAGCTGGTGCCCGTGACGGTGACGCGTGCACTGGGGCTGCCCGACCAACCGGGCCGCTCCACCATGGACAGCCTGCTGCGGTTTGTTCGCGACCGTCAGATGCTGGTGGTGCTGGACAACTGCGAGCATCTGCTCGATGCGAGCGCCGACCTGGTTGTCGCTGTGCTGAGTGGGGCGGCGAGGCTGACCGTGCTCGCGACCAGCCGTGAGGCGATCGGGGTGGCCGGTGAGGTGAGCTGGCGGGTGCCGTCGCTGTCGCTGGACGGTGAAGCCCTCGAATTGTTCGCCGACCGCGCTCGCCATGCTCGGCCGGATTTCGTCGTCGGCGACGACAATGCCGCGACGGTGGGCGAGATCTGCGCGCGCCTGGATGGGGTGCCGCTGGCCATCGAGCTGGCCGCGGCGCGGGTGCGCGCGTTGTCGCTGGCCGAGATTCTCGACAGCCTGCATGACCGGTTCCGGTTGCTGACCGGTGGTGCGCGCACCGCGGTGCGCCGCCAGCAGACGCTACGCGCCTCGGTGGACTGGTCGCATGCACTGCTGACCGAGCCGGAACGGGCGTTGTTTCGCCGGCTGGCCGCCTTCCGGGGCGGCTTCGACCTCGACGCTGCCCAAGCAGTCGCTGGCGGTGGTGACGTAGAGCGCTATCAGGTGCTCGATCAGCTCACCTTGTTAGTGGACAAGTCACTGGTGGTGGCCGACGACAGCGGGAGGCGAACCCGCTACCGGTTGCTGGAAACCGTGCGGCAATACGCACTGGAGAAGCTCGCTGAGTCCGGCGAGGGAGACGCCGTGTGGTCGCGTCACCGGAATCACTACACGGCGCTGGCCGCTGTGCTTGACGCGCCGGCAGGCAGTGATTATGAGCAGCGCGTCGATCAGGCCGAAACGGAGTTCGACAATCTGCGGGCCGCGTTTGGGTGGAGCCGCGAAAACTCGGACACCGCGCTCGCTTTGACGCTGGCGTCGTCGCTGCAGCCGCTGTGGATCGGGCGAGGCCGCGTCCGGGAAGGGCTGGCGTGGTTCGACATTGTGCTCACCGATGAGGTCGCGCAGGACGCCAAAGTGGCGGCCGCGTTGCGGGCCCGGGCGCTGGCCGACCAAGCGGTGCTTGATTCGATGTTCGGCGCTGCCGACAGCGTGGATCGAGCGCAGCAAGCCCTGGCCCTCGCGCGCGATATCGATGACCCAGCCGTGCTGGCCAGGGCGCTGATTGCCTGCGGCTTTACCGCCGCCTACAACGCCGAGCTGGCAGGGGTCTACTTCGTCGAGGCGATCGAACTCGCCCGCGAGTCGGACGATAGGTGGAGGCTCAGCCAGATCCTGGCCTGGCAGGCACATGCAGCGATCCTTGCCGACCCGATCGCGGCGCGCCTTGCCGCCGAAGAAGGACGCGGCCTCGCCGATGCTATCGGCGACAGGTTCAACTCGCGCCAGTGCCGCATATGCCTGGGTTTGGTGCAGATGTTCCAGGGCGATCTGGCTGGGGCCCTCGCACAATTCCGCGCGGTGGCCGCGGAGGCCAAGGCCGCTCACGATGGGGTCGGTGAGGCGGCTAGCTTCGCGCACCAGGGCACCGCGCTGGCGTTAAAGGGTGAGACGGGTGCGGCCCGGGCCGCGGCCGAAGCAGCCGTCGAGGCCGCTGCCGAGCTTGGCGGGGTCGTTACATGCATCGCGTATATGGCATTGGGACAAGCTGCCCTGGCCGCCGGCGATGTTGGGACAGCCCTGGACGCGACCGCGGCGGCCTGGGAGCACGGGAGTTTCGTGCCGGGGTATGCGGCGCACCTGTGCCCCTACAACGCGCAGGCCGCACTGGCGGACGGGGATCTGATCACAGCCCGGCGCTGGGCCGACGACGCGGTCGCGAGGGCGACGGGCTTGGCCGTCCTGATGTTTGCGCTGACCACGCGCGCCCGCATCGCGATCGCACAGGGTGAGCCAGAGCAGGCCGAAAGCGACGCCCATGACGCGCTGGCGAGTGTCCCCGAAGGTTTCGTAACTTCCGACACCCTCGAGTGCCTCGCGACGTTGGCGGCAGACACCGGCAGCCACCGGGAAGCGGTGCGGCTCTTTGGCGCGGCAGCGGCCATCCGGCAGCGCATGGGCCTGGTGCGCTTCAAGGTCTGGGACGCCGGCTACGAAGCCTCGGTCTCAGCGTTGCGAAATGCGATGGGCCAGGAGGACTTTGAATCCGCGTGGGCGGAGGGCGCGGCCCTGTCCACCGAGGAGGCGATCGCCTACGCGCAGCGTGGCCGCGGCCAACGCAAACGCCCCACCAGCGGCTGGGCCTCACTCACGCCGGCCGAGCGTGACGTGGTGCGGCTGGTCAGCGAGGGACTCGGCAACAACGACATCGCCACACGGCTTTTCGTCTCACCGCGGACGGTGCAATCCCACCTCACCCACGTGTACACGAAGCTGGGCCTGACCTCCCGCGTGCAACTCGCCCAGGAAGCGGCGCGCCACGGCTAGAGGCGAGATATCCGTCCTCGATGAGCTGCGTTCTCCGCGTTTTCGCTGATGTTTTGCTGCGCGCGACTGCCGCATTCTGGCTAGCATGAGCGAGATCGATCCGCCGCTGGTGGACTGGAGCGAACTTGGCGTGAGCGGGCTTTTACCGACCGGCACGGTGACGCTGCTGTTGGCTGACGTCGAGGGCTCGACGCGGCTGTGGGAGACCCAACCCGCAGAGATGAGCGCCGCGATCGCTCGTTTGAATCAGGCGGTCTCGGCCGTCATTGCCGCACACGATGGTGTGCGGCCGGTCGAGCAGGGCGAGGGTGACAGCTTTGTGGCCGCATTCGCTCGGGCTTCCGATGCGGTGGGCGCCGCGTTGGAGTTGCAGCGCGCGCCGCTGGCCCCGATCCGGTTGCGGATCGGGGTGCATAGCGGCGAGATCCAGCTGCGCGATGAGGGCAACTACGCGGGCCCCACGATCAATCGGACAGCGCGGCTGCGCGATCTGGGGCACGGCGGCCAGACCCTGCTGTCCGGCGCGACCGAGCAGTTGGTGGTTGATCGGCTTCCCGAGGGTGTATGGCTGACCGAGTTGGGCACCCATCCGCTGCGTGATCTGCCTCGTCCCGAGCGGGTGGTGCAGCTGTGTCACCCCGATCTGGTCAACGAGTTCCCGCCGCTGCGTGTGTCTAAAGCCGTTATTTCCCAACGCTTTCCGGTGCAATTGACCAGCTTTGTGGGCCGGCAATCGGAGCTGACCCAGGTGCGCGAGATGTTGGCCGACAACCGGCTGGTCACCCTGACCGGCGCCGGCGGTGTCGGTAAGACCCGGCTGGCGGTACAGGTCGCCGCCCAGCTGACACGCGAATTCAGTGACGGTGTGTGGTATGTGGATCTGGCGCCGATCACCGACCCCGACCTGGTACCGATCACAGCCGCTCGTGCATTCGGGCTGCCCGACCAGCCCGGGCGCTCCACAATGGACACGCTCGCTCGTTTCGTCGCCGATCATCACATGCTGGTGGTCCTGGACAACTGCGAGCACCTGCTGGATGCCAGCGCGGCTTTGGCGGCCGCACTGCTGAAAGGATGTCCGGGATTGACCTTCTTGGCGACGAGCCGGGAGCCGATCGGTGTTGCCGGCGAGGTGAGTTGGCGTCTGCCGTCACTGTCGCTGGCCGCCGAAGCCATCGAATTATTCAGCGATCGGGCTCGCCATGCCCGGCACGATTTCGCCGTCACCGACAACAACGTCGCGGCGGTGGGCGAGATCTGCACGCGCCTCGACGGCTTGCCGCTGGCGATCGAGTTGGCGGCGGCGCGGGTCCGGGCCCTGTCACTGACCGAAATCCTGGACACATTGCACGACCGCTTCCGGTTATTGACCGGCGGGGCGCGCACCGCGGTACGCCGCCAGCAGACATTGCGCGCCTCGGTCGACTGGTCGCACGCCCTGCTGAGCGAGTCCGAGCGGATGCTGTTTCGCGGGCTGGCCGCCTTCCTGGGGGGCTTCGACCTCGACGCTGCGCAAGCGATAGTTGGCGGCGATATGCCGCGATACCAGGTGATGGATCTGCTGACGCTGCTCGTGGACAAATCGTTGGTGGTCGCCGACGAGACCGCGGGCCGAACCCGCTACCGGCTGCTGGAGACGGTGCGCCACTATGCGCTGGAGAAGCTCGGCGAGTCCGGTGAAGCGGATGCTGTGCGGGCACGTCACCGCGACCACTACACATCGATGGCGGCGCTGCTCGACGGGCCGTCAGGCAGCGACTACGGGCAGCGTGTCGAACAGGCCGAAACTGAGATCGACAACCTGCGCGCCGCATTCGCCTGGAGTCGCGAAAGCGGTGACGACGAACTCGCGTTGGCGTTGGCATCGTCCCTGTCGCCGCTGTGGCAACCACGGCCCGCCGAAGGGGTTGCCTGGCTCGACGCGGTCCTCAACGAGGGCAACGCGCACCATCTCGGCATAGCTCCGGCGGTGCGTGCGCGGGCGCTCGCCGACCGGGTCTTGTTGGCCGCCAATATCGGCTGGTACGCGGGCCTCCCGGATCAGGCTGACGAGGCCCTCACAATTGCCCGCCAGCTCGATAACCCGGCCCTGCTGATGCGCGCGCTGGCCGCCTGCGGATTGATCGGCTTCCACTCTGAGGCGGCCCAAGAATACCGCGCCGAGGCGATCGGCCTGGCCCGGAAACTGGGCGACCGGTTGAGGCTCAGCCACATCCTCAGCATCGAGACGCTTGTGGCGTCGTTCACCGGTGACCTGATTGCGAAACGTGCGGCGGCGCAAGAGGGATGCGAGCTTGCTGAGTCGATCGGTTACCGCGCCGGGTTCGTCCGGTGCCGCTGGTACCTCGGACTAGCGCAGCTGGCACAGGGCGATTGCGCCGGAGCGGTCGAACATTTCGGCATAGCCATCGCCGCGGCCGAAGCGGGTCACTATGCGAACTTTCAGAAGTACGCGCTGGCGTTCCAAAGCATGGCACTCGTGTGGCAGGGCGACACCTGTGCGGCAAGAGCCGCGGCGAGCGAGGCCCTCGAGGGCGCCGACGAGCTTGGCAGCCTGAACGCCGGTCTCGCCCACACGGCGTTGGGAATGGCGGCCCTGGCGGCTGGGGACGCTGCGACCGCGCGAACCGCAACCGATGCGGCCTGCCTACACGCAACAAGTGCCCCGCCCGGGATGGCGGCGCTGTCTCGCGCGTTCAACGCGCAGGCGGCACTGGCTGACGGAGACCTTGTTGCAGCGCGCGGCGCGGCCGATGAGGCGATCACGACCGCGACGGGGTGGTACTCGATGTGGGCATTGATCAGCCGCGCGCGGGTGGCACTCGCGCAGGATGAGCCAGATCAGGCTGAGCGCGACGCGCATGACGCGCTGGCGTGTGCTACCGAGTTTGATGCTCAACTCGGCATTTCCGACGCCTTGGAGTGTCTCGCTGCTCTGGCCGGCGAGGCCGGGAGTCACCGTGAGGCCGCCCGGGTCTTCGGCGCGGCCCACGCCATTCGACAACGCACGGGCGTTGTTCGCTTCAAGGTGTGGGACGCCGGGTACGAAGACTCGGTGGCACAGTTACGAGATGCCATGGGCCAGGACGACTTTGAATCCGCGTGGTCTGAGGGCGCGGCCCTGTCCACCGAGGAGGCGATCGCTTATGCGCAGCGCGGCCGGGGCGAACGGAAACGGCCCAGCAGCGGCTGGGGTTCACTCACGCCGGCCGAGCGTGACGTGGTGCGGCTGGTCAGTGAGGGGCTCGGCAACAACGACATCGCCACACGGCTTTTCGTCTCACCGCGCACCGTGCAAACCCACCTCACCCACGTGTACACGAAGCTGGGTCTGACCTCCCGCGTGCAGCTGGCCCAGGAAGCGGCTCGCCACGACTAAGCGAAGTAGTTCGTCGGGATAAACGGGACATCGTCGGCAGCTGCCCGCCGGGCCGCCAGCAGCGCCCGGGCGGCATCTCCGATCGGAATCCGTAGCGGCAGTTGCGGTTTCTCGGCGGCGTCGGCAACTTCTGCGGCAACCTGCTCGGGTGTGATCATGCCAGCGCGCGGACCGCCGCCCTTCAGGATTGCGGCATAGGGATCGTCGGGCAGGGTGTACGTGGTCACGTTGTCGAGAGCGCCGGAGCTCACCGCGCCGGGTTCCAGTAGGGCGGCCTGGACACCGAAGGGCGCAACCTCGATGGCCAGGGCCTCGACGAGGGCTTCCAACGCCCACTTCGTCGACGCATAGGCCGCGCCGGGCGGTAGCACGACCCGCCCGACGACACTGGACATGAACAGCAGCTTCCCGTCGCTGCGCTCCCGCATCTGTGGCAGCACCGCTTGAGCTACCCGGATGGCGCCGATGGTGTTGAGGTTGAGCAGCCGCTGCAGTTCCGCCAGCGGTATGGCTTCCACGGCGGCGTAGAAGATGACGCCGGCGTTGGCGATCACGATGTCGATGTCGCCGGCGGCCGCGACCGCCACGGTGACGCTGGCGTCGTCGGTGACGTCCAGTGCCAGGCGCTGATTGGCGTCTAAATCGGCCAGCGTACGCGGATCACGTGCGGTGGCAACTACGCGGTGCCCGCGCCTGGCGAACTCGGTGGCGATGGCGCGGCCGATGCCGCGGTTGGTTCCGGTGATCAGGACGGATGACATGGCAGGACAAGCCCTTTCAGGAATGGTTTCCGTTGGTGCTGGAACGCTTTGCGGGACTGTGCAAATCGAAGATCAATAGCGTGCTTGTCGCGGTGGCGACGAGGTTTCCAGAAGCGTCAGTGATGTTCGCCTCGGTGAAGCCGATCCGCGATCCCGCCTTGACGACGGTGCCCCCCGCCACCAGCGTCCCACTGGCCTCAGTGACGGCCTTGAGGTAGTTGATCTTGATTTCGACGGAGGTGTAGCCGACGCCTTCGGGCAGTGTGGTGTGCAGCGCGCAGCCGGCCGCGGTGTCCAGCAGGGTGCACACCGCGCCGCCATGCACCATTCCGAGCCCGTTGTACATGGACGCGTCCGGCGTCCAGGCGAAAGTGATTCGCCCGTCCTCGACATCGACGACACGCATTTGAATCAGTTGGGCGATCGGCGGCGGCGGCAGGTGTCCATCGGCGACCGCTCTCCAATAGGCCAGGCCCGACATCGACGCGGCGGTGGTCTGGGTGGTGATCGGGTCGCGCCAGGTGACCAATCGCGACTGTTCTGCGCCCCAACCCGGTGTGCTCGCGATATCAACGCCGCTACTGCGGGCGTCTTGAATAGCCGTCATGAGTCCCGCCGCCCCTCTTTCTCTCGGAAACTGATCGGTTTATCTGTAAGGGTCAACATAGCTGCATGTTCACACGTTGTAAACCGATCGGTGTACACTCTACGTGTGAACGATGCCACATCGCGAACGCGTCAACCCGGCGGGCACGGAGCGCGTGAGCGTATCGAGCGTGCCGCGGCGCAGCTTTTCTACCGCAACGGAATCCACGCGACCGGTGTCGAACTCATCGCCCAGCAGGCCAACGTGTCCAAGCGCACGCTCTACCAGCACTTCGCCAGCAAAAACGAGCTCGTTGACAACTACCTCCGCGGCATCGACGCGCGCGGCGGCGCACCCACCGAGAGGCGCCTCGATGACATCGGGCTGCCTGCTCGGGAGCGACTGCTTGCCATTTTCGACCTGCGCCGCTCCGAAGTGGTGCGCGGTTGCGCCTTTCACAATGCGGCCGTGGAATCCGCAGGTTCGCTGGCGACTACCGATGAGATCGTGCGGACTCACAAACAGGAATTCACCCGCCGCCTCGTCGCGGTCGCTCGTGAGGCTGGCGCTGCCGATCCCCATCTGGTGGGACAGCAGCTGGCCGTGCTGTTCGAGGGCGCCACTGCGATGGCGACGTCCCTGAACGATACCGCGCCGGTCGTGCATGCCCGGGCGGCCGCGGCCACGCTGATCGACGCTGCGCTGGCAGGCGAATCGAGCTCTTGACGAGCTCATCGTGATGCTGTTAGACATGGCCTGCGCCACAAATTTGGGCGATCGCTCAAATCGGCTAGGCGGAGGTCGTAATGGGTCGAATGGACGGCAAGGTCGCATTCGTGGCCGGTGCGGCCCGCGGGCAGGGCAGAAGCCACATCAGCAACGCCGTACGCTTCCTGGCCTCCGATGAAGCGCGCTACATTACCGGCGTTGCACTCCCGGTGGATGCCGGCAGCTGTTTGAAGTAAGGGAAGCATCGATGACTGTCACAAACGACACGGACGTCTACTACGACCCCTACGACGTCGGCATCAATGCCGACCCGTACCCGACCTACGCGCGGCTGCGCGAAGAGGCGCCGATCTACTACAACGAACGGTACGACTTCTGGGCGATATCAAGGCATTCCGATGTCGAGCAGGCACTGGCGAACTGGGAAGTCTTCTCCAGCCGTCGCAGTGACATCCTCGAGTTGGTGCAGTCGAAGTTCGACATGCCCGGCGGAGTCATGATGTTCCAGGACCCGCCGGAACATTCGATGCTGCGCGGGCTGATGTCGCGCGTGTTCACCCCGCGCCGGATGGCCGCCATCGAAGACCAGATCCGGCAGTACTGCATCCGGTGCCTGGACCCGCTCGTCGGCTCCGGGGGATTCGACATCATTGCCGAGCTCGCTTCGATGATGCCGATGCGAGTCATCGGCATGCTCTTGGGAATCCCTGAATCCCAACAGATCTCGGTTCGCGACGCCAACGACGCCAACCTGCGCACCAAGCCGGGTGCACCGCTGCGGGTCGCCGACGCCGACTCCATCGCCGACGGCCGGATCTACGCCGACTACGTCGAATGGCGATCCAAGAACCCATCCGATGACCTGATGACGACACTGCTCAACGTCGAGTTCGACGACGAGCAGGGTGTGCGCCGAAAGCTCACCCGCAAAGAGGTGCTTCATTACACCCAGGTGGTGGCCGGTGCCGGCAACGAGACGACGGGTCGGCTGATCGGCTGGCTGGCCAAGGTGCTCGCCGAGCACCCTGACCAGCGCAGGGAAATTCACCAGGATCGGTCGTTGCTGAACCGCGCCGTTGACGAGACGTTACGGTTCGAGCCCACCGGGCCCCACGTCGCCCGTTGGATCGCAAAGGATTTCGAGTGTTACGGCACCACCGTTCCGGCCGGAAGCGCCATGCTGCTGCTATTCGGGGCCGCTAATCGCGACCCCCGCCGGTACACCGATCCGGACAAGTTCAACATCCATCGTGACAACATCTCGCACATCACCTTCGGGAAAGGCGTGCATTACTGCCTGGGGGCGAGCCTGGCACGACTCGAGGGCCGGGTGGCGCTGGACGAGATGCTCAACCGCTGGCCAGAATGGGACATCGATTACGAGTCAGCGCAATTGGCGTCGACCTCCACCGTCCGGGGCTGGGAGCGGCTGCGGGTTGTGCTGCCCTAGGAGGCCCGGGATCAGTCCGGGGCGCCGCGCTCGCGGCGTGCCTTCGGGCTCGGCATCTCGAATCGGTCGAGGAGACGGTTGACCAGTGCGACGGCCTCGTGGTGACCTCCGGTGCTGCCGAGTCCCTGCTCGAGTATCAGAGTGCGGCCGATTGAGGCGATGACGACCGCGATGGCTGAGGGCGGGAATTCGTCTGTGTCGATGCCATGTTGGCGCACAATGAAATTCAGCGCGGTGATCTGCTGTTCGCGCCACCGTTCCGACCAGGCTGCGATCTCAGACTTGATCTCCTTGCGGTGGTTGGCAAGCCCCATGAACTCCAATAGCAACCGCGTGTCCTTGGGTTCGGTGAGGGTGTCCCAGAAGGCGTGCAGTGGGCGGTCAGAGGCCAGTGCTTGCTGCTGGCGCTCCAGGTAGACAGCGGCGCCGCGGCGGAAGACGGCCAGATACAACTCGTCCATGGTGGGGAAGTAATAGTGCACCAACGCCGGTTTGACGCCCGCTTTGGCCGCTACCCGGCGTGACGTGGCCGCGGCGTAACCCTCCTCGACCATGATCTGACTCGTTGCGTCGACCAGCATGTCGCGAGTAGTCGAGTCGCGAGCCTTGGGCCGTTCGGAGGCGGTCACATTGTGGTCCTATCACACCGCCGGTTCGGCGACCATGTCGAAGAACGCGGCACCGGAGTCCGGGATGCGATTCTGCTTGAACACGTTGACCGCGTAGGAGACCAGGATCATCGAGTAAAGCAGGTGCAGCAGCCGCGCGGCGGCGTCCGGCAGCTCATTGATATCGAGACCATCCAGGTAGGCGATCGCCTCCTCAGCCCTTGGAGCGACGGCGTCGTAGAACCTGACCAGCTCGTCGTAGGGCTTCGACAGCCGCGCCTCGTAGCGTTGGGCCCGTGTCGGTAATGCCCAGTCGGCGACAAACGGCTCGAGATCGGCGAACCCTTCCGGCAATCCCAGACTGGACATCACGCCTCCCGTGGACTGTGGGCGGCCACGGTGTCGCGGATGACCGTGTGGAACTGGCGGATGAGCAGTTCCTGGTCGCTGAGGTGGAAGGTGTTCTGTGCCCGCGTCTTCAGCGCCGAGTGGGTGGCCTCGATGGTGTTCACGTCCTGCATCGCGAACTCAATCGTGCTGTCGACCACCAATTCCTGCGCGAGTCGATCCCGTGCGTTTGCGGGTGGCACGAAGTACATGTCGATCTCGTAGATGTGCGAATCGACGGTCTCTGGCCAGTAGGTGTAGGTGATGTAGTAGCCGCGCGCCCAGATTTGGATCGAGATGTTCGGGAAGATCCAGAATTGGTCGTTGCCCCACGATGCGATGTTGCCGCGGTTCAGGAAATCAGGGGCCGGACCGATATCGGGAACATCGTCGGGCCCGAAAAGCCCGGCGCGGAACAGCTTGTAGACCCAACGTTGGTCCTGTCGGGCAGGTCCCGCGGTGCCAGGTTCGCGGGACGGCAGCGGAGGCGGTCCGGGAACCGAGGTGAGCATGTGCGGCCGGAACAACTCGTAGTGGTAGGCGTCGACGGGCGGCACCATTTTCTCGGCTTTGGAGACGTCAGGATCGATGAAGCGACCATGCACATAGGGCGGGTGGTACCACTCGCATACCGAATCAACAGCCAGCTTCCAATTCCCGTTGATCCGTGTGGAGAACCCGTAACGCTGCGTCATCTTCTCGAACGGATACGCCTCGATACCTAACAGGCCGTCGCCAAGGAAACTGCGCAGCGGCACCGGATCGTCGGCGAGGTTGATGAAGATGAAGCCCGCCCAGACCTCGCAGTGCACCGGCGGCATCCGCAGCGTGCTTTTGTCGAGGTCGAAAAACTCGCCTTCGTTGGTGATGTGGTTGACCGTGCCGTCCAGGCCGTACCGCCAACCGTGGTACTTGCAGGCAAACGCGCGACAGGTTCCCGAGGACTCTCGCGCGGGGTGCTCCTGCCACACCACCTTGTTGCCGCGGTGGGCACACACGTTGTGAAACGCGTGCACGGTGTCCCCGGCATCACTGTGATCGCGCGCGACCACGATCGAGGCAAGGCGCCCGGGCAGGTCGCGGGTGAAGTACGAACCCTTGCGGGGCAACCGCTCAATACGTCCGATGCACAACCAGTTTCGTTCGAACACCGCCTTACGCTCGGCGGCAAAGAATTCTTCGGAGATGGAATCTTCGTAGCTGACTGGGCCGGTCCCGAGTTCGGGGTAGTCGGTGGTGAACTTTCCCCGTCCAGTCGACAGTCGCTGTTGGATGCTTGTCACGATGGCACTCCTTCATTGCGTTGACCATCGCCGGCCGGCGTAGACGCCGATGTTGTCCAAGGCTCTTGGTCCCACGCTCTATCCAGGGGTGCCATCCCGCCGCCGAACGGGAAAAACGCCCGCTGCGCGTAGGTTTCCCGGGCCAGGCCGTGGCCGAGTTCGTCGATGAAGGCCCGCTTGAGTGGGTTGGTGAAGAGCTGACGCGAGTACCGCAGCGTCAGCGGTGGGCGCTTGACCAGTTCGCGCGCGAGTTCCCACGCCCTGTCCAGCAACTGGTCTTTGGGCAGCACCTCGTTGACCACACCCCATTCCTTGGCTTCCTGCGCGCCGAGCTTCATGCCGGTCAACAGGAAATAGCGGGCGCGGGTGTGGCCGGCCAAGAAGCTCCAGATGACATGTTGGCCGTCACCTGGCACCTGGCCGCGGGGGAAATGCGATGCATCCTGGAAGTAGGCGTCCTCTGCGGCCAGTACGATATCGCCGAGCAACGGCACCTCGGAGTGCATGTTGCACGGGCCGTTCACGGCGCTGATCATCGGCACATCGACGTCGAGTACGTTGGTGATGAGCTGCCTTGCATACCAGGCCTTTTCGTCAAGCTTGAGCAGACCGCGGGTGCCCGGCATCAGTAGGTACTCGGGTTTTTCGACGGGGTCGCCATTGGGCATGCGCCCCCAGTTGGCGTTGTAGTTCTCCCCGGTGCCGGTATGGATAAGCACTTTGATCTCGCGGTCTCCGGCGATATCGGCGAACACATCCGATATGTCATCGTGTGCCCGCCAGTCCCACACCAGGGAGCCGCTGTTGGTGTGGCATTGCATGAACAAAATGCCGTCATCGGAGAGCTCGAGCCGATAGTTGGCGTACCGATCGTGGTACTCGCTGTATCTGGTCCGCTTCGCCATTGCGCTGTCCCATTCCCTTGAGCGATCGCCCAAATATTCCACCTCTGGTGGTGGCGGTCAAGGTTTACCGCCCGCGCAGGACGGCCACCACGGGCGCGAAGGATTCGATCTGCGACTGCTGCACCGTGACGTAATTGACGCCAAGGGTCTCCCGGCGCGAACACAGCAATTCCACAATGCTTTCCGGCGAGCCGATCAGAACGTTGGGATGGTTGCGCAGCAGGTCGGGGGAGATGCCCGTCGACTCTGCCACCGCGGCCAGCGCGGCCGCGGGATCGTCGGTGATCTCGGTGAAATAGGGCGAACTCTCGACGTCGAGACGACCGAAGCGCGCACCGGCCGCGGCGCGGACGAAGCCGATCCGACGCTGCGCGACCGTCTGTGGATCCAGGCCGTCGGCGTCGCGTTGCACGAACGGGACACTGGACATGCTGACGATATCGGGCTTCGCGGCCGGCGAAGGAGAGGATGCGCTGTCCGCCGCCGCCGATCATGATCGGTGGGTGCGGCCGTTGCACCGGCCGTGGCCGTCCCGCGTATCCGTGCACCTGAACGAAGTCGCCCGAGTAGTCCAGTTCTTCACCTTGCCAATGGGCCTTGATGAGCGAGACGACCTCGGCCAGCTTGGCGATCCGCTGGCCGGGACGGTCGAAGTTGAGCCCCATCGCGGTGTACTCGACTTCGCTCCAGCCGGCGCCGATTCCCATTTCCAGACGACCGTCGGAGAGCAGATCGAGGGTCGCCGCTTCCTTGGCCAATACCGCCGGCACGTGATAGTCGATGCAGAACACTCGGCACCCGATGCGTAAGTTGTCGCTGCAGGCGGCCGCTGCCGCCATCGCCGCGATAGGGGCCAGGTCTTGGCGAGGCGTGCGCGCGGCTCGCTGCGCGGGTCCCGGTCCCAGGTAATGATCGGCAAGGAAAAGCGTTGAATAGCCGAGGTCTTCGACTTTGCGAACGGTGTCGCGCCACTCGCGTCCCCCGGCAGCGTTGGTCGCTTGCACTGCGAAGCGAAACGGCGGCCGGTCCATCAACGGACCCTAAATTGGGTGGTCACCAAGAATCAACAACCGGCTTGACCGTGCTGACACAGGGTGATAGGCATGTGAAGCCAACCGTTTGAGCGATCGCTCAGGAAAATGGAGGCGCGGCTTGAGCGCGAAGACTGCGGTCGTGACCGGCGGTGCGTCAGGCATTGGCCATGCCGTCGCCGAACGGTTGCGCGGCGACGGATTTCGCGTCGGCGTCATCGATCTGACGCCGACTGACGACGGGTTCGGCCATGTCGCTGACGTCACCGACCGTGCGCAGGTCGAGACCGCGATATCAGCGGTCCGCGACGAGCTTGGCCCAATCCTGGTGCTGGTCAACGCCGCCGGGGTGGAAGGCTTCAAGAAGTTCTTGAATATGTCCTTTCAGGAATGGTCCAAGGTGATCGACGTCAACCTGAACGGCGTTTTCCACACCATTCAGGCGGTGCTACCCGACATGGTCGAGGCCGGATGGGGACGCATCGTCAACATCTCGTCGTCCAGCACGCACTCTGGGCAGCCGTTCATGGCCCACTACGTGGCGGCGAAGTCCGCGGTGAACGGCCTGACCAAGTCGCTTGCCCTCGAATACGGTCCGAGCGGGATCACCGTCAACGCGGTACCGCCGGGGTTTGTCGACACACCGATGCTGCGCAGCGCCGAGAATCGGCACCTCCTCGGTGGAACCGTGGAGGACCACATCGATCGCACACCCGTGCGCCGGGTGGGCAAGCCCGAGGATATTGCGGCCGCATGTGCTTTCTTTGTCTCCGAGGAAGCCGGGTACATCACCGGACAGATCCTCGGCGTCAACGGCGGTCGCAACACCTGACGTTTCGACCGGCCACGAGATCCCAAGAGATCCAAGGAGTTTGATGTACGACAGGGACCAACTCTTCATCGACGGGAAATGGGGTGCGCCGGATTCCGGGCCGGTTTCTGGTGCCGTCATCTCGGTGATATCTCCGCACACCGAGGCGGTCATCGGCCACGCAGCCTGCGCGGGGCCTGCGGACGTGAATCGGGCCGTCGAGGCCGCGCGGGCAGCTTTTGACAGCGGGCCGTGGCCACGCATGGCGCCCGCAGAACGGATCGAGGCAATCACCCGGCTGGCCGGCATCTACAAGGAACGGCGCGCCGACATGGCCGAGCTGATCTCGGCCGAGATCGGCGCTCCCATCAGCTTCGCCAAAATGGCGCAGGTCCGTCTTCCCCTCACCATGATCTCGGCATTCTGTGGTTTGGCCGGGACCTACGAGTGGCAGCAGGTACGTCCGGGGCTGTACGGCAAGGACATCCGGATCGTCAAGCAACCGGTGGGAGTCGTCGCCGCCGTGGTGCCGTGGAACATGCCGCAGTTCCTCACGGTCTGCAAAGTGGTGCCGGCGCTGCTGGCCGGCTGTTCGGTGGTGCTCAAGCCGGCGCCCGAGTCGGTGCTCGATGCGCAGCTGCTCGCCGAATTGGTTGCGGCAGCGGACCTTCCGCCCGGCGTGCTGAACGTGGTACCCGGCGGCCGCGATGTCGGTGAACTCCTGGTGAGCCACGCCGATGTCGACAAGGTCTCATTCACCGGGTCTACGGCGGCCGGCCGGCAAGTCGCCCTCGCCTGCGCCGAGGGGCTCAAGCAGGTGAGCCTCGAACTGGGCGGCAAGTCTGCGGCCATCGTGCTCGGCGACGCCGACCCCACCGCCGTCGCGACCGGGATCCAGATGGCCAGCCTCGCCAACAGCGGCCAGGTGTGCAACGCGCTCAGCCGCATCCTGGTGCCGAAGGCGCGCACCGACGAGTTCGTCGACGCTTTGGCGGCCGGGATGGAGTCGATGACAGTGGGCGACCCGGCGGATCCCAACACCCAGATCGGTCCGCTGGTGGCGCAGCGCCAGCAGGAGCGGGTCCGGGGCTATATCGAATCGGGCAAGAGCGACGGGGCGCGCTTGGTGACCGGCGGCGCTGACATGCCCGACGGTCTAGACACCGGTTGGTACGTACGGCCGACACTGTTCAGTGATGCCAACAACGACATGCGGATTGCGCGCGAGGAGATCTTCGGCCCGGTGCTGACGGTCATCTCCTACCGCGACGAGGACGAGGCCATCCGGATCGCCAACGACTCCGAGTACGGGCTGGCCGGGTCGGTATTCACAGCCGACATCGACCGCGGGTACGGCGTAGCGGCTCGGGTGCGGTCCGGGACCTTCGGTGTCAACGAGGGCTACATCATGGATCCGGCGGCGCCGTTCGGCGGTGTCAAGAACAGCGGCTACGGGCGTGAACTCGGAACCGAGGGAATCGACAGTTACACGGTCAGCCAATCGATTTCCGCCGCGGCGAACTGAGGGCAGCGCCATTCGGCGTGATTAACACCATGATTAGGGAAAACGCGATTGGGGAATGTTCTGGGAACCCTTTTACAGATAAGGAAAACACGTGGCTCCCAGTTTCCAGGACGTCATCAAATCCAAGTACCTGCTGTTGACGACGTTCACCAAGGACGGCCGGCCCAAACCGACACCGATCTGGGGTGTGCCCGACGGCGACAAACTCCTGGTGATCACCGACGACGGGTCGTGGAAAACCAAGCGGATCAACAACACCCCGAGAGTGACGATCGCCAAGAGCTCCGCGTTAGGCAAGCCCAAGAGCGACGGCGTCGAGGCCATCGCCCGGGTACTACCGAAATCGGAGACGCGGCGGGTCTACGCCGCCGTGCTCAAGCGGTACTGGTATCACGCCTGGTGGTTCTACGCGCACTCGATCGTGCGCGGCGGCATCGACAAGGTACACGTGGGCCTCGAGATCAAACCCGCCGCTTAAGAACTCGGCACCCTCGGACGCTTCCAATTCCCGCCTGGTTGTCGTCGCGTGAGGAAGTTGCCCAGCGGATCGGAGTTGGCACGTCGGGTATGACGTGATTGGTCCGCGGCACCCGCAAGTGCCCCGGCGCGGTGAATCGGATGCCGCCGAGCCGAAATATCGATTTGAGGAAACCGGTCTGCGGGTGAGGCGAGATAATTCTTCGCATGGACTCCAAGCTCCACCGGTGTAGTGGTGGCGCTTTGCTGGTCGGTTGCGGGTTACGCGGGAATGGAGATGAACACATGCGCCAACTAATCGCCGCAGTAGCCGCCGGCATCTGCGTTCTCACCGCCAGCTGTCACAGCCAGCCCAACCAGGGCCCTAAAGCGTCGACCACCACGTCGACCACCAAAACGAAAGCTCCGCCTCCTGTTGCGGAGAGTGCGCTGAAAGGGTTCCTGCTCGCTTCCGAGCAAATCAACGCCGCCATGGGAGCAACAGAAATGAAAGTGACGAAAAGCCTTATCGCGATGTCTGACGACAGCGCCACGATGGCGCCCAAGGAGTGCCTAGCCATCGACTCCTCGGCGCAGGCCCAGGTGTATGCCGGCAGCAATTCCATGGCCGTGCGCGATCAGGCACTCCAGGAGGCCGATAACTTCACTCATTATGCCGAACAGGCGGTGGTGCTATTTCCCACCGCCAAACAGGCTGGCGCCTTTTTCAGCGCCTCCGCCCAACAGTGGGGGGCCTGCAAACAGTACACGCACACCCAGAGCCATTCGGAGTGGACAGTGGGGGCGATATCCAACACCAACGGCGTCTTGAGCACGATCTCAACTCAGCAGAACGCCATGGCTGCCGGCTGGGCCTGTGGACGGGCGCTGGTCCTCAGGAACAACGTCATTGTCGACGTCAACACATGCACCGCCGATCCCAAGAACTCAGCCGTCGACATCGCGAACCAGATCGCCGCCAAAGTGCCCGCATAATGGGCCATCAGTTGCGCGCAGGCTGACTCGGCCCAGTGCCGGGCTGACTCCGCTATGGCGACTGGGCTCGCCGCGCAAAGATTCTGATTAGGCTTGACCCGTGACGCAGCATCGGACCCGGACAGCACCGCCGATCTTGGCGTTGGTGGCAGCGGCCCGCGTCGGGGTGGGAGCCGCCATGCTCCTGGCGCCGAGCCGGTTCTTCAAGCCCGAATCAGGCACCGCGACCCTATTGATGCAAACGATAGGGATTCGCGACGTGGTCCTCGGGTCGGGTGCCTGTGCCGCTTGGGCGCGTGGTGGCGACGGCGAGTTCCGGCAATGGGCGGCTGCCGGTTTGATCAGCGATAGCGCCGACCTTCTGCTCGGGCTACGCAGCAGGCCCCTTGTTGGTACCAAAAGCGCGTTGATCGCCACGCTCGCCCCGGTGCCATTCGTGGGCGCAGCCGTGCTCGGTTTTGGCCGTAATTTGCGTACATTGCGCAGCACGTGACGCGGATCAAAGCTTTACGCCCTGCCACGATCCGGGTTCAGCCAACCGGCTGCGGGCTCGCGGCGTCGCTCTTCGGGTCGATCAGGATTTTCGCGTGCGCCTCGGGGTCGCCGAGCGCGTTGACCGCGGCCTCGACGCCGGACAGCCCGACTGTGCCGGTGATGAGCGGCGCGACGTTGACCTTGCCGTGGGCGAGCATGTGCAGCGTGTCGCGGAACTCGAGCGGCGTGTAGCCGAGCACGAACCGCAGGTCAATCTCTTTGTTGATCGCCATCGCCGGTCGGATGTGGTCTGAGCCCATGCAGACGCCGACCACGACGACGCGGGAGAAGAGCGGCGCGCTCGCGATGACGCCGTCGATAATGCCTGGGACGCCGACACATTCGAAGATGACGGGGTGCTTGGGCGTTGCAGCCCCGGCCGCTTCGGCGGCACGCCAAAGGTGCCACCAGGGCAGCCGCAGCCTTTGCAGCTTTTCGATCGTGCCGACCGCCAGGTCGAACGCGTCGAGGATGCTTTGCAAGTGTCGGCGGCCCGCGGCCGTTGTGTAGGGCGAGTCCTGGGCGGGATCAACGACGGTATCGGCTCCGCAGGCGGTCGCCAGCGCACGCCGGCCCGCTGAAAAGTCGCTCGCGATCACGGTGCGCACCCCGTGCGCCTTCAGCATGCAGATCACCGCAAGGCCGATCGGCCCGCAGCCGATCACGATTGCGACGTCGCCCTTGCCCACCTCGCCGCGCCGGACGGCGTGCCACCCGACGGCCATCGGCTCGGTCAGGGCGGCGAATTCAGGGGTCAACCCGTTGGGGACGGGAAACGTCAGCGACTGCTCGACCAGGAGCTGCTCGGCGTAGGCGCCCGGTGCCATTGTCGATAACCCGATCCCGTGCACCTCTTTGCCGCGCCGCAGCAGCGGCAGGGCAACGACCGGGGTGCCGCGCCGCGGGGCCTTGCGGGTGGCGGGGCCGTAATCGAGCACCTCACCGCAGAATTCGTGACCGAACACGACCTGCTGATTCGATCGCATGAAGGCGTCGTACCCCGCTTCGGCCATCACGTCGGCGAGTTCATCGCAATGGTGGCGCGCGTGCAGGTCCGATCCGCAGATCCCACACTTCAGCACGTCGATCAGCAACTGGCCCTTGGCCGGTGTCGGGGTCGGCTGGTCGACGACCTCGAGCTTCGCGTTGGTGCAGGTCACCGCCTTCACTGCGCAAGTCCTCTCATCGATCCGCTGCCGGTGATCTCGGTCATTTCGAACCTCCGGTCCGGTTTGGTTCTTCTTTCTCCGGCCGGTGTCACCGTCTGACGTGACCAAGCGAAATGCTTGACATCGTAGCGCGCGCTTTGGACGCTCCGGTGGGGAGCGCCAGGTACCCAATGTGGTAGTGCGGGTCCCAGCTCGCCGCCTCGCGGAAATGGGCCCGCCGCGACCCAGGAGCTCCGGCACATAGTTGAACGGTGGCGCCGGCGGGTACGCCCGTGACGCCTCCACGATCTCCCGCACGATGGGCCTGCGGCCCGCCGGTTTTTTGAACAGCAGCATCGCACGACGTGCGTCGTGCCGGCCGGTGACTCGATCAACAGCCATGAAAGGTCCAGCGGCGGAATCGGTTTGGTCAGCGTACCTCCTGTCCGAAGTCCAGGCGGCCGTTGGACGTGATCCAGGGCTGGGCGCTCAAGAATCCGAACGGTTACGGCGATGTTCTCTCCGCAGACCCCAGCCGACGAGGGCATTAGGGCCCCGTTACGGCAGCCGTAAGTCCCTCAGCAAGACCCACGCTCGAAGTTGCTTTCTATGCCGTTTCGACCACCGCGCTGTTTACTACCCGCGAAGGGCTTCGAATGTGTCGGCGACGGTTTCGGTCGGATCCCGAAAGGTGATGCCGAGTTCTCGCTCGCTCGGTGAATCATCGGAGGCCGGCATCTGGGTGTAGTACTGCATTCCCGCCGAGGTGAACGGTGTGTCGAAGGGCAGAAATCGGCCCGCTCGATCCAGCACTGCACCCGCAACCCGCAGCGCGGTGTCGGGAATCGGGACGGCAACCATTGGCGTATCGGCGATTTGGCCGAGCATGTTCGCCAGCTCGGATGCAGGAACTCGATGACCACCGGCGGTGTAGCGGCGAGGCCCCCGCCCCGGCTCCAACAGCGCGGCGTGCAAAGCGGCCAGATCGCGGACGTCGACGACCAACCATGCCGCGCTTCGCCCGGGGATCGCATGCATGTGCACCGCCGCCTTGACGCCCTCGCCGGCCTCACCGAACTGGTCGCCGACCGGCGGACCGAGCACCATGCCGGGATAGGTGATGTTCACCGGCGCTCCGGCGTCCTGCAGGCCGCGAGCATAGATTTCGACCTGCGCCTTGGATGTCCCGTATCCATCCGCTCCGCCGACAACCGGCAGCTCCGCCGTCAACATCTCCAAGCCAGGACGAAACAGCGCGGTGAAGCTCGACACGTGGACGATCGGATCCAGGCCGAGCTCAACGGACTGACCGAGGACGTTCTGGGCGCCCTGCATGTTCGTGGTCAGCATCTCGTTGGTCTGGCGGGGGTCGGTTGCTACCAGAGCAGCGCTGTGCACGACGGCGTCGCATCCGCGCAACGCGTCTCGTACCGAGACGCGGTCGGTGATGTCCCCGACGGCGAAGTCCGACACGTCGACGCCCAGTCTGGCGACGGAAGTATGTAGCCGACCGGGATTGCGCACCAGGAACCGGATGGAATGTCCCGCGTCAGCGATGACCTTGGCGGTCCACCCGCCCACGAATCCGGTACCGCCCGTGATTAGAACGTGCATTGTGCGATTCTGCAACGGACGTCCGCCCGCGGGCGCCGGGGGTGTTACAGATGACTGGCGGCGAAGTCCGCGGCTTGGTTCGTCATGCCGTTCGCCGCATACAGAACATGCGCGGCGGCGTCGTTGCCGCCACCGCAAACGGGGTCACCCTGCGTGCACAATTCGAGGGTCTTGGGCTTGTACAGGGGTCCGATCACGATCGGCGGAGCGCCGTACTGCCCCAGGAATTGGTCTGAAGGTGTCCCGAACAGCGTGACCGCAGCGACGTGGTTTGCGATATCCGGCGACATCGGCTTTGGTACCGCGGCAGCGGGTACGCCCGGTGGTACCGCAGCCGAGGTGACGTAGCCGGCCACGGCGGCGCCCTGGGAGTATCCGCCCAGCACCTCTCGGGTCGTGGGGCAATTCGCTGCCATGGATTGGACGTGAGCGCCGGCGTCGCGAATCCCGTCAATAACCGTCAACGGGAAATCAGGACTGCTGAAATCGGTGCTGGCTTGGTAATTGACCGGATACACCCCGAGTGATCTCCCGCCGAGCCGCCCGCGCAGGCCGTCGACGAATTGCTGTCCGATGTTGCCAACGCCGGGTGGCTCACCGCTGCCGCGGGCGAACACCACATCGACGTCGGGACACGGGTCGGCAGACGCCGATGGGGCGGGGGTGCCCATCAGTACCGAAGCGGCCATCACCGCGCCTGCTCCGGCGGTCGCCGCGACCCGACGCGCCCGTTTGTTGATCAACTTCAAGACATCCATCTCCACCCAATCGTGTCGCATCATTGGAACCCTTTACCTGGTATTCGATGCTGATTGCGGTATGGATTGCCAGAAGCCTCATTTTTCAACCGGGTGGCACGCCATATGGACGCCGGCAGCAATCACTCGCCGGCACAGTTTGCAACTCGGACAGCACGCTGCCACGGATCTGTCTCGGACACGTGCATGGCGCCAAGAGCACGTCTTGCGCAGCAGCCAGCAAACCCCATACCCGCGCCGGACGCGACGTGCTTGTTGGACGAAATGTGGCGGAATCAGGTGATGACGAACCGATGGTGGTGCCGGGGCGGATTTGTGTGGACCTCGGTCGGCTGCTCGCCGAACTCGATATTGGTAGTTGCTGGAGCGCTGGAATCGCCGCAAAAGGCGACCAGCAGGTTTACCCGCTTTCTTCAGAAACCTGCTGGTCTATGGCGTGGCTATTTCTTGAAGGCGTCCTTCACCTTCTCACCGGCATCCTTCAGGCTGGACTTAGCCTGATCCGCCCGGCCTTCGTTCTTGGTGTCGTCATCGCCGGTGGCCTTGCCGATTGCCTCTTTGGCCTGGCCGCCCACATCCTCGATCTTGTTCTTCAACTTGTCTTCTTTGCTCATGCGCTACTACTTCCTCCTCGATACGACTGCTTCTTGTTGTGGCTACCCCGCAACACCTGTCTTTGAAACCCTGAACGGCGATCCGCTGCCCGCCGAGCGGTAAGTACCGCAGGATGACAAGCTCTCGGGAGCCCGCAAACCCAGCAAACTGCCAGCGGGCCGAGCATCGCATGGATCACGGGCCATGCGACGTACCGATGCTTCGGACTGTCACCATGGAGTTCGTGAGCACCGCAATTGTGGTGGCAATAGTGGCGGCGCTGATGCTCCTGGGCATCGGCATGGTGGTCAATCAGCTTCTTCGGTTGAGGAAGTATTTAAACGACTCGCCGCCCGATGCAGCGCCGGGCGGCGAAGTGCGTGAACCTCCGGACCAACCTCAGTAGCAGCCGTTTTCCAAACCCGAGCAAACGGGGGTGTGCCTGGCTGATAGCTTCATTCCCGTGATGGCATCTGGTCGGAGAGCTGCACTGTAACAATGTCAACTCTTCTGGTAGCCGACGATGGCCTGCCGCGGGGCGTGTCCGGCGCCGCCGACCCGCATTTCGCAAACGTCATCAAGCTGTTCGCCGAGCGGTTTCCGGGGCGGCGGTTGGGCGGGGGAGCTCTCTGCGTCTACATCGACGGGCGGCCCGTCGTCGACGTCTGGACGGGCTGGTCGGACCGAGCGGGCACGGAGCCGTGGGCCGCGGACACCGGCGCAATGGTGTTCTCGGCGACCAAGGGTGTCGCATCGACAGTGATTCACCGGCTGGCCGATCGCGGCCTGCTGTCGTATGACGAGCCCGTCGCCGAATACTGGCCCGAGTTCGCGGCCAACGGGAAAGCCGAGATCACGGTCCGCGATGTTTTGCGTCATCGTTCCGGGTTGTCGCATCTGCGGGGCGTCACCAAAACGGAGTTGATGGATCACCTCCTCATGGAGGAGCGGCTGGCCGCGGCGCCCGTCGATCACCTGCGTGGCGTGCAGGCATATCACGCGCTGACCTACGGATGGCTACTGTCCGGTCTTGCCCGGGCGGTCACCGGCAAAGGCATGCGGGAGTTGATCCGCCAGGAAGTCGCGCGCCCGCTCAATACCGACGGCCTGCACCTCGGCCGTCCGCCCGTTGGGTCGCCCACCAAGGTGGCGCAGATCCTGATGCCGCAGGGCAAGCTGCGCACCCCGGTAATGAACTTCATCGCACCGAAGGTCGCCGGTCTGCCGTTCTCGGGCGCCCTCGGCGCGATGTATTTCCCGGGCGTCATATCCCTCGTGAAAGGGGACACCCCGTTCCTGGACGGCGAGGTGCCCGCGGCCAATGGCGTGGTGACCGGCCGCGGCTTGGCCAAGATGTTTGCGGTGCTCGCCAACGGAGGCCGGATCGACGGCAAAAAGTACCTGTCCGAAGAATTGGCGTGCGGCCTGGCCGGTCAGTCGCGAATTAAGTGGCCGGACGCGAACATGGTGGTGCCCATGCCTTTTCACCTCGGTTACCACGAATCGCCGGTTCCCGGATTACTCAAAGGTTTTGGTCACGTCGGGCTGGGCGGAACGCTGGGATGGGCCGACCCTGAAACCGGCAGCTCGTTCGGTTACGTACACAACCGGCTTCTGACGCAACGGCTGTTCGACATGGGATCATTCGCGGGCCTGGCCGGCCCGCTGCGCACCGCCGCCGAAGCCGCCCGCCACCAGGGTCCGCTCGAGGTGCCGCAGCTGGGCGCGACGTACGCCAAACCCGCTCGGCGACGGGCGGCCGTTCCAGATGCGGCAGCATCGGGGGACGCTTAGCTTTTCGGCACGTTGCCGCGCGGGAGTGTCAGCGGAAGATCGGCGTAGGTAACGATGCCCGGCGGCGCGGCGACGACGGCGGGGATTGCGTTGATCGCCGGCATCGCCGTCATGATGTGTCCGAGGTCCATGAACTCCTCGATCGTCGTGGCCTCGAAGTACGGCGGCGGGAGAAAGCCGACTTTGGTTGTGACCGTTGGCTGCCCGTCGATCTGGATGACCCAGCCGTCTTGGTCGATCTTCCAGTCGGGCTCGAGTGTCTGTCCCTTGCGCCACCGTACATTGAGGTCAATCACGGTGTTGCCGTCGACAATGCCCTGCCAGCTGATGTAGACGCCCGCGACGCATCCCGCCGCGATGGTCCAGGACGCCATTTCGAGGTCCGCCGTAGTTTGGGCGAATTCGGCCACGCAGCGGACGTCGTCGAGCTCGACGCCGAGCGCATCGCCCACCAGCTGGACTGCCTCGCCGAAAATCGCTGTCCCCTTTGCGGCCATCTGCTGCAGCTCGGGGTGGTCGATCGGCTGGCCGAAACCCACTGGCTTCTCGGTGTCCGGTGAGTCGTAGAACGTGGTGTCGGCGGCCTCGTTGACGGTGACCTTATCGATCCGGTTGCACACCATTGCCGAGACAATGGCCAGCAGTTCGGCGAAGCCCGGGCTGACGCCCGACCCGAAGATCGTCGAGCCGCCCTTCTCGCAGGCCTCCAATAATCGGTCGCGGCCGTCGCCGAGGTTGTGCCCGTTGATGAAGGACGCCGTCGTGACCACGTTGACGCCTGCGGACAGGATGCGGACCAGCTCGTCGACGTCGAACCACATCGGGTTGTAGACGACGCAGTCTGGTTTCAGGGCAAGCAGCGCGTCGACGTCATTGGTGGCCGCAATCCCTAGCGGCGGAATGCCGACCAGTTCGCCCGCGTCGCGGCCGAACTTCTCCGCCGACCAGGCATAACACCCCACCAATTCAAGCGTGGGGTTGTCGGCGATGGATTTCAGCGAGCTTTTGCCGACGTTTCCGGTATTCCATTGAACGACTCGATAGGTGTTTGGCACTCGCTCAGCATAGGGAATTGCGCCCAACCTTAATAGGCGGATTCGGAAGCCAGGATCTCAGCCAGTAATGCGTCGTCGCCCGCCGGTCCAACCGTGCCCGCACCCAGCGACGGGCCCGCTCCCGCGTTTCGCGCGTCTCTGTCACGGCGGCGCCGATGACTACCGACGTCGCAGTCCAATCGTGGTCCCAGGGGGCCGATTCCGTCATCGGCCGCTGCTGGCTGTCGACCAGGGAAAGTGTGGCGCGGCCATCGGCGTGCAGGACACTGGCGCCGCTGACGGCCCCCCGCAGGTCCGGCGTCCGCGCCGGCGGCCAGCGCGTAATCGTCGCGACGTCCGCTCGGCTCGGCCAGTCTTGCAGTCAGTGCCATACTCGAATCATCAAGAGCGGCATATAGTTCCGGCCATCCCATGTCATCAACGCCGGCTTCGTCGGCAACCCCGGCACCGGCGCGTACCAAGTCGAGAATCCGCGAATCGTCACTTCGGACGTGCGTGATCAAGGCCGTGGCGTGCGGCGCCAGCAGCTGCGCTACATCCGAATCCGGCGTCTCATCGGTGAAGCACCCCTGCGCTCCGACGGTCACCCAATTTTCGTCGCTTCGGCCCGGGTAGGCTGCCTCGACACGGCCCGATGAAGGGAGAAACTCGATGGCCAACGTGAAATGGCTGGAAAAACCTGAGGCACATGACTTTCCGGGCGCAGCCGACTACCTTGATCTGCTCGCTGACTCGAAGACCGTTAAAAAGCTGATCAAGCGGCTGAAGGCCGGAACCGTCGTGCACAAGAAGGCCAAGGACATTCTCCGGGCAGCGCAGCTGAGTCTGCTACCGGTTGACAATCCCGACGTCGCTTCGGATCTATCCAAGATCAAAAAGGGAGAATCGTTGTCGCCCATCCTGCTGGTCCGGGGTGACTTCGCCACTGGCGTTCCATTACAAATCGCCGATGGCTACCACCGCGCGTGCGCGAGCTATCACACCGACGAGAACACCGAAATTCCCGTCGTCGTAGTCAGCCGGCCCCAGTGATTGAGATCCAGACCGTTGGAGCGGTGCGGGTGTTGGCCCTGTCATCGGGGCGGGTCAACGCTCTCGATGTCGAGCTGCTGGAAGAGCTGACCACCGCCATCCGTGAGCTGCAGGGTTCGGGCGCCGGCGCGCTCGTTGTCACGGGTGCGGGCCGGGTGTTCTGCGCCGGAGTCGACCTCAACCGCGTGCTGCAGGGCGGGGCTGACTACACCGACCGGTTGATACCGGCGCTGTCCGATGCGTTCGTCGCGATGTTCTGCTATCCAGGGCCGACGGTGGCCGCGATCAATGGTGCCGCGATCGCGGGCGGGTGTGTGCTCGCGTGTGCCTGCGACCGTCGCCTGTTGAGCCCCGATGCGCAGATCGGGGCATCCGAGGTTCGCGTCGGAGTGCCGTTCCCGGCCGCCGCGCTCGAGGTCGTGCGTTACGCGTGCGGAGACCGCGCCGAGGAACTGCTGCTCGGCGGTCGCCTCTATCGAGGGGCTGACGCTATCGCCAACGGACTTGCTCACCGCGTCATCGCCGACGACCTCATCGAGGCGGCCGTGGCGGAGGCATCAGACCTGGCCGAGATCTCGGCCGACGCCTATCGCCATACCAAAGCTCAGCTGAGGGCGCCGACCCTGGCGCGGATCAGCGAGGCCGGCGATATTGACCACGAAGTCCGCCAGCTCTGGGGCGCCGACCAGACGCGGCAACGCATCGCCGATTCCGTCGAGCGCCTTCGGCGCCGCGACTGATTCACGATCGCGCTGCGGAACCCGTTGGCTATTTGTCGACTGCGACGCCGCCCCGGGTGCGCCTGCGGCGCATGCGGTGGGTGCCCTTGCCGGTCGGGCGGCGATTGCGCAACCCGCCCGTGGGCTCTTCAGTGGCTTCAGTGGCTTCCGTGGCTTCCGTGGCCTCGGTGGCCGGCGCTTCTTCGGTCGCCGATTCCGCGTCGGCCTCATTGTCTTCGGCAGTGACTGCGACGGGCTCTTCTGCCTGCTCCGGCTTTTCGGCTTCTTCGGTTTCTTCGGTTTCTTTGGTTTCTTCGGCTTCGCCGGCTTCCGCCTCGACCGTCTCGGCTTCTTCGGTTTCTGTGTCTTCGTCTGCCTCGGCTTCTGGGGCTTCTGTGTCTTCGGCGGCTTCGTCAGCCTCCTCGCCCTTCT
>Ga0210393_10000793_pt1 | contig 27204 bp, 19 predicted proteins | sample IncBWC27OmetaG_FD_160068 | JGI IMG/M metagenome (GOLD analysis project Ga0210393, IMG submission 160068) | Forest soil microbial communities from Barre Woods Harvard Forest LTER site, Petersham, Massachusetts, United States - Inc-BW-C-27-O ...
GCCGCATCTCTCAAGCTCCCCCTGTATAACTACTCATCTCGGCCGGACGAGCGTCGTAGCCGGACCCTGAGTCCGCTAAACCGAATCGTCGAGATTCACTTTTTCGAATAGCAGTGGCGAATCACCTCGAGCACGGATCATGAGACCTACCGCAAGGTGAACCGTATTACCGATGAATCGTTCGCGGCGTGACTTAAACTGGTCGACCAAAAACTCTCTGTCAGCGGGCGACATCGTGGCTTCGAACTGTTTCACTATGTTGAGTTGGTCAAGAGAATCGCAGAGATCACGGATGGGCTGGCTATCAAAGCTGACACCTTGATGGCCATGAGCGAATTCATTTCGGATTTTGCGAATCCGCTCGAGATCGTTGAATTGGTCCTCGCGAATCAGTCTAAGGCTGAACGCAAGTTTGATTCTTGCAGAGAAGGGTGCAAGGGGTCCATTTCCCGAAAGCAGATCGTCTGCAACCTTCCGTCCGCCCGCGAAGTGTTCTCGAAGCATTACCTCGAGCAAGTCGTCGAGGTATGCGGCGGCCACAACGGCAGTTCCCCGGTCGGTTTGGGCTTGGAACTCAGCCAGGAATCCGCCAACCAAAGAGCAGACTTGATCAAGCGATTGCGGTTGGCGAGGCAATTAGATGTCCAATCTGGTGCTATTTGGAACCGAGCTGTGGCGTCCAGAGCCAGTCAATGTTTTGCACCGGAGTGCTTCTCTGTCAATCCGCCGGGTGCCACGGCGGGACCTTTGGCCCGTCAGTGTCTTGTCAGACGGCCGGCATGGGAAATCGAAGGTGCGACTGACCATGAGCACGGGCGGCGAAGCCGGCCGCCCGTGGCACGCGATGGCTCGACATCGCGCGCCGCTCCGTCTACTGCTCCGGCGTCGTGCGGGTTTCGAGGAGGTGCTCGAACTCTTCGGGGTCGACCTTCCACAGCTGGTTTGGTTTTTCGCGACTGAGCTTCAGCTCGGGGACTTCAACCTGGCCCCAGGATTCGTCTGCGTACGTCAGCTTGATGACCACGCCCCCCTTAAGGGTCGCGCGGAGCGGATCCTTATGGTTCGCGGCAATCTCTTTTCCGTAAATGGTCTGTCGCTTGAGCTGGGCCCACACGTTGTCGGGAGTGTCGGCCTTCTGGCCCCTGCGGGTGGTCTGCTTCGTCCACAGCGTGGGTTGGCCGGCGATCGAGATGCGGAAGTCGAACGGTTTGTGGCGGGTTTTCGACGTTCGTTCAATCTCGTCAGGGGCGACCTTCCAGCTTGCGGACACGTCGCGAACGAGCTGCAATTCCGAGCCCTCGGCCCGCCCTGCGTTCGAGACTTCGAGGACAATCTTGCCCTTCAGCGTTGCCCGTGAACCGTCGTGCGGATCGGGTTCGACTCGATACCCGGCGATTGGCTGCAGTCTGACATGCATCAGAGATTGCCAGAGCACATCGGGGTCCGCGCCCGCGTTGGCGTTCGTCCCGCCTTTGAGAACTGCGTTGCCGTTGACCCAGATGGTGATCGGCACGTAGCGAGCGGCCAAGCAACGACCGCCGGAAAGAACGACGAGGCCGAGTGCCAGGATCATCGCCGAGCATCGAACGGAGTTGTGACGTGCGGGCATGGATTCCCTTTCCCAGATAACAGGCGGCGGGGGAGCATATCGCGCGTCAGTCCGGGCTCCAAGATCGCTTGAATGCTCGGCAGCAGGGACTTCAGTCGCGTTGCTCGGCTCTCGGTTATTACGCGCGGCCAGAGACCACAGGTTGACACCCCTGGCTCTTTGGGGCTCTATCGAGGTACGCTGCGCCGGGTGCCACTGGCGGGAGCTTTGGCCCGCCAGTGTTTTCTGACTTGAGACGTCGTCGCGTGGTTCATCGCGAAGAGCACGGGCGGCGAAGCCGGCCGCCCGTGGCACCCGGTCGCCTCGCGACTCGAACCCGAAGGGGTGACGCTCCTCTGGCCACCGGTGTAAACCGGTGGATCGCGAGCGTTCTCTGTTCGCGATTGAGCCCCCGTAAGGGGGCGACAGATTTTTGTGAAGAGTGTCGCCCCCCTTCGGGGGCTTCTGTCATCGGGCTGGCCTGAGACCACGGGTTTACACCCGTGGCTAGCGGAGTGTCGCCCCTGCGGGGCTCTTCCGAGGGACTTGGTGGGTGCAGGCGTTGCGCGGGCGCACGCCACGGCGGAGAGTCCGGGGGTTCCGCAGTGCGGAGCGCTCCGGCCATCCATCGCGCTCGATAAACGATCGCGGCGCTTGTTCGGCTGGGATTATCTCATCCAGCGAGCCGGCTCGCATGCCCTACGACACGGCGTTCGAGAACTCCGACGTATTGTTAGCGCCGTCGGTCGCCGTTGCTGTGATGAAGGTCGAGCCGAGCGGCCGGAGAAATTGATTGGAGGTGAATACGATTGTGCCGGCCGAGTTTGTCTTGACCTTCAGCAGCCCGAGGAACACGCGGCCCGAGGGGGCACTCGTGTCGTTCGCGAAGAACTCGACCGTAAACACAGTGTTCGGCCGGCTGGTGAGTCTGCCGGTCACCTGGAGGCCCGGGCCACTGGCTTGCACAGAACTGAGGACAGGGGCCGCCTGGTTCAGGTTGGCACCGGAACCGAGATCGATGCCGAGTCCGTCGCTGCCGAAGATCGAGTTCTCGTGAATGCCGTTGCCGGTTCCCGATTCGACGAACACGCCGTCGAGGCCGCTGGCGACGATGTGGTTTCCGTTCGCGCCGACCCCTCCGATGATGTTGCGGGAGCTATTGTTGATCAGGATGCCGTTGCCGTCGTTCCCAAACGGAAGGTTGCCATTGCGGTCCAAGCCAATCCAGGTGCCCACGACGGTGTTGCCGGTGGTGCCTTCCATGTTGATGCCGGACGCCCCGTTGCCGCTGATGATTGTCGTCAGGCTGGGCTCGGGGGATCCGATGACGTTCTTGCTGGTGCCCGGGCCGATGTAGATGCCCGCCTCGTCGTTTCCGAAGGTTTGCAGCCCCGTCGCGTTGGTGCCGATGAAGCCGTTGTTCACCGTGATGCTGTGCGCGCTGCCGGTGATGGCAACTCCATTTTCGCCGTTCGCGGAAATGGTATTTTGCGGCACCACGTTGAAGGTTGGCTGCGGTCCGCCGACCACGATGTTATGCGCACTGCCGCCGACTTCGACGCCGTTGCCGAGGTTGCCCATCTCCGCCTGGCCGTTGGTGTCGAGCCCGATGATGTTTCCGGTGACGCGGACACCTTGGGCCGCTCCGGCAATCTCGACGCCGTCGCGGCCGTTCTCGGTAATCACGTTCGTGCGGATGAGAATGCTGCCGCCGGTCGAGGTGATCAACATCCCGTCCCCGCCGTTGCCGAAATTCGGATCGGTGCTGAAAGCCGCCAGGCCGCAGAACGTGTTGTAAGACGTGAAGAAGCTGGCATGATCGCGGACGACGATGCCGTTCTGCGCGTTGGCGGCATCAACATTTCCGAGCGGAATGGGTCCGCCCATTGTCGTGTGAGACGAACTTCCTTCGACGACCACACCGTTCTGCCCGTTGCCGACGGCCGTGTCGTTGTTGGCCCCCATGCCGAAGAAGTTGGCCTGAATCGTCGTGTTGTTCGAGTTGTTGACCGTCAGTCCGTTCCCGCCGTTGCCGCTGATGACGTTGTAGAACACAAACGGATTGGTCTGGATCGTACAGCCGAGCAGCGAGTTGTTGTTGGCGGACACGATCGCCACGCCGTCGAGCGTGTTACCGAGGGCCGCATTGCCCGAGGCATCAGTGCCGATGAAATTGCCGCTGAGTTGATTCTGCGAGGCGTGGTTGGTGATCAGCACGCCGTCGCCGCCGTTCCCCGAGATGAGATTGCCCTCGGGCGGCCGGACGAAGGTGCCTTGAGTCGGATCGTTGCCGCCAGTTTCCTCTCCGCCGATCAAGTTTCCAACCGCGTGCCCCGAGATTAGCACGCCGTTAAAGCCGTTGCCCAAGGCGATGGTGCCGGTTGCGTCGGTGCCAATGTAGTTGTTCTCGACGATGTTGGTTGACGACCCGCTGAGCAGAATACCCTGTTGGCTATTGCCCGAGACGATGTTGCCGTCGAGCAGTGACGGGCCACCGATCGTGTTGCCCGTCGAATTGGTCAGGGCAATGCCACTCCCGTTGTTGGCGGCAGTGGTCACGCCATCGGTCTCCACGCCGACAAAATTGCCGGCGATGATCATTTGATGAACGGCGTTGAGCGTGACTCCGTTGGTCGAGGCGTTGACCAGCGACAGAGACTGAAGTTCAGAACCGCTCGCATTGGCCGTAAAGTCGAGACCCGCGTGGCCGTTGAAGTTGACTTCGACCACGGGCGTGCTGGCGAAGCCGGGAGCCGACGTGCCGTCGATATTTACTGTGGCGATGACATTGGGGAGTGCGCTATTGAGCACGATTGTGCCGGCCACGGTGAAATTGATGACGTCGGCCCCATGATTGGCGTTCGCGTTCAAGATCGCCTGGCGTAGCGAGCCATTGCCTGCATCGTTGAGAGTCGAAACGGTAAACGCGCTCAACAGGATCCGATCTTCGAGCGTTTCGAACGCTGACGTTGGCTGAGCGAAGTTTCGGCGAGTCTTCCGAACCTGTGGGCGGCCCGCGCGCAGTGAGAACATAGGATGTCTTTCCGGGATGAGTCCGTTGTTCGCTCGGTACGAACGTGAGCGAAGTTGCCGATCAGAAAAGCTGCGGCGCCGAGGACTTAACCAAGCGCTGGCCCGCGTCGAAAAACACAGGCTAGTTGTCGGCGAACTCAAGCTGAAAAAATCGCAAGACTCGGCGCGCGGACGAGTGCGGATGATTTTCGCGGCGGGAGATAGGACTCATGCCGACGGAGAGGGTGAGTGGACGAGACGCCGGCATCACAGCGGAAGAGAGTGCACCGACCTTGCCCAGGACGGTCAATGTGAATGAAGCCGGAAACGAACGGCGCGCAAGTGGCGGACGGGCGGAGAGCACGGGCGGCGGAGCGGGCCGCCCGTGGCACCCGGCGCTGCGATCGCGCGTGATCGCCGGGTTGCTGGGTGGCGTTCTCGTCTGGGCGATTGTCGACCCGCGCCCCGACGTCATGTACCCGGAAGAGTGGTTCGGGCAACTCTTCTTGTGGGGCGTGATCGGATTCTTCGCAGGGATCTGGTGGGACGTCCTCCACAGCCTCAAACCGCCGCCCGATGTGCCCGGCGCGTGAACAAAACGAGGGCCGCCAAATTTGCGGCTTGGTTTCTACGCGCGTAGAAAGGCGGTCTGGTTCGAAGCCGGCAGAAGTGGACAATGGAATGAGATGCGCGCGGGCCGCGGCATCGTGCGGTGCGAACGGTGAAGGTGCGCACTGTCGCGTCTCGAGTCCCCTCGCAAGATCGGGACGGGACTACTCATAGATGAGCAATCCGGGGCCGGGACTCAGGTCCGGACACTTTCGCGGCGACCCAATCGGGACGTGTTCCAAAGTCAGGTCCACCTTAACAATTCGGAAGTGTCCGGTCTTAGTTGTGTGGGCGCAAGAGCTTAGCATCGTTGAACGTCAGGTCCGGACACTAGGTCCGGACACTTGCGATTGAAACTGGACCAGAACGTAGTCGCCCGGACCTCACCGGCTCAACCATTCCAAACGACGAGGTTTGAAGCCGAGAGTTTTCTTCGCCTTCCCGTTTGTCGCGCCACAGAGCCTTGTGTCGTAGTAGACGGCGTCTTCGCCGGCGGCGTCGCGCGCCTGCTGCTCGGTGACGTGTGGAGGGGGAGGTGCGCCGACACTTTTTGCAAACGCTGGCAGCCAAGTGCTGACCGGTGACGGATCGTCATCGACGATGTTGTAGACGCCGGGGGGTGCCGTGAGGGCGGCGACCGTGGCCATTGCCACGTCCTCGATATGCACCCACGACCAGACGCCTTGGCCACGGCCGATGATCGGGATTTCTTGCCGCCGCGCCTGGTCGGCGCAGGCACCGTCGGGCGAGTACCAGGTGTTGGGGCCGTAGAAAAAACCGTAGCGCAGGGCCACGCCATCCAGCTGGGCGGAACTCAATCGCGACTCCAGCTCCGCATAGCTGCGAGCACTGAAAGCCACACCGGGGCTGGCATCGATTGCCATTCCGTTCGATTCGTCCGCGAGTCCGGACTCGGACTTGAGGAAGAAACCGCTTGATTGCTGCACATATCTGCGGACGCCGCAGACCTGCGCGGCGCGGAGCAAGTTACCGCCCCCTTCGATCCGCAATTTGCGGTCGCCAGGCTGTGCTGACTCCATCTCCGCGGGGCTCTTGGGCAGCGCGGTCAACTCGTCGATGACGACTTCTGCCTGCGATTGCCGCACAGCGTGTTCCACGGCCGGAGCGTCGAAAACGTTGGCCACGGCAACTGCGACGCCTGATTCTTTGAGGAACTGAATGCTCGATTCCGAGTGAGCTAGGGCCGTCACTGCGTGTCCCTGGCGGACTAGCTCCGCGATCAACGGCCGCCCGATTGCCCCAGTTGCTCCTGCGACGAAGACCTTCATCGGCAATGCTCCTTTCGTCACTCTTCAGCTTTGGCCCGCTGCCCCGGCTCTTTTTTTACTGATTCTTCGCGGGGCAATCGCTTCTCGGAGATACAGGAATTGTCGCCGCCAGTTCAAGGTTCGGAAACGGGCGGCCTCCAAAATGGCCGCAGGGCGAGCTTTTCGCAGAGAAGACGCGGAAGCTCTCCTCCCCGGAATCGCTTACAATCGGCCACGCCAACCTTTGGCGTTTCCAAGTTATCGGGGGCCGCGATGATCGACTTTCTGTTCTCTGTCTTTTGGAACGATGAGGAAGAGCGCCTGCGCGCCCTCTGGCGGCTCGGCATCCAAATGTTCCTGTTTTTCATGGTCACCCTGTTCTCGGGGGCCATCACATTTCTCCTGGGGAAGGACTCCCCGTGGGCTCCGGCACAGACTGTTGTTTACCTGGTGTTGGGTGTGGGTCTGATCTGGCTCGTCGGATGGTTTCTTGATCGCCGGCGGGTCAGGGATTACGGCTACCACCTAACGCGGGACTGGTGGACGGATTTCGGCTTCGGAATGCTGCTCGGCGCGGTGCTGATGACCGGCGTCTTTGCTTGCGAGCGATTGGCCGGCTGGATCGAAGTATCGGCTCCGCTGCTCCACGAAGGCGCCCTGCCGGTAGGCAAAGTTTTGCTGGTGAGCGTCGCTCTCTATTTCACGGTCGCCCTGATGGAGGAATTCCTCTCCCGCGGCTACCAATTGCGGAACCTTGCGGAAGGGATGACGGGTCGGTGGGTGGGCCCGCGGACCGCGATCGTGGTGGCCTGGCTGATCTCGTCGTGCTTCTTTGGCCTGCTCCACGCGCTCAATCCCAATGCCAGTGGCCTGAGCACGGTCAACATTATGCTGGCGGGCCTGCTGCTCGGCCTACCTTATATATTGACGGGCGAGCTGGCGATCTCGATCGGCCTGCACCTGACCTGGAACCTGTTCCAAGGGACGGTCTACGGGTTTCCCGTCAGCGGGGACAAAGCCACCAAAGGGTTGTTGACTGTCGAACAATTGGGGCCAAAGCTCTGGACGGGCGGTAAATTCGGTCCCGAGGGCGGCTTGGTGGGGATTGCAGCGATGATTGCCGGCTGTGTGTTCGTGATCGCATGGGTCAAGTTCCGCCATCGACGCGTCGCCATTGACGTTGCTGTCTCGCGCTATCTGCCAGGATGGCTCCCGATTCCGACAAGGCGGATGCTGGCGGCCACGGACCCGGACAACTCGGTTGATCCACCCCCGCTTGAGCCGGAGCCTACAAGGCCGACGCTTTGACCGCGATGCGGGCTCAGCGAGAACAATCGCATCGCGATTTATCGCCAACGGCGATCACCGGTCGATCGCTTGCATCGCCTGGGCATGATATCGGCCACCCGCAGCAGCAGGCAGAACGGCGTCGATTTGTTCCAAGTCCTTCGGCGTGAGAGTGACGCGTAGCGCTCCCAGGTTTTCGTCGAGGTATTTGATCCGCTTCGTGCCAGGAATTGGCACAATGTCGTTTCCTTGAGCGAGCACCCACGCCAATGCGAGCTGACTGGCTGTGCAACCCTTGCTCCTGGCGAGTTCCTGAATCTTCGCGACCAGGTCGAGGTTTTTCGCGAAGTTCTCGCCCTGGAACCGAGGAGAGTTTTTGCGATAGTCGTCGGCCGGCAGGTCCTCGAGTGTCTTGAACTGCCCTGTTAGAAAACCCCGGCCCAGGGGACTGTAGGGGACAAACCCGATGCCCAGCTCGCGGAGAGTCGAGAGAATCTCATCCTCAGGTTCACGGCTCCAAAGAGAGTACTCCGTCTGCAGTGCGGCAATCGGATGGACTTTCACCGCTCTGCGAATGGTGGCAGGGGCCGCTTCCGACAAGCCGAGGTAGCGAACCTTGCCCGCCTTCACGAGGTCGGCCATCGCGCCCACGGTCTCCTCGATCGGCGTCTTTGGGTCGACTCGATGTTGGTAGTAGAGGTCGATGTGATCGACGCCGAGCCGAGCTAGACTGGCGTCGCAGCATTCTTTGACGTACTGGCGATCACCTCGCACTCCCTGAAACTGCCCGTTCGGCCCGCGAACGTTAGCGAACTTTGTCGCCAGTACGACTTTGTCCCTGCGGTCTTTGATCGCCTTCCCGACGAGGGTCTCGTTCTTACCCATCCCATAAACGTCGGCCGTGTCAAGGAGGTTACCACCTGCGTCCAGGTAGCGGTGAATGACTCCGATCGACTCGTCGTCGTTCATCGCTTTGGGGTCATAGAATTCACTCATTCCCATGCAGCCGAGGCCGATGGCCGAGACCTCCAGCGGGCCGAGTTTCCTTCGATTCATCACCGTCTCCTGTTCGTTATCAATTCGTGCCTGAGACTCGCGGGTCACAACTTGTCTTTCTCGATCCGATCCACCAAAGCCCCTCTCTGCACGGCCGAGCTTCCGAATTGCTTGCGGATGGCATCGACGGTTCGATCGAGCGAATGCTGTCGATCGCGCTCGTCGGTATCAAACAGGCTGCGCTGGGCGGGCGCCTCGCCAGTCAGTCGAGTGGCTCCGACGCCGAGTAAGCGAAGGGGAAGCATCTCGCGCGTCAGGCCCTGCTCGAAGATCAGCTGTGCTGTTTGCCAAATGGCGTCGGTGGCGTTGCTTGCCTCGGGCAGTGCTTGCGCGCGATGTCGGGTCTTGAAGTCGGAGGAGCGAATCTTGAGTTCGATGGTTCTTGCTCGTAAACCGGCATGGCGCAGTCGGGCCGCCAGTTGATCCGTCAGATCGAGCAACCAATCGCGTAAGAGCTGTCGATCGCTGATATCTTTGGCGAAGGTCGTTTCTGTGCTGATCGACTTGGCCTCCCGATCGCGGACGACCTCCCGGTTGTCGTTGCCGTTGGCTAATTGGCGGAAGTGCTGGCCCAGCTCGCCGAATTGTCCGACGAGGTCCTGCTCGGCCAGGCGTGCCAGTTGGCCGATCGTCTCGATGCCCAGAGCCTGCAAACGTTGTTCGGCTTTTTTGCCGACGCCCCAGATCCGCCCGACCGGCAACGGGGCGAGAAACTCGGAAATGCGATCGTGACCCACGACGACCAAACCGTTTGGCTTGCCGTGGTCGCTGGCAAGCTTGGCGAGAAACTTATTCGGCGCGACGCCGACAGAGGCGGTGAGCCCCGTCTCGCTTTTTACTCGGGTCTTGATTTGAGCGGCAATCGCGGGAGCCGGGCCAAACAGTGGCTCGCAGCCGGCAACATCCAAAAAGGCCTCATCGAGACTCAGCGGCTCGACCAATGGCGTGAACGACAGCAGGATGTCGCGAACCTGTCGGCCGATCTCGGCGTAGAGCTTCATCCGCACCGGCAGGAAGATCGCGTGCGGGCAGAGCCGTTTCGCGGTGGCTGTCGGCATGGCACTGTGAACGCCGAAGGGACGAGCCTCGTACGAAGCGGCACAGACGACGCCACGTCCGCCGAGTCCCCCGACGATGACCGGGCGTCCACGCAGCTCGGGCCGATCACGCTGCTCGACCGATGCATAGAACGCATCCATGTCGACGTGCAGGATAGATCGGGGCGCGGGCGAAGAGCCGGGCATGGCGTCGTCTCGACAGATGACCTAACTGTCGCAGCAACCAGCGCCAATTTGAACAAAAGCGCTTGCGAAAAACAGCCGCGGAGAAATCGGCCCTTGAGTTTCGACCGAGTCCGACCCCTGTTGTTGGGTTTTCGCGTCCGGTCGCAAAGCGGCCGGTCAAACTTTGTTGCTTCGCAGTCTAAGCGGGATTACATTGAAACGCGGTAATTCGCCGGCATTCCCGTCTCTCAGCGCCCTTTCCAGAGTTTCGAAGGCCAACAAATGTACGACCGAAGATTGTCGAGCGTCCGATTTGCGCTCTTTGCGATTGTGCTTGCCGTCGGCGCGAAAACGACTTTCGGCCAGTTCGACGACTTGATGCTTCGCGTTCCCGGCGGCGCCAACTCCCTGGTGTTGATCGACGTCGATGCTTTCTATTCCAGCCCGATGGCGATGAGACTGGGCTGGAAAGCGACGTTCGAGAGGAAGTGGGCTGAGCAACCGATTCTGCTGCCTCCCGAGGCCAAGCGGTTCATTCTCGCCTCGCATCTGGATCCGCTCAATAACATGCGCTCGAGCTGGGAAGTCGCCATCGTCGACCTGGCGACTCCCGTTCCGATGAATACCATCGCCCGGGCGGAGGGGGGTTACCAGGAATCGATCGATTCCACGCCCGTCGTCTGGACGCCCAGCCACGCGTATTGCGTGCAATTGGATGATCAACTGCTCGGCATCGTCTATCCGGACGATCGGCAAGCCGCCGCCCGTTTGATCTCGCTGGGCAAGACGGGTCAACTCACGCCGATCTCACCTTACCTCAAGGCGGCGACGAAAAAGCTCCGCAGCGCGGGCCAGATCGTCATGGCCATCGATCTGACAAACGTGGCTCAGCCGCACCGCATCGATCAAGCACTCAAAGAGTCGAAAGTGCTCGAAGGTAAAAATGTCAGCCCGACGGCGGTGGCCCAAGTCCTGTCGAGTCTGAAGGGGGTGACCGTCGCGATCAACTTCCAGAGCCAGGCGCTAACCGAAGTGCGAGTCGACTTCGGATCGAGCATTCGCTCCATCAAGCCGTTTGCCAAAGACCTGGTGGCGACCGCCATGAGTCGGCTGGGAATGCCCCTCGAAGACGTCTCGGCCTGGAAACTCAGTTTCGATGGCGACACCTTCGTGTTTCGCGGCCAACTTAGCGAGAGGGGACTGCGGCGGGTCTCGAGCTTCCTCGAGCTGCCGACATCGAAGTTCAGCACGCTGGCCAAGGAATCGGAAAGTAAAGTCGATCCGCAGAAAGCCACCCTCGATGCGTCTCTGCGGTATTTCAAAATGATGGAGAAATTGCTGGACGATTTGCGAGCCGGCTTGAATACCGACGCGAAGATTCTGTGGTACGAAAAGACGGCGCGGAAGATCGATCAGATGCCCATCCTGCACGTCGACGACGAGCTCTTGGCGTTTGGCGCCAACACGGCTCAAGCTATACGCCAAACCGCGGAGCAAGGGCGAAACATCGGCCGCGCGAATTCGGCTAATCAAGTCGCGGCGATCGCGTCTTACGGCAATTACTACAACAATGGCTACGGCGGCTCCGGCTACTCCGGCTCGGCGCAAGCGTATCCGAGCATCCAGATCGATGCCAATAACGCCAGCAGCCAAAACCGTACACGCGGCCTGCAGGCGATGAACAACGGCCTCGCAGACATCCGCCGCAGAATGACGAAGAAGTACCAGGTCGAGTTCTAGGGTTTTAATCCTGCGGAAGCGAAGGTGGGCCAGAGAGCCACCGCAGGGCTCCGTGTCCGTATAGGTAAAGTTCCCTATATCGAGTCGGCTGACTCGTCGACTACTGTGTGGGCGCAATCGATTTAGGCGAGACGGCATTGGATTTCGTCTCTAACCGTCACGAGTTGACTCCGTCACACGTTGACACCGCCGCCTCGGCGGGCATAGCCCGGCACTGAGATGCCGTTGAAGAGGCTTGCTCGCTAATCGGTGCCGCGATTGAAGCACTACGGAACGGCGTGGCACGACCTCTTTGCCAGGGCTAACATAGGTCAAGAGGGTCGCTGTCAACGTGCCTCGTCGGCCCGCTTTCTAAGCGGTCGGCAAAAGGGAGGCTGGGATTCATGAATGCAAAACTGAGTATGGTTGGCGGCCCCGCTTCCGGGCAGACAATTCAGATTCCCCGCGGGAAGCTGTTGATTGGTCGAGCCGAAGATTGCGACGTGCGGCCGGAGAGCGAATTTGTGAGCGGCTACCACTGCGTGTTGCTGCTGGACGATTACACGCTCCGCATTCGCGACCTGGGCAGCAAAAATGGAACAATTGTGAACGGGCGCCGAATCGGAACCGGTGTGACGATTCTGTTGCACGACGACATGGTTTCGATCGGCGAGATGAACATGCTTGTCGACTTGACTGAGTCGACCGCCACCGCGCTGGAAGGGACCGGCCTCTTCGAGGGAGAGACGCTTGAGGCCGAAATCTCGAAGATCGTTCCGCCGCGACCTGCCCCGCCCGCCTCTGCGCCGGCGAGTGGCGACGTGATTGCTCCTACCTCGGACGAAACCGCCTCACGGACGTAACGAGCGTACCATGGCCGCAATGAGCGCCTGTCCCAGCCGCGACGAATTGCAGCGGATGGTACTGGGGCAACTCGCCGACGAACCCGCCGAGCGGATTCAGCAGCATCTCGATCGGTGCGACACGTGTGTCGGCACTCTGCAGCAATGTGTGGCTTCCGACGAGTTTCTCGAAGCCGTGCGGGCCGTTCGCGGAGCTGCCAGCGATCCGACCAAGACGATGGACCTGCCAATTGACTGGATGCGCAGTGCCGTATCGACATGGATCCAGTCCTACGACCGCACGCAAACTGGCAAGACTGCGCTCCCCGCGCCGGAGGTCGACGTCAGGAGCTTGCTTTCCCCGCCGCAATCAGCAGAGGAAATCGGTCGAGTCGCCGATTTTCGCGTCTTGAGCGTGCTGGGAGTCGGTGGTATGGCAGTTGTGTTTGAAGCCGAGGACAGTCAGCTCAAGCGTCGCGTCGCGCTCAAATTGATGCGCCCAGCGATTGCCGCAAAGCCGGGGGGTGCTGAGCGCTTTCTCCGCGAGGCCCAAAGTGCAGCGGCATTGAAGCACGAGCACGTGGTGACGATTCACCAGGTTGGGATGCACGGTCAGACGCCGTTTATTGCCCTGGAGCTGTTGCGGGGAGAAACGCTCGAAACCTACCTCGTTCGCCAAGGGCAGTTGAGCATCCACGACGTCATTCGAATTGGCCGCGAGATCGCGTTGGGGCTTGGCGCGGCTCATTTGCGAGGTCTGGTTCACCGTGACATTAAGCCGGCGAACATCTGGCTGGAAGGATCCGAGACGCCGGCTCCAGTCCTTAGCGTTTCGGGCCGGGAATCTCAGGCGAGGAATCCACTCTCCGCCGCCAAAGTCAAAATCCTCGACTTTGGCTGCGCGAAAACTTGGGCGGGCGAATCGGGGATCACTTACCCCGGACTGTTGATCGGCACACCGGCTTACATGGCGCCGGAGCAGTTGGCGGGCGGCGCCGTCGATCCGCGCTCGGATTTGTTCAGCCTCGGCTGCGTCCTCTATCGAATGGCTGGAGGCAAGGCGCCGTTCGGTGGAGACGACCTGATTTCGGTTGTTCGCGCGCTCGCACTGGAAGATCCAGCGCCGGTTCTGACGCTGAATCGACATGTGCCTCCGGCGTTGTCTGACTTGATCACAGCGCTGTTGTCGAAGTCCCCTGACCAACGGCCTCCCTCAGCGCAAGCAGTCGTTGATCGACTCGATGCGATTGAGGAAGGGCTGACGGCTCCACGTTTCACCGAGAGAACGCGCGCGAGCGCGCTTCCGGCAAAATCTGCGGCGGGTCGGCGGCGGAGAAAAACTTGGATCGTCAGCGTGGTGAGTGGGCTCGCGGCCATGTTGCTGTTGGCTTGGTTCGTGTTTGGCGCTCAACTTCTCCGGGTCGTGACGGCTGTGCCCAAACAACCGGAAGGACAATCGACGGTAGCGACGAATAACCAGCAGTCGCAATCTGAGACGATCGGGGATCCGGACCGCCGCGCCGCCTTGTGGGTTCTGTCACGCGGAGGTTCCGTGACTCTTGATGACGGCCACTCGTCGGGTCCCATCGACATCCAGCCGGGCCAGACTTTGCCAACGGGCGATTTCAAGCTTACGAAAGTCGGGCTCGAAAACACGAACTTCAATGCAGCAGACCTGGAGCAACTCGGTGCTCTCGCGAATGTCCAAGAATTGATCCTAAGCGGCACCCAGACAACCGACACCGGCCTCGGCCATCTTCGAGGTCTGACCAGGCTGACCAGCCTCACGCTTGATCGTACGCAGGTGACGGACGTCGGCCTGGCGCATCTGGTCGGCATGACGCCTTTGAAAACATTGAGCCTCAAGCACACGTCGGTGACGGACGTTGGACTGCAGCACCTCGAAGGTCTAGCCAACCTCGAGAGCCTCGCGCTCGAGGGGACTCGCGTGTCGGACGCTGGCTTGCCGCACATCCTGCGTCTGACGGCACTGAACACTTTAGATCTGACGAACACGTCGGTCACAGATGCCGGGCTGAAGCAACTTCAAAATCTGGGTCAGCTCGAGTCGCTGCGGCTAAACGGCACTCAGGTCACTGACGCCGGACTGGAAACTCTTGTCGCATTGCGGAAACTGCATGCCCTGATGCTGGAATGGACGCCAGTGACGGACGCTGGGTTAAAGCAACTTCAGGGGCTGCCGCAGCTGGACAAGCTCTGGTTGCGCGGCACCCGTGTAACCAACGCTGGTCTACGACATCTGCGCGGACTCACGAAGTTGCGCGTGCTGGGTTTGACTTTGCTGCCGGTGACTGACGCCGGACTGCAAGAACTTAGTCCCCTCACGAATCTGCAACATCTCGTCTTGGATCGGACGCGCGTGACCGACGCGGGGCTTCAGCACTTAAAGGGAATGAAAGATCTGTATTCCCTGTATCTCGGCGAGACAGGCGTCACCGAAGCTGGACTGGCTAACCTGAAGGACCTCAAAAATCTTCACGCCCTGGGGTTGTATGGACTTACTGGAGTCACCGATACCGCTGTTCCCGGCATTGCGCGGCTGCACAGCCTCCAGGAGGTCGACTTGCGGGAAACTCACCTCACCGCGAAGCGCGTCGGCGACCTGAAGGCCGTCCTGCCGAACCTGCGGATCAAATGGTGCGAAGCGAATCATGATTTGGCGGTTGCCATTCTAGAGGCGGGTGGCCGCGTCGACGTGCGTCTCGCAGGAGCGGCCGCCGCGCGTTCCGTCAAAAAGTTCGACGACCTGCCCACAGAGTTGTTTCAAGTCACGCGAGCGCACTTGGCCGGGTCGCGGCAGAAGCTCAACGAATTGTTGAGGGCACTTTTGAACCCGAGACTGGATGCGTTGGTCTCCCTCGACCTCTCGGGAACACCGATCGACGATACCGATCTTGAGCGTTTGAAACCGCTGGTTGCGTTACAGGAGCTGAACCTCGCGAACACAAACGTTACCGATGCGGGTTTGGCGCATTTGAAGGATTTGCGTGCGCTGCGACGAGTCGTGCTGGACGGCGACGCCATCCGAGGATCTGGTCTGGTACACTTGCAGGAACTCCCCGAACTCACAGAGCTTCGACTCGGTTGCCCTACGCTGGCGGATCTTTTTCTCGTGGACCTTGCCGGGTTGAAGAAGCTCAAACGATTGTCCCTTGCCGAGAGCCGTCTTTCCGAGGAAGGTGCCAAGGGTCTGGCGCATCTGCCTCACCTCGAAGAACTCGACCTGACCAACGCCCAAGTGACCGTCGCTCGCGTTGCGGAACTCAAGACATTGCTCCCGCGATGTCGAATAATCAGCACTCCGGGCGCGCGACAGGTGGCCGAACCCTAGGTCGCACTCCGATCGGCAGCCGGTTTGAGGGTGCCGAGATCTTGTGAACAGCCTCGGACGCCTGTCGTGAGGAGCGGAGGTCAGAGCATGTCGTCGGTCCAAAACTTGGGGCGTTCCAAGCTGGTCGAACTGGCTCGCTTTCGCGAACTGGCCGAGTCGCTCGATCAGAGTCTCGTCCTGATCGCGGCCGACTTGAGTCAAGTGTTTTACGTGAGCCCCACTTACGAACGATTGACCGGTTTCACGTGTGAAAGTCTGTACGAGAACCCCCGCGCTTGGGTGGAGTCGATTTACGAAGAAGATCGACGAGGCGTGCTCGAGATAGTCGCCAAACGAATTTCCGGCGAATTACTGCGACGGTCCGATCTGGAATATCGCATTCGCACGGCGTCCGGCGAGACCCGTTGGTTACGCTCGGTGATCACGCCCGCCTTCGACGCAGCGGGACAAGCCGATTGCCTCGTCGAGTTGGCCGAAGACATTACGAAACACAAACAGGCCGACCTGAAGCTGCGGGCTGACCAAGAGCAACTGGCGCGCGAGGTGCAGTTGCGGTCGGATGACTTGGCGCAGACGGTGACGAGACTTCAGCAGGAGATCGAGCAGCGCAAACAAATCGAAAAAGATCTGCGGCGCAGCGAAACGAGATTCCGCCGGCTGTTTGAGGTCAACATCATCGGAGTCCTCTTTAGCGACATCTACGGCAATGTGATCGACGCCAACGAGGCATTTTTGAAAATGACGGGGTATTCCCGCGCGGATCTCCCGCTGCGTTGGGACAACATGACGCCCCGGGAATGGTCGCATGCGTCCGAATTGGCCGTGCAACAGTTGGTGCGCGAGGGGACGGTTCCGCCGCTGGAGAAGGAATACATTCGCAAGGATGGCACTCGTGTTCCCGTCCTGATCGGTTCGGCCCTGTTGGACCGCGACACGTGGCAGTGTGTGACGTTCGTCATCGACCTCACCGGGCGAAAGGCTGCCGAGGAGCAGGTACGAGAGGTCAACCTTCAGTTGGAACATGCCTCACGACTGAGCGTGATGGGTGAAATGCTAGCCGATTTGGCGCATGAGATTCATCAGCCGATCGGAGCGATTGCCAACAACGCTAGCGGAAGTCTGCTACGCCTGAAGCAAGGCGAGCTGACGGTCGATGCGCTTGAAGAGCGATTGCGCGAGATTTCCACGGAATCGATGCGCGTAGCCAGCGTGGTCCGCAGCATTCGCGAATTCATTCGTCTTCGTGAACCAGAACGCCAGTTGGTCGACATCAACCTGACGGTGATGGACGCACTGCAGTTAACGCGTCTCGAACGGCGCGAGCATCGCGTGGCCGTGATCTTGCGACCTGACGGTAACCTGCCGCTCGCTCTTGCGGATCGCGTCCAAATCACGCAGGTCTTGCTGAATTTGTTTTCGAATGCGATTTACGCGGTCTCGGCCGCGCGTTGCGAATCGCCGAAGCTCCTGGTCTCAACCTACGTGAATGCTGCCGGCTTCTTGGAGATTTCGGTGGCTGACAACGGGGCGGGGATTGCGGCGGAGAATCTGCCCAAGATCTTCAAGCGTTTCTTTACGACCAAGTCCAGTGGGCTCGGACTGGGACTCCCGATCAGCCTCTCAATCATCGAATCCCATGGCGGGAACCTCTGGTGCGATTCGGTGCCGGGTGAGTCCACGGTCTTCCGCTTCACGCTTCCCGCGCAGGCGCCCGCTACGGTCTCTTGATTCGCGGCTCAGGGGACCCTTAGAATGGAAGGTGCCTTGATGCTGCCCGCCGCAGGTTGACCTGCCTGAGTTTGACCTGCCTCTGATTCGCCTGCCCGCACTGCCTCCCGCCTTTCATCCTCTGCCGCGAACCATTCGAAATGACACGCACCATTCGCAACTTGGTGATCATTGTATGCGCCACGGCGGTCTTAGCTGCCGCTGTCCCTGTTAGCTGGCACTGGTACAAAGGGAGTACCAGTGAGCCACTCTTTCGCACGGACCACCCGACGCGCGCCAGTCTGGTCGCCACAATTATCGCCACGGGGACGATCGAGCCGGAAGAGGTCATCGACGTCGGTGCCCAGGTGGCCGGCCAGATCCTCTCCTTTGGTCAGGACCCGTCCGACGCCAAACACACGATCGATTACGGCACGCCGGTCGAGCAAGGCACAGTGCTCGCCCGCATCGACGATTCGTTGTACGCGCCCGAGGTGGCCATCGCTCGAGCCGACCTCGGCCTGTGTCTGGCCGACGTGAAGCGCGAGGAAAGCGAACTCGCGCAAGTCCGCTCCACGCTCCATAAAGCCGAGCGTGACTGGGAGCGAACCAAGCGCCTCGAGACGGCCAAATCCATTTCGCAAAACGAATTCGATGCCGCTCAAAACGCCTGGGAGATGGCCAGGGCCGCCGTACCCGCCGCCGAGGCCGATCTCGAAAAGGTGAAGGAAGCGGTTGAAAAAGCCCGCGGCACACTCGTCAAAGCCGAGAAGAACCTCGGCTATTGCACGATCAAGTCCCCCGTGAAGGGGATCATCATCGATCGCCGAGTCAACGTCGGCCAGACCGTCGTTTCGAGCTTGAACGCTCCCAGCCTGTTTCTCATCGCCAAGGACTTGCGACGACTGCAGGTTTGGGTCTCGGTCAACGAATCCGACATCGGCAACATCTACCCGGGGCAACACGCGACATTTACGGTCGACGCCTATCCCGCCGATGTCTTCCGCGGCACCGTCGGACAGATCCGACTGAACGCGACGATGACGCAGAATGTCGTCACCTACACCGTGGTCGTGAATGTCGACAACGAGGACGGCAAGCTCGATCCCCTCGCGGTCGCGGGCGCAGTCCAAGGAACGACACAGGGAGGGACAACACAAGGCACACGCAATCGCAAGGAAGTCCCGGCCGGCGATAAACTGCTCCCCTACCTGACGGCCAATTTGCAGTTCAAAGTCGACGAACGGACCGACGCCCTCCTGGTGTCCAACGCGGCTTTGCACTACCGTCCCCAGCCGGCACAGGTGGCTCCTGACCACCGCGCGCATTACGAGCAAAGCCTGCGACGCGCGACCGCCGAGGATGGCACTCCCGAGCCGGCCGCCAAAAAAAGGACCACGCGCGCCACCATTTGGGTGCCCGACGGTGAATTCGTCCGCCCAATCAAGGTACGCGTGGGGCTCACCGACGGCCTGATGACCGAGGTTGTCGACGTGATCAAAGACCAACTGACTCCGGAAACCGAGATCGTCACCGGCGATAGCCAACCGTCCGGCAGCCGAGAGAGCACTGTCAACCCGTTCGGACTGCGCTCGTCGAAGAAGAAGTAAGCCCGAGTTCCTCACTGGTATTTGTCTCGCAGGGTGCGTTGTCTCGAAAGGCTGAGATGGAATTAATTCGGCTGCACGAGATCAGGAAGACCTACTCGCTCGGCGAAGTCAGCGTGCCGGTGTTGAAGGGCGTTTCGCTCGAGATCGCGCGCGGCGAGTTGGTCGCGCTGATGGGAGCCTCGGGTTCCGGCAAATCGACGCTGATGAACATCCTCGGCTGCCTGGACCGGCCCACGTCAGGCCAATACTGGCTCGACGGCCAGGAGGTCTCCCGATCGTCCGGCGATGAGCGGGCTTTAATCCGCAATCGCAAAATCGGCTTCGTCTTTCAAAGCTTCAACCTGTTGGCCCGCACGAGCGCGCTTGAGAACGTGATCATGCCGCTCGCCTACACCAATGCCCTGTTGTCCAAGCGTGAGTGTCGATTGCGCGGTCGGGCCATACTCGAACGGGTGGGGCTGGGCGACCGCGTCGACCACCAGCCATCGCAGCTTTCCGGCGGCCAGCAGCAACGCGTCGCCATTGCCCGGGCACTCATCAACCGTCCGCAAATCGTCTTTGCGGACGAGCCGACGGGCAATCTCGATTCGAAGACCAGCAAAGAAATCCTGCAGATGTTTCAAGATCTTAGCGAGCAGGACGGCATCACCGTCGTGCTGGTTACCCACGACCCGGGCGTGGCCCACTATGCTCGCCGCGTCATCCGTATCAGCGACGGCCTGATCGCCGAGGGCATCTACGACGGTCAAGTTGCCGAGCCCACCTTGGCCACTGCCTGAGTGGTAACGCCGGCTGAATAGGCACACGGTCTAGAACTTTCTCATGCATTTCCTTTACCGCACGCCCCTCATGGCCATCAGCGCCCTCCGGCGGCATCCCTTGCGCTCGGCGCTCACGACGCTCGGCATTGTGATTGGCGTCGGCGCCGTGATCGCCATGGTCGAGATCGGTGAAGGCGCCGCCCGAGAGGTCGAAGCCACGATCGCCAGCATGGGCTCCAACACCATCATCGTGATGCCCGGCAACTTGTCCGCCGCGGGTGTCGCGGGGGGAGCTGGCAGCGCGATGAATCTGTCTCCGGGAGACGCGCAGGCGCTGGCCAATTCAGACCGCTGCAGTGCCCTTTCCAGCGTGGCTCCCTTGGTGTTCGCACGCACTCAGGTTGTCGCCAACGGACGCAACTGGGTGCCCGATCGCATCAACGGCAGCACTCCGTCCTACCTCGAGATTCGCGACTGGGACCAACTCGGCGAAGGGGCGATGTTCACCGACGAAGATGTGCATGCGTTTCGCGAAGTTTGCGTGGTCGGCCAAACCGTCGCGCATGAACTGTTCGAGGACGAGTCGCCCGTCGGCCGGCAACTGAGAATGAACAACCGGCCACTGAAAATCCTGGGCGTCCTCTCCCGCAAGGGGGCCAACATGTACGGGCAGGATCAAGACGACATCGTGATCCTTCCCTGGACGACGCTGAAGTTTAAAGTCGTGGGTCAGTCGGCACAGAAGACCAACCAAAGCGCGTCGCTCAAGGTGGATCCGTCTCAACAGGTCAACTCCCTCAACACCATCTTCCCTTCCGTGAAGCCCGTGCTGTACCCGGTGGCCTCGGCGACTCAAATGGCCGACTCGCCCCAGCCAGTGCACTTCATCAACCTCGACCTGATTATGGTCAAGGCCCGCGGGGACGACCTGATTGACCCGGCGATGCGGCAGATCACAGAACTGTTGCGCGAACGCCATCACCGACGCTCCGCCCAGCCGGAAGATTTCAGCCTGCGTGACATGACGGAAATCAGCCGCACCCAGGCGTCGACGTCGCGCTTGATGTCAGTATTGCTGTTGGTCGTCGCGATGATCTCGCTCGTGGTCGGCGGCGTCGGCATCATGAATATCATGCTGGTCTCGGTCTCCGAACGAACCAAGGAGATCGGCCTGCGGATGTCCGTCGGCGCCCGCGCACGCGACATTCTGCGTCAATTCCTGGTCGAGTCCCTCCTGCTGTGCGCCCTGGGCGGAGCTACTGGAATTCTGCTGGGCCGCTTTTCCTCCTTTATGGTCCGCACCACTCTGCTCTGGCCCACCCGAACCTCGTGGCCGGCCATGTTCGCAGCCGTCGGCGTTTCCTTGTTGATCGGCGTCGTCTTCGGCTACTACCCCGCCTGGAAAGCCTCCCGCCTCGACCCGATCGAGGCGCTGCGCTACGAGTGAAACGGGCGATGCTGTAGGGGCGTGTCACGCAATCCGTTCCGATCGGTCTACGATTTCGCACGCCTTGAGTGGCGGTCGGGGCACTCCCTGTGCGGGCGGCACAACCTCACTCCGACTTTGTGCGATTCTGCAGCAGGCGCTCGAATTCCGCCGGGTCGATCTTCCAGAGGGATCTGGGGCGGTCGCGGGAGAGCTTCAATTCGGGCATTTCGGCCTGGCCCCAGGGTTTTTCGGCATACATCAGCGTGATGGTCACGCCGCCGGTGAGGGTCGCGTGCATCGCGTTGTCGGCGTCGGGCTCGATCCTTTTTCCGTAGATCGTCAGTCGCTTCAGCTCGTTCCAAACGTTCTCGAAATCATCCTGCCGAGGGCCGGTCCTGGTTCGCAGTACCGTCCAGCCCGTCGGTTGGCCACCGATCGATACGCGGAAGACGAACGGTTTGTGTCGGGTTTTGAACGTGCGTTCGATCTCCGCCGGGGCGACCTGCCATGGGGCATCTTCGGCCGCTCGCACCAGTTTTAACTGCGAAACGTCGGCCCGCCCGCCGTACGTCACGTCGAGCACGACCTTGCCGGTCAGCGTCGCTTGTAACGGATTGTCGCGATCCGGCTCGAGGTTGAACCCGTTCGCCGACTCGAATGTTGCCTTCTTCAGATAGCCCCATACGGCGTCCGGACCCGGGTTCCCGTTGTCGCCGGAACCGGATTTCATCAGGACTTTGCCGTTGATCGAAATCGAGATCGGAACGTGGCGAGCGGCAAAGCTCCGGCCCCCGCTAGCAACCATGACGCCCAGCGCGAAGATTAGGACGAGCAAACGAGCAGACAGATGGGGCCGTTGCATGGGTTTCCCTTCCAAGGCAAATCTCGGTCAACGCAGTCGACTCATTTGAACAGAACGATTGGGAAAAGACACGGACAAAAAAACCGGCGGAATAATGAAGGCCGCCAGCGAACCCCACGGCGATCTGCCCGATGTCGCCAGGAACGTCGGCAAGCAATCTCGGCGAGCCATGTCTCTGAGCAGGCTGATCGTCGGCTTATTAAGTTGTCGCTGCGGTGAGCGACCAAGGCGCGCGATACAGCCGGCTCAGCATGGCTGCGGCCTCGGGATCGCCCACGATCGTTTCTTGAGCCGGATCCCAGGTCAGCTTGCGTCCGGTGCGAATGGCGATGTTTCCCAGGTGGCAGACCGAGGCCGAGCGATGGCCGATTGCCACGTCGCAAATCGGCAGCTTGCGGGTCTTGATACAGTCGAGAAAGTTGCCGTGATGGTCGGTGCTCTCGTAAAGGTGCACGTCGCCCGGGCCGACCTTCTCTTCCACGAGTTCTTTCGGGTGGGTGGTCATGCCTTTGCGCGTGATGTGGATCTTGCCCTTGTCACCTTCAAAGGTGGTGCCGCCCGGCTGGCCATTGCCGCAAATCATCGTCGTGCCGTCGGCGTACTTGTACGTCACCTCGCACCACTCGGGGGTCTCGAACCAATGGTCTTTGTCGTAGCGCGTGCCTTTGGCCTCGGCGGAGACGGGCCCGCTTTCATCCATGCCCAGGCCCCATTGGGCAATGTCGAGGTGATGGGCACCCCAGTTCGTCATTTGGCCGCCGGCATAATCCCAAAAAAAGCGAAACATATAGTGAACGTGCTTGGCGTTGTAAGGCTTCTGCGGAGCCGGGCCGAGCCAAAAGTTGTAATCGAGCTCCAGTGGCGGGTCTGAGTTGGCGACCGCCGGCCCTTTGAAATTGACCTTCGAGATGCCGGCCCGCACGGTGTGCACTTTGCCGATTTTTCCCGAACGCACAAGCTCGCAAGCGTGACGGAAATCGCCTTCAGAGCGCTGCTGGCTTCCCGTTTGGACGATTCGCTTGTTCGCGCGGGCGGCGGCGACCATCGCGCGGCCCTCCGCAATTGTCAGGCTGAGTGGTTTTTCGCAATAAACGTCCTTCCCGGCCTGGCAGGCGTGAATCGTTGCCAGCGCGTGCCAATGATCGGGCGTGGTGACGACGACGGCGTCGACGTCTTTGTTCTCGAGCACCTTGCGATAGTCGCTGTAGGTCGCGCACGGTCTGTGCGTCTTCTTTTCGACCTTCTTCTTGGCGGCGGCCAGCCGATCAGAATCGACCTCGCAGACGGCCACGACGTCGGCGAAGGGGAATTCCATGATCCCCCGCAAGTTGGCACCGGCTCGATTCCCCACCCCGATGAAACCGACGCCGATCCGATCGCTGGGGGCCGGCTGACCGACCTTAGCGATGGCCCGCGACGAGACGATCAGGGGCAAGCCAGAGATCACGGCCGCCGATGCCATGCCGCGACCAGCCTGCTGCAGAAATTGACGTCGATTTTGCGAGAGGTTCACGGGAACGATCCTTCGTGCTTTCAAGTCAGGGGATCCGCGGTTTCTCAACAGACACGGCGCGCATTCGTTCCCTAGATTAGCCCCCATTTGCCGTCTTTGCACGTTGGACCGCTCCGACGTCAGATCGAGTAGAATGAGGCTGTGACAAAGAACGGGAAGCGACCAAACGGAAGATGAAAACGCCCCTGACTCTGCCAGACCTCGGTGCCGGCGACGAAGAGTTGCGCGTCAGTTGTTGGCTCGTCGATTTGGGCGACGCCGTCGACGAGGGGGACCGAGTCATCGAGATCCTGTTGGACGGCATCACGTTTGATGTGCTGGCCGAACGCTCAGGAACGTTGGCACGCATCGAACGGTCGCTCGACGCGGTCGTGCGTGCCGGCGACGTATTGGGTTGGCTCGAAAGCGATGACTCAGATTCGAACGCGGGAGTGGGGGCAGCGTGATTTGGGATTCCATTCGCGGGCAATCGCGAGCGATCGACTTCTTGCGGCAGAGTGCGGCGGCCGGGCGGCTGGCGCACGGCTTGTTGTTTGCCGGGCCGGGGGGAGTCGGCAAGGGGCTGACGGCCCGAGCGCTGGCGATGAGTTTGTTTTGCGAGCGGTCGACCGACGCGGACCTCGATGCGTGCGGCGAATGTCGCAACTGCCGGCTGATGGAGGCGGGCAACCATCCCGATTATCTGACCGTCGCCTGCCCCGAAGGCAAAAGCGAATTGCCGATCGAGCTGTTGGTCGGCAGTCTCGACAACCGAGGCCGCGAGGGGCTGTGTCATGACCTGTCGCTCCGGCCGATGCTCGCGCGTCGTCGCGTCGCCGTAATCGATGATGCGGATCGGATGAGCACGGAGGGGGCCAACGCTTTGCTCAAGACGCTCGAAGAGCCCCCCTCTTACGCGATGATCATTTTGCTCGTCGCCGACTTGGGAAAGATCCTGCCGACGATTCGTTCCCGCTGTCAGACCGTGCGATTCAATCCCCTCTCGGCCGACGACGTGGCGGAGCTGGTGTTGGGACTCGAATGGACCGACAGTGCGGACGAGGCACGGGCCGCGGCGGACATCTCCGGGGGCAGCTTGAGCGTCGCCCAGCAGGTTTTGGATCCGCAATTGCGGGCCGTCCGCCAGACTCTGTTTGCCGAGCTGAGCAAAAGCCGGCTCGAGCCCTTCACCATCGCGAAGACGCTGCTGGAAGCGCTCGACGGATTGTCGGGTGACACGCAGCGCCAACGCACGAATGCCCGTTGGATCGTCCGCTTTGCCGCTGACTTCTTACAAGGCAAGCTGCGCGAATCGTGCAGTGCCTTTCCCGACTCGGTTGACGCAACGGAAGCGATCGGCCACGCGCTGTCACGCTGCGTCGAAGCCGAGGAACAAATCGACGCCAATGCGTCGATCCCGCTGTGTTTGGAATCGCTTGCCAGTGATCTAGCCGGCCTGTTGCAGCCGGCGCCGAGCCGCTAGGGCAACTGTTGGCTTCGTTACCGCATTGACTGCCAGAGGCTGGGAAAGCGGCCCACAATCATTCCGACGACCAGACCCGCCCCGTGGACGACGTTGGCGATGTTCCCCAGATATCCGGTCAGACACAGAAAAAACCAACCGACCATCCAAATGACCGTGTTGGACGAAATCATAAAACCGCTTTGTGGTTCGTAGCGGCTCTTCATCCAAATGTAGCCGAACAATCCATAGAGGACTCCCGACATCCCGCCAAAATTGCGCACGCCCTCGTTCAAGCGCTGAACGTCCCAGACGTATTCGGCAAAGTTCGATGGGATTGCAATCACCAACACGAGCAGCAGATAACGAAGCGATCCAATCCCGCGTTCGATGGGAATGCCCAATTGCCACAGCATGAGCATGTTGAACAGGATGTGCATCATGCCGAAGTGCAGAAAAATCGGCGTCACCAGTCGCCATGGCTCGTGCGTCCAGAGCAGCTCCGGCTGCATGCCATGAATTGTGGGCGCATAGTTATCAATGGTCAGCCGGTTGACGAACGCCCGATCCCCACCGAGATTCGAGAAGACGGCGACGGCGATGCTGCCGCCCAGGAGCAAGGCCGTGACGCGCGCTCCGGAGGCGCCTCGGGTCTGTCCCCAGCGCTTGCCGACGTTGACCATGTTCTTCTTCGCCGCGGCCGCGCGGCGCTGTTCCTCGGCGCGCAATTGCTCGGCCGCCCGAGCCGAATCGCGATAGACGGGGGCATCGGGCGCGCCTGAGAATTCGGCGAACTGGCGACGTGCTTCCTCGAGATGGTCTTCGTTGCGGACCCAGATCGCCCAACCGCCGGTGGCCGGATCGATCGAGAGCGGAATGCCCTTCGTCAGCAGATAGTCCGCAAAGCGCTGGGCGATTTGCTGGTCGGGCACCGTTCCCAGTTGCCGCATCGTTACCTCGCTCCTGTTACCAGTGCAGCTCGACCACGTCCTTGTCGGCCAGTGCATGGTCGCGGCCGACACTCTGGCCGTCGCGGGCGCTCGTCCCCCACACCTTGGCGAATTTCAATTGCTCGGCCATGTCCCGGTGAACCCGCACAGCCAGGTCGTCAACGGTGCCGCCCAAAGGAATCGTAAACGGACTATCCAGTTCGGCGGGTCGTCCCGGGCGTTTCGTATAGATCCGAATCAATCCCAGAGCATCATAAACAGCCCGGCGGAGTGCTTCGCGCGACTCAGGTTGATCGAACTCAACTTTCAGTAACGGGAAGTCGTGAGGCATCCCCTCTTTCAAGTAGGCCAGCCGATCATCGCAGCCTGAATCGTCGGCTCGGGTGGCGACGAGTCGCGTTTGCACCTTCACTGTTGAAAAGTCCTCGTCCGCGAAACCCGATTGGGAGGCCAGCACCGTCTTTCGGCTGGCCAACTGCCGCACAACATCCATCGTTTGATCGGGCGCGTCGTCGGACGAGCCATCGAAGGCCAATAGGGTCAGGTCGACGGAACGCACGATGCTAGTGAGATACGGCTCGAAATGCGAATCGGTGATAGGAGGCGTGTCGATGAGCTGAACGGCAACGTCCTCCCAGGCCATCATGCCAGGGAGCGGCTCGCGCGTGGTGAAGGGGTAAGGTGCCACTTCGGGAGTGGCTTTTGTCAGCTCCGCCAAGATGCGACTCTTGCCCGCATTCGGGCCGCCCAAGAGTACGACCTGCCCGGCTCCCTGCCGCGGGTAGCGATAGCTCTTGCCGACCTTCTTGGGAGACTTGGCTTCGAGCTCGGCCGCACCGCGAGTTTCTTTAAGGCGCGTTTTCAGGTCGGCCTGAAGCTTTTCAGTCCCCTTGTGCTTGGGGATGAGCGTGAGCATCCGTTCGAGGCACTGGATCTGCTCCTCGGGATTCTGAGCCCGGCGATATTCTTCTTCCG
>Ga0210393_10000794_pt1 | contig 27190 bp, 20 predicted proteins | sample IncBWC27OmetaG_FD_160068 | JGI IMG/M metagenome (GOLD analysis project Ga0210393, IMG submission 160068) | Forest soil microbial communities from Barre Woods Harvard Forest LTER site, Petersham, Massachusetts, United States - Inc-BW-C-27-O ...
GCGTAGTGTGCCCAGTGCGGGGCGAGCTCGTAGAACGGACTCTCGAGCGCACCAGGGTGGCTCAACAGCAGGGCGCCTTGGCCGAAATAGTTGAGAGTCAGCGCCGGCAGCGCGACGGCGAACCAGGCCAGGCGGATCGGGAACGGGCCGAAATGTCCCATGTCGGCATAGAACGCCTCACCGCCGGTCACGGCGAGGAACGCGCCACCGATCACCACGAACGCCAGCGGACCGATGTGCCACAGATAGGTGATGGCGAGCAGCGGACTTAAGGCCGCGAGTATCGCCGGGTTGCGGGTGATGCCGATGACGCCGAGGATCGCGATGACAATGAACCACAGCATCATGACGGGCCCGAACAACCCGCCGACGAAGGAGGTTCCCTTGCGCTGGATCACGAACAAACCGAGCAGGATGACAACCGTGAGCGGCACCACGAAGCGGTCGAGGTGCGGCGCGTACACCTTGATGCCCTCGATCGCGCTCAGTACCGAGATCGCCGGCGTAATGGCACCGTCGCCGTAGAGCAGCGTCGCGCCAACCAGGCCGACGACCACCATCAGCGCGCGCCGCCGGCTCTCCCGGGCGCGCTGCGGGCTGACCAGCGCCAGCAGCGCGAGGATGCCGCCCTCACCGTGATTGTCGGCCCGCATGATGAGGATGGCGTATTTGAGTGAAATGACGATCATCAATGACCAGAAGATCAGCGACACGATCCCCAGCACCGCTTCGGGTGCCACCACACCTGCGGGGCTTGCCGCCTTGGCGGCGGTGTTGAGCGTATAGAGGGGGCTGGTGCCGATGTCGCCGAACACCACGCCCATGCAGGCGATTGCAGCCCAGGAGGGGCGCCGCGGCGCCCCGGGGCGCGCGGGATTGGCAGGTGCCGCGGTACTCACCGTCGCTGGCCTGCCGCCGCGGCCGTTACGGCCCGGTCAATGTCTGAAGAGGAAGAGATAAGAATAGCCGGCGCCGACGAACCATCGTGGTGCCGCGTCCGACAGACCCGCCGCGGCATGGAAGTCGATCTGGTGGTGCGCGGTGAGTTTGTAGGCGGTCCCGACATGCAGCAGTTGGCTCGAGCCACCACGCTGTGGAAAGTCGCCAGCATATTCGATAAAAGCATCGCACGGCACGCTCAGTTGCCGGTCGAACAACAAGGTGACTTCCCGCGTCGTGTTGCGCTCGCCGTCCACCGTGGGCCAGTACAGCGCCAGCTGGCCCGCCACCGTCCAGTTGGCAGGCAGGCTGCGCGACCAGGGCAGCTGCACAGCCGGGTCGTAGCCGTGACTGGAGAGCGCCCGGCTCCCGGTGGGCAGGCTCACGGACGCGATCACCGCGAGGTCGAAGCCGCCCAAGGGTCCGACCTGTTGTTTGACGCCGATGGCCGTATCACCCAGTCCGGACGCGCTCGCGTTTGCTGCGGGGACGTCATGGAAGTAATCCGGCAGCGTGAGACGCAGCTCGGTCTTGTCGAGGAGTCCGTAACGCAGATCGAACTCCGGGAGGTCCGTGACATAGCGGCCCGCGGTATCGGTGGCGAGCATGCCGCTTTCTATCTGCAGTCCGTCCACCGGCACCACCACGCTCGACTCCGTGACGGCGGGGCGATCGGTGGCAATGGTCGCTTCCTGGTCTGCAGGCGCGTCGGCCGCCCGGGCGAGCGCCAGCACGGCAGCTGCGCGGCAAAGCCAGCCGCCGCGGCGCATCTGCGGCGTCAGGCGCGGGCGGGTCGTCGCCCGCGCGAGCCGGCGCGTGGCGCGGCAGTCTTGGCGGCGGGCAGCCGCACCACCTTGCGCAGGTTCGGGTAAGTCTCGCTCGAGTGCGGGATGCCCATCGCCGCCACGAAGTGCGCCTGGAACTTCGGCTCGATGGCGGTCTCGATCTTCTCTACGCGGCGCACCAGCTCCTCGATGGTGTGGCGCGAGGAGTTGTCGATCAGCGCGATGCGCGCACCGGTGCCGGCGGCATTGCCCGCCGAGGACACGTTGAACAGATCGCAGTCGGGAATCATCCCCAGCACCATCGCGTACTTCACGTCGATGTGGCTGCCGAACGCGCCCGCGAGGCGGATGCGATCGACCTGATTGACGCCGAGGTGATCCATCAGCAGCCGCACGCCGGCGTACAGCGCCGCCTTGGCGAGCTGGATCGCACGCACGTCGTTCTGCGTGATCTGCAGCTCCACGGCGCCGCGGTGCACGACGTAGGCGAAGGTACGCCCGGTCGCGACGATGCGGTCGCTGCGCGCCGCGAGCTCCCCGTCGATGACGCCGTCCTGGCTGATGATGCCGGCAAGATACATCTCGGCGATCACCTCGATGATCCCCGAGCCGCAGATGCCGGTCACACCGCTCCCGGCGATCGCCGTGGCGAAGCCGGGCTGGTCGGACCACAGGTCCGAGCCGATCACCTTGAAGCGCGCTGCCAGCGTTGCCGGATCGATGCGCACCCGCTCGATGGCGCCGGGCGCGGCGCGCTGCCCGCAGCTGATCTGCGCGCCCTCGAAGGCGGGACCGGTGGGACTCGAGCAGGCGAGCAGCCGCGCGCGGTTGCCCAGCACGATCTCCGCGTTGGTGCCGACGTCGACGAGCAGCGTCAGCTTGTCGGACAGGTCGGGACGCTCGGCGAGGATCATGCCGGCGGCATCCGCACCGACATGGCCAGCGATGCACGGCAGCGTGTAGATGCGCGTGCCGGGATTGAGCTTCAAGCCGAGCTCGCTGGCGCGCAGCCCGAGCGGTGAATCGGTGGCGAGCGCGAACGGTGCGCCACCAAGCTCGACCGGATCGATGCCGAGCAGCAGGTGGTGCATGATCGGATTGCCCACCACCGTCATCTCGAGGATGTCGGTCACCTCGATGTGCGCTTCGCGGGCGACGTCGGCGGCGAGCGTGTCGAGTGCGCCGCGCACCGCCTCGGTCATCTGCTGCGCACCGCCCGGGTGCATCATCGAATACGACACGCGGCTCATCAGGTCTTCGCCGAAGCGGATCTGCGGATTCATGGCGCCGCTGGAGGCGGCCACCTCGCCGGTCTCGAGGTTGCACAGGTGCGCCGCGATGGTGGTCGAGCCCACGTCCACCGCGAGCCCGAAGACGCGGTCGTGAAAGCCGGGCCACACGGCGATGATCTGGGTGCGCGCGTGCACCGCCACCGTGATCTTCCACGCGCCCTTGCGCAGTGCGGCCTGCAGGGTCTGCAGCACTCCGAGATCGCAGCGCAACGGACCGAAGTCCCACTCGCGGTTGAGCGCCTCGAGCAGCCGCTGCAGGTCGCCCCGGGGGTCGTGCATGTCCGGCTCGCGCACCTCGACGTAGTGCAGGTGCACTACCGGATCAAGCGTGATGGGCCGGGCATCGGCCGCCTTGCGCACCACCTGGCGATGCACCTGGCTGCTGGCCGGGACGTCGACGACCAGATCGCCGCAGATCTGTGCCGAGCACGACAGGCGGTGCCCGGCGGGCAGCGGGCGCTGTTGCGCGAAGCTCTGTTCGGCGGCGGAAAGCGGCGAGAGGTGGTCGGCGTGCGAGCTCACCCCGTGCTTGGCGAAGTCACCCTCCATCACCAGCACCTGGCAGCGCCCGCACAGCGCGCGTCCGCCGCACACCGAATCGACATCGACCCCGAGGCTGCGGGCCGCCTGCAGCAGCTGCGTGCCACGCGGGAAGCGCCCGCGCTTGCCCGAAGGGGTGAAGACGACGAGTGCGTCGGTGTCGCTCATCGGCAGCTACGCTGTGCTCTGGGTGCGGCGCCGGTGGCCGCCCTCGCGCCGCCCGCGCGCCGCGCCCTCCGTGGGGGTCGCCACGCCGCCGCCGGCCTGCAGCGCCGGCGCCTCGCGAAAGCGCTTGATCCAGCGCGCGCAATCCGGATCGTGGCCCATCATGACGTCCGCGCCCATGCAGGCCTTGACGATCTCCAGGTGCAGCGGGTTCATGATCGCGGAGGTAAGCCCCGCACCGATCGCCATGCTGAGGAAAACCGCGCTGATGCCCTCGCGCGCCGGCAGCCCGAAGCTCACGTTGGAGGCGCCGCAGGTGGTGTTCACCTTAAGCTCGTTCTTCAGCCGCCCGAGCAGGCGCATGACCTGCACGCCCGCCTGGTTGATGGCGCCGATCGGCATGACGAGCGGGTCGACGACGATGTCGCTCACCGGGATGCCGTAATCGGCGGCGCGCTGCACGATTTTCTTTGCCACCTCGAAGCGCACGTCGGGATCTTCGGAGATGCCGGTCTCGTCGTTGGAGATCGCCACCACCGCCGCGCCGTACTTCTTCACCAGCGGCAGCACGGCTTCGAGGCGCTCTTCCTCGCCGGTGACTGAATTGACCAGCGGCTTGCCCTTGTACACCGCCAGTCCGGCTTCCAGCGCCGCCACGATCGAGGAATCGATCGACAGCGGCAGGTCGGTGATCGACTGTACGAGCTTCACCGTGCGGGCGAGGATCGCCGGCTCGTCGGCCAGCGGGATGCCGGCATTCACGTCGAGCATGTGCGCGCCGGCGGCGATCTGCGCCAGGGCGTCGGACTCGACGCGGCTGAAGTTCCCCGCGGCCATCTCGGCGGCGAGGATCTTGCGGCCGGTGGGGTTGATGCGCTCGCCGATCATGACGAACGGGCGCTCGAAGCCGATGACGACCTCGCGGGTCTGGGAGCTGATAACGGTGTCGGTCATGAAGCCATCCTGTTTGCGTTCGCTGGCGGGTCGCGTCCCGGGTACCACGGCACGCGGCCGTTTAACACCCCGGAGCGCTCGATGATTTCGGCGACGGTCTCTTCCTGGCGATAGGCCATGAGGTGCACCCCGTGCACGCCGCGGATGGCGCGGATCTCCTGGACGAGATCGATGCACAGCCTGCGGCCCTCGAGTGCGGGGTCGGCGGCGCCGGCGAGGCGCTTCACCACCGTGTCGGGAATGTGCACGCCGGGAACATGGGTGCGGATCCACTCCGCTGCCTTGGCCGAACGCAGCGGGCCGACGCCAACCAGGATGAACACGCGCTCGAGCAGACCGAGGTCTTCGACGCGCTGCATGAAGGACCTGAGCAGCGCCACGTCGTAGCAGAACTGCGTCTGCACGAACTGCGCGCCCGCGGCGACCTTCTTCGCCAGCCGCTCGGCGCGCCAGGCTACCGGTTGCGCGAAGGGGTTCTCCGCGGCGCCGAGCAGCACCCGCGGCGCGTAGCTGATCTTGCGGCCGGAAAGAAAACGGTGCTCATCGCGCAGCGTGCGCGCGGTCTCGAGCAGCGTCAGCGAATCCAGGTCGAACACCGGCAGCGCCTGCGGATGATCGCCCGCCTGCACGCCATCGCCGGTGAGGCACAGCAGGTTGCAGACCCCCATGGCGGCGCCGCCGAGAATATCGCCCTGGATGGCGATGCGATTGCGGTCGCGGCAGGAGATCTGCATCACCGGGGCATAGCCGACGCGCGTCAGCAGCGCACACACCGCGAGGCTCGACATGTGGCAGTTGGCGCCGCTGCCGTCGGTGGCGTTGATCGCGTCCACATGGCCGTCGAAGATGCGCGCGCGCCGGTAGACGTCCTCCGGGTCGGCCGAATCCGGCGGCGCCAGCTCGCTGGTCACCGCGAACTGCCCGGCACGCAGCACGCGCTCGAAGCGGCCGGGCGAGGTATGTCCGGGCAATATCGGCAGCGGGTAACCCGGTACCGGCTCGTCCGCAAAGATCACCACAGCTCTCCGGCACGCTGGCGCGCCACGCGCAGCCAGGACGACTTGCCCTGCAGGCGCCGGTCCATCGCGACCTGCACCTCGCCCAACGCCGCGCGGCCGCCGGGGATGCGCTCGCTGCCGGCGACCGCGGCGACCCACACACAGCGCATCTCGGGGCGCACCTCGCAGTGCCCGTTGGCACGTACGCCGCCGCAGGGACCATTGCGCAGGTTCTTCGGACAGTTCATCGGGCAGGACATGCCGGTGGAGCTCAAGATGCACTGCCCGCACATGCGGCAGTCGAACAGCAGGCCCTTCACGCCGCGCTCGACGGCCGCCACCGGCCGCTCCAGGCGCTGGTAGCCGATGCGCCTGAACAGCGGGTGCAGCCTGACGAGCAGCGTCTCGAAGCCGTGGTAGAAGGCGTTCAGCCCCCGCGCGTGTCGGACCGACCAGTGCCGCAGTGCGTACACCTAGGAAACCGCCGCGAGACCCTTGGCGCGGATCAGCCTCTCGAGGTCCTCGTCCGTGAACTGCGCTTCGATGCGCGCTGCCGCCGCGGCGGCTTCCGCCTGCAGATCCTCGCCGCACGGCCGCGGCGCGCTGCGCTTCCAATCGGCAAGATAGGCGTCCGAGGTGCCCTTACCGGCGCGCATCGCGGCGCGATCGACCGCTTCCTGGAAGCGCGCCGACAGCTGCACTTTGGCGGTCTCGCGAGCGCGCTTCACGATGACCTGCGCGGGAATGTCGCGCCAGGAGATGATGATCAGGCTGGCCATGCCGGCGCCTCCTGGCTCACAGCCAGAGCGGCGAGGCGGGTGCCGAGCTCACCGTAACCGGTATAGCGATGCTCGAACTCGAAGCCGAAGCGCGCGGCGATCTGCCGCGCCGCGTCGATCGCGCCCTCGCGCGGCGCCTGCGACAGGTAGACGAGCTTCGAGTAATTGCGGAAGTATTCGCCGGCGAGCTCGGGATGGCGGTCGAGTCCGAGGGTCCGCACCACGAGGCGCTCGAAGTGCCGCAGCAGGAAGTCTGTCAGGTAGAAGGTGCCCGGCTCGGCTTCCGACAGCTCGGCGAACAGCGCCGGTGTGGCCAGGAACTCGTAGCAGTGCGCGCCCGGCAGGCGCTCGATCCCTTCCGCAGCGAGCACCGCATCGAGCGCGCCGCGCGTGCCGCAGTCACCGTAGACGACGAACATGCGCGCGTAGCGGCCGCGGTTCTCGCGGATCGCTTCCTGCACGGCGGGCGCGATGCGCTCGGGCCGGTTGTGCAGCTGCGCCGGCAGGCAGCGCACCTCGAGCGCGCTCCAGCCGTTGGCGCGCTTGAGCGCCGCGATCTCGCGGGCCAGGGCACCGCAGGCGATGAGCAGCGTGCCCGCGCGCGTGTCCATGGGGCGCTCGTTCTCTTCAGGCCGCGCTGGCGGCGCGGCTGGCGGCGGCGCCGGCGCGGCGCGCGGCGAGCAGCGTCTTGGCCGTCTCCACGGCGATGGCGGCATCGCGGCAGTAGGCATCCGCGCCCACGGCCTTGCCGAACTCCTCGTTGAGCGGCGCACCGCCCACCAGCACGATGTAGTCGTTGCGGATGCCGTTTTCCTTCAGCTTGTCGATGACGACTTTCATGTAGGGCATGGTGGTGGTGAGCAGCGCCGACATGCCGAGGATGTCCGGCTTGTGCTCTTCGAGTGCCGCGAGGTACTTCTCGACCGGGTTGTTGATGCCGAGGTCGATCACCTCGAAGCCGGCGCCCTCGAGCATCATCGACACCAGGTTCTTGCCGATGTCGTGAATGTCGCCCTTGACGGTGCCGATGACGATCTTGCCGATCGGCGGCACGCCGGTCTCGGCGAGCAGCGGCCGCAGGATCTCCATGCCGCCCTTCATGGAGTTGGCGGCGAGCAGCACCTCGGGCACGAACAGGATACCGTCGCGAAAATCGATGCCGACGATGCGCATGCCCTCGACCAGCGCATCGTTCAGGACCTTCTCGGCGTTCCAGCCGCGCTCGAGGAAAATGTGGGTTGCCTGCTCGACCTCGGCCTTGAGCCCGTTGTAGAGGTCGTCGTGCACCTGCTCGGTGAGCTCCTGGTCGTTGAGATCGCGTAGATTGAATTCGGCGTCGGCGGACTCGGCCATTGTCGAAATCTCCATGCGCGGCCTTGGGTTAGCGGCTCGCGCGGTCGCTGGGCAACATGGTAAGGGGCGCCTGTCGCCGCTACTGATTCCTTCGCGACTGCGACATGTCCGCAAGCGACAGCGTGCGGATTAAGGCAAGCCCCTCAACCGACGGGCGTCACGTTCTGGGCAGGAGCCGGCGGTGGCTTTCCCTGGCGGCTCTGGCGCTCGGCGCTCGGCGGGCAGCCGAACTGCGCGCGGTAGCAGCGCGAGAAGTGCGGCGGCGACTGGAAGCCGCAGGCCGTCGTGATGTCGATGATCGGCATCGAGGTCTGCAGCAGCAGCTCGCGCGCGCGCCGCAGGCGCATCTGCAGGTAGTAGCGCTTGGGAACGCAGTTGAGGTGGCGCTTGAACAGCCGCTCGATCTGGCGGCGCGACAGCCCGGTCGCCGCGGCGATCTCATCGAGCGACAGCGGCCGCTCGATGTTCTCTTCCATCAGCTGCGCGACCCTGATGAGGCTCTCGTGGCTGACGCCGATCTGGGCGCGCAGCGGCACGTACTGCCGGTCACGGCCACTGCGCACGCGGTCGACGATGAACTGCTCGGAGATCAGCTGCGAGACCTGCGCGCCGAGTCGCGCCTCGACCAGGTGCAGCATCAGGTCGAGTGGCGCCACACCGCCCGAGCAGGTGAAGCGGTCGCGGTCGATGCTGAACAGCTGGTCGCTCAGGTCAATGCGCGGGAACTCCTCGCGCAGCGCCGAGAGGTTCTCCCAGTGGATCGTCGCGCGGTACTTGTCGAGCAACCCCGCCTTCGCCAGGGCGTAACCGCCGGTGCACAGAGCGCCGAGCGGGATGCGTCGCTCCGCCAGGCGGCGCAGCGCCGCCACGATGCGCGGGGAGACCGCTTCCTGCACGTTGACGCCGCCGCAGACGAACAGTATGTCCACCGTGCCGAGCTGCTCGAGCCCGACCGTGGGGGAGAGCTGCAGCCCGTTGCTCGCCGGCGTGGGCTGGCCATCGAGGCTCACGATGGTCCACTCATAGGTGGTGCCGCCGGTCACCGCGTTCGCCATGCGCAGCGGCTCGACCGCGTTCGACAACGCGATCATCGAGTAGCGCGGCAGTGTCAGGAAGGCGTACTTGATGCGGGGCAGTTGCACATGCCGGATTTTACGCCTTTCTTGCCTGAATGCGACCTGCCCGGAGGCGGGCCACCGGGAGGGCACGGGCAAGGGAGGATGGGGCTCAGGCTGGATCGTGGGGGCTAAGGTCTTTACTTACTTGCCGTTTCCTTTCCTGGGCGGTGCGCTCACGGCGGGCAGAGTGTGCCGCGGCAGGTCAATTCTGAAGACGCATCCTGAACCGGGTACGTCGCGGACGCTCAAGACTCCATTGTTTGCCTGGACGCTGTGTTGACAGATGGACAGTCCGCCGTTCGCTGCATCCGCGCCCTTCAGCGTTGAGGGCAGAAGCATGTTTTCCGCCGCGCCCGGGCGAAGGCCACCGCAGTGATCTTCAACCTCAATGAATATGCGCTCGCCGGCTGCGTAAGCCTTCAACGAAACCTCGCTCTTGTGCCGCGTAAACTTGAACGCGTTATCCAGCAGGTTGCCCACCGCCGCGAACAGCAGGGCCTGGTCGGCGTCAACCGCAAGTTTTGGATCAACAGCGGAAACGGCTAACGTGCACTCGCGGTTCTGCGCCTCGAGGGATGCGCTGATCCGGCTTTCACCGACGAAGTCGGCAACGGAGATGAGCTTGTGTTGTGTGGGCGCTGCAGTTCGCCCGCGCAGGTCGCCCAGGGAGCGATCCAACAGATTACGCAGCTCTATCAAGCTGCGGTCCAGTACCGCGCCTGTCGCCCCGGCTATCCCAACATTGCCGGTCTTGAGCGCAATAGCGGCGAGTGTCGCGGTATGAATGAGCTTGCGCAGTTCGTATATGAAAAAATCCACCCGCGCAACGTTTTGTTCTGCATGGGCGAGATTGTGATGGTAGGCCCATTCCGTCACCGAATCCGCGATGGCGTTGTCCAGGCAGCGGTTGAGTGTGCGGAATTCGGCAACCTCGATCGGAGCGCTCTTTTCGAGAGCCGAGTCCGTTATCGCCTGGCACAGATCACCGTAGTCACGAATGACCTGCTCGACCGTGTATCCGTGCCGGGACAGGTCGCGCCCGTGCCGCGTCGCCGAAACGCCCATGTCCGACAATGACGATTTGCTGCTGCTGTCCGCTGCTCCGGAGATCTGTTTGCTTCGCTCCGGGTCGGCTTGCAGGGTCTCAATCAGCTGGTCGAGGAAGTCCGGTATTCCGGTTATTTGCTCCGGTTGATTTTCTCTGGGCGGGGCTCTCTTAGCGACCTTTGCTTTACACCGCTCGATCAGGTCGGCGCGCTGAGCGGTAAGGAATTGGTGCAGCATGCCAGCAGCGTGAATTGCTCCTGGGGGGGGGGCTCTGTGCGCTCTCGTACATAACCGCGGTGCGATGCCGGATGTGTGACGCGACCCACAGTTCCCGCGAAGCCGCCGCGTAGGCGGCCTCTTAAAGTTGCGCGAGAACCCCCAAAGCCGCGCGACGTCCCCCGCGTGCCGTGCGCGCCGCAGGCTGTGCCACGCGCGCACGCCGACAAGGGTCCCTCAGGCCTTGAGCTTGAGGTTCTCCGGGTCGTAGGGCGATTCGTGCACCACAGTGGCCGGCTTGCGCTCGCCCAGAATCTCGATGCCGAGCGGCGTGCCGACTTCAGCGTAGTCGGCCTTCACGTAGCCGATCGCGAGGCTCTTCTTGAGATGATGGCCGTAGTAGCCGGAAGTGGCGCGCCCGATCATGCGGCCGCCCTTGTCGAACAGCGGCTCGTTGCCGAGCGGGTCGGCATCGGTCACTCCGTGCACCTCGAGCGTGACGAAGCGGTTGGGCACGCCCGCGGCCTGCTGACGCTCGAGCGCCTGCCGGCCGATGAAGTCAGCCTTCTTCATGCGCACGAAGCGCTCAAGGCTCGCCTCGAAGGGGGTGTAGTCGGGCGTCATGTCGCTGCCCCACATGCGGTAGGACTTCTCCATGCGCAGCGACTCCATGGCGCGCATGCCGACCATACCGATGCCGTGCGCCGCACCCGCCGCGAACAGCGCATCGAACAGGCCGTGCGCGTACTCGATGGGGAAGTGCAGTTCCCAGCCGAGTGAGCCCACGAAGTTGACGCGCAGCGCGTAGACATCGACCGCGAGCGCCGCCTCGATGGTCTGCGCCGTGAGCCATGGAAAGGCGACGTTGTCGAGCGCGGTGTCGGTGAGCTGCGCGAGCACCGCGCGGGACTCAGGTCCGGCGACCACGAAGCAGCCGCGCGTGTTGGTGATGTTGCGCAGGCCCACCGAGCCGTCCGGCGGCAGCGCCTTCACGAGGTAATCGCCGTCGTAGCGCTCGGCGGCGCCGGCGCTCACCACGTAGAAGTGCTGCTCGGCGATCTTGGTGATGGTGAACTCGGAGCGGATGCCCCCCCGGGCGGTGAGCGCGTGCGAGAGCGCCAGGCGTCCAATCCTGGTGGGTACCTTGTTGGCGACCAGTTGATCGAGCCAGGCTTCCGCACCGGGACCTGTGACCTCGTGCTTGGTGAAGGGCGTCAGATCGATGACGCCGACCTGCTCGCGCATCAGGCGCACCTCGTTGCCGACGTGCGCGAAGTAGTTACTGCGCCTGAAGCTCCACTGATCGCGACGCTCGACGCCTGGAGGTGCGAACCAGTTGGCGCGCTCCCAGCCGTAGCGTTGACCCCACACCGCGCCGCGCGCGCTGAGCTTGTCGTATACCGGGCTCGTTTTGGCCGGGCGCCCGGCGGGGCGCTCCTCGTCGGGGAAGTGGATGGTGAAGACCTCGCGATAGGTCTCCTCGTTCTTCTTCACAACGTAACGCTTCGAGGTGTAGGCGCCGAAGCGGCGCGGATCCACCGCCAGCATGTCGATGCCCGGCTCACCCTCCACGATCCACTCGGCGAGCTGCCACCCCGCGCCTCCGGCCGCCGTGATGCCGAAGCTGTGACCCTCGTTGAGCCAGACGTTGCGCACGCCCCAGGCCGGCCCGATGAGCGGGCTGCCGTCGGGCGTATAGGAAATGGGGCCGTTGACGATGTCCTTGAGGCCGCAGTGCTCGAGCGCCGGCACGCGGCGCGTCGCCGCCTCGACGTGCGGCACCAGCCGATCGAGGTCGCCCGGGAAGAGGCTGCGGCCGAACCAGTCGGGGACGCCGTCGGCGAAGCGCGCCGGGGCGCCATGCTCGTAGGGTCCGAGGATCCAGCCCATGCGCTCCTCGCGCAGGTAATAGGATTTGTCCGACTCGCGCAGCACCGCCAGCTCGCGTCCACCGCCCTGGCGGTAGGCCTTAAGCTCCGGCGACTCGTCGTACACGATGTACTGGTGCTCGACCGGGACCGCGGGGACATCGAGCCCCAGCAACCGGCCGGTCTGGCGCGCGTAGTTGCCGGTGGCCAGCACCAGGTGCTGCGCGGTGATCTCACCCTGGCTGGTGTGCACGCGCCACTCACCGCCCGCGGTGCGCTCGATGGTGCGCGCCTCGGTGTGCTCGTAGATCTCCGCGCCGCCCGCGCGGGCCCCCTTGCGCAGCGCCATGGTGAGATCGGCCGGCGCGATGTGGCCGTCGTCGGGGTGGTAGAGCGCGCCGATAATCGCGGGCGTCTCGGCGCTGCCACCGACCTCGAGCAGCGGCCACAACTCCTTCACCCGCCGCGCGCCGATCACCTCGAAGGGCACGCCGATGGTGTTGGCGGTGCCGCAGTACTTCTGGTACTCGTCCATGCGCTCGCGACACGTGGCCAGACGCAGGTTACCGCTGACGTGGAAGCTCACGTCCTGGCCGGTCTCCGCCGGCAGCCGCTTGTACAGGTCGACCGAGTACTTGTGGAGCTGGCCGACCGTGTAGCTCATGTTGAACAGCGGCAGCAGACCCGCGGCGTGCCAGGTGGAGCCGGCGGTCAGCTCGGTGCGCTCGATGAGCGCCACGTCCGACCAGCCCTTCTTCGTCAGGTGGTAAAGCGTGCTGACGCCCACCACGCCGCCACCGATGACCAGCACCCGCACATGCGTCTTCACAGAGGTTGTCTCCCGGGGCGGCACCGGCTGCACCCGCCCGCGGCAGTGTAGCGGGGGGCCGTGCTAGCGGCGGACTCCAATTGCGACGGCAGCTTGCCTCAAATGATCCCGCGGGCGGTTTCGGCGAGAAACGCCGCTACGTAACCGAGGAACGAGCGCCACACTTCCAGGCGGAAGCTGTCCGCGCCGGTGCGCCACAGCACCACTTCGGCCTTGGCGAGCATGGTGCGCGTACACATCCCCGGCGGGAAGGCGCGCGCGTCGAGATCGAGCGGACAGCCGGCCGCGAGCAGCGTGACTGCGAGCGGACCGCCGACGCCGAGCGCGCCCTGGCGATGACTCACGTCGACGAGCGAGTGCGGCAGGTCGCGCAGCGCCGCCGCCAGCGCCGCCGTCGCCGCATCAGCGTCTGCGGGCGGGGCGATCAACAGCCACTCGTCCGGTCCCAGCCACAGCGCCGCGCGCTCGCCGTGCGTCGCGGCGTGGCAGGCGGTCGCCGGGATCGCGGTGCCGAACGCCTGCGCCGCGGCGGCGCGCGCCGGGTCCGCACCGCGCAGCACCCAACGCGCTGCCGGCGGCAGCACCGCCACCAGGTCGCAGGTGATCAGCTGTGGCGCGGCACGCATGGCACGCTGGTCACGCATGGAGCCGCGCTCCGTCCGGGTCGTAGAACACCGGCGATGCCACCTGCACCACCACTATGCCTGAGGCCGTCGGTACGTAGAGGCTCTCGCCGAGGCGCGCACGCCCGCCGGCGATGAGTCCCATGGCGATCGAGCGCCCGAGCACGGCGCTGTGATAGCTGGAAGTCACGTGTCCGAGCGGCCGCACCGCGGTGTCGGGGTGCGCCTGGGCGATCACCTGCGCGCCGTCTGGCAGCACGCACTGCGGGTCGGCGGTCAGCAGGCCGACGAGCTGGCGGCGCGCGGGTGAGCGCATCGCGGGCCGCGCGAGCGAGCGCTTGCCGACAAAGTCCGGCTTGTTCTTGCCGATCGCCCAGGCGAGACCGGCATCGTCGGGCGTCACCGTGCCGTCGGTGTCCTGGCCGACGATGAGGTAGCCCTTCTCGGCGCGCAGCACGTGCATCGCCTCGGTCCCGTACGCGGTGAGCCCGCAGGAAGCTCCGGCATCCCACAGCGCCTGCCAGACCGCCGCGCCGAAGTCGGCCGGCACGTTGATCTCGAAGCCGAGCTCACCGGTGAAGCTCACGCGGAACGCCCGCATCGGCACGCCGCAGATGCGGCCGGTGCGCACTGACATGTGCGGCATCGCCGCCGCACTGAGATCGATGTCGACGAGCGGCGCGAGCAGCTCGCGCGCCTTCGGTCCCTGCAGTGCGATGACCGCCCACTGTTCCGTCGTCGAGGTCAGCCACACCGACAGCGCGGACCACTCGGTCTGCAGGTAGTCCTCCATCATCGCCAGCACCCGCGGCGCACCGCCGGTGGTCGTGGTGACGTGGAAGCGCTGCTCCTGCACGCGTGCCACCACGCCGTCGTCGTAGACGAAGCCGTCGTCGCGCAGCAGTACACCGTAGCGGCAGCGGCCGACACCGAGGCCGTCCCAGGCATTGACGTACAGGCGGTTCATGAAGGTGACCGCATCGGCGCCGACCACCTCGATCTTGCCGAGCGTCGAGGCATCGAAGATCCCGCAGCCGTGGCGTACCGCGAGGCACTCGCGCGCCACCGCGGCGTGCATGTCCTCGTCGCCGCGCGGAAAGTAGCGGGCGCGCTTCCACAGCCCGACGTCTTCGAACACCGCGCCGTGCGCCTGCGCCCAGCCATGCATGGGGGTGGTGCGTATCGGGTCGAACAGCTCACCGCGGGCAGGGCCTGCGAAGGCGCCGAAGCTCACCGGGGTGTACGGCATGCGAAACGTCGTGAGCCCCACTTCCGCCACCGGCTTGCCGAGCTGCTGCGCCACGATAGCGAGCGCGTTGATGTTGGAAGTCTTGCCCTGATCGGTCGCCATGCCGGTCGTCGTATAGCGCTTGACGTGCTCGATGGAGCGGAAGCCCTCGCGCGTCGCGAGCGCCAGATCCTTAAGTGTCACGTCGTTCTGCCAGTCGACGAAAGCGCGTCCGGCGTTGCGCGCGGGGAATGGCGGCGCAGCCGCGCCTGCGGCTCCCGCTGCGCGCGTGGCGGCGGGCGTGGGTGGTGCGGCAACGGTGCGCGTGCCGGCGCCGGGGCTCACGCCGCGCCGCGCAGGATCCAGCGCTTCGTGCGCCGCCGCCGTGCCGGCAGCGGCGCCGTCGGCCAGCAGCGCCGCGAGCTCGAACACGCCGCGGCAGGCGCCGGCGCTGCGCACGCGCTCGCTCGGGACTCCGGGCAGAAAGGCCTGCAGCGCCTCGTTCCACTCGAGCTTGCCGCGCGACTGCGAGTGCAGGTGCACGCTCGGCGTGTAGCCCCCGGACATCAGCACCAGGTCGCAGGGCTGGGTTTCGCCAGCGAGCAGCGCGCCGTTCTCAAGGTGGGCGAGCCGGATCGCATTCACGCGCAGCCGACCGCTGGTGCCGAGCACCGTCGCCGCGCTCAGCACCGGGATGCGCGCCTGGCGCGCGCGCGCGGCGGCACCGCTCTCCAGCGCACGCACATCGGCGATGGCGGCGATGAAAACACCCGCCGCCTGCAGCGCCAGCGCCACTTCGTAGGCCTCATCCGTTGCCGTGACCAGCACCGCGCGACTGCCGGGGAGCACGGCGTAGCGGTGCAGCCAGGTGGCGGCAGCGCTGGCCAGCATGACTCCCGGCCGGTCGTTGCCCGGGAACACCAGCGGACGCTCGATGGCGCCGGTCGCCAGCACCACCTCGCGCGCGCGCACCTGCCATTGCCGCTCGCGCGGCAGATCCGCAGGCGCGGCGGCGAGATGATCGGTAAGGCGCTGGTTGAGCGCCACCAGGTTGTGTGGAAAGTAGCCAAACGCGGTGGTGCGCGGCAGCAGCGTCACCCGCGCGTTGGCGGCGAGCGCCCCGAGGGTGCGCTCCAGCCACTGCGCCGGCGGCCCCCCTTCAATCGGGAGCGGCGCGTGCGGATCGTGAGCGAGCAGCGAGCCCCCGGGCTCGGACTGCTCATCGCACAGCATGACCCGCGCCCCGGCGGCTGCGGCCGCGGCGGCCGCGGCCAGACCTGCCGGACCTGCGCCGACCACCAGCACGTCGCAGTGCGCGTAGCGCGCGGCGTAGCGATCCGGATCCGCCTGCGCGGGGGCCCTTCCTAAGCCCGCCGCTGCGCGGATGCGCGGCTCGTAGAGCGACCTCCATGCGCCTTTCGGCCACATGAACGTCTTGTAGTAGAAGCCCGCCGGGATGAACGGCGCGAGCAGGTCGTTGACGGCGCCGATATCGAAAGACAGTGCCGGCCAGCGGTTCTGGCTGTGCGCCTCGAGACCCTCGTAGAGCTCGACCTGCGTGGCGCGCAGGTTCGGCGTGTAGCGCGCCGCGTCGCGGCGCACCGCGACCAGCGCGTTGGGCTCCTCGGCACCGGCGGCCAGCACGCCGCGCGGCCGGTGATACTTGAACGAGCGACCCATGAGGTGCACGCCGTTGGCGAGCAGCGCCGAGGCGAGCGTATCGCCCGCGTAGCCGCCGTACGGCCGGCCGTCGAAGGTGAAGCGCAGCGTGCGCGAGCGATCGATGCGCCCGCCGTTCGCCAGCCGCAGGCCCTCGATCATGTGCGCGCCTGTGCGGCGGCGGGGGCGGGCGGTGCTTCGCCCACCTTGTAGGTGGCCAGGAACTGGTCCGTGGTGGTGTCGCGCAGCGCGTTGAAGAAGCGGCCGCAGCCGTGGGTGTGGCGCCAGCGCTCGGCATGCACCCCGCGGATGTTGGCGCGCAGGTACAGGTAGTCGGCCCACACCTCGTCGGAGACCTCGGCGGGTCGTGCCGGGCGTGTGACGTGCGCCTGCCCGCCGTGGACGAACTCGGGCTCGGGGCGCTCACCGCAGTAGGGACAGTCGATCAGCAGCATGCGCAGCTCTTTCCGTCAGTGCGCCACCGCGGCGGCCGCGGCCTCGTCGATCAGGTCGCCGTCGCGGAAGCGCTCGAGCGTGAAGGGCGCATTGAGCGCGTGCGGCGCATCGTGCGCGATGGTCCAGGCAAACACGTGCGCCGAGCCCGGCGTCGCCTTGAAGCCGCCCGTGCCCCAGCCGCAGTTCACGTACAGGCCCGGCACCGGCGTCCTGGCGATGATCGGCGAGCGGTCCGGCGTCACGTCGACGATGCCGCCCCAGGCGCGCAGCATGCGCAGCCGGCGGAACATCGGGAACAGCTCGCAGATCGCCTCGAGCGCGTGGCTGGTGATGTGCAGTCCGCCGCGTTGCGTATAGGAGGTGTAGGCGTCGGTGCCGGCGCCGATCACCAGCTCGCCCTTGTCCGACTGGCTGATGTAGGCGTGGATGGTGTTGGACATGACGACGCATGGGAACACCGGCTTTACCGGCTCGGAGACCAGCGCCTGCAGCGGGTAGCTCTCGAGCGGCAGCGCGACGCCCGCCATTTTCATGATGACGCTGGTGTGCCCCGCCGCCGCGACACCAATGCGCGCGGCGCGGATCGGCCCGCGCGTGGTGTCCACGCCCTCAACCGCACCGGCGCCATCGAGGCGGATGCCGGTCACCTCGCAGTTCTCGATGATGTCGACCCCGAGTGCGTCGGCGGCACGCGCGTAGCCCCAGGCGACCGCATCGTGGCGCGCGGTGCCGCCGCGCCGCTGCAGCGCGGCGCCGAGCACCGGGTAGCGGATGTCGCTAATCTTCAGCAGCGGGCAGAAGCGCTGCGCTTCATGCGCAGTGAGCCATTCGTTGTCGACGCCGGCGGCGCGATTGGCGTGCACGTGACGCTGGAAGACCTGGGCATCGTGCACGGTGTGCGCGAGCATCAGAACTCCGCGCGGCGAGAACATGACGTTGTAATTGAGGGCCTGCGCGAGGCTCTCCCACATCCTGAGCGCATGGTCGTAGAGCGCCGCGCTCTCCGGGAAGAGGTAGTTGGAGCGGATGATGGTGGTGTTGCGGCCGGTGTTGCCGCCGCCGATCCAGCCCTTTTCGAGCACCGCGATGCTGCCGACGCGATGCTCGCTGGCGAGGTAGTAAGCGGCTCCCAACCCGTGCCCGCCGCCACCGACGATGATGACGTCATACGCGTGCCTGGGCTCAGGATGGCGCCATTGCGCGGTCCAGCCGCGCTGGCCGGACAGCCCACGCTTCAGAAGTGATATTCCGGAAAAGGGTTGCATCGTCAGGTCCGAAAAGGCGCACGTCGGCACGCATCACCAGCGCGCATCATCATGCGCCTGGAACCTTAAGAGCGACGAGCATCCACACGCCCAGCGGCTTGAACGGGGGCGACGTGCCCGCCCGTGGGGCGCACCGGGCGCAGGCCATGACTGGTTTGGAGGAGCTGCGCCGCCGACCTGGCGGACAAGGAGCGGATGTCAGCGCGTGGCGGGCACCGTCGCGAGTGCGCCCGCTCGTCCACGCCGGAAAACCACGTAGGCGAGCAGCGCGATGAGGATGGAAATGGTGCTGGTCCAGAACTCGGCGCGGTGCGCGGGCGTCAGCGCCATGGCGACCAGCACCAGCAGCATCCCCGCGATCGCCAGATAGCTCAGCCACGGGAACGCCCACATCGGCAGTGTGGGCGGGGGTGCGCCGGCGCGCTCGCGCGCCCGTCGCGAGCGCACCTGCGACACTGCGATGGTGAGATAGATCACGGCGATGATGGCGCCGGAGGCGTTCACCAGGAAGGCAAACACGACGCTCGGCGAGAGAATGGCGGCGATCACGCCGGCGAATCCCACCGCGCTGGCGAGCAGCACGGCGCGCGCTGGCACGTGGCGACGGTTGGTCCGCACCAACCAGCGCGGCGCATCGCCGCGGCTGGCGAGGACGAACAGCACGCGCGAAGCCACGTAGAAAGACGAATTGAGGCACGACAGCACCGCCGTAAGAATCACCACCGCCATGAATTCGCTCGCGTAGGGGAAGTGGATTCCGTCCAGCGCGAGGGTGAAGGGTGACTGACCCGAGACCACGTGTCTCCAGGGCACCGTGCTCACGATCACAAAGATCGAGCCGACGTAGAACAGCAGAATGCGGGTGATGATGGTCGAGGTCATCCGCGCCACCGCCTTGGCCGGCTCCGGGGATTCCGCCGCGGCGATGGTCACCACCTCAGCGCCCATCATGGACCAGATGACCGTGGTCACGGCGGCCAGCACCGCGAAGGGTCCGCGCGGTGCAAACCCGCCATAATCGATGAGGGTGGAGAAGGTCGGCCCGGTCGCGGAGCGGTAGCCGCAGGCGTGCGCGCCGACCACGACGATAAAGGAGAGAATGGCCGCGACCTTGATCGATGAGAACCAGAACTCGAACTCGCCGTAGGCGCGCGCCGACATGAGATTCACGCACGTCATGAGCAGCATCAATGCGGCGCCAATCTGCCACATCGGCAACGGCAGCCAGCCCTGGATGATGCCGGCCCCGGCGATCGCCTCGACCGGAATCACCACCACCCAGAAGTACCAATAGAGCCAGCCGACCGAGAATCCGGCCCAGTTGCCGAGCGCCGCGCGGGTGAACTCGGTAAAGGAGCGCACCTGCGGCATGTCGACCGCCATCTCCCCGAGCATGCGCATGATCAGCAGGACCAGCAGGCCCGTGAGCGCATAGCTCACGATAATTGCCGGTCCTGCGGCGGCGATCGCCACGCTGCTGCCGACGAAGAGACCGGCACCGATGATGCCGCCGATGGTGATCATCGCCACGTGGCGCGGCCGCAGGGAGCGGCTCAGCGCGTTCTGGTCCGCCGCAGCGGTCGCCGGTACCTCGATCATCGCTCCCCCACTATACCGGGTCGTGCTGCGGCTGCAGGTTGTGAGAAGCCAGCGTGCCGATGTGATGGCGGCCCTTGACGGCGTACCACCACAGACCTGCTCCGAGAATCATGGCGATGTAGACGAACGCACCCCAGGTGTTGTACCAGGGCGCGCCGTACACGGCTTCGCGCGGCCAGGCCAGGTTGATCGCCATCCCCGTGCCCCACAGCACCGCGACGATGTTGACGAACATTCCCCACCTGCCCATGGTGAAGTAGCCACCTGCTACGAGATCTGCGGGGGGCCATTGCCCTTGCAGGCGCTTCTTCAGCAGTGGGCCCGTCACCATCAGGTACGCCAGGTAGATCATGATGACGGCAATCGAGGTCAGCACCGTGAAAATCTTCGGCTGGCCGATGTTCAGGACCAGGATCAGCTCGGCAATCACCCCGATCACGACGGCAGGAACAATGGGCGTCTGAGTCCTGGAATTCACCCGCGCAAGCTTCTCCCCGAACGGCAGTGCGTTGTCGCGCGCCATTGCGAAGGTCAAGCGGATGGCCGCGGTATGCACGGCCAGCGAGCACACCGTCACCGCGACCACGATGCAGACCAGGAAGATCTTGCCCAGCGGACCCCACATGACCTGCTCGACGATGTATTGCAAGCCGCCGCTGCTGCTGCCGATCCTGGGATCACCCAGGTTGGGTGCCGCCATGACCGCGAACACCAGGATCGCACCACCGATGACGAACGAGGCCAGGATGGCCCGCAGAATGGCCCGGGGAGCGGTGCGCCGAGGCTCCAGCGTCTCCTCACCCAGTGAACTGGCGGTGTCGAAGCCGTACATGACGTATCCGGAGGCCAGCGACGCCACGAGGAAAACGCCCAGAAAGCCCCCGCTCGTGCCGGCACCGTAGCCGTTGGCGGAGAAGAAGACTTCGGGACCTCGCCTGATGTTGATCGCCAGGAAGATCGCAATGAGGCAGGCGGCGATCAGCTCGACAAAGACGCCCGCGCTGTTGATCGTCGCCATCAATCGCACGCCGAGCGCATTCACGACGGTGGTGAACACGATCAGGACCGTGCCGAGGACTACTGCGTTCGTGGCGAAATCGTAGGGACCGCTGCCGTCGCCGATGACCTGGAAGCCGCTCCAAAGCCGCGGCAGGTTGAGTTGCAGCGCCAGCACCACGGCCGACAGGGTGACAATCGACGCAGTGAGCATCAGCCAGCCCGAAGACCAACCTACGATCCGGCTGCCCAGGAGCTTCGACCAGTTATAGACCGAACCGGCGACGGGGTATTTGGCGGCCAGCTCCATGAAGCACAGCGCGACCGCCAACTGACCGACGAGCACCAGCGGCCAGGACCACAGATAGGCCGGCCCCGCGGTGCCAAAGCCGAAGTAGAACAGCTGGAAGGTACCGGTGAGTATCGAGATATAACTGACGCCGGCGGCGAAGCTGCCGAAACCCCCGATGCTGCGAGCCAGCGATTCCTTGTAGCCGAAGTGCTCCATGCCGCTGTCGGACCGTCCGGTAGCCTTGTTCTTAACCACGCCTTTTCCTCTTTAGAGATGGATCGTCGCTGGGGAAATCCTGGCGACGCTAAGGCTGATCCAGATGCGTCACACAGGCGGACATTCCGAGGTCACAGCACGGGGGTCTGCGGGCGGTAGCGGGGCGCTGCCGGTACGGGCGCCCCCGGTAGGAATGGTGCGGTGAGGGTGAGGAGGGCGCCCCACTGCCGTGCGCGCCAGGGCCGACGTCGGCGCGCTGTGCTCCACTTGACCGTAACGCCCCGCGACTCCATCATTTCCCCCGGAACTTGAATAGCTGTTTAACCGACCGGCTGTCAAGTCGCTGAAAGACCGGCAAGTCACTGAGCAAGAAAGAAGTACGCCTCAGGGACGAGGACATCGAGTGAGCCTGGATGCTCTCTCGCGGAGCCCACCGGGTAATGTCCAATTGAACAGGCAATCAACCCTCAAGGATGCCCGCGCTCACGGCGCCACGTCCCCTCGGGACGAGGGCGAGGACGCGCGGCGTGTGCAGCTGGTCGAAGTCACGATCGACAGTCTGGCTGAAGTCGGCTACGTCGGCACCACTCTCGCAGAGATCGCGCGCCGCGCGGACGTCTCGCCGGGCCTGGTCGCGCATTACTTCGGCGACAAGGACGGACTGCTCGAAGCCGCCTTCCGCACGCTCGCGCGCACGCTGGCCGTGCGGGTGCGGGCGCGCCTGGCACAGGCGCGCACGCCGCGCGGACGCGTACAGGCCGTCATCGACATCAATCTGGCGCCGGAGGAATTCAACCAGCGCACCGGCACGGCATGGCTCGCCTTCTGGGGACAGGTGCTGCACGTCGAGGGATTGAAACGGGTGCAGACGGCCTACCAGCGCCGCATGCTGTCAAATCTGCGCAGCGATCTGCGTCGGATGATACCGGGCGAGTACGCGCGCAGTCTCGCGGCGATGATTGCCGCCATGATCGACGGTGTGTGGCTGCGCGCCGCACTGTCGGAATGGCAGGAGGCCGACAGCGAGAGCGCCTGTGCGCTGCTCACCGCTTTCGTCGAGGGGCGCCTGAAGGAACTCGCCCCAACGGTCACCGCCACCGCCGCTGCCGCGCCGGCCCCGCCGCCGGTCGTCGGTGGCACCTTCCGGGTGCACAACCCCGCCACCGGTGCCGTGCTCGCCGAGCTCACCGCGGACGGCCCGGCGCAGATCGAGGCGGCGGTGGAGCGTGCGCGCGCGGCACAACGTCACTGGGCGGCCCTCGGCGGCGCGGCACGCGGCCGCGTGCTGCAGCGTGCGGCGCAACTGCTGCGCGCACACAACGACGAACTGGCGCGGCTCGAGACCTTGAACACCGGCAAGCCCATCCAGGAGACGCGGGTGGTCGACGTGACCTCGGGCGCTGAGTGCCTCGAGTACTACGCGGGTCTCGCCGCCGGCATTGCCGGGGAGCACCTGGACTTCGGTCCCGCGGCTTTCGGCTACACGCGCCGTGAGCCCCTGGGGGTGGTCGCGGGCATTGGCGCCTGGAACTACCCGCTGCAGATCGCGTGCTGGAAATCCGCTCCCGCGCTCGCCTGCGGCAATGCCATGATCTTCAAGCCCGCCGAGCTCACACCGCTCACGGCGCTGAAGCTCGAGGAGATCTATCGCGCGGCCGGGCTGCCCGCGGGTGTGTTCCAGGTGGTGCAGGGTATGGCGGCGACCGGACGGCTGCTCACGCGCCATCCGCACATCCGCAAGATCTCGCTCACCGGGGAGGTGAGCACGGGCAAGGCGGTGATGGCCGACGCGGCCGCATCGCTCAAGCAGGTGACTCTCGAGCTCGGCGGCAAATCCCCGCTCATCGTCTTCGATGACGCACGGCTCGAGAATGCCGTGGCAGGCGCGCTGCTCGGCAACTTCTACTCGGCGGGTGAGGTGTGCTCCAACGGCACGCGGGTGTTCGTGCAGCGCGGGGTGCATGCGCGCTTCGTCGAGCAGCTGCGCGCGCGCACTGCGGCGCTGCGAGTCGGCGACCCGCTGGATCCGGCCACTCAGGTCGGCTCGCTGATTTCCGCCGAGCATCTGGAAAAGGTGCTGGGCTTCATCGCGCGCGGCCGAGCCCAGGGTGCACGCCTGGTGATCGGCGGTGTGCGCCTCACCGCCGGGGATCTCGCCAATGGCTGCTTCGTCGCGCCCACGGTATTCGACCACTGTCACGACGACATGGACATCGTGCGCCAGGAGATCTTCGGCCCGGTCATGTCGGTGCTCGAGTTCGACACCGAGGCGGAGGTCATCGAGCGCGCCAATGCCACCGAATTCGGCCTGGCGGCGGGAGTTTTCACCAACGATCTGACGCGCGCGCACCGCGTGATTGCCGAGCTGCAGGCGGGTACCTGCTGGATCAACCACTACAACGTGACGCCAGTGGAGCTGCCCTTCGGTGGGGTGAAGCTGTCAGGCCTCGGGCGTGAGAACGGACGCGCGGCCCTCGAGCACTACACGCAACTGAAGAGCGTCTACGTCGCCATGGGCGACATCGACTCCCCGTACTAGCGCCGGCGCGACGCGCAACCCGTGGCGCCGGAGATTTTTGACTACGTGATCGTCGGGGCCGGGTCGGCCGGCTGCGTGCTCGCCGACCGCCTGAGCGAAGACGGCCGCGATCGCGTGCTGGTGCTCGAGTACGGCGGCTCGGATCGCTCGCTGTGGATCCAGATGCCCACGGCACTGTCGGTGCCGATGAACATGGAGCGTTACGACTGGCGCTACTACACCGAGCCCGAGCCGCACCTCGACAACCGCCGCCTGCACACCCCGCGCGGCAAGGTGCTCGGCGGTTCCTCCTCGATCAACGGGCTGGTGTACGTGCGCGGCAACCCGCTCGACTTCGAGCGCTGGCGCGAGGAAGGCGCGCAGGGGTGGGGTTACCAGGACGTGCTGCCGTATTTCCGGCGCGCCGAACGCTACGCCGGCGGCGCGGACGCCTACCGTGGCGGGGAGGGCCCACTCGGGACGCGCCGCGGACTGCTCACCAATCCGCTGCACCAGGCGTGGCTCGCCGCCGGGCGCGAGGCCGGCTACGCGCACACGGAGGACATGAACGGCTTCCAGCAGGACGGCTTCGGCTACATGGACATGACGGTCGCGGACGGCCGGCGCTGCAGCGCCGCCAATGCCTACCTGCGCCCGGCGATGCGGCGGCAGAATCTCACCGTCCGCACGCACGCGCTCGCCACGCGCGTGCTGTTTGAGGGGCGGCGCGCCGTCGGCGTGTGCTACCAGCGCCACGGCGCCACGCACGAGGTGCGGGTGCGGCGTGAGGTGCTGCTGTGCGCAGGTTCCATCAACACGCCGCAACTGCTGAAGCTGTCCGGCGTCGGCCCGGGTGGGGAGCTGGCCGCGTGCGGCATCGCGGTGGTGCACGACCTGCCCGGGGTGGGCGCGAACCTGCAGGATCACCTCGAGTTCTACTTCCAGGTGGCGAGCCGCGAACCGGTGACGCTCTATGGGCAGATATCGGCGTGGCGGCGGGCGCTGATCGGCGCCCGCTGGCTGCTGACCCGCGACGGGCTCGGCAGCAGCAACCACTTCGAGACCGGCGGCTTCATCCGCAGCCACGCCGGCGTGCGCTACCCGGACATCCAGTTCCATTTCCTGCCGCTGGCGGTGAGCTACGACGGCTCGTCGCTCGCGCGCGAGCACGGTTTCCAGGCACACGTCGGACCGATGCGCTCGCGCAGCCAGGGGTCGGTGCGGCTGCGCTCGGCGCAGCCGCTCGAAGCACCGCGCATCCACTTCAATTACATGTCGTGCGAGGAGGACTGGCAGGAGATGCGCGCCTGCGTGCGCCTGACGCGCGAGATCTTTGCGCAGCCGGCGTTCGATCGCTATCGCGGCCGGGAGATCCAGCCGGGCGAGCGCGTGCAGAGCGATGCCGAGATCGATGCGTTCGTGCGCGCCAAGGTCGAGAGCGCATTCCACCCCTCCTGCACCTGCCGGATGGGTGATCCGGCGGATCGACTCGCGGTCGTCGACAGCGAGACGCGGGTCATCGGACTCGAGGCGCTGCGGGTGGTCGACTCTTCCATCATGCCGTCGATCACCACCGGCAATCTCAACGCGCCGACCATCATGCTGGCGGAGAAGGCCGCCGACCACGTTCGCGGCCGTGCACTGCTGCCGCGCGCCGACGTGGCGACCTACGTGGCCCCCGAGTGGCAGCGCGCCCAGCGGCCATGATCGGGCTGCTGCGACCAGCGAGCTTCGCGCCCGCGCTGCCGCCCGAGGAGGTAGCGCCGAGCTACGGGCGCCTGCGCCTCGAGGTGTTTGTGGGTATCTACGTCGGCTATGCCGCGTATTACCTGGTGCGCGGCAATCTGGCGCTCGCCATTCCCGACATCCTCAAGGAGCACCCCGCCTACACCAAGGCCGGCCTCGGCAGCGCGCTGACGGGACTGACCATCGCCTACGGGTTGTCGAAATTCCTCATGGGCTCGGTGTCCGACCGCAGCAACCCGAAGTACTTCCTGCCGCTCGGGCTGTTGCTGTCGAGCGTCATCATGGCGAGCTTCGGCCTGATACCCGCGCTCTACGCCTCCCTGTTCATGATCATCGCCGTCCAGGTGCTCAACGGCTGGGTGCAGGGCATGGGCTGGCCGCCGTGCGGCAAGTCGATGGTGCACTGGTTCAGCACGCGTGAGCGCGCTCTCACGGTGTCGGTGTGGAACACCGCTCACAACGTAGGCGGGGGGTTGGTCGCCACGCTCGCGTTCCTCGGCGTGACACTGTTCGGGGACTGGCGTGCGAAGTTCTACTTTAACGCGCTGATCGCCGCGATCGTAGCCGTGGGTGTCTATTTCCTGCTCCAGGACACGCGGCATCCACGCTGCCTGCCGCCGATAGAGAAGTTCAAGAACGACTATCCGCCCGGGTACGACGCGGGCAGCGAGCGCATCCTCAGCTTCCGCGAGATCTTTGTTAGCTACGTGCTGCCCAACCGCTATCTGTGGGCCATCGCCACCGCCAATGTGTTCTGCTATTTCGTGCGCTACGGCGTGGAGAACTGGATTCCGACCTACCTGCAGCTCACCAAGGGGTACTCGTTCAAGGATTCGAGCGTGGGGTGGGCGCTGTACGAGTTTGCGGCCATTCCCGGCACCATTGCCTGCGGCTGGGTATCGGACCGTTGGTTCCGGCGCCGGCGCGCGCCGGCGACGATGCTGTTCATGACGCTGACACTCGTGGCGGTCGTGGTCTACTGGCTCAACGGCCGCGGTCCGCGCTGGATCGACTATGCGGCGCTGATCGCCATCGGCTTTCTGATCTATGGTCCGATCATGATGATCGGCCTGCAATCGCTCGACCTCGTGCCGAAGAAGGCCGCGGGCACCGCGGCCGGTTTCACCGGTTTCTTCGGCTACGCGTTCGGCGCGGCGCTCTCCGGCAGCGGGATCGGGTGGGTCGCGGACCGTTGGGGCTGGGGAACGGTGTTTGCGAGCATGGTCGCCTGCTGCCTGCTCACGATCTTTTTCAGCGCGCTGACGCTCGGGCACCGCGTCGAGAGCGCGGCCCGTCCCAGTGCCTGAGGCGCAGCTGCGTTACTCGCGGTAGCGCGTCAGCGCATCCCCGAGCGCTTCGCGCAGTGCGCCCAGCCACGGCTCGTAGTGGCGCCACTGGTCGAGGCCCTCACGATAGATCGGCTGGCGCACCTGCTCGGAGCTCGCGGTGCGCACGCTGCGCTCGGTCTTGTGAAACTCGACGCAGGCGGGCTCGAAGCCCAGTCGGCAGAACTCGAGCAGGCGGCGAACGTGGCCCTCCAGGTCGTCGACCAGGTCCTCGTACTGTACCCGCAGCACGCGCCCGGGCAGCACGGCGTCCCAGTGGCGCATCAGCTCCAGATAGGTGCGGTAGTAGCGGGCGATGTCCTCGACGCTGTAGGTGAACTCCTGGCCCTGCGCGAACAGCTGCTTGAGGTTGCCGAAGCAACA
>Ga0210393_10000795_pt1 | contig 27189 bp, 17 predicted proteins | sample IncBWC27OmetaG_FD_160068 | JGI IMG/M metagenome (GOLD analysis project Ga0210393, IMG submission 160068) | Forest soil microbial communities from Barre Woods Harvard Forest LTER site, Petersham, Massachusetts, United States - Inc-BW-C-27-O ...
GTAGCCGTGCTGCATGTAGGCGACGAGGAATGCGAGAATAAATCCTACGGCCAAGCCAAATACTATTCCGAGCGGCACGGAGTTTACTTTGCGCGCAAAAATGCCAGCGGCCACACCCGCGATCAATCCTTTGACAGTGGAGCCGATGACGATGCCGATAATCCCCGCGCGCACGGCCGGAGTGAACCAGGCGGTGCCGCCGTCCACCGCTCCCAACAAGGCCCCAAGCAAAAGTCCGATGATCACCTTATTCATTTCGCCGCCTCCGTAACGATTTGTTCTCTCAAGGTCCTTTACAACGAAGATCCGATTTCCTTTAAATTTATTTACGTAGAAAAAGCACCAGGAGAACGCGCATCGCCAGATACGCCAGAATCAGCAAGATAAAGAACCGGTAGCGCAGATAGAATCGCGCGATCTTTTCAAACACCGTCTCCCGCCGGGCGCTGACGGAGAGTCCGTCCAGGTAGCGCGAGAGGTCTAGCGCGAAATCGGGAACCGTCGCGTAGCGGTCCGCCGGATCGTTAGCCGTAGCTTTCGCACAAATGGCTTGCAGCGATTTGTCGAACCACCGCTTGTTTCCACTCTCTGCGCTGGCGGCCTCTTGCGTTAGTAGAAAACGCAGCAGCGCGCCCAGCGAATAAATGTCGCTGCGCGCGTCGAGATGCGCGATGTCGCCGCGGGATTGCTCGGGGGACATGTAGCCTGGTGTGCCCATCACGGTGCCGTGTCCGGTGATCGCGGAAATGTTCGTATCTTCTTCGGTGCGCGAATCAGGTGCAGCCTGCTGAATGATGGTTTCCGGGGAATTTTCGTCGGCTGCATCGCTTGCGGAGCCGCCGCGAAGAATTTTTGCGAGCCCCCAGTCCATCACCAGCACTTCACCGAAAGGGCCGACCATAATATTCGCGGGCTTCAGATCGCGGTGCAGCACGCCGCGGGCGTGCGCGAATCCCACCGCGTCGCAAATGCGGAGAAACAATCGCAGGCGGTCGGGTGTGGAAGCGACGCCGGCGATGAACCGATCCACCCGCTGCCCTTCCACGAATTTCATGGTGTAGAAAACGCGGCCATCGGCGAGCGTGCCCACGTCGTGGACGGGCACGATTCCCGGGTGTTCGAGCCGCGCCAGCACGCGGGCTTCACGAATCAGCCGGTTCGCAAGATCGCCGTCAACGCCGGGGACATCGAGAACCTTGACGGCAACGCGCCGCTGAAGTTTTTCGTCATCGGCGGCATAAACAACGCCCATACCGCCGCGCGCGACGCGTTCGATCAAGCGATAGCGCGTGCCTGAAAGATCGGGTTCCTCAGCGGCGCTGCGCAAGCGCTCGAGCACCTTGTCCGAGAGAAATTTCATTTGATTTCCCAGCCGAAGACGGCCTGGGCTTCGCGCTGAAATTCTTCATTACTTCCGCTGATCTCGCGCAACCTTTCGAGTGCGATACTCCTAAATTCCTTCCTGGCCCAGGCGAGCGCGTTGGTAACGTCGGAGGCACTGATTCCGTATTCTTGCGCCAGTTGTTCGTAAGAAATGTCCTTGTTTTCACTGAGGTCGTACGCCTCGAACAAGCTAAAACTCCGCGTGCGCTCTTTTTCCTCGCACAGTTTCCGCAACTCTTCCACTGCCAGCGTAAATAAGCTCCGCACCCATTCCTTCTCAAAAAAATCTTCAAGCGATTCCGGAGAAGGAATCGCGGCGGGATCGATGGTCCGTGAGCCCAATTCTTCCTCGGCGGCTTCAAAATCGAGGGCCACGTGCGGGAAGTTTCCGCCGCGTTTCAAGCGGCCGGCGGCCTTGTGTTCATTTAAAACGAAACTATCGACGCACATGCGCAAATACGTGCGCAGGCGGCTCTTGCTCGGATAATATTTGGCGAGCAAGTCGCGCTCGATGAGCGCAATGAAGAATCCTTGCGTCAGGTCCTGCGCATCTTCGACGGGACGGTTCCAGCGCAGCCGGATGTATTTGTAAACGGGCCGCCAGTAGGCGGCGCACAGGGATTCCATGGCCCGCCCGCGCTCTTCGGCGTCGATGCTGCGCGCGGCCTCGATGACGGACCTGCGCGTCTCTGGGAAGCGGTCATTCCCTGCATTTTCCATAGTTTCATCTGGCATGTGGACTCCTATTTGCAGGGGTTTCCGCCCCATTTGCAGTGCAGAGCCGCACGAGGGTATCGCGAGCGTCTGGCAGGAGTCTACGCAGCAGGACCGGGAACTGACAAGTGGGGATTATTCGTAGCGCAAGGCTTCGACGGGGTCGAGGCGCGCGGCTTTCCAGGCGGGGTACACGCCAAAAACGATGCCGATCAGAGTGCACATCACCAGGGCGGTGACGATCCAGAAAATCGAAAGCGCGGCGGGCATTTTCAAACCATATTGCAAAATTATGGAAATGACGGAGCCAAAAATCACGCCGATAATGCCGCCGACGGCACTGAGCGTGACGGCTTCAATCAGAAATTGCGCGAGGATGTTGCTGCGTTTCGCGCCGATGGCTTTTCGAACGCCGATTTCGCGGGTGCGCTCGGTGACGCTGACGAGCATGATGTTCATCACGCCGATGCCGCCGACGATGAGGCCCACGGAAGCGATAGCGAACATCAAAATAAAAATGAGGCCGCTGATTTTGTTCCAGAGGTCGAGGAAATAGTCGGAAGTAAAGAGCGCGAAGTCGTCGGGCTTGCCGTTCGCGAGACGCCGCTTGCGGCGGAGCATGTCGCGCGTTTCTTCGACGGCTTCGGCGACGTTGTTGGGGTCCTTGGCTTTGATAAAAATGACGTAGTCTTTTTTATTGGGGTAGAGCTTTCGCAGCGTGGTTACCGGCATCATGGCGATGTTGTCTTCGGGATTCGAGCCGCCGGAGATGCCTTGCCGGCGTTTCAAAAGCGTACCAATGACAGTGAAGAGCTGACCGTCGAGGGTCACTTCCTGGCCGATGCTTTTTTCAGCGGATTCAGGAAAAAGAATGCGCGTGGTGTCGTAGCCCAGGAGGACCACGGGAGCGCGGCGTTCGGTATCGATATCGTTGAACATACGGCCGAACTCAATTTTCAGATCGAAGATTTGGCCAACGGATGGGGAATTGCCTTGCAGAATCACGTTTTTCGAACGATACGCGCCGCGGCGAACGTCGGCGGTGCCCGAGCCAAACTGAGGCATGAAAATGCGCATCGACGGAGAGGCCGCGGCAATGTGCGGCATTTTTGCAATGTCATCGGCCCATTCGGGTTGTAGTTCCTTGCGATTGAACCATTCGCTGGGCGGGCGCGAAAGAGAAGCCCAGGGGAAACGGTAAGCGATGATGGTGTCCGAGCCGAGGTCGCGGATGCCGCCGAGGACGTTATCGTTCAAGCCGTTGATCACTGAGCTGACGGTGATGACCGTGGTGATGCCAATGACGATGCCGAGAATGGTGAGAGCTGAGCGCAGGGGATTCTTCAACAAGGTGTCGAGAGCGAGGGCAACCTCTTCGCGAAGTTTTAGCGCGCTCTCTTTGCGGATGAGCTTGCGCAACGGGAGAACCGGAGCGTGCGCGATTGTTTTTCCGAGAGTCGCCATAATGGTCTTTTTTCGATCCTGCTCAGCCTGCCGCTGAAAAATTTCTACTCCGAACGCAAAGCTTCGACCGGGTCTAATTTAGCTGCCTTGGACGCGGGATACGTTCCGAAGAACAGCCCGACGCTAAGCGCCACAGTCAAACCGCCCATGACCGCCCAAAGCTGGACGGCGCTGGGAAGCGGGGTGACCCAGGAAACGACCTGAGCCAGGAGCACACCAAGAATCACACCAATCACGCCACCAATGAGAGAGATGGTCGAGGACTCAATCAAGAATTGCATGAGGATGTCCGAACGCCGGGCGCCGAGAGCTTTGCGGACGCCGATCTCGCGGGTCCGCTCGGTGACGGAAACGAGCATGATGTTCATGATGACGATTCCACCGACGACCAGGGAGATGGAGGCGATGGCAATGGTGACGGCGAAAAATGATCCGCTGATATCTTTCCATAGTGACAAGAAGGAATCGCTCGTTTCAACGGCGAAATCGTCTTTGTCGCCATAGGCGAGGTGATGGCGGCCGCGCATGATTTGGCGGACTTCGTCCACGGTGTCCTGGATTTTGGCGGCGGAGGCCGCACGCGCGGTGATGCGGAGCGAGTCCTGCTGATTGCCGAAGTCTTTGCGATAGGTGCTGAGCGGCAGGATGATCCAGTTGTCCAGAGAAGTTCCCAGCGAGGAGCCTTCCTTTTTGCCGACGCCGATAATTTCGCAGGGATTGTTGTTCCAGCGAACCTCTTTGCCGAGGGGATCGAGGCCGGGGAGGAGGTTATCAACCAGGTCCATACCGATGACGCAAACGGGAGCGGCGCCGTGCAGGTCGGCGTCGGTGATGTGGCGGCCTTCGACTAAATCCACGTCGTAGAGCTCGGGCATTTCCGGGGTCCAAGCGCGAAGGTTGGTGTCCTTGAGGGAATTGGCGCCGCTTTTTGCTTCGATGCGGCCGCCGAGGGATGCGCCGACGCCCTTGCAGGTCTTGCAGAGGTCGTGGACGGCTTCGTAATCGTCGTAGGTGATGATCCTGCGCTTTTGAAAGGAGAGGAAGTCATCGACGTTGGTGACGATGGAGGGCTGCTTGGCAAGGCCGAAGACGTCGGCGCCGAGGCGGAAGACGCGGGTGGCGACGTATTTGTTGGCGCCGTTGATGAGGCTGACGACGGCGATGACGGAGGCCACGCCGATGACCACGCCGATGAGGGTGAGGACGCTGCGGAGCTTGTGCGCCCAAAGGCTGGAGGTGGAGATGACCACCGCCTCGGAAAAGTTCATTGTCGATGGACGCGGCATGGGGGTTGCTGCTGTGGCCATATCCTAACATACGCGGGGAGGTGGCCAGGAATAACAGTGGACAGGCGGCGGTTGCCGTCCAATTTCCCACCTAGGCGGAAGCGAGTTCTGGGCAGGGTGCCTATATGGGATGTCGCAGGGCCTTAGACAGTCGAGGATGACTCAAAGTGTGATTGTTCACTATCCTTTGACATCACGCATACTGCGGCAGTACGCTGCAAACACAGGGGCCTGTGTGTCTGCGGGCAGGCCAAACGCAATGTTGTCTTTCCTCATTCAATTCGATGCTTCTCGCTATGCCAACCGGCTGCACTGTAGATATGCAGTCCTAGGGAGCTTGCAAGCGCGGATGCGGCGCTTTCGCAAGGCGAAGATTCTGTCCGGCTATTTGCCGGTTTTCGGCATATTTTTCATTGTTGTCGCTAATGCTGTCGCCCGGCCTAGTCCGCAGGGCATGGACAGCAGTTCGATCGGGAACGTGCACGTGCGTGTGGTCTATCCGAATGACCGTGCGGCCGGATTACACTTGCGGGTGCGCTTGATGAGCGGATCCAGCAGCACACCGGTGTCTGAAAACTTTACGAATGATCAGGGAGTAGCGGAGTTCACCCGAATCCCCGTTGGGGAATACCATGTGGTCGTAACGGGGGAAGGTGTCGAGGACGCGGACAGCGGCCAGTTTGAGATCGACCGGCGCAAGACGAGTCAAGATCTGTTCATCACTGTCCGCAGCAGTGAATCGAATTCGAAACAAGCGGCGGATGGATCCAGGTCGGTGGCCGCAGTGGACTTGAATGTTCCCGCGAGCGCACAAAAGGAGTTCGATGAGGCGAGCAAGGCCATGGCCGAGCAAGCCTGGGCGAAAGCCGTCGAGCGCCTGAAACGCGCCATTTCCATCTATCCCCAGTACGCACCGGCTTATAACAATCTCGGTGTGGCCTATGGACGCCTCAATGAACCCGCGGAGGAACGCGAAGCGCTGGAAAAGGCCATTAGCTTGAATGATCACTTCGTGCCGGCATTTGTAAATTTAGCCAAGATGAGCCTTCGGGCGCGAGATTCCGCCAAAGCGGAATCACTGCTAGAAAACGCCCTGCGCGCGGATCCATCCAATCCCGAGACCTTGACGTTGCTGGCAGAAGCTCAGTTGCTGAACAAGGACTATGATGCGGCGATTGCCAGCGCGCACAACGTGCACGCGATGCCGCATCAGAACTTTGCGGTGGTCCACTACATTGCGGCACGAGCGTTTGAGCACGAGAATCGTCCACAGGACGCGCTTGCGGAGTTCCAAACATTCCTAGCTGAGGAGCCGAAGGGAGCGCGCGCGGAGCATGTACGGGAAGAGGTCGCGAAGCTTAAGAATAGCCAGCCTTAGTTCTCCTGCTCATTTCGACGTTCCGGTTTTCTCCGCGGGGAATATCTGAGCCCGTTAGCCGCTATAAAACACGCAACGGGGACGAGAAAAAAGGCGGCCTCGAACAGAGGCCGCCTTTTACTGCGGGTGATTGTTTGTGAACTAGAACTTAAATTTCACGTCTATCTGCAGTACGCGGCCCGAGACGGTAGCCCCCTGGAAATTGCCATAGGGGCTGTTTGGGGGAGTCACCGACTCGAAAAATTGCCCAAACGAGCCGGTGGTGACACTACCGTGGGGGTTGTCAAAGTTCGGATGATTCAGGACATTGAAGGCATTAGCACCCAATGTGAATATGTATCTCTCCGAGATCTTGAAGTTTTTCTGCAGCGAGAGGTCGGTGTCGAAGAATCCCGGGCCACGGAAGAAGTTGCGAGGAACGTTGCCAAATGTGGCAACGTTACCCAGCAATTGCGTAGAGCCGCTAGCGGGAAATGCGAACTGGCTTGCGGACAGACACAATACTGAGAAGTTCTCCCCGCACGTCCGAGGACCACTCGAGTAGACGGCCAGAGGGAGCGTATTCGACCCGTTGCCCAAAAGGCTTCTCGTACGAGTGTCGTAGACGCTGAAAGGTTCTCCGCTCTTTGCGAAGAATGTCCCGGCGATTGTCCAACCGCCAATGGTCTGGTTGAGGATACCATTAGCGGATTTGAAAGGGAGCTCCCAGAAGTAATTTGCGCTGAGGGAGTGCGGGAAATCGTAATCCGAATTCGAGTAGTTCAATCTCCTCAAGTTGTTGGGATCAATTGCTAGGCGGAATGAGTTTGCAGCATTGAGGCCGTTGTAAGGCTCCAATCCGCCATTCGAAACGTCATCCAGACTGTGGCTGTAGGTGTAAGTGAAGTTGCCCTGGAAGCCATGACCGAACCTACGTGTGAGAGTGGCAGTCACGCCGTTGTAGTTCGATATGCCGTTGTTTTGCAATTCAGTTACGTTGCCGAACCGCGGATCTGGCGCACTCGACGGCAGGCTATCAAATCCGTTGGGGCACACAGCCGTGCTGCAATAGGTGTTCACGCCGAGGTTCCGGATGAACTCGTTGGAGCCATGGTTGCCAACATAGTTGACACTGAGTGAGGTCTTTACACCGAACGCTTTTTCCACCTGCAAATTCCACTCGTAGTAGTGAGGATTCGTGACGTTGTTGACGATTGTGTTTAGGCTGGGAGGCAAGAAGCCGGGATCTACCGCTTGCAAGCTAGCTAGCGTGCCCCCGCTCGAATATGCATTTACGAAAGCAGTGTTGCTGGCCGCGGCTTGAGTGAAGATGTTCCCAGCCTGGCCCGGAGAGATGGCTATCGTCGGGTTCGCAGTATTGCCTCTGACGACAAAGGTGTTCACGTTCGGCAGGTTGGTGATGAAACGATCCGCGATGAGTCCCTGATAGAGATCCGAGAAGATTCCGAATCCACCGCGAACGACCAAGTCGCCCTTGGGGTTCCAAGCAAAGCCAACACGCGGCCCCCACGCAACATTCTGCAAACCCGGGAACGCATTGTGCAGTCCGCTTACGATGTCTGCGTTGTATGGCGTGTTGATGTTGTGATCCATTTGCAAGAATGTACCGGCGGGGCGCGAGAAGCAATTCTTCTGGCACACCTCGTTGGAATTGCGATCTGCACGCAGAGCCAAGGTCAGCTTCAGCTTGTTGGTTACACGCCATTCATCCTGGACGTACAGCCCCAGGCTATAATAGGCCACAGGTTGCTCCGTAGCATTCGCAAAAGTCTGCGTGTAGGTCCCTGTCGAGATTGTTCCAGCATAAAACTCGGACAGGCTATTTTCCGTCAACAGTCCGCTGGTATTACCTCCCGCGGCGAAGCTGGAGATATCATTCCGGCGGAAATTGACGCCGAACTTGATCCCATGGTTCCCCTTGGTCCAGGAGAAGTCGTCTACAAGCTGCCATTGCGTGACATTGCGCCCCTGGGGATAAGCATTGTCGCTACCGCCCAAGTTTGTGAACGGTGCACCGTCGGCAAATGCGATCGTCGTCGGAAAAGCTTTTAGGCTGGCAGCCAGGTCCGGCGGACCAAAAATGGCGCTGTAATATAAACCCGATGCCACGAACTGGTTGTCGTATGGTTGTTCAGAACGTGGGTCCAGAGCATCTGGCCATCATCTTCCGGCTGAACGCTGTTGGCATTGAAGACCGAGTTGATGGGATCGGTACCTGTGGCCTGGACGCCGCGGTCCTGCTTGTAGCGCCACCGGAGGGTGTCTTTCGACGTGGCGTTCAAGTCGATGGTGACGGATTGCAAGCGCTCCTTATTTAGGTTGTTAACAGTGCTCTGGAAGGAGCGTGCGCATGGAATGACAGTTGCGCCAACTGGCCCACTGTCAAAGTACGTATTCGGGGAGCCAAACACTGCGGTCCCAGCCAAAGCACCGCACTGGCCTAAGGCATCGACCGCGCGGCTATTCCCGGACGCACCGTTATAGAGGTTGAAAATGGTGTTATAAAAACTAACCGCGCCAGGATTATTTGCGGTCAAGTTCGCAGTCACTGCCTGTTCAAATTGGGTAGTGGGCGTCCAGACCTGACCACCACCGCCGGGCAATACGTAGCGAAGTCCCTCGTTGTCGTAGAAGAAGAAGAGTTTATCTTTCTTGATGGGACCACCGACGGAACCCGCCCATTGGTTGCTGACTGCGTGGGGGCGAGGAGTGGGAGCACCAGGAGCTTGAAAGCCGCCGTTGTTCGCAAAGAAGTCGTTGGCATTCATAATTGTGTCGTTGTAGAACCATGTCGCATTGCCATGGAATTGATTCGTGCCGGACTTCGTTGTGTAGTTAACGTTTGCGCCTGCTGCGCGGCCATACTCACCCGTGTAACCGTTTGTGACGACCGTGAGTTCTTGCAATTCGTTGGCGCCGAGCAAGAGGTTGCTGGCGCCGGAGTTATTCAGGTTGAGATATGGGTCGTTGTAGTCGTTACCGTTAACGGTGTAGAGGTTGGAGGTGCCTGGCAACCCGTTTGCCGTAAAGTTGCCATAGCCGCCGCCCGTGCTTAACGTCACGCCAGGTGTTGTCATTACATAGTTCGTAATGTCTTGGCCGGGACTAGGGATTAGATCAATGCTTTTTGCGTCGACGGTGGTTGCCAGGTTTGCATTCTCGGTATGGAGGAGCGGAGAGTCTGATGTAACTTCAATGGTTTCTGACTTTGCACCGACTTCAAGTTTGACGGGAATCGTGTTCACTTGACCGAGGGAAACAAGGACTGAGCGACTCTGCTTCGAGAAGCCGGCTGCCACCACAGTTAAGGTGTAGTTGCCTGGCTTTACCAAGGCGAAGCGGAAAGTGCCTGCGGAGCCGGTAGTGGTGGTTTCATTGAAACCGGTCTCTGAGTTGTTCAGATTGACCGTGGCGTTGGGCACGACTGCGCCGGAAGAATCCAGAACCGTGCCGTCAACTTCCCCCGAAACAACGCTTTGAGCCTTCCCACTCGGCGAAAACAGCAAAATCAGTGCGAGACAAGAAAATCCCAATAGTCTCAAATGCGAATATTTCACGTAAATCCTCCTAAAGTTTATGCAAACCCCGCTAAAGAAGAACAGCAAACCGACCAGCAGTAACCATTTAGCTGCAATCGAAACTCCACAACACGTGTTCGGCTTCTAAATTCCAGGGTCCGTAAGATGTTGATAATAAAAAACGTATCGATAATTGATAAGCGCTTTAGGTCGCACGGGCAGGCGTGGCATACGATGAGGTGTAGATAATATGAATTTTAGAATATATTTATCTTATCGTTAGACGCACCTGAGTCCTTGACCGAGCGCTCAGATTGCTTTGTGGGCGCATCCCCTCCACGGTTTACGGGTGGTTTGACTCGGGGTTAGCCATGCTGTCTCGCTCAGCCGGGAATACGCACAAGTGTAAAGCGGATGGACAAGAGAGACGGTCGAAGGAAAGATCGGAGGATGAACGAGCGCGGTGGGAGTTACCCTTGGTGGCGGATGCGTTCGGCGAGGAAGCGGGCGCGTTGGCGGGCGATTTCGACGAATTTGGAGTCGGAGGCGATTTCGTCGAGGATGGGGAGGGCGCGCTGGGGTTCGGGGAGGAGCTTGCGGTTGAGGTCGGATTCGAATTGGAGGAGGGCGTCGTTGATGCCGAGGCGGTCGTACTTCATGCGGCGGGAGATGAGCGTGACGTGTTCCTGCTGGCGGGCGAGGCCTTCGCAGATTTGCATGAGCTGTGTGGCGGCAGGATTCAGGGTGTAGTTGAATTTTGCTTCGTGGGCTTCGGCGCCGCGCTCCCAGCGGAAGGTCTTTTCGCCGAGGTTGGCGATTTTGCGGTGGACGTCGAGATCCTGGCCCTGGAAATAATTCAATTGTTGGGCGAGTTCGAACATTTTGGCACGGAGTCCGGCGCTGACTTCGAAGGGCAAGGAGCCGGGATCTTCTTCCAGTTGGCGGATTTCAAAGGCCGCCGTGTCGGAGTCTTCGTGGACCGTGATTTCGATAAACTCCGGTGTGCTGGATTTGAAGATGCGGCGAAAGGTGAGTTTGGCGGCGGCCGGCGCGGGAGCGGCGTGGGCAGCGGCTGCGCAAAAGCAAAAGAATCCGAGCAGGATGAAGGATTGGAGCCGGGGAATCATCATCGTGTAGTTACGATGCGCGGGAGAGGGTTCCGCGTTGCGCCAGCGAACGGGTTTTGATTTGTTAGTTTAACGGAAGCGCCCATTCCACGTGGTGCGCGAGAGTTTGCCGCCGCGGTGGGTTCGGGAAGTCCAAACTTTCGCCGCGATTGCTCCGCTTGCAAATGGCAGAGCGCCACAGCGAGCGCATCCGCGGCGTCGGAAGACTCGGGGATTTCCGCCATCGAAAGCAGGGCGCGAACCATAACTTGCATCTGGCGTTTGTCGGCGTGGCCGTGACCTGCGACGGAAGCTTTGACTTCGCGCGGGGCGTAACTGTAGACCAGCACGCCATGCTGCGCGGCCGCGAGTAAAATGACGCCGCGCACTTCCGCAAGACGAAGCGCAGTCCGCATATTCAGCGCCGTGAATACGCTTTCGATTGCCAGGGCGTCGGGAGAAAATTCGCTGATGAGTTCGCAGATGCGAGCGTGAACGTCTTGGAGAACCGCGCCAGCGCATTCCTTCTGGCGCTTGGCCGGAACCTTGAGTGCACCAAAATGCAGCAAGCGGCAGCGACGCCCGTCGCTTTCGACGACGCCGAATCCCGTTGGTCCGGCAGCGGCCGGATCGACGCCAAGGACGCGCAGCGATGGCCGATTTTCAGGGACGCTCATGTGCTCAGTTTACGGCGTTGCAGGCGAGGGTGCCAGTTGTTTGTCCAAATGGACGCGGGATGACGGGGAGGCTGGCCCCGGAAGAAAAACGGTCCGTTCGAAAGAGCAACCTGCAGAGTTGGTGAGGCGAGTCTGTTGAGTTGACGCCAGCGGTGGGCTGGATTTCAGGGCTCTGAGTCTTGCCTGTGTTTTTCCATGCAGGGAAACAACGGGCGCAAAAAGCGAACCAGGCTCAAAGAGGAGTGTTGCAAACCTCTTTGAGCCTGTTCTGTTTCCAGATTGTTCGAACACTACGACATTAGAAGTTCAGCTTCAGCGCGAGTTGCCCGATGCGGGGAGGAGCTGCGCTGGTAATCAGGCCGAAGCTACCTCCAGCAGTCGGCAACCCGGAGTTGATATTCCCATTCGGCTGGCCGAACTGAGTATGGTTGAAGACATTGTAAAACTCGGCGCGAAACTGCAGATTCATGGTTTCGGTGAGTTTAGTGTCCTTCACGAGAGCCATGTCCCAGTTATTGATACCCGGGCCGTGGAAAAAACGGCGACTGGCATTGCCTTCCAACCCGATGGCACTGGGGCTGAAGAGATTGAAATTAAAGAAGGCATGGCCAGGAGTTGTCCGCGGATTGGTGATCCCGAGGGAGCCGCCCGCGAAATTGGGGGTGTCCACGGCCAGAGGCTGCGGGCCGGTTAAGGAAGTGCCGAGCAGGGAATGATCGTCGCCCTCAATGAGCGTGACGGGGAGGCCGGTGGAGAAACGGGTGATGCCGCTGATGGCCCACCCGTCGGTCAAGCGCTTGGGGCCGGCGAGTTTGTCGAAGGGCAGACGGTAGTTGTAGCTGGCCACGAAGTTATGGGTGACATCAAAGGCGGAGAGAGCGCGGCTGAGTCTGGCGTCGATGGGATTGATTTGTTCGCCATAGCCGGAAGCGTCGTCGAGCGATTTGCTGAAGGTGTAGCCGACCAGCGTTTGTAGGCGGCCGCTGGTGTGGCGCAAGTTAACCTGCAAGGAGTTATAACCAGAGTTTCCAACGGTGGAGAAAAGGCCATTGGAGCCGAAGAACGCCGGATTAAATACCGTTCGCGTGCCTGGAACACAGGTGCTTCCTGCGGGGCAGGAAGAGTTGCCCAAATTGCCGGTGAAGGTGAACGCCCCCGCCGGAGGCGTAATCCCTGGCGCCAGTACATAAGTCGTGTTCTCACCGCCAGGTCCGCAGGTGGGCGAACCCGCAGCAAGATTGCTGGGGTTGCTCAAGAAGAGGCATAGGGCAGGGCTTCCCGGGTTGGATTCCAAGGTAGAAAGCAAACGGTGTCCTTGCGTTCCTACGTAGCTGACGGTTAGAAGGGTTGATGAGGAAAACTGCCGCTGGATAGAAAGCTCGTAGTCTTCCGCGTAGGGGAGCCGGTTGGTGTTGGCGAAGCCCGGAGAGCTGGAGATCGGAGTAAACAACGCCCAATTGATAGAGGTGTCCGGGTTGCTCGCAGAGACGCCGTGCGGTATGGGAGCGACGGGGAACACCTGGCCTGCACCGACGGGCTGACCCGTGGTGCGGTTCAGGAACGGAGTTTCAAAGAGGGGCGTTGGTGAGTTTCCATAGAAGTTACCGAACGGCGCATCGCCGATTTCGTTGAAGGTGGTTGACCCCTCGAACGTGGAATAAAAGATGCCATAGCCGACGCGGACGCTAGTCTGTCCCGGTCCGCCAAAAAGCTTGCCCAGGATTCCGCTGTCGAAACTGGGGGAATATGCCAATCCGAGGCGCGGAGCAAAGTTGTTGTAACGCGTGGGAGCCAAGGTGCTGGGAACGCCCGGGTCGCCAGGAAAGACCCAGCCGGCTGGGGCTCCGGGGAAGACTCTGGATTGCTCGTTGGGGATTAGGGTTTGAATGCCGTTATATTTTTCCGACCAAGGAGTGCTGAACTCCCACCTTAGACCAAAGTTGAAGGTGAGGTTGGAGCGCACGCGCCAACTGTCCTGGCCAAAGAGACCCGCATAGTGATTGCGGCCGTAAGAAGGCGGAGCTTGCCCTTGGCCATAAGCGGGAGAGCCCACGGTTGGGGAGGCAGAAGGAGCGCCGATCAAGAAGTCGGCAAAGTCGGTGCCGGTTTCCCCGCCACCGAATGCAAAAGCTCCGTTTTCGATGTTGGAAAGGTTTTCGGTCAATTGCGTGTAATGGAAGGAGCCGCCTAGCTTAAAGGTGTGGGTCCCGATGACCTTGCTGAAATTATCGGAAGCCTGGTAAGTATTTTCAAAAAGCCCCAGAACGCGGCTGGGAACACCCACGGTAAAGTTGTTGAAGTCGAGCTCGGGGACGCCCTGCGCCGCAGTGTTAAGAGGAACGATACCTAGAGTGCCGGCGCCCGTCGTAAAGCCGAGCTGACTCAAAGTTTGTCCCGTTCCGCCGGAGGGCTTATTGATGGTGGGGGCCAGCCGAATCCACTCGATGCGGAATTCATTGACAGAAGTCGAGCCGATAGTTTTGGTGTTGCCCAGATTCACCACGTTGGTTCGTCCGGTTCCCAGAGTATTGAAGCCCGGAACCAGGGCGGAAGGAGCGGGCCAATAAGGGCTATTCAGAGTGTAATTATCAAAATAATAGTATCCGGAGAACAATCCCCATCGGGTGTTGGCATCCACGCGGCCGCTGGCTTTCTGATCCGTGAGCCTTTGGGAGAGTGCCGAGGTTGAGAAACTGCCATTGGGACCGGGAGCCGGGAAGACGCCCAATTTTAGAATATTTTTTGAGACGGGATCAAATGCCGCGGACGGAATCTTGGCGCCCGGAAACACGCAATTTGAGACGTTGCAACCTGGGAAGAAATAGGGCTCGTTGGCGGATACGGCGTATCCAAGTCTATTCGAAAGGATGGAAGCAAAATTAGCGCCGTTCACTGTTGCGGGAGTCGGCGCCCCGTTTACGGACTTCGTAAAAGGGTTGGTCAAACCGGAAAAGTCGCCGGTTTGTTCCGCCGTGGAAGGCAAACCGGTGACGGTATTGCTGATGCCCTGTACCTTCAAATTTGCTTGATAGTCGGCAAAGAAGAAAATTTTGTCTTTCTTGATCGGACCACCCAAAGTGCCGCCAAACTGATTCTGGTGATAGGCTCCCGGAGGCCCGGCCGGGTCGAAGAAGTTACGCGCATCCAGACTAGTGTTTCGGAGAAACTCGAAGGCACTGCCGTGAAGCTGATTGGTGCCTGATTTAGTGATGACATTGATTTGCCCGCCACTGTAATTGCCGTATTCGGAGTCAAAGTTGTTGGTGAGGATGCGGAATTCGGCGATGGAATCGAGATTGGGAATAACGGCTGCGCCGCCGAATCCTGCTTCCTGGACGGTCGCGCCATTCAAGATGAAGCCGTTGCCGGCCTCGCGCATACCGTTGACCGAGAGATTGCCACCGTTTTCGTCGCCGGAAACCGAGGGCAGTGCAAAGCCCGCGGATTGAAACTGTCCCGTACCGCCGCCGGTGAGGCCGGAAGTTTGGGAAACGACGCCGGGCTGGAGAGCGAGCAAATCGGTATAGCTACGCGTGACCAGGGGTACGCCGGTCATTTGGCTGCCTTCAATTACTTCGCCCAGTTGGGTGCTGGCGGTTTCGACGTGGAGGGCGGCGCTGGAAACCTCCACTTTTTCGGTGACTTCACCGAGCTGGAGCGTGACGTCCACCACGAGGGCGGCGTTGACGTCCAGTACGAGTCCCTTTTGCCGGAAGCTCTTGAATCCCGGTTGCTCCACCGCTACATCGTAGTGGCCGAGCGGGAGCGACTGAAACGAGTAATATCCTTGGGAATTGGTGTTCTGCGTTTCCGTGATGCCGGTGTCCGTGTTAGTTGCAGTGACGGCGGCGCCCACAAGCGTGGCACCGGTGGAGTCCTTGACCGTGCCCGAAATGCTGGCAGTCACGCTAGCTCGAGCGTTTCCAGACAGAAGAAGGCCTATGGTTAATAGTGCCAGGCCTGTAAGAAGATTCTTGCCGCCGAGTAGCGAGCCAAGACGAGCTCTCCGAGCGGAAGAATGTCCGGGGTGGGGGCAGTGGCCCATGCTCAAAGATAGTCTTGAAAAGGGAAGAGGCCGAAAGACAGACGTAACCGCATTCAGGGACAGTCGCGCGAACATACAATTTCTCCTCATTCTGAATCAGGATGAAGTGCTTTCTAGCGTTGCTTAGTTTGGGCTAATCGTCCTGCAACGGGACGATCCAAGCCGGGCTCGTCAATGCTGATGACGGCCACATCATCCGACGCGGTACTCGCGCCCGCGCGGTTTTGATTCAATTGTGCTTTTATCTTTTGTAAGCGGAGAAGGACAACATGTCAAGCATTTCCTAGTATTAAATCAATTTAATAGAGATTTGACTTGCCGTTCGGAGATGCTTTTGCTGTTCGGCCGGGTGATTTGCGAGCCAGAAATAGAGCTGTCCGCGAGAAAAAGAGCGGCCCTGCCGATCGCAGGAGCTGTTTTCCGTTGTCAACGATATAGTGTGAAAATCCTCAGTTGGCGCCGACGGCTGCCTGGATCTCGGACTCGTCGATATCGAAGTTGGCGTAGACATGCTGGACGTCGTCGTGTTCTTCGAGGGCTTCGACGAGGCGCACCATCTGGGTGGCTTGAGCGCCGGTGAGCTTTACGTAGTTCTGCGGGACCATCGCGATTTCCGCGGACGCGGGAGTGATGCCAGCCTTAGTGAGGGCTTCCTTCACGGCTTCGAGGGCTTCCGGAGGAGTCGTGATGTACCAGGCCGAACCATCGTCCTTCAGATCTTCGCCGCCGGCTTCGAGAACGATCTCCAGCAATCTGTCTTCGCCAGCCGCTTCTTTTGGCACGGAGATTTCACCTTTGCGACTAAACATCCAGCCAACGGCGCCGGTCTCAGCAAGATTTCCGCCGTTCCTGCTGAGGAGGTGGCGGAATTCACCGACCACGCGGTTGCGGTTGGTGGTGACCACTTGGATCAGCAAGCCAACGCCGCCGGGGCCGTAGCCTTCAAAGGTAGCTTCCTCGTATTGCTCGCCTTCGAGCTGTCCGGTGCCGCGCAAGATGGCGCGTTCGACGTTTTCGTTGGGCATGTTGGCGCCCTTGGCCGCCAGAATGGCGGTGCGCAGGCGCGGATTGGAGTTGGGCTCGCCGCCGCCGATGCGCGCGGCGATAGTGATTTCTCGGATGATGCGGGTGAAGACGCGCCCACGTTTCGCGTCGGTAGCACCCTTCTTGTGTTTAATCGTGGCCCATTTTGAATGCCCGGACATGACACATCCTTATTTGCTCTGCGTGATCCAGACTGGCCGTACACGCGGAGAGTGAATTTCGCGCCGTCAAGCGGTCGCCTATGTTAGAAGACCGCACTGCGGGACTCAACTGTGCGGAGACTTACGGTGAACCGCAAACCCCTGTCGACCGTTTCGCGGCCGCGCAGTAAATTTGACTTCAGAAGTCTAGCACAGCCGCCGAACGCGGGAAACCGGGTATACTCAGTTCTGGGGCATCTCCTTGCTCTGGATGGTCTTCCGAATCCCCACCGTAACGCATGGTCGAGGCAGAGGGTACTGCGATGCCTGAGAAGCGCTATCGCGTCCTGGCCGTTGCTTCCCATCCAGTCCAATATATGGCGCCCATTTTCCGGCGGATGGCTGGGCACCCTGCGCTTGATCTTCACGTTGCCTACTGCAGCCTTCGCGGCGCGGAGGCCGGGCACGATCCGGAGTTCGGCGCAACCGTGCAATGGGATGTCCCACTGCTGGAAGGTTACTCCTGGTCGCACATCCCGAATCGTGGCGACGGGGGAGACTCGTTCTTTGGCTTGCGGAATCCGGGCCTGTGGAAGCTGATTCGCGGCAAAAAATATGATGCGGTTTTGTGCTTCACGGGATACGTGAATGCAACGTTTTGGATAGCGCTGGCTGCGGCAAAGTCGTCAGGAACGGCGTTTTTGTTTGGGACAGACACCACGACGTTGGAGCCGCGCGATGGGCGCGCGTGGAAATCCTCCGTCAAGAAGCTGCTGTGGCCGTCTCTCTTCGGCCTAGCCGACCAAGTGATTGTTCCGTCGAGTGGCTCACGTGATCTGATGATTTCACTTGGTTTGCCGGGGGAGCGCGTCACGCTGACGCCGTACTCGGTAGACAATGAGTGGTGGATGAAGCAGTCTTCGAAGGTGGACCGCCAGGCTGTACGCTCTGGCTGGGGCGCGGCGCCGGATGATGCGGTGATTCTGTTTTGCGCGAAACTTCAGCCTTGGAAACGCCCGATGGATTTGCTGCGCGCGTTTGCAAAGGCGAAGCTCTCGAATGGACTGCTTGTTTTTGCCGGAGAAGGTCCGCTGCGGGCGCAACTGGAAGCCGAAGCTTCCACTCTCGGAATCTCAGCAAGGGTGCGATTTCTCGGATTCGTGAATCAATCGCAACTGCCCGGGGTGTATACGGCCGCGGATCTGATGGTTCTGCCTTCGGAATATGAGCCGTTCGCGGTGGTGGTTAACGAGGCGATGTGTTGCCGCTGTCCGGTGATGGCGAGCGATCGCGTGGGCGCGGCGCGAGACCTTGTCGCTCCCGTGCGTCCGCGATTTGTCTTTGCTTGCGGAGATATTGACGCGCTTGCGCTTCTGCTAAAGGACGCGGCCGCCGATCTTCCGAAGCTCCAGCTCGCGGGAGATGCAGCGCTGGCGCACATCCAAACTTGGTCGCCGATGGAAAATATCGCGGCGACCGTGGAAGCCATTGGAACAGCGGTTTTTCGAAAGAGGAGCGATTCGAACGGACCTCTCCCCGATCCAACTCCACCGAGCTCCGCTACCGCCGGGCAGCAAAAACTTCACGAATGAGACTACTTATCTACTCGCATTTTTTCGCGCCAAGCGTCGGCGGAGTGGAGACCGTTGTTTTGCTGCTTGCGCGCGGGCTTGCGAGCTTGCGCGATTCGAACGGCGAGAAGGGATTCGAAGTCACGCTTGTCACGCAAACTCCGGCGGGTGAGTGCGACGACGGAGCGTTTCCGTTTCGCGTGATTCGGCGGCCGGCTTGGACGGAGCTGTGGCGGGCTATTTGCGCCTCGGACGTGGTGCATGTTGCTGGACCCGCGCTAAAGCCGCTGATTTTCGGGCGCTTCGCCGGAAAGCCGGTGGTCGTAGAGCACCACGGTTTTCAAACAATTTGTCCCAACGGGCAATTGCTCATCGAGCCTGCGGGAACGCCGTGTCCCGGACATTTCATGGCGGGGCGTCACGCGGAATGCATTCGCTGTAATACCTCGCAGGGATGGATGGCGTCGCGCAAACTTTGGCTCCTTACGTTTCTGCGGCGATTTCTTTGCGGGGGCGTTGCTGCGAATATTGCACCGACGCAATGGCTGGGCGGGCTCGTTCAGCTGCCAAATTTAACGGCGATACCTCACGGCTTAGAGGCGACTGCGGTGTCGGTTCGCCCCGAGGGACAACCTGAGCGACCAGTGATTGCGTTCGTAGGGCGGCTCGTTACGACCAAAGGAGTACGCCTACTTTTTGAAGCCGCGCGAATTCTCCGCGAGCAGAATCGTTCGTTCGAATTGCTGATCATTGGCGATGGCCCAGAGCGCACGTCGCTGGAATCGTACGCGCGCACCGCGCGGATCAGCGAGCGAGTGCAATTTGCCGGGCGTTTGCCCGATGCTCAGATTGAAAAAGAACTGGCAAAATCTTTTGCCGTGGTGGTGCCGTCGCTTGGCGGAGAAGTTTTTGGGCTGGTGGTTGCGGAAAATATGCTGCGAGCCTTGCCGGTGGTGGCTTCGGATCTTGGCGCCTTCGTGGAGGTGCTCGGCAATGGGGGCGCCACTTTTCATACGGCGGACGCCTCGGATCTCGCGTCGAAGCTCGTGCAGCTTCTGGATGATCCGGTTTCCGCCGCGCAACTCGGCCAGCGTGGACGGCTCCGTGCCCTGGAATTCTACAGTTTGCCCCGCATGGTGGATGCGCACGCCGCCGTGTATCGCAGGCTCATAAGCGGAGCGGCCGGGTAAAGTGAGCTCGAATCGCAGACCTTGCGAGTTCACTATGTTAGTATCTCCAGCGATGAACGCCGACGGGTTGAGCAGATCCAAATGGCTCCAAGCTTTGCTCTGCGTTTGGATGCTGGCTGCTCAAGTGTGGTATTACTTCCAATTTAGCGGGCAGCTCCGCTCTATCATTGTTCTGGCTCTCCACAAGCTATGGCACTGATTACGTCGTTCGCCGTGCTATTGGCAACGGCGCTGTTTGCTTTGGTTTCGGCCGCTTTCGGCCATCGCCTGCTGCGGCTGCTGGGGATCGAGTTTTCAGCGGCCGCGGAGCAGTTGCTCTTCTCCATCGCTCTCGGCGTCATCTGCATCGAGATACTGCTTTTCCCCGTTCAGCTTTTAAACCACATTCGAGCCGGCGTGGCGGGTGCCCTGCTCTTGGCTGTTGCCGTTGGTTCTCGTGAGTTCGCCGCAATTTTGAAGAAGCTTGGCCATTGCAGGAGCCGTGCTTTCAATGGATCCAGGACACAACGAAATCTGCTGATACTCCTGACGCTGGTGGTGGCCCTTGAGGGATTTGCGGCCATGGCCCCGCTGACAGGGTCTGACGCGCTTCATTATCACTTCACCGCGCCCCTTCTTGTTTTGCATTCGGGGTTTCATGCTAATTTTTTTCTTTCGCACAGCTTTTTTTCTGGTCAATCACATCTATTGATTTTGGCCGGGCTGGCCTTGGGCGGCAGCCAATTGGCAATGGGCTTTCTATTTCTTGGAGGGGTGCTGGCTGCCGGTGCAGGCTGTTGTCTGGCGCGTAGATGGGTCAGTCTGGAGTGGTCCACGATTGTCGCGCTGCTTTTTCTGCTGACGCCTGTCGTGATCTGGCAAATATCGACCGCAGGCGCTCCGGATTTGTGGATGGCGTTCTTCGCTACCATGAGCGTCATGGCGATTGCGCGTTCCGCAGAATGGCTGTCCATCCCGATGGCGATTCTTGCGGGAGCCCTGGCTGGGGCTATTGCGGGAGCGAAGTACACTGGATGCATCGTGGCTGCTAGTATTGCGGTAGCGTATTTTTTGGAGAATCGTTCGATTCGCCGCGTAGCCATTTTTTTCCTCAGCGCGCTATGCGCGGGAATCTGGCCCTATGCGCGGAACTTTGCCTGGACTGGCGATCCATTCTTTCCCTTTCTGCTGTCGAGGATTTCTCCTGGAACGATAAACGCTTTTGCACTGGCTTCCTATCGAGCTGACACCGGCGCGAGCACGCAGAAAGGGTTTTGGCAAGTCCTGGGATCTCCAGTCTTCGCAGGGATCGATCCGCTTCATGCTGGGTTATGGCAGTTTCTCGGGCCCATCGTCCTTGTATTTTTCCCATTTCTCTTTTTTACACTACGGAAAACGCCCGCCTGGCGGGCAGCCCTTACCATATGGATTGTCAGCGCCCTGAGCATTGGAGCCACGTCTGGGATGACACGATTCCTGCTTCCTGTGTTGCCAATTGCACTTGCGGCCGTGATGGCCGGAGCGGCCCGGGCGGTTTCGGCCGGATTGAGGCCGCTGAGATTTGTCACTCTGGCAACGATCGGATTTTTTTGCACACTCGGCGGCGCCGGTGTTTTGGTCTACCTTCGATCGCCGTTGTCCGCAGCCGTGGGACTGACTTCCAAGGAAAATTACTTGCGACAGCGCGCTCCGGAGTATCAAGCTGTGGAATTCGTCAATCAGATCCTTGCGAAACCAGAGCCTGAAGGGAACACTCTCGTTTTCCTTCGTCACGTCTTCTACCTGCGCGTGCCGTTTCTCTATGGCAATCCCGCAGCAAGCTGGGCTATCGATCCCAGCAGGTACAAAACGCCCGAGGAATGGATGGAGCTGTTCCGCGAGCAAAACGTGCGCTGGGTGGTGCGCTCGCCAGAATTTCCTTCCGAGATCGCCGCTCCCTTGGACCAACTCGAAGCACAAGGAAAGCTTATCGCTATCGCGCGGGCAGAGGTTGCCGATTTCCAGGGAATGAGAATCTCCGAAGAACGTATGACAGTTCCAATTGCCATCCTAAAGTTCGTCCCGTGAACTCGTGTTTATAGGCGCGCAATCCCATTTGTAGTTTGCCGATAGCGCGCTGCGCGGAGTGTAAGAAAGCGGCGAGGATTTCTTAGGAGCGCAGAGTTCGAATCGTGGCCATCCACAAAGCGGTGGCCCAGATTGCTGCATCAATGGGAAGAAAGTAGATACGGCCCGTCACCAGATTTCGTCCCGCCCGGATGAAAGTCCACTTGGTGAGATGAGCGTAAAGGAGGAGGAGGGAACTCTCCGCGGGAGAATACCAATTGCTGTCCCGCAATTGCTTGGCAGCCAGTTCCTTCAGTGTGTCTTGCTGGATGGAAGTACAGGTTGTGTTCGCCACGTAATGCGACTCCCATCCCGCTTTCTTCATTCGTTGGCAGATGTCCCAGTCTTCGTGATGGCGCCGGAAACGAACGTCATATCCGCCAACAGACTCGACAGCTTCCCTGCGAAAGAGAACCGCGTGACCGTGCGCGAATTCCACGGGGCCGGACTGCTCTACATACTTTGGTTCCTGAAAGCGCATACGCCAGCGCGTAAGAAGCCGGTCAGGGCGGTTCGGGAGCAGGCGCGCGAAGCAGGCGCCTGCCCTGGGATGGTCCGAGAGGTAGCTCGCGCAGGTGCCGAGCCAGGTGGGGGAAGGGAGGACTTCGGTATTGACGCAAGCAAGAAGTGGCGCGCGAGAATGCGCGATAGCTTCATTTCGGGCGGCCGAAATTCCACGGTTCTCCGGAAGACGGAGGAGGCAAATGGCCGAGGAAGTTTGCGCCCAATGGGGCAAGCGCACTGGCTGCGGAGATCCATCGTCCACGACAAAGATTTGCGAGACCGGATGGGTCTGGTTCACGCAAGCGGAAAGTGTTTCCGAAAGGGCCGCGGATCGCTCACCGAAAACCGGAATGACAAAATCGGCGGAGGGCGTTTCTTTTGCATCCGGCGTGGTCATTGGCGTTATCAGCGATTTCGGTGTTCCCCGGATCGTTTGTGGCAGGACATGCTTCCCAGCCTTTCCATAGTTGCCTCCGCCCACAGGAGGCGGAGCGAAAAAAAAGATCTGCGAAGCGAGTATAGGGCTTGGCATAAACGCCAGACAAGGCGTCTAAGCGTGTGATTGAATGGCCGATCCCGTGCCATCCCCCTTTCGAAATGCCCCAGAGTCAGTGATAATCGTGGAGCCCCGGGAATCAGCTAAACCATGAGAATCGCATCAGCGCTATCTTCCAGCCTGTTTCGAGGACGCCCGCATCTTCTTTTCGGGATTCTGGTGCTGGGCGCATTTGGCGCCTACGAAACCGCGCAGTATGTGATCAATGGAGATTTGGAAGGATTGGCGTACGCGGGGATGGTGATCGTCGGAGGCGCGGTTGTTGTCGGAATTCTGAACAACTGGCGCAATGGAGTTTACTTTTTTTTGATCTGGCTCCTGTTTGAGGATTTTGCGAGGAAGTTTCTCGGTAACAACATGGCGATCTATTTCGCTAAGGATTTTCTGGCGTTGGTAGTCTTGATTTCTTTCTATGCTGCGTACCGGCGCAAGGAAGCAACGTCTTTTCGCCCCCCGTTCTTGATGCCCTTGCTGATCTTCATTTGGTTTGGCGTTCTCCAGATGTTCAATCCTGCTTCCACGAGTATTTGGTATGGCTTGATGGGTTTCAAAATATTTTTTTACTATGTCCCGATGATGTTTATTGGCTACGCCCTGCTCAACTCCGAAGCCGAGTTGCGCCGCTTTTTTAATGTCAACCTCGTGCTGACCTTAGTCATTATTTCTCTGGGAAGCGCGCAAGCCATTATCGGTCCCTCTTTTTTGAACCCTGCAACCCAAGCGGACGACCTTCGTGAGTTGAGCACGCTTTATCGCGTGGCTCCGACAAGTGGGCTCATGGCGTACCGGCCGACGTCCGTTTTTGTTAGCGCTGGGAGGTATGCCGATTTCATCGCTGTGGCCTGGTTGTTGTCGCTAGGGACCAGCGGATACTTGCTGCTTCGCCACAGGAAGGGAAGGTCGCTGGCTTTCGTTGCGATAGCCGTTGCGTCCGGAGGTGCATTTCTTACTGCTTCCAGAGGCTCGTTCATGTGGGGCATGATCAACGCTCTGGTGACTAGTGCGGCGTTCTTTTGGGGTGCGCCGTGGAGGCAGGGAGAGGTCGTACGCGTTTTGCGCGCCATTCAGCGAGCCGCGGTGGGGATCGTGCTCGCCATGGTTGTACTCTTCTACTCCTATCCGGATGCCATTCTTTCGCGTCTCGCCATTTATCAGGAGACGCTCAGCCCCAGCAGCAGCACGAGTGAGTTGTCCCATCGCGGGTGGACTTACCCGATGCAAAATTTCATTGGGGCCTTCAATTTCGAACGCTGGCCCTATGGGTACGGCATAGGGACAACGGCCCTTGGCGGACAATACGTCGCGCGTTTTTTTCACGCGAAACCGCCGGTGGTAGGCGTCGAGAGCGGATACGGAACGCTGATCGTGGAAATGGGGATTGGGGGCCTCATCTTATGGCTGGTCATGAGCACCTCCATTTGCGTTTCCGCCTGGCGGGTGGTCAAGAAATTGAGGGGTACGCCCTGGTTTCCGCTGGGCTTCGTCATTTTTTGGTACGCGGTATTTTTATTTTTCCCCGCAACCTTTGGAGGTATCCAGCCATACGAGGATTTCCTCTTGAATGCCTATCTTTGGCTGTTGCTGGGGATATTGTTCCGTCTCCCCACCCTGGCTCTCTCCGCGCAATTCGCAGCTGGCGCACCTGATGCGAAGCCCCGCCATTGGATTCGCTGACTTGCGGCTCGCCGTTGTCTCACCGTTTGTCGATCGTCGGCACGGGACGGAGCGCGCCCTCGCCGAACTGATCGAACGTCTTGCCGATACCTACCATTGCGAAATTCATCTATTCAGCCAGCGGGTGGATGACGTCAATCTTGCATCTCGAGACTCTGCGGGACCGGGGCAAGGCGGAGCGATTTATTGGCACAAAGTCCCGCGCATTCCGGGGCCTCATCTTCTGCAGTTCATCGGGTGGTTCTATCTGAATCGTCTCTGGCGCTGGTCGGTGGCCCGTTCGGGACGGTTCTCGTTTGATTGCGTCTTGTCCCCCGGGATCAATTGCTCCGATGCCGATGCAATAATCATTCATGTTCTTTTTCATCGCTTGCGCGAACTTGCGCTCGAAGCACGCGACGCGACGTGGCCACAGAAAATATCCTTTTTCCGTCGCGTCCACCGCCAGATCTACTATGCTTGGCTGGCTCGTTGGGAGCGCCGGATCTATGGTAACCCCCGAATTTCCCTATCAGCCGTTTCGCAACGCACTTCCAATCTTCTTGCGCAGCTTTTCCATCGCCAGAGCGTTCGCGTCATTTCCAATGGGGTCGACGCATCCCAATTTTCGCCTTCTGCGCGGGTTGCCGCGCGGGCGGAAGCGCGCGCCCTACGAGACTTTGAAGAAGACGAATTCGTGCTCCTTCTCATTGGCAACGACTGGCGTGTCAAAGGCCTCTCCACAATCCTGGAGGCCATGACCCGGCTCGAAGGTAAACCGATTCGCCTGCTCGTCGCCGGCAGCGACGCGCCTGGCGCATTTCAGGAACTTGCGAAGCGACTCGGCGTATCCGAACGTTGTTCCTGGGATTTCGTAGTCGCCAGCGTCCTCGATCTGTATGCCGCTGCGGACCTCTACGTCAGCCCAAGCCGGGAAGACTCTTTTGGCCTGCCTGTGGCGGAAGCGATGGCTTGCGGTCTTCCAGCAATCACGTCTAGTTTTGCGGGAATCGCGGGACTAATCCGGGATGGGATTGACGGATTCGTGCTTCAGGATCCATACGACTCGGCGACCCTGGCGCAACTCGTTCAACTGCTTTACTCCGAGTCCGATTTGCGACGGCGGATTGGAGAAACTGCCGCGAAGACTGCGCTGGAATGGACATGGGATCGCAACGCGGCAGCCGTTTGGGAATTCGTGACGGAAACGGTCTCGAAGGCCCATCCAGTCCCTAAGCCCGGCGGATCAGCTCGATAGGTATTCGGGAACGATTGCTTGAAGTAAGATTCGGGATTGCGATGTTTGCGCCGCGGGTCTTCCAGCGAGGGGGCGAATGGCTTCGAACCAGGATAGCGCCGTTGGGATTCAGCGAAAGTACTACACGGAGACCGCTGAACGCTATGAGCGCATGCACGAGCACGAGACTACCGGAGACGAATTCGGAATGAAGATCGTTCATTCCATCTTGCGTCTGATTGATGCTCGATCTGTTCTCGATGTTGGAACCGCCACTGGCCGCGGTGTGCGAGACCTTAAGGAATCGCTGCCAGATCTTTTCGTGTGCGGAGTTGAGCCCGTCGCCGCCCTGGTTAAACAAGCGGTGATAAGCGGCAACACTGCCAGCAGCCCCATCCTCTGCGGTAGCGGCGAGGCGCTGCCGTTTGCCGATGCCAGTTTTGACGCTGTCTGTGAATTTGCCGTACTACATCACGTGGCCAATCCCAACGCCGTCGTCAAGGAAATGCTTCGCGTAGCCAGAAAGGCCGTGTTAATCGCAGACAGTAACCGCTTCGGACAGGGCGCGCACATTGCACGGCTTTGCAAACTCGCTCTCTACAAGAGCGGTTTGTGGGGCGCCTTTAACTATCTGCGGACTTCTGGCAAGGGTTACCAAATCACGGAAGGGGACGGCCTAGCTTACTCCTACAGTGTTTACGATTCACTGGATCTCATATCGCAGTGGGCCGATAGGGTAATTCTAATTCCCAGCACAGGTGCTAAGGCTACGAGCTGGTTTCACCCTTTGCTCAGTAGCGAAGGCGTGTTGGTTTGCGCTTTGAAAGGATTCTAGGTACTCGGCAGCCGCTATTTTTACTCACGAGTGAGTCCTCAAGTTGGCCGTCACAGCTTTTCTTGTCGCTTCCAGCGTGAACGTCAGCGACTCCTTCGGTATGCTTGTGACGAACGGACTGATCATCCAACCCAGCCCCGTGGGGATATCGCGCGTCAAGGAAGCCACTTCGCTCTGGACATAAACGCCGCCGTCCCCTTCCTCGATCCTCCACCAGGTTTCCATGCGCCACATGAACCCGTCGTCTTCGCCCGGTTTTTTCTCGCGTTCGTCGCTTTTGCCCGCATTCTCTACCTCTGCGATGCGCACTGCCGAGCTCTTGCTGTGCGCACGGCCTGGGGCATCGCGGAAATAGTGGACGTCGTGCTCTGTGTTCAGCACCACGGTGATAACTTTGTGCCTTCTGAATCGTAAGAAAACACGAAAATGGTCTCCGTCGCGAGATTCGATCTTGGATCGCTCGACATCCGGCGCGTAATACACGGACTGGTGATCGTAATCTTCCAAAACGTTCAATACGTCTTCGAGTTTAGCCCCCGGAACGAAAATCACCCCGGTCCAGTGATGGATCATTCCGCCGGGGCACCGTATCTCCAGACCATTGTCTGTAGTTTCCAGCTTCTGCAGTTTCACGTCGCCGGAATTCAGCGCCGCGTATGCCGTTTTTCGATCATCCGCAGGCAAGTTGTCGATCCAAAGCAGTCCGGTTCCACGCTTCAACTCAGCGTCATTTCGCGCTTCCGTCAGGCGCACGTAGCGATCGAAATGTTCCAGGGTCTCCGCCTTAAGCTCCGGCTCCCCGG
>Ga0210393_10000796_pt1 | contig 27163 bp, 26 predicted proteins | sample IncBWC27OmetaG_FD_160068 | JGI IMG/M metagenome (GOLD analysis project Ga0210393, IMG submission 160068) | Forest soil microbial communities from Barre Woods Harvard Forest LTER site, Petersham, Massachusetts, United States - Inc-BW-C-27-O ...
GTCGGCGCGGGCGTCGTGGTCGTGCAGTGGCAGAACGGCATTCCGGTGACGGTGTATCCGTCGGACCTCGCGCTGGCGCAGCCGTTCTGGCCCAAAAAAGTCTAATCACACAATTCGGGAGCGATTTATCATGCAGGATATCAAGAAAGGCGTTCTGACACGACGTACCTTGCTCGCCGGAACATCAGCGAGTCTTGTTGCGTCCCATGCATGGGCTCAGTCACCAGCCGAGGTCAAAGTTGGATTGCTAGTGCCGATCTCCGGCATGTATGCCCGGCCGGGCACCGTGATGCGCGAGGGCGCCGAAATGGCGGTCGATCACATCAATGCGCAAGGGGGCGTGAAGGCGCTCGGTGGCGCCAAGCTCAAGCTCGTGGTGCTCGATTCCGGCGACAGCACCGAAAAGGCCAAGAGCGCCGCTCAGCGCATGGTGGCGCAGGAACCGGACCTCGTGGCTGCGAGCGCGGCCTATCTGTCGTCGTTCACGCTTGCCGTGACCGAAGTGACCGAACGGGCGAACCTTCCCGTACTAACCCTCTCCTATTCCGACCTGATCACCGAACGCGGTTTCAAATATGTATTCCAGACCTCGGCCACGGCTGGATCGCAGGCCAAACAAGCGCTGCCGCAAATCATCGCGCTTGCCGAAAGCGCCTCCGGCAAGAAGCCAAAGACGGTCGCGATCGTCACCGACAATACCGGCGCCTCGATCGCCTCGGCCAAATCGATGCGCGAGGGCTTGCTGACCGCCAATGGTCTGCAACTGGTCATGGACGAGACCTTCACCCCGCCGCTCGCGGATGCGACGTCGCTGGTGCAGAAAGTCCGCGCCGCAAAGCCGGATCTTTTGTTCTTCCTGCCGACGGTTATTTCCGACGCCAAGCTGGTGCTGGAAAAGATGAATGAATTCGGCATGGGCCAGGGCAAGGTGCCGACCATCTCCTTTGGCATTGCGATCGCCGAGCCCGACATGTTGCAGACGGTCAGCCCCGAACTGCTCCAGGGCGTGTTGACCTGTGTGGCAAGCTGGGGCGCTAGGGGTCACGAAGCGCTGATCGCGGAATTGAAGAAGCGCTACAACGAGCCGTGGATGACGCAGAACGCGATTTCCACCTATGGCGACATGTGGGTAATCAAGGACGCGCTGGAAAAGGCCGGCAAGGCCGATCGCGCCGCGGTCGCCGAAGCGCTTCGAACGATGGATGCCGGACCTTCGAAATATTATCCGCTCGGCGAGATCAAGTTCGACGACAAGGGCCGCAGGCTCGGCGCCGGCATGACCATCGTGCAATGGCAATCCGGCATCCCGGTCACGGTGTTTCCGCCGGAGCTCGCCTTGGCCCAGCCATTGTGGCCGAAGAGCTAGCCGCTTTCACGAAAGGATTGATGTCGACTTGAGCGGGCAACTGGGCTCTTGTTGACGTAAATTGCGGAAATGCTGATCTGCCGGTAAATCGTAGGTGACTGGAACAGACCGAAGGCCCCTCGCCAATGGACCGACCCACCGAACTGAAGTCCACGCTTCGTATCGAAGACGTCCCGACCGTGAGGGCGATCGTCGCGCGGAAACTGCGTGAGGCCATCATGTCCGGCAATCTGAAGCCGGGGCAACGGCTGGTCGAGCGCGAGCTGTGCGAGATGATGGGCGTCAGCCGTCCCTCGATCCGCGAAGCCCTGCGTTTGCTGGAAGCCGACGGGCTGGTCAACACCGTCCCGCATCGCGGCCCCATGGTCTCTACCATCAGCCTGGAGGAAGCCCGGCAGCTCTATGCCGCCCGCGCCGTGCTGGAGGGATTCGCCGGGCGTGAATGCGCCCGCCTGCACGATCCCGCCGTCGTGCGGAAAATCGGAGAAGCCCTCACCCGCCTCAAGGCAGCTCTTGCCGAGTCCGACATGATCGCAGTCCTCGAGGCCAAGACGGACTTCTACGCCGCGTTGATCGGAGGCTGTCAGAACGCCTTCATCGAGCGCATGCTGAAACCGCTGCATGACCGGATCACGCTGCTGCGGATCACGTCGATGTCGCATCCCAAACGTATCAACAAGAGCCTGCGTGAGGTCACGGCGATCTGGCGCGCGATCCAGAGCGGCGACGAGGATCTTGCCGAACGCTGCTGCGTTGACCACATCAAGGCCGCGGCGGTTGCGGCGCTCGACATGATCGAGCGGTCGATGGCCAAGGAAAAGGCATAACTTCAAGGCCGAGCCCCCGGACGGCCTTGCTGCCCACGCCACCATCTTTCGAGTGGAGATTGCCCGTGAAGACTTACCAGCTTTTCATCAACGGCCAGTATGTCGATCCCGCCAACGGCGAGTGGTTCGATTCCATCGATCCCTATCGCGGCCAGCCCTGGGCGAAGATCCCGCGCGGATCCGCCGCCGATGCCGACAGAGCGGTCAAGGCCGCCAATGAGGCGATGTGGCGCGGTCCCTGGTCGAAAATGACGGCTTCGACGCGCGGTAAATTGATGCGCAAGCTTGGCGACCTCGTCGCCGCCAATGCCGAACGTCTCGCCGAAATCGAGGTGCGCGACAACGGCAAGCTGATGGCCGAGATGCTGGGCCAGCTCCGCTACCATTCGGAATGGTGGTGGTATTTCGGCGGGCTCGTCGACAAGCTCGAAGGCGGCCTGGTGCCGATCGACAAGGCGGACACCTTCGCCTACACCACCCACGAACCTGTCGGCGTTGTCGCAGCGCTCACGGCCTGGAACTCGCCGCTTTTGTTCGTGGCCTGGAAATGTGCCGCCGCACTTGCCGCCGGTTGCGCCGTGATCGTCAAGCCGTCGGAATTCACCTCCGCCAGCACGCTGGAATTCGCGGCGTTGACGAAAGAAGCCGGCATTCCCGATGGCATCTTCAACGTGGTCACGGGCTTTGGACCGGAGATCGGCAACGAATTGATCTCGCATCCGGGCGTCGCCAAGATCACCTTTACGGGATCGGACGCAACCGGCGCGAAAGTCTACGAGACCGCCGCGCGCAGTCTCAAGCGGGTTTCGCTGGAACTGGGAGGCAAGTCGCCCAACATCGTCTTCGAAGATGCGGATCTCGCCGCAGCCGCGGCCGGCGCCGTCTCCGGAATATTCGCGGCAACCGGCCAGACCTGCATCGCGGGATCGCGCCTTCTGGTGCAGAACTCGATCAAGGAAAAGTTTGTGGCGCGCCTGTTGGAACTCGCGCAGTCCGCCAAGATCGGCGATCCCATGCAATCGGACACCAACATCGGCCCGGTCACGACGCCGGCGCAGTACAAGAAGATTCTTGATTATATCGATATCGCCAAGGCCGAGGGCGCGCGGTGCCTGCTTGGCGGCAAGCCGGCCTCGGGCGAGGGCATCGTCGGTGGCCAGTTCGTCGAGCCGACGATTTTTACCGATGTCGACAACACCATGCGGATCGCGCGCGAAGAAGTTTTTGGCCCGGTGCTATCGATCATCGGTTTCGACACCGAGGAAGACGCCATTCGTATCGCGAACGATACGATCTACGGTCTTGCGGCTGGCATCTGGACCCGCGATCTTTCCCGCGCCATTCGCGTACCGAAACTGCTACGCGCCGGAACCGTTTGGGTGAACACCTACCGAGCCATCAGCTACATGATGCCGTTCGGCGGCATGAAACATTCAGGTCTCGGGCGCGAAAGCGGCATCGACGCGGTCCACGAATACCTGGAAACCAAGAGCGTCTGGATTTCGACCGCGAAGGACGTGCCAGTCAATCCGTTCGTCATGCGTTGACGGGTCGGGAACGGCCTAACCCGCTTTTTCTGACGTGTGAGCCTTGAGGCGGCCCTTGCCGCCACACTTCTTGCATGGAGCAGGATAGACTCGTCGACCCGGCTGGACCGGCTGGGCGACGGGCGGAAATCCAGTGCCGCCGCAAGCATCGCAATCGATTTCTTCTTCAGCTTTCTTCCCACGCATTTCTAAAATCCTCGATTGGTTATGAGATGCCTTCATTGGTTCGTAGCGGCACGTCGTTGCGACACCACATCGCGCAACACGTGGCGTTGAATTTTTCCGGTGCCGGTCATAGGCAGTTCGCTGAACCGCTCAACCGACTCTGGTAATTTGTAATCGGCGACCTGATCACGCAGGAAAGCGATGAACTCGTCGAGTGTCGGGACGGCGTCGCCTTTGGGAACAACGCACAGGCAATTGCGCTCGCCGAGACGGGCATCCGGCATACCGATCATTGCCGCATGCATGACGGCCGGATGGGTATAGAGGATCTCCTCGACCTCGCGCGGGAAGAACTTCTTGCCGCCGCGGTTGATGATCTCCTTACTGCGGCCGGTGATCTGGACATTGCCATCCGCGTCGACGACCCGGCCGAGATCGCCGGTGCGAAACCAGCCCTCATCGTTGAATGCGATCGCATTGGCATTCGGATTGTTGTGATAGCCGAGATGAATCGAGGGACCGCGCGACATCAGTTCACCGATCTCTCCCACTGGCACGTCGTTGCCTTCCGCGTCGACCATGCGCAGCTCCATGGCGTGAACCGGACGCCCGATGGTGCCGTTGACCTTCTGCGGATCGTCGGTGAACCGGGTATAGGTCTGGAAGCCTGCTTCCAGCATGCCGTAGAGCTCGATCAGATGACCCTTCATCCGCTTCTGATACTCACGGATCGTCTCGACGGCCGCCGAGGCTCCGCCAGTGATGACGACGCGCAAGGAAGAGACGTCGTACGTCTCCGCGTCAGGTGCATTCAACAGACCGACCAGCCCTGCCGGAGCGGTCGGAATATAACTGACGCGCTCGTTCTGGATCAGCTCCAACGCCGCGCGAGGACTAAAGCGCTCCATCAGCACCAGCGTCCCACCGGCAAGGATGCTCTGTAGCAGCGTGAAGTAGCCCCAGTTTAAACCGAGCGGGAGAAACGCCAGGAACACCTCGCGCTCGGTCACCTCCATGTCGTGATTGAGCAGCTCGACCGGATAAAGCGTGGTGTTGAAACTGTGCAACGCGCACTTCGGATCGCCGGTCGTGCCCGACGTGAAGCACATCCGGCACACTTCATTGGGATCCATGTGCACCTTGTCGGTAGGCGCGATTGGCGCGGCAGCCGCCACCCCGGAATCGAAATCATGCATACCGTCGACCGCGCCACCGACGACGATCAGCCGCTTGATGTCGGGGTTATCCCGTTGCAGGCCGCGCGCCATGCCGGCGTAATCGAAATCCTTCCACTCCTTCGGGAAGACATAGGCCGAGCTGCCGGAGAACGTCAGCATGTAGCTGAGCTCGCGGGCACGGAAATCCGGATTGACCTTGTTGGCGATGGCACCCAAAAGCTCAAGCGCAATGAAAGCGACGGCAAACTCGATCCGGTTGGGAAGCTGGATGGTGACGACGTCGCCGCGCGTGATACCGATCGAACGATAGAACTGCGCGGCGCGTTCGATCCGGTCCCTGAGCGCGCCGTAGCTGATCGCGCCACGCTGATCCCTGATGGCGATGCGGTCCGGATGTTTTCCGGCCTGCTCGGCGAGGATGTCGAAGACGGTCTTCTGCATCCAGAGCTTTTCGCGCGCATATTTCTCGGCAAGCTTGGCGGGCATCATATTGACGTAAGCCATGACTTCCTCCCTCAACGAACGGCGCGGAACAGGCCGCCATCGACCGGAATGACCGTGCCGGTGATGTAGCTGCCCCGCGGCGACACCAGCAGTGCGACGAGGCTTGCGATATCGCCGACCGTTCCGATGCGCCCCAGCGGCACTTCCTGTTCGAGCTCGTTTCGCATCTGCTCCGCCGGCTTCTCGCCCGCCGAAAACACCTTCTCCAGGCGCTGGGTGTCGATATAACCGGGGCAGATGGTATTGACGTTGATGCCGAAGCGCGCCGCCTCGAGCGCGAGCGTCTTGGCGTAGCCGATCACCGCGCTCCAGCTCGCCACCGAGAGCCCGAAGCGCGGGATCGGCTGGATCGCGGAAATGGCCGTGATATTGAGAATGCTGCCGCCGGTCTTTTGCATGTGCGGCAGCACGCCCCGGCACATGCGCGCCACATACATGAAATTCTGCTCCATCGCCTTTTGCCAGGCTGCGTCATCGAAAGTCGCGATGTCCCCCAGCGGCGGCGCGCCGTCATTGTTGACCAGGATATCGATGCGGCCGAACGCTTTGCTGACGGTCTCGACCACGCGCTCGCAATCGGCCGCCTGACGGCAATCCGCCTGCACCGGCAGAATCTCGGCGCCGGTCTCGGCCGCCATCTTTTCCGCAGCGGCGCGAAGGTCCTTTTCGCGGCGCGCGGTGATAGCGACACGGGCGCCTTCGGCAGCCAGAAGATGCGCGATACCGTAACCGATGCCCTGACTGGCGCCGCCGACGATGGCGCATTTTCCCTTGAGATCGAGGTTCATGTCTTCAAGCTTTCGAAAAAGGCTCGCGCGTTGCGATGAAAGACTCCCTCCAGCACGTCGTCGGGATAGCCTTGCGCCTTCCAGTCGTCGACCAGCCGCTCATAGCTGAGCAACGGATAGTCGGCGCCGAACATGATGCGGTGCTTGAGCCGGCGCGGAATCTCGTGACGTAGATCGGCGGTGTGATATTTCGGCGACCAGCCGTGCAGCTCGTACCAGATGTTACGCTTATGCATGAGAACGGCGATCGTTTCCGCCTGCCACGGCCATCCCGGCCGCGCAGCGACGATCTTGAGGTCCGGATAGGTCGCAGCGACCCGGTCGAGATGGCGCGGATGGCAGTCGTCGAGAATGACGCCGGCGCCGCCGGGTAAGCCTGCCCCTAGGCCGGTGGTGCCGACAAAGATCAGCACGGGGATCTTGGCCTCGATGCAGAGTTTGTAAAACGGATCGTACAGGGGATCGCTGGCCGGCGGGCTCAGCGAGGCCGAGACGCCGTAGCCAAGAAAGCCGATGCGTTTGTCGATGCAGCGGCGCAGTTCGCGCAAGCCCGCCTCGCCCGAGCGCGGATCGATGTGGATCCAGTGCCCGAGAATGACGTCGCGATGCGCGGCTTCGGTCTCGAAGGCGTAATCGTGCAGCGCGCGGGTCTCTTCCATCGGCAGGAATTTCGAAAAGCCGAAATCGAGAATGGTCTGCACGCCGAAGTCGCGGAAATACTGCGCCATCTCGGCTTCGGAATGGTAATTGACCTGCGAATTCCAGGTCACCTTCTGTTGTTCCCGCTCGGCCGGAGTTTGCAGAGGGTAGCCGCGCTTGGTGCCCCAATGCGAATGCACGTCGATGATTTTCATGCGTGAGCAACTCCGAGATAAGAACGTTGAATGCGGTCGTCGGCCAGAAGCATGCTGCTTTCGCCTTCGGTGGCGATGCGGCCGTTTTCCAGCACATAGCAATAATGAGCGATGCGCAGCACCTTGCGCGCGTTCTGCTCGGCGATGAAGACGGTGGTGCCGCCGGCATTGATCCGTTTGACGACATCAAGAATGAGGTCAAACGCCTTGGGCGCCAGCCCGAGCGACGGTTCGTCCATCAACAGGCAACGCGGCCCCGACATCAGCGCGCGCCCGACGGCCAGCATCTGCTGCTCGCCGCCGGAGAGAAGCGCGGCCGCCTGCCGCTCGCGTTCGCGCAGGATCGGGAACAACGAGAACACCTCCTGCATCCGAGCCTTTTCGTCCTGTCCCGACACCAGATAAGCGCCCATTTCGAGATTCTCGCGGACGCTCATCTCGCCAAAGAGATGCCGGCCCTGCGGCACTTGAATGAGACCGCGCGCGACGAGGTCGGCCGAAGACAGACTTGTGACATCGTTGCCGGCAAATTCGATACGGCCGCCCTGCATTGTCGCGAGGCCGGACACCGCGCGCATTAGGGTGGTCTTGCCGGCGCCGTTGGCGCCAAGCAGGCCGACGATCCGCCCCTCTCCGATATCGAGGTTGATTTCGCGCACCACGGGAACGCGGCCATAGCCGGCGCAGAATCCGGTGAGACGCAGGCTCATGCGGCGTCTCCCAGATAGGCTTCGATCACGGCGGTATTGGCCTGCATCTCCGCTGGCGTTCCGCTCGCAAGCAGGCGCCCCTGATTGAGCACCGTGACGCGCTCGGCCAGATTCATCAGCACGTGCATGTTGTGCTCGACGACAACCAGGGTGATGCCGTGCTCACGGGCGAGCTTGCGCATGGTCGTCACGGCGGCTTCGGCCTCCGATTCGCTCATGCCGGAGACGGGCTCGTCCAGCAAAAGCAGCTTCGGTTCGGCGGCGAGCGCACGCGCGATGTCGACACGCTTCTGAATGCCGAACGGCAACAACCCTGCCCGCGTGTCGGCGTAAGCGGTGAGATCGAAGGCCTCTAACAGCAGGCGCGCCTGCTCGCGCGTCTTGCGCTCGGATTGACCGGCCTTTCCGAATCGAAACGCGGCCGCCAACAGGCCATAGGACTGATGCCGGTAGAATCCGGTCAGGACATTATCGAAAACGCTTCGATCGCCGAACAACTCCACGTGCTGGAAGGTGCGGCCGAGTCCAAGCGATGAAATCAGATGCGGCGCGACGCCGGCGATCTCCTTGTCCGAAAAACGGATCGAGCCCGAATGCGCGGCGACCATACCGGTGACGGCATTGATCAGCGAGGTCTTGCCCGCGCCGTTCGGGCCGATGATACCGTGGATCTCGCCAGAATTGACCGCGAGCGACACATCGGTCACGGCGGCGACGCCTCCGAAACGAACCGAGAGCGCGTTGATTTCAAGGAGCGCCATAGACGGGCTCCTTGGCAGTTGGCTTCGCTGGCGGCTCGGTCAACGGCCTGGCGGGCCGCAGCAACTCCAATCTGGCGGCGAGACCGACCAATCCTTTCGGCAAGAACAAGAGCGTACCGAGCAGAATAAGACCGTAAATCAGTTCGGCATATTCCTGAACGCCGCGCAGTGCTTCGGGCAACGCGGTCAGCGCGACAGCGCCGACGATCGAACCTGTGATCGAACCCAGTCCACCGACAACGATGAAGGTGATGTGCTGGATCGACGTCAGGATGCCAAACTCGGGCGGATCGATGAAGCCGACGACGCTCGACAGCAATCCGCCCGCAAAACCTGCAAAGGCGGCGTTGAGCGAAAACGCGATCACCTTGACGCGGGCGACCGGAATGCCGAGCGCCTGCGCCGCAAACGGGCTCTGCCGCACGGCATCGAAGGCGCGGCCATAACGCGAGCGTTGAACATTGGCGCCGACCACAACAGCTGCAATCGTAAGCACAAACACGAAGAAATAAAGCGCGGCGTTGGACTGCAGCGAGAGGCCGAAAATATCCGGCTTGGCAACCTTGAGCCCGCGAATGCCGCCGGTGTATTCGGGGAATTCCTCGATGACGATGCCGACCAGTTCGAGAAAACCGAGTGTCGTCAGCGCGAGGTAAAGCCCCGACAGTCGCCGCGCCGGATAGCCGAGCGCCGCACCCAACAAAGCGGAAACGACGACGCTTGCGGGCAGCGCGATCAACGTCGATAGCCCGAAATGGGTCGTGCACAACGCCGTGCAATAAGCGCCGATCCCCATAAAGGACGCGTTGCAGAGCGAGATCTGGCCGCAATTGCCGCTGAGCAGATTGAGGCCGACGGCGACGATGACGTTGATCATCGCGAGTTCGACGAGGTAGAGGTAATAGCTCGTTGCGACCAGCGGCAACGCGGCAAGCAGCACAACACCGGCAAGGATCAGCAGAACACGCGCGCGCACCGCTACACCCTTCTTACGCTGGAGGCGCCGGCAAGACCTTGCGGACGCAGCAGCAACAGCAGAATGAGCACCCCGAAGGGCACCAGGTTCTTGAACGTCGCGCCGAAGAACGCTCCGGCATAGGTTTCGAGCAGGCCTAGCAGCAGCCCGCCGACGACCGCACCGCCCAAACTAGAGAAGCCGCCGATCACGGCCGCGACCAGGCCTTTGAGAATGAGATGGCCGATCTCCGGATTGATTCCGATCACCGGCGCCAACAACAGACCGACGAAGGCGCCGAGCATGGTCGAGAGCGCCCAGGCGGCCGAGAACACTGAGCCGATGCGGATTCCCATCAGCTTGGCCGCGATCGGATCGAGCGCGGTGGCGCGCATCGCCTTACCGAATTTGCTGTAGCCAAAGAACAGGAACAGCGCGGCGACGACCACGACGGTGCCGAGGATAAAGACGAGATAGGCCGGATTGAGCCGCAACGCGCCAAGCACCAGAGGCGGCCCGACAAAGGGCGCATCGATCGAAAACGTATTGTCCTGCCAGTGCAGACGGATCGCGGCCTTGATGATGAAGCCGATCGCAAAGGTGACGATGACGAGCGTGAACTCCGGCTGGTTTGCGATCGGGCGGATCAACAATCGTTCAGTCGCCATGCCGAACATGGCCGCGCCGACGAGAACGAGCGGCACCACCGCAAGATAAGGCAGGCCGAGACCCGAGAGGATCAAGGCGAGATAGGCGCCGAAGGTGACGATCTCGCCTTGCGCGAAGTTGACGATGCCACTCGCCTTGAAAGGCAGCACCAGCGCAAGACCAACCAGCGCGTAGATGCTGCCGATGCTCAGGCCCGACAGCGCAAGCTGGAGGATGATTCGCCAGGTCATGACGCCGTTCTCGTTCGCACCACTACCTCACTGGTAGCGCTTGAGGATGTCGCTCTCGCGCTTGCCCTCGAAAGCAACCGGTTCCCACTCGCCGTTCTTCACCTGCATGGCCTGCAAGCGCAGATTGCCGATGTGATGCTTCTTGGTGAAAGTGAGCGGCGAGGCGATCGCGCCGGCGCGGTATTCATGCGTGGCTTCGAGCGCGTCGATCAGCCTGTCGGTCGTGAGATCCTTGCCAGCGCGCTTGATCGCATCCGCCACCGCGTACATGTCGGAATAGGAGAGGACGTCAAAGACGTTTGGACGCCCGGCCGGCAGGTTGGGATATTCCTGCTTCCATTTCGCCACCCAGGCTTTCATTTCCGGATTCGACGATGACGGCAGCAGCGGGAGCAGCGCAAAGCCGCTCGCGCCTTCCGCCGCCTGTTTGGCGACGTTCAGAAGGCTCTGATCGACCATGGTGGTGCCGAGGAAGAACTGCTGATTCATCCCCAATTCCTTGGCCTGGCGCATGGCGATCGCGGCCTCCGCCGGATTGCCGAAGATTGCGATCACTTGCGGATCGGCGCCCTGAATCTCAAGGAGCTGCGGAGTGAAGTCCTTGTCGCCGATGTTGAATTCGGCGCGCTTGACCGGCGCGGTCTGGTACCAGTTCTTCAGTTGCGCGGTGAGCGCGTCGCCCTCGTTCTTCGGATATTCCTCGCGGCCATTGAGAATCGCGATCTTGGTCGCCTTCAGATATTCGTGCAGATACTCGGCATAGAGTTCGCCATAGCGCGGCACCTCGGTGGTGCCGCCGCGGAACAGGTTGCGCGCGAACGGCCAGGTGACGCCCGGCGCCGAGGCAAAGGACACGTACATCACGCGGCCGTTCTCGCGCACGAAATCGATCGTGCCCAGCGTGCCGTTGCTGCCGGCGACGCAGAAGATCATGAACACATGATCCTGATCGATGAGCTTCTTTACCGCGGCGAGCGCCTTGGTCGGCGAATGCCCGTCGTCCTCGAAGACCATCGAGAGCTTGCGGCTGTTGATGCCGCCGGCCGCATTGATTTCCTTGATCGCGAGATTGGCGCCGTCGCGCCCGGCGAGACCGATATAGGCGGCGGGACCGGTGATCGGACCAAAGGCGCCGATCGTGATGCTATCCGGCGTCACGCCGGGTTCGTCAGCACGCGCCTGAGTGGAGAATGTGCCAAAGGACGCGCCAAAGAACGCGCCAAGCACGGCGGCCGCACAAAACACGCCACGAAGCCCCTTCCCAAACATCCCGTCCTCCCGTATATTTTCTTCTGACTGAGCGCTCAGTCAATTCCAAACCTCCCAGGATGTCAATGCGACATTCCTTCCTCCTCAAGCGCCGGGCGACCAAGGCCACAAGAAGCAAAGAGAACGGCTCCAGCCATGAAAGCAGCACCCCTCCGCGCCACCGCCGTCCGCTCGGTCGGAACCAACACCAAGGACCCCGACCTCATTCGTGATCGGCGCGAACAGTTGATCCGCGCCGCGCTCGAGGTGTTTCAGGAGAAAGGCTTTCACGCCACAACGGTTCGCGACATCGGCCGCGCCGCCGGCCTCACCCAGGGCACGATCTATAATTATGTGCGCTCGAAGGAGGACATTTTGTTCCTCGTCTGCGACCGCGTGATTGCCGAATATATTGCCAGCATGGAAGTAGCCGTGGCGGCGGCGGGCGATCCGGCCGCGCGGTTACGCGAGGCGCTGCGCGGCGTGACGCGGGTGATGATCGAACAGAGCAGCGCGATCCTGCTCGTCTATCACGAGAGCCATAATCTCGATCGCCGCTCGTTGCGGAGCCTGCTGACGCGGGTGCAGGGCTGGATCAACCAGTTCGAGGAACTGATCGCCGACGGACTCGGCCCCGACCGCTTGCCCAAAACCAAGCGGGGCCTGTTGACCAATATCGTGACGTTCCTGCCGACCTTGATTGCGCTGCGCGGCTGGTCGCTGCCGAAAGACCTCACCCACGATCAATATACCGACTGGCTCGTCGAATTCATGATGCGCGGGCTCGGCCTGAATCAGCCGACTTCCGAGATTAACCGCTAACCGCCTTATTCAAAATTGAGCATCTGCGCGTTAACGGTTGATACAACCCGGCTGGGAACGGTGATCCCATAAGGCAATTCCCCGCGTCCCACGCGTAATTCACCTGTCCAATCAAAAGCAGGTTGCGAAGCACGAGGCCTTACGCTCTTGATCTCCGTCAGCAGGCGGCGATTGGAGGAAATAAATCATGAGCGCATTGAGGCTAAAGAGAGTCTCCGCTGCCTTGGCGGTCATCACGGGTTTGATGGCTGGAATCCTGATGGACCTTCCCGCCACGCATTCCGAGACGATCAAACAAAGACCCTGCGACATCTACGCGGCCGCCAAGACGCCATGTGTCGCCGCGCACAGTACGGTGAGATCGCTCTACGCCAAATATGCGGGCGCATTATATCAAGTGAAGAGAGCGTCAGACGATGCCACCCAAAACATCGGCTTGCTTTCGGACGGCTACGCAAACGCTGCGACGCAAGATGTGTTCTGCACAAACACCACCTGCATCATCACCAAAATTTACGATCAGTCGCCCAGGCATAACGATCTCGCCGTCTCTTCCGGCGGACGTTATAAAGGGCCGGGCCCCAATGGTTCCGACCTCGGCGCCGCGGCAGACGCGTTGCCGGTCACGGCAGGCGGTCACCAAGTCTACGGCGTCTCGATTTCACCGGGAATGGGTTATCACAACATCAGGACATCCGGCATTGCGGTCAACGGAAACCCGGAAGGAATGTACATGGTTTCTTCCGGGACCCATCTCAATTCGGGGTGCTGTTTCGACTATGGCAACGCCGAGACGAGCAGCACAGACACCGGCGCCGGCCACATGGATGCGATCAATGTAAGTCGAGATTTGGAATGGCCCAACTGCCGCAACGAATCAGGGCCTGGGGTTGGCGCCGATCTGGAAAACGGAATCTTCCACTGGAACCAACGAAGCTGCAATCCTGCCGCCAATTTCAGCGGCGGGCCACGTCCCTTCGTATCGGCGTGGTTGAAGAACGATGGACAGACAAGGTTTGCGCTGAAGTGGGGCGACGCCCGGTCGGGCGGCCTCAACACTGTCTATTCGGGCGCCCTTCCACAGGGATATGCGCCGATGCGTCAGGAAGGCGCGATCATCCTCGGCATTGGAGGCGACAACAGCCATGCCTCCGCAGGCTCCTTCTTCGAAGGCGTGATGACATCAGGTTTTCCCACCGACAGCGCTGAGAACGCTATCCAGTCCAACATTGTCGCGGTCGGATATGGCGCGCCGACCGGCCTGTCCGGAACGTTGACACCGGGATCGGAAATCTCGCTGCAAGCGACCACGGCGTGTTGCACCGGAGACTATGTTCGCAACCGGAACGGCGCCGCTGTCATCGCGCCGATTACATCCGGTAGCGCCGAGCAGGACAAGGGTGACTCAACCTGGATCGTCCGCCGCGGCCTCGCCGACAACTCATGCGTCTCCTTTGAGTCGAGAAACAGTCCGGGTGACTTCCTGCGGCATCAGAACTCTGCTCTGCATGTGCAGCCGTTCGACGGCACCGCTCTCGATCGGTCTGACGCGACATTCTGTCCAAAGCCAGGGAAGGACGGGAAAGGAAATACGTTCTACGCGCTGAAGTACCCCATGAAATACATTCGTCATTATAACGGCAGCGTCTATATCGCCAGCGACGGCAATAGCACCAATCCCTGGGACACCACGGCGCTTTGGAGCGACGACACAAGCTTCATCGTCAGCGCGCCTTGGTTGCCCTAAGACCGAAGCGGACGTCCGAGGAGGTCGCCTCTCACATCTCGACGACGATGTAGTCTTCCTCGACATGCACGGGCACGGTCTCCGCGACGTAAGGCCCCTCGACCAGCTCGGCGCCGTGTGCCGTCTCGACCGGATAGGACCGCGCTTTGACCTTGTCGGGCGAGCAATACGACTTGCCGGTGCGGATATCGAATTCCCATCCGTGCCACGGACAGCGGATGATCTCGCCCCTGCGGCTGTAGCTGTAACGGCCGGCAGCGGTGGATTCCACAAGACCGGTCACGGCGCCCTCGCACAGGCTTCCGCCTTGATGCGGGCAGCGATTGAACATCCCGTAGAAATCGCCGTTGAGATTGAAGATCGCAATCGGGCGGCCCTTGATCGTAAACAGCTTGCGCGATCCCGGCGGAATCTCGCGGGTCGGGGCCACGACGTGGCGGCTCATGCTTTTACTCCATACACGGCCAATGCGTTCTCGCGGAAAAACGACAGGCGCTGTTCTTCGCTGATCGGCAACGGCAGCGCCAGTGACGGATCGTCGAAATCCCAGTGCGGATAGTCGGTCGCAAACAACAACCGGTCCCATCCCATCCAGCCGATCGTATCGAGCACGTGGGTTCGCGGCTCCGGCTCCTCCATCGGCTGCGTCGTCCACCAGACGTGTTCCTTCAAATATTCGCTCGGCGGCCGCTTGAGGTGTGGCGTCTCGGCGCGCAGCGCTTTCCACGTCTTGTCGAGCCGCCACGCAAAGGCCGGTGCCCAGGCAAAGCCGGCCTCGACCATCACGATCTTCAATTTCGGAAAGCGCTCGAACACGCCTTCGATCACGATGCTCGCTAATCCCGCCTGGCAGCTTTGGGCGTGACCCGCCATTTCCTCGATGTAATGGCTCGGCCAGCCGGTGCTCGTGATGGGACCACCGCCATAGCCGAAGGCATGGACGGCTACGGGAAGTCCGGCTTCGGCGGCGGCCTGGTAGATCGGCCAATAGCGGCGGTTGCCCAAGGGCTCGCCGGTGCGCGAGAGCACCAACACCTGGACAAAATCCTTGTGTCCGGCCCATTTGCGAATTTCAGCGGCGGAAACATCCGCCGATTCATAGGGCACGACGACCGAGGCCTTGAGGCGGCTATCCTTCGACGTCCATTCCGCGACCTGCCACTCGTTGGTCGCGGCGCACAGCGCCGCACAAAGCTCGGGATTCGCCACGCCCTGCCCGCTCTGCAGCGGATTGAGGACGCCGAAGGTGACATTGTTCGGATCGAGATGCTGGGCCTGCATGAAACTGAGACTGCTGCCGGCCCTGCCGCCTTCAGGCGGCAGCGCATCGCGCCGCGCCGCATCCGGCTGCCCTTTCGGGAACGCGGGACCCGCCTGCATCGCGAGCCGGCGCGGGCTGCCGAACGTCTTGAGATGGTCACGCCAGCGAGCCGACAGCCACGGATCGAACGCGTTCGGTGAGCTGCGTACGGGATGGATGTCGCAGTCGGCGATGGCGAGACGGGTGCTCGTCCGCTTGGCTGCTTCGGGTTTGACGTTGACGTTCATGTCACAGTCTCCAGAAGTCGCGCGTAGGTCGCGCGCGGATTATCGATCATAATCTTCCGGACCAGGGATTTCGGCAACCCTTGCGGAAGCACTTCCATGCCCTCGAACTGACCATGTGGGTAGTCGGTCGAGAACAGCAATATCTCGTCGGACTGCATATGCTCGATGATCTTTTCCAGGCTGGCCGGGTCCGGCGGCGCATCAGTCGGCTGCAACGACAGACGGACGTTGGTCTTGACGATTTCCATCGGTGAGCGATCGACCCAGGGAATCTCCATTCGCAGGCCGTGCCAGTATTTCGAGAGCCGCCACAGATGCGCGGGCAGCCACGTCCAGCCAGACTCGAGCAGCACGACCTTCAGCTTCGGATAGCTCGAGAATACGCCCTCGCAGATCAGGCTCGTCAGCTGGGTCTGAAACGCCTGCGCCTGCGCGGCATAGTCCTCGGTGTAATAGCTCGGCCATCCGACCGCGGTCGGCGGATTGTGATAGTTGCTGCCGGCGTGAATACCGACGGTGAGACCATGGCGTTCGGCGGCGGCATAGATCGGCCAGTAGAAACGCTTGCCGAGCGGATGATCGCCGCTCGCCAGCAGCAGCACCTGCACGAAGCGCGGATTTTTCGCGCAACGCTCGATTTCCTCGACCGCCATTTCCACGTTCTGCGTCTGCACCACAATGCTGCCGCGCAGCCGCGGCTCGCGGTCGAGCCACTCTTTCGCAATCCAGTCGTTCACGGCGCTGGCAAATGCCGAGCCCATGTCTTCGCTGAACAGAAGCTGCGCGCCGTACAGGCAGTTGCAAATGGCGATAGACGTCTTGAACGGGTCGAGACATTCGGTCCGCATCTGCTCCAGCGTCCCGGCGGGCTTGCCCTTGGCAGGCCGCCAGTCGGCGCGCGCGGTGATCGGCGAATTGGCGGGGTAGCTGATCGAAACCAACTCATCGAGGCCGCGTGTCTTCACCATGTCCTGCCAATGCTCGCTCATATAAGGCACCAGCGCCTCGAGGCTTGGCACCGTCGGATGAACGTCGCAATCGATTGCGCCTGCTTCGATCATTTCGGTCTGTTCCTTGTCATCGCTTCTCTTCCATTATATCGCACGAGCCGAGTTCATTGGCGCGTTCATTCACCGGCTACCGCATGAGCGCCGCTGGCCGCAACGTCCTCGGTCCTTGCCGGCAGGCGTACGGCAAGGATCAGCGCGCCGCCGATCAGGCCGAAAAGCGCCAGCACCGAAAAGGCGAGCGAGAAATCGCCAGTTCTGGCTTTCATCCAGCCGACCAGCATCGGTCCGAAAAAACCGCCGAAGAGATTGGCGATCCCGCCGCTGAAGGCGATGGCGGCGATCGCCTGCGTGCGCGGCAGGATCGCCGTGTACATCACGGTGATCAGCGGCAACGTCATGAACAGGAAGAAGCCGCTCAGCGTGAAGAACAGCATCAGCACCCAGAAGGATTGCGAGCCGAGATGCGCACTCACGTAAAGCAGCACCGCCAGCACCATCAGCGGAATCGCGCCGTGCAGCCGTCGTTCACGTAGCCGATCCGAACTCACGCCCACTGCCGCAATGCCAATGGCGCTCGCCAGATACGGCAGCGCACTCAGGAGACCGACCAGTCCGATCGGCAGTGCGCTGGCATCCTTGATCGCGGTCGGCAGCCACAGCGTGAAGCCATACTCGACCATGTTGTTGAAGGTTTTCGCCACCAGCAGCAACCACACGCCGGGATGAACGATCATGCCCCACCAATCGATAGCGCCGACCGTCGCATCGAACTCCGCCTGCTCTGCCGCAAGTCCACCCAACAGCACATGGCGCTCTTCCGTCGTCAGCCACGTCGCGGCTTGCGGAGAATCCGGAATCGTACGCCACCACACCAGCGCCCAGATCCAGGCCGGCAGGCCTTCGAGCATCAGCATCACGTGCCAGTTCGAATAGGTCAGCACCAGCCCTGACAATGGGCCGGCCAGCAGCGCACCAATCGGAATGCTGATGTTCCAGATGCCGAACGCGCGGCCCCGCTCGCTTTTCAGGAACCACTGCGAGAGCAGCGCTGACACCGACGACCAGATCGGACCTTCCGACAGGCCGAGCAGAACGCGGGTTGCGACCAACTCATAGAAATTCGTCGTAAAGCCACCGGCAATGGCAAAGAAGCCCCAGGCGATCAGGCAGAACAGCGTGACTCGTTTGGCGCCAAAGCGGTTGGCCAGCCAGCCACCCGCGAGGAAACTCACGAGATAGCCCCAGAAGAACACGCCGCCGATGAAACCGGCTTCGGTCGGTGACAGATGAAGGTCCTGCGAGATGGCGGGAAGCGCCGTGCCGACGTTGACGCGATCGAGGTAGGAGATCGTGTAGACGATGAACACGTTGGGCAGGATGCGCGCCCAGCGCCTGCGATAACCGACCGCCTCGCGATCCGCAGCCGATCGAATAATCGCATTCACCTCGGAAACTCCCTTGTCGTCTCTCGCCGCGGTTCGTTCGCCGCTGTTCTTGGTCTTCTCTCGTCGGCTCTACGCGCGATCAAGCCCGCGGCGCATAGAGCCGGTGCGCGTTGCCGAACAGGAAGGCGGCCTGCTCTTCCTTCGGTAACCGCAGCGGCATCGCGGTCAGCGGATCGTCGTAGTCCCAGTGCGGATAGTCGGTCGCAAACAACAGGCGATCGAGCCCGATCCAGTCGATCGTGTCGCGCAGATGAATCGATGGATTGGGTTCTTCCATCGGTTGCGTCGTCATCCAGACATGATCGCGCAGGTATTCGCTCGGCCGGCGCTTGAGGTGCGGGGTTTCGCTGCACAAGGAAGAGCGGATCTTGTCGAGCCGCCAGGCGAGCGACGGCATCCAGGCAAAGCCGGCCTCGATCAGCACCACACGCAATTTCGGAATGAGCTCGAACACGCCCTCCAACACCATGCTGCTGATCAGCGCCTGACACGACTGCGAGTGGCCGACCATGTCTTCGATGTAATAGGTGGCCCAGCCGGTGCTGCTGGTCGGGTTGCCGCCGTTACCGAAGGCGTGGATGCCGACCGGCAATCCCGCAGCCGTCGCCGCTTCATAGATCGGCCAGTAGCGGCGATTGCCAAGCGGCTCCACGGTGCGCGAGAGCAGCAGCACCTGAACCATATGCGGCGAGCCGGCCCAGCGCTCGATTTCGGCGACGGATGCTTCCGCATCTTCGTAAGGCACCACGATCGATGCCTTCAGCCGCGGCTCCGGAGTCGTCCACTCGGCGACCTGCCAGTCGTTGATGGCGCGGCACAACGCTGCACTGAGATCGAGATTCGGCATGCCGCCCGGATGCGGGCGGATCATCGTCAGCACGCCGAGCTGGATGCCGTTCGCATCGAGATGATGGCTGCGCATGAAATCGAGATCGCTGCCGGGGCGGCCGCCTCCCGGAGGCCACGCATCGCGCCGGGACGCGTCGGGCTGGCCCTTGGGATATTGCGGCCCTTTGGCCATGCCCTGCCGGCTGTAGCTTCCGAACAGGTCGATATGATCGCGCCAGCGCTTTTCCAGATAGGGGTAAAGCAGCTTGAAATCGCGCGGGCTGTGGTGGATGTCGCAATCGGCGATGGCCAAGCGGCTGGCGGAAGCGGCGCCGGCGGCCGGATTCGGCACTTGCAAGTTCATCGGCTCCTCCCTTTGCAGCTGGTCCGCGGCTTTGTCGGCTCCTAGCGCGACTTAAGATGAGAGTGTGGCTGTTCTGCAAGGAACAGTCACCATGAAACGCGATCAGTACAGCGCTTTCGCCGGTTCCGCTCCCGCCGGGAGCGCGGCCTCAGGCGCCAGATCCGCCGAGGTAATCGGGGCCTTCAGCATGAAATACAGCGCCATGGCGCCGATCAACGACATGCCCGCGCCGATGGCAAAGGCGATGACGAAGGAGCCCGTGACGTCGACGACATAGCCGGTCACGACAGGCGAGACGGTTCCACCGAGATAGCCGCCGAAATTCATCAACCCCGCGATCGAGGTGCAATAGGATTGCGGCGCGGTGGCGGTGGTCAGCGCCCATTTGCCGGCAATGCCGGCGCTGAGGAAAAACTGCGCCAGCGACATCAGGATCACGGCCTCTGTCGCATTGGAGGCGGTGGTCATAAGGCCGGTAAAGAGCCCGCAGACGAGCAGGCCACCGACGCAGGGAAGCTTGCGGCTATCCATCAGGTTGACGCCGAGACGCACCAGCTTGTCGGTGAACCAGCCGCCGGCCAGACAACCGGCGATGCCGGCGATCAGGGGGATCGAGGCAAGTACGCCAGTTTTCGCGATGCTGACATGCTGCTGCATCTCGAGATAGGCGGGGATCCAGGTCTGATACATCCAGATCGAATAGCCGGCGCAGAATGCCAACACGATCATGGCCCAGCTGGTGCGGAACGTGAACAGCTTCGCCCATTGTTCCCCGCGCACCGGCGTTATCGCGGCGCGGTTCTCGGCGAGGTAGGCGTTGTCGTCCGACTCCAGAACGGTGCTGTGGGGATTGCGATAGAGCATGAACCACACGACTGCACCGAGCAGGCCGATCACTCCCATGGTCACGAACATCGTCCGCCAGCCAAAGGCGAGCATCAGCGCGGTCAATAGTGGCGGCGCAATCGCGGGGCCGATATTGCCGCCGGCATTGTAGAGGCCGGTGGGCATGCCGCGGTCGCGCACGCGGAACCAGTCGCTGGTGACGCGGACGCCGGCGGGATAGGCCGGCGATTCCGTCACGCCGAGCGCAATGCGCGACCACAGGAGTTGCGTATAGCCGAACGCGAAGCCGCCCGCGCCTTGCGCGATCGACCACAGGATCAACGCGCCGCCGACCAGATAGCGCGGACCCAGACGATCCAGCATGAAACCAACCGGGATTTGCGCGAAGGCGTAAGCCAGCGACCAGCCGGACTGCAACGCGCCGATCGCGGTAGCGCTGATGCCGAATTCCTTGCGGATAAGAAGGTTGCCGACGGAGAGCGTCGATCGGTCGATGTAATTGAGCGCGATCACGACGGTGACGAGGGCGACCGCCGTCCACTGGATCGCCCGCAACCGTGCCGACGGCTTCGAACCCGGCAGCTCTGCACCCGCCATGTTTCCTCCGGACCGACTTGCGCGGCAGGTCCGGGATTATCACCCCGGCCGTTCCGCTGTCTTTTTGATCCCTGGAGCATATTAGGAGGGTTTGCCGGTTTGTTCTAACAGCGGCAAGAAGGCGCAAACGCAATCAGTACAGAACGGCGGAGGCCCGCTAAGCGGTCAATGCGGCGACCGGCGAGCGGATCAATGAGGCGATCTTTTCGAGCTTTCCGATACGCTCCGCCGTCCACTCGAACGAAAAATTGAGCGCGATAAAGTTCTTGAACGAGGCAGCGGGCGAGAACATCGGCCCCGGTGCCAGGCTGATACTGTCAAGCAATGCCAGGCGCGAGGCTGCGACCGCATCGAAACTGTGCGGTCCCCTCACCCAGCACACGAAGCCGCCGGAGGGACTGGAGATCGCGCAATCTTTGGGAAACAGTTCCGAAACCAGGCGCAGGCCCTGCTGCATCCGTTTTCCCAGGGTTTCGCGGATGTTGCGCAACGGACGCTCGTAATAACCCTTCGAGATGAATTCGGCGGCGGCGCGCTGCAACGGCCCGTCGCCACCAAAGAGGTTGGTGAAAAACTTCTGCTCCAGCAACGCGCTATGATAGCGCTCGCCGATGATCCAGCTGATGCCGTAACCGGAAGGCGCCAGCCCCGGAAAACTGGAGAACTGGATGACGTAGCCGTCTGTGTCGAAGGTCTTCAGGCTGGGTGTGAACTCGCTGGCGTAAGAGAGATTGCCGAACATGTCGTTTTCGATGATCGGGATCTGGCGCTGGCTTGCGATCTGCACGACCCGGCGCATGGTGTCTTCGCTATAGGTGACGCCGGTCGGATAGTGATTGACCGGCATCAACAGACAGGCCGCGACCTGGTTTTTTGCCAAGAGATGCGCGAACTGGTCCGGATCGATGCCGTTCTTGGGATGGGAGTAGATTTCCAGCGCCAATAGATGACGGCGGCGTAGCGCGTCGAGAATGGGAAAGAACGTCGGCGTCTCGACCAGCACCGTATCGCCGGGCCGGGTGAGAGCGCCGACGCAGATGTCGAGGCCCTGCAAGCCGCCGCCGGTCACCAACACGTCGCTCTGCCGCACGATCACGCCACGTTGCGCCATGCGCTTGGCGATGATTTCCCGCAACAGCGGATCGCCTTCCGGCGCATCGGTTTCCGACGCGCGCTCGGGATCACGAAGCAATACCTGTCGCAGCGTCTGATTGATCCGCCGGCGCGGAAAAATATCGCCGCTCGGATAGACGGCGCCAAAGGCTTCGACATCGCGGCTGTGCCAGGCCGACATTACTTTGAAATTCAGGCTGTCGATCAAGATCGGCGCGTCCGACAGACCCGGCCGCGACGACGGCGTATCGACAAAATTTCGCGCCTGAGGCGCGGTAACCGCGACGAAGAATCCGGCGCGGGGACGAGCTTCGATGATGCCCTCGCTCTCCAGCAGCGCGTAGCCGTGATGCACCGTGACCATGCTGAAGGCGGTCGACTCGCTGAGCGCGCGAACCGACGGCAGCCGTTCGCCAGGCTTCAGCGTTCCCGCCTCGATCCGGCGGCGGATATAGGACACAACCTGTTCGTATCGCCGCATGCCTGTGCTGGCCAATGTGTACTGACTGCCTTCGCGATAGACTGTCTCTATCAGGACAGAAACCACAATGGCAAGCAAGGGTCCGCGCAGCCAAACCCCGATTGGTCGGCAAGCGCAGTGAAGAGGAAAGAGAAATGCAACGCTTCGTGGTGGTCGGTGGAGGCGTTGCCGGACATCGGGCCGCCATCGAACTCGCGCGTGGCGCGCCAAGCTCAACCATCGATCTGTTGTCGGAAGAGCCGTGCCTGCCTTACGACCGCCCGCCACTCTCCAAGGAACTGCTTCACGGCATCAAGACCGCCGAGCAGATCGTTCTCTCCGGCGCGACGAACTATACGAACAACATCCGCTACCATGCGGGAGTGCGCGTCACCTCGATTGACCGGCAGCGGCAAACCGTCGTCACCGCCGATGGCATCGAGTTTAGTTACGACCGGCTGCTGCTTGCGACCGGCTCGCGTCCGCGGCGGCTGCCGGCGGAATGCGCGGGTGACGCGCCGGTCCACTACTTGCGGACATTGCAGGATGCGTTGTCGCTTGCGCCGCAGCTCAAGGCAGACCGGCGCGTCGTGATAATCGGTGGCGGCTTTATTGGCCTTGAAGTGGCGGCAGCCGCCGCGCGCAGGAATTGCCGCGTCACGGTTCTCGAGGCGCAGCCGCGCCTGCTCGCACGCGGGATGCCCGCGGCAGTGAGCGAATGGGTCGAACGCCGGCATCGCGACCAAGGCGTCGAGATTCAGACGTCGACAAACGTGCAGGCTTTGCGTTGCGACCGCTCGGAAATCCTGGTCAGGATCGAGGGAGGGATCATCGCCGCGGACGTCATCATCGCGGGCATCGGCGCTGCACCGAACATCGAACTCGCCGCGAACGCGAAGCTTACGACCGATAACGGGCTCGTGGTCGACGCGCAGTGCCGAACTTCCGATCCCCTCATTTTCGGTGCGGGCGAAGTCACGTCTCATCCGGTCATGCACGGTCCATCGCGGCGCGTTGAATCCTGGAAATCATCCGCCGAGCAAGGCACGATTGCGGCACAGGCCATGACCGGCGCGGATGTCACGTTTGACGAAATCCCCTCGCTCTGGTCCGACCAGTTCGATATAAACATTCAGTCGATCGGGTTCCCGGACCTGGGCGTCGCGCACGAGATTCTTGGCGACCCGGCATCCGACGCATGGACGCTGGTTTCGCTTGGTGACGATGGGTCCGTTGTCGGAGGCGTCGCGATCAACCGCGGACGGGACGCATCCGCACTCCGGCGGGCGGTCAAGCAAAGAGCCGGTTCGACATTCATGCAATCCAACAAGGTTGCCTAGTGCGGCGAATTTGAAGTTCCTATCAGTTTCGCTGCAAGTACGTTATAGGAACTTCAAATTCAAAGCCGCGCTAGAAACCCATATTTTCTAGGGCTCCTTTGATTCCGAAGTTCGCATCAGGGGTTGCTGCAATTGTTTGCGAACTTCGGAATCGGAGCTCTAGAGTGTTTTCAAGCGAAGTGGGCACCGGTTCGCGTGAAGAAAACGCGTTAAAATAAAAGAGCAGAGGTCGTGGAGCTGGCGTGATGGCTGAAAATACAGACGGTTCGCAATGGCGCCCTCTTGCCACGCTCAACGATGTCCCCTCCGGCGAGATGAGCTCCCATGATGTCGGCGATATCCATATCGCGCTTTACAATATCGACGGGACGATCTTTGCGACCGACAACGTCTGCACGCACGCCTATGCTTTGCTGACCGACGGCTGGCTCGACAACAATATCATCGAGTGTCCGCTGCACGGCGGCCAGTTCGACGTCTGCACCGGAAAGGCCGTCTGCTCGCCGGCTGAATCCGATCTTCGCACTTACCCGGTTCGGGTGGTGGAAGGGCAGATCGAAGTGCTCCTGCCCAACGCGGAAAGCTGACGCGTCCGGCAAATCACCGCAGCGGCGCATCCCCGGTTGTCCGCATCAGGCGTTTCGCAAATTCATGTAGTGTGTGAGGCTAGCCTTTGGCTGCTTCTCGGTACACTTACTTGAGCCTTGAGAGGACGATGATGAAACTGGCCGTTCCCGATCTCATTTCCAATTCCTATTTTCCCGCAGTCGCGGCCGTCGAACTCGGCCTGTTTGCCAAGCAAGGACTCGAGGTCTCGCTTGAACTGATCTTTCCGGTGGACAAGGCCTATCAGGCGCTGCGTGACGGCGAGATCGATTTTGTCGGCGGCTCGGCTCATTCCGCACTCGCGGCGTTTCCGGAATGGAAAGGCTGCAAGCTGCTCTGCGCCCAGGGCCAGGGCATGTACTGGTTCCTGGTGATGCGCTCCGATCTGAAAGCGAAGCGCGGCGACCTCGAGGTCGTGAAGGGCCGCCGCATCGGCGCGGCTCCATGGGTCGAGATGGGCCTGCGCCGCTTGCTCGGCGAAGCCGGTTTGGATCCGGCGCGGGATGGTATAGCGATCGCCCCGGTGCCCGGTGCCACCGGCGCTGGCGTGAACTTCGGACTCACCGCCGCCAAGGCTCTTGAAGACGGCAAGATCGACGGGTTCTGGGCCAACGGAATGGGCACCGAACTCGCGGTACGGCGCGGCGTCGGCACCGTCGTATTGGATGTGCGGCGCGGCGACGGCCCGAAAGCCTGCTTCAACTATACCATGGCATCCATAGCAGCGAGTGACCGCCTCATCACCGAAAATCCGAAGGCCGCGGCTGGCGCGGTCCGCGCCATCGTGGCGGCGCACGCCGCGCTCAAGGCGCAGCCTCAGCTTGCCAAGGACGTCGCGGCAAAACTGTTCCCGCCGGAGGAAGCTGCGCTGATCGTCGACCTACTCAAGCGCGACCTGCCCTATTATGACGCCACCATCTCGCCGGACTTCGTGGAAGGCATGAACGGATTCGCGCGCGACGTCGGCATCCTGACCGGGCGACCGGCTTACGCGGATGTCGTCGCCGAACAATTCAAAGACGTCTGGAAAACCTGAGGCCCGCCAGCACGAGACCAAACCGAGGAAGGCCGGTCCAACTCCATTCGACGACTAACGCTGGTCGCGCCGGAGCAGGTCAAGCTGTAGCGGCGGGCTTTGAATCAGAGGATCGGCGGACCGCGCGAACCGTGCCCATTCGTCTGCCTCGTCCAGCCAATATTTTTCATCTTCCCCGGCAACGCGAGCACGCTCTCGGCACATCGTCTCGAGCGCTTCGAATCGTTTCTTTGCGTCCATGGTCATCCCCGGTGCGCGGATGAAAGCAATGTAATCACGAAGAGACGTGCGCCAACTTACTATTCCTTCATGTCCCGCTATTGATGTTGCCGGACATTTCGATCAGCGAGATCGTCATTAAACGACGATCTTCAACACTCGCCCGTGAACGTCGTCATCGCGCTACGCACAGATCATCGACCCGGCAACGGCTATCAAATTGGCGTAATGCCCCAACATTCGGCCGGCAAAATAACTATCTCGTCGCTGTAGAACGGAGATAACAAATGTCAAAAGCTTTTATCACAGCGACTGTCACCGGGTTGATCCTTGCGACCACGCTGCCTGCATCGAACGCCGCTCAAGCGTTTCCGACTTCGGCAGCCACAGCCGGCACCACGATGGGCATGGGAAACGGAACCCTGAACGGCGGAGCCGGCAGCGTGGCCGCCGCGGCGGACAGCGCCGCGAACCCGTCGGGCAACGCCTTCATCAACACCTCGCCGAGCGGATCGACCTTGATGCCGAATACCGGCGGAATCGTGGGAGGCGGCCGCCGCCGCTAGTCGCGCGATCGGCGGTGTCGAATCAATACCCGGACCAGCAGGACCGGCATCGTCTTGTCAAGAATTGACGCGCTCACTTGGCAATGCATGCTGCACGCGATGTCGCGTTTTGCAAATATCAGACTCGCTCGAATGAGCAGCGGACAACACTGCCTGATCCGGGACCTCGGTCTGGTCAAAGGCGGCAAGGGTCTCCGGCACCACGAAGTGGTTCTGGTGCTGTCGTTCCGCGGCCTGGCCGGATTTGCGATGTCCAAAATGATGTCCAAGATCCGGACCGGCGGCAAGGAGTCCACGGCGCCAGTCGAGCCGAAGGTCATCCAACAGACTCTGTCTTGATGATCCACCACGTCTTGATGATCCACGACGGCGCTCCGTGAAGCCCGCTGAAAAGATCAAGACTTTGTCGCCGTCCACCGTCCTGGGCAACCGTTCGGACCGACAAGAGTCCCGGACGCTTGTCCGCGGCGAAAGTTGCCGACGAAATCGAATTTCATCCCAAGGACAACCGCGTTTCCCCTGACAGCACCGGCTCGTGAAACCTGGCCGGTCGCGCCGCCGCCGCGGGCTGATTGAAGAGCCAGGTCGAGCAGACCGCCAAAAGAATGGCCAGGACGGCGCGCATCCTCAAATCCCCCATCGGCAACCCGCTCGACCCTAGCATCCAAGCCGCCCGGCGTAATAATTTTAAGTTGTAAATCCCTTCTGTGATCAACAGCATACTTCACGGTCGAAGTTACCGGTTTCCGCATCTATCGGGATGTCGGCTGCACGCTTGATTGTGTTGCAAAACTCTTTGGGTGTCGATTGCAGG
>Ga0210393_10000798_pt1 | contig 27117 bp, 23 predicted proteins | sample IncBWC27OmetaG_FD_160068 | JGI IMG/M metagenome (GOLD analysis project Ga0210393, IMG submission 160068) | Forest soil microbial communities from Barre Woods Harvard Forest LTER site, Petersham, Massachusetts, United States - Inc-BW-C-27-O ...
CGCGATTGCCTGTTTCACTTGAGCTATGCCGATATTCGGCGGTTTCTCGTGAATTTTGTCGAATCAAACTCCAGGTACTTGATGACGACCACCCACAAAAACCCCGACGGTTTTCCAAACAAGGATATTTCTTCCGGAGCGTTTCGGCGGATCGATTTGTTTCGCGCACCATTCAATTTCGGAAAAGCGGTCGTCTATCGTGTGGAGGACTACAACCCGATGGGGCCCGAGCGTGAGATGTGCGTTTGGACGCGAGAAGACGTTGCAAAAGTCGTCGAGAACTTCGGGGCCTGAAGTTTTTCGGGCGGCGGGCCTGCGGCGCGATCGCGCGATGACATCACTGCGAATTGTCGGTCTTGCTGAAATGCAGATCCTGGAAATCGAAGCTAAAGTCAGTTGCGGGTGATACTGCACGCATGGTCATCTCGGCTACTTTGGCGTCATAACCCTGATCGAAACGAACATAGGCATCGGCGTTTAGCGTTCGATCATTCCAATGGACAATAAAGATATTGCCGCTGTAGGGCGTTAGGGGACCTTCCAAGGCGTCCGTGCGGCTGATCTTGAGGATGAGTTTGTCGTTCTCGAGGCGCACCGTGGCTTCGCCGCGCCAAGGATCGCGATACGTCCCGGCATAGGCAGCCAGCTCAAGCGACGGAGATCCCGAAGAGCCCTCGATTTTGGCCGCGGCATCCTCGATTGTTTTGGCGGCCGCGTCGCGCTTGGCGCCGTACGACGTGCCGATCGCGACCCAGTCGCGGCGCGGCGCTTTCAAGTATGCGTCGAGGATTTGATCGCCGACCGCTTCCATGGCCATGCCCGACTCTTGATTGGTGAACACCAGCACGCCAAGCTGAAGTTCAGGGATCATGGCGACCCACGTGACACTGCCCAGCACCCCGCCGGTATGCGCGACTTTCTTGTATCCCAGTACGTCTTGCACTCCCCAGCCCAAGGCGTAGCCGTTGAAGTGGGTGCGATACATCGTCGTGAACAACGGGCTTGGCGGGATGATGGTATTCATGCTCCACATCTCTTCACTGCGTTCAGCAGTGAAAAGTTGCTGGCCCGTCGGCATCTTGCCGGCGGCGAGTTGGGTTTCGAGCCACTTCGCCATGCCATTGATGCTGCAGTTGATGGTTCCCGCCGGCCCGACTGCATCCATGTTGAGGACCGGAATCGCCTTCAGCTCACCTTTGATCACCACATGCGGGGACGCGACGTCGCTGCGATCGGCAATCCTGGTATAGCTCGCGGCACAGGGCTGCATTTGCAGCGGATCGAGAATGCGTTCCGTGACGAAGTCTTCCCATGATTTTCCCGTCACGGCGGGAATGATCTGGCCGGCAACCATGTAGAGCAGGTTGTCGTAGTCAAATTTGCTGCGAAATCCGGAGACGGGCTTGAGATAGCGCAGGCCGTGGATAATCTCATCTCGGCTGAAGTCGGTGGCCGGGAAAAACATCAGGTCCCCGGCGCCCATGCCCAGGCCGCTGCGATGAGTGAGCAAGTCGCGAATCGTGAATTCGCGCGTCACGTAGGGATCTTGCATGCGAAACTGGGGCAGATAGTCGATCACCTTGTCGTCCCAGTGAATCTTGCCCGCGTCGACCAGGATCGCGAGGGCAGCGGTGGTAAACGCCTTGGTGTTGGAGCCGATTTGAAACAAGGTGTCGGCATCAACTTGTGCCGGCTTACCGAGTTCGCGCACGCCGTACCCCTTGGCGTAGACCAGCTTTCCGTCTTTGACAATGCCCACAGCCATGCCGGGCACTTGAAAGGCCTTCATGGCGCGCGCCACCGTTGCATCGATCGTTGACGGCGAAATCGGCAGCGCCGGCGGCGAGGCCGCCCAACTTCCCATCGAAGGCAAGTAGGCAAGGACAAGGGCAATCGGCAAGCGTCGAACGATTGATCTCACGGTAGGCTCCCCTCGGCTCCACATGTTTACTATTTCTCTCTGGAGGATCATTCTAGCCCATATAGGTTAATCAAGGCAGAACATGCGGATATCCATCGGCAAACTAGCGGCGGCGGCGCTGCTCATTTTCACGGCATCCACCGGCCCCGTGGTCCTGGCCAACCCCTCACCCGCTGAAGTTCCGCCACAGCTCACGCAGTCGGACGCCGATGCTTGGTTGGACGGTTTCATGCCTTACACGCTGGAGTCAAACGATATTGCCGGTGCCACGGTGGTCATCGTCAAAGACGGCCAAGTGCTCACTCAGCGCGGCTTCGGCTACGCAGATGTAGCGGCGCGTAAGCCGGTGGATCCCGCGACAACGATGTTTAGAGCCGGATCGATTTCAAAATTGTTCACCTGGACCGCGGTCATGCAGTTGGTGGAACAACATAAGATCGATCTGGATGCCGACGTGAATCAGTATCTGGATTTTAAGATTCCGCCGTACGAGGGCAAGCCCATAACGATGCGCAACCTCATGACGCATACGCCGGGATTCGAGGAAGCTTTCAAGGGCGGTATTCGCTTCAGCGGCCAGGTGCCCCCACTGGATGAAGTGCTGAAAGGGATGCTGCCCGAACGGGTCTACGCACCGGGCACGACACCGGCCTATTCAAATTATGGCGCGGGCGTTGCAAGTTATATCGTCCAACGCATCTCCGGTATTCCGTTCGAGGAATATGTTGAGCGCAACATATTTGCGCCCCTCAACATGACCCACGCATCTTTCCGTCAGCCTTTGCCCGCGCAACTGGCGCCCTTTATGTCCCAGGGATATCCCAAGGCGTCGGTGGATGCCAAACCCTACGAGCTGATCTCGATACCCGGTGCCGGTTCCGTTGCGGTGTCCGCGGCCGACATGGCCAAGTTCATGATCGCGCATCTCAACCAAGGCGCCGGATTGATGAAGCCCGAGACCGCGCTCGTGATGCACGATCCCTCACACGTGACGCTGCCCGGTACCGACCGCATGGCGCTCGGCTTTTACGAGTTGCAGGTCAACGGCTTGAGCGCGATCGCGCATGGCGGCGATCTGAATTACTTTCATAGCGATATGTGGATTTTTCCCACCAAGAACGTCGGTCTGTTCATTTCGATGAACAGCGCCGGTGCAAATAATGCGACCGAAGCGATCCGCATCGCGCTCTTTGAGCAGTTCGCAGATCGGTATTTTCCAGCGGCGAACGCCGCGGCGCCCGTCGAGCTGCCGAGCGCCAAAGAGCACGCCCGGATGCTGGCCGGTAACTACATCAGCAGCCGTGGTTCCTTTACCAATTTCGTCGACGTGTTGAACCTGGCAGGTCAGGTCAAAATCTCCCTGGATAAGGACGGTCGGCCGTCGGTTCCGGAAATATTGGGAGGGCCGCCCCACAAGTGGATCGAGGTCGCACCCTTCGTGTGGCAGGCCGCCTATGGCCACGCACGTCTCGGGGCCGTGGTCGAGAACGGTCGCGTCGTGCGCTGGAGCTTCAACCCGGTGTCGCCCTTCATGGTTTGGGACCGGGCTCCCTGGTATCGAGACGCTGCCTGGCTAAGCCCCTTGTTCGTGGCAAGCTTGGTGCTCGTGTTACTCACCGCTTTGTCCTGGCCGGTCGGCGCCATCAGCCGGCGCCGCTTCGGGGCGGCAATGTCGCTGAGCGGGCCGGATCTGAAATCTTATCGCTGGGTCCGCGGTTTCTCCTGGCTCGTGCTCGCGGTTTTAAGCGGGTGGGCGGCGCTCTTTATGTCGCTGGGCGCCGATACCATTATCGGTGGCGCGATATTATGGCCGCTGCAAATTGCGGGTGCGGTGGGCTTTGTCGGTCTGTGCGGCACCGCGCTTTGGAATCTGCGGCGAGTCTGGCGAAGCAATCGCGGCTGGTTCGCGAAGCTTTGGAGCGTGCTGTTGGTGCTCGCAGCCCTTGTGACACTGTGGGTGACGCTGGGCTTCCATCTGATCAGCTTCGGCGCCCGGTACTAACGACTGCCTAGCGCTGTCTCGAGAGCTCGCGCATCAACCGGTAGGTAAAGTCGACCTCCTGCCCGAAGGCCGCGACGCCGATGCGTTCGTCGCGCCCGTGCGCGCGTGCGTCATCCAGATCGTCGAACATGCCGTCAATGCCGTAACTCGCCATGCCGACCAGGCGCGTGTACTTGCTGTCGCTCGCACCGGCGCCCATCTGCGGAAGGATCACGACGCCCGGCCATAACTCGTGCACTACCTTTTCGACCGTCGGCAAGATGGTCCCCGAGAGCGGCGACTCCGGGCTCGGCGTCGCGGGTGTGATGACGCTGATCTTGATGGTCGGATCGTTGAGCACGCGCGCGAGCGTATCGCGCACGGAGTCCTGTGACTCGCCGGGGATGATCCGACATTGCAACGTTGCCCGGGCGCGCTGAGGCAGCGCGTTCTGAGCGTGGCCACCCTCGATCTGGGTCGCGGTGCAGGTCGTGCGCAGCAGGATATTCGTCTCGACCACGGCGGAAAGGCGCTCGATTGCCGCCGGATCGGGCGGCGTCTTCGCCACGGCGAGCATGTCGGACTTGATCGCGCCCGTCTCGATCGCGGCCCGGCGCTCGAAATATTGGCGGGTTGTGTCGGTCAGATGTACCGGAAATCGAAATTTCGACAGCCGGGCGAGGCCTTCGCTCAGGCGGTAGATCGGATTGTCGGCGGTCGGCCGCGAACTGTGGCCGCCTTTGTCGGTCACTTCGGCCTCAAACGCCATCGACATCTTCTCGCTGGTCTGGACACCGACATAGAGCCGGCGCCCGCCTTTCATGCCCGCCTCACCGCCGTCCGGGTTTATCACAAGGTCGGCATTTACAAGATCGCGGTGTTCGGTCAGCAGCCAATCGACACCGTTGCGTTCGCCGCCCGACTCCTCGTCTGCCGTGAAGGCGACGACAATGTCGCGCTCGGGAATGAGATGCTCGCTCTTCATGCGCAGCAGTGCCGCGAGGACAGCGGCGTCCTGTCCCTTCATGTCTATCGTGCCGCGCCCGTACAGCCACCCGTTGTCCTCCGTCAGGTGAAAGGGATCGCGGGTCCAGTCCTCTGGATTCGCCGCGACCACGTCGAGATGGCACAGATACAGGACCGGCTTGCCCTTGCCACTGCCGTGCAGGCGGGCAACGACGTTGCCGGCGCGGGGGTGGTCCGCCGGTATGAGGAGCTGCGCGTCCGCCGGGGCAAAACCCGCGGCGAGCAGCCGTGCTTGTACCTTGCGGGCCAGTTCCGTCGAGCCGACGTCGTGCGTCGAGCGCGTGTCGATCATCTCACGCAGGATCTCGCGCGCGACGTCGCCGGACGGCGGCGCCGCGGGCGCGGCCGGCGCCGATGCGCAGACAGCCGCCGACGCAACGAGGAGGGAGGCGATGGCCGCTCTGATAGGGGAAAGGCGCTCTTGGCGGCGCAGGCGATAGAACATCGGTGAGATTATGCCTGGCAAACGGGCGGGACAGGGAGGCCCGCGCCCCTAATTCGTCCGGGATGGCGGGTTTTGGGTAGCATTCCGGTCTAAATGAACACTACCGAAGAGGGGACACCATGAAGATACCAACGCTGCGCTCAACCGGCCTGGTCCTGCTGGGCAGCATTCTCGGGCTCGCCGCGGGAACGGCGCAGGCCGACATCACCATCGAACGCACCACCTCCGTCGAGGGTGTCGGCGGAATGGCGTTCGCGAATATGTCGGGGAGCTCTAAAACCAGCATTTCCGGGGACATGTCGCGCACCGACACCGACATGAAAATGCAGTCGAAGATCGTCGGTTTTCTGGCGCGCAACGCACTGGGGCCGAGCGCCGAGATCGTCCTCCTCGATCAGGACAAGCTCTACCACCTGAACATCAACAAGAAGGAATATACCGAGACGACCTTCGAGCAGTTCCACGCGCAGATGCAGAAAGTGTCGGATCAGATGAACTCAGGCGAGGCCAAGCAGCAGCCCTCCGCGGTCGATCAATCGAAGTGCGTGTGGCTACCGGCCAAAGTCGACGTCACGAAAAGCGGCGAGAAGGCGCAAATCGCCGGCTACGATGCGCAACGCGTGACCGTCACGGCGACCCAGCCTTGCCAGGACAAAGACACGGGTGCAATTTGCGAGATCGCATTGGTTTTAGATCAGTGGACTTCCGCGGACTTCGCGGAAAGCAGCGAAGCTCGAAGATTTTATACTGCCTATGCCGCCAAGATGGGCCTCGACGTCTCGAACTCCCAAGACGTGTCTGAAAGAGCCAAGACGCTGTTCGCCCAGTACAAAGGGGTCTGGACGGAAGTCGCGGCCAAGATGCAGGGCGTGAAAGGTTATCCCGTGAAGAGCAGCTTCACGCTCGGACTCGGTGGCCCGCAATGCAAGAATTCAAGTTCGCAACAAGCGCAAACGGGCCAACCTGATAGCAGCTCGCCCAGCTCCAGCCCAAGCCCCAGCCCCAGTGGCATCGCCGGCGCAGTGGTGGGCAAACTCGGCGGTCTTTTCCAAAAGAAGAAAGACAATGCGGATGCGCCGGCTGCGCCGCCGGCACCCGCGGTCGCACCGGTCGCGATGCCGCCGGGTGACGTAGCTTTGATGACGGTGTCATCGCAGGTCGTTTCGGTGTCGACGAATGCCGTGAGCGCAGATGTCTTTACCGTGCCGGCCGGCTTCAAGAAAATAGAAACCAAGACTCAATGACGGTCGCCGGCGAGCGCTCTGCGCAGCCCTTCTACTGAGCTGGTTCGTCGCGCATTTGAGCTGCTGCGGACGGCTCAGCCGGACGCAACGTCTATGCGCCCGCGCCGGCGCATCACAAATTCATCACAATTGCCGGCCAATGCCGCGCCGCTTTTTACGTAGACTGCGGCATGGGGGAGATTAGCTAAGGGGTGGCCGATGAATAATGAGTCCGCAACAATAAAGGCCCCGGTACTTGAAGCACTTCGTTCCCGTCTGCGCGGTACAGCGCTGATACCCGGCGATGCAGGCTACGACGTGGCTCGCCGCGTCTGGAACGGCGCCATCGATCGGCATCCCTCCTGCATCGTCGGTTGCGCCGACGCCGAGGACGTGTCGCACGCGGTGCGGATCGCGGCCGACCACGGGCTGCGAATGACGGTTCGAGGGGGCGGTCACAACGTGGCAGGGCGTTCGATCCGCGACGGGTCGCTGTTGATCGACCTTTCAAAGCTACGCCAAGTGGCGGTTAACCGCGATTTGCGCGTGGCGACAGTTCAGGGCGGCGCCGTATGGCGCGACGTGGACACGGCGACCGCAATCGAGGGGCTCGCCACCACGGGAGGCCTGGTATCGAGCACCGGCGTGGGCGGATTCACCCTCGGCGGCGGTGCGGGATGGCTGATGCGCAAATATGGTCTCGCCTGCGACAATCTGCGCGGCGCCGGCGTGGTGCTCGCGGACGGCCGATTCGTTCGCGCTTCCCTCCAGGAACACGCCGATCTCTTCTGGGGCCTGCGCGGCGGCGCCGGCGGACTCGGGGTTGTGACCAGCTTCGATTTTCAATTGCATCCGCTGCGCGATGTGCTGGCCGGACTCATCGTGCACGCAGCCGATCATGCGGTCGAAGCCCTACGCGCCTTCCGGGATTTTGCGGCGAATGCAAGCGATGAATTCTGCGGTATCGCGGTCATCGGGCAGGCGCCGCCCTTACCGTTTTTGGATTCCGCCTGGCATGGGCGCCCGGTGGTGCTGTTCGCGGTGTGTTGGTCCGGAGATCTTGCGGAAGGCGAAGCGGCGCTCGCGCCATTGCGGTCCCACGGTCAGCCGGTGGCGGATCATATCGGCCGAATGCCCTATGTACAGTGGCAGCAGATCCAGGATCCGTTGGCGCCGAGGGGACATTTTTACTATTGGAAAACGGCGAACTACGCATCCCTCAGCGACCGTACCGTCGAGAATCTCGCCTCCATGGCGTACCGCTTGCCGACCATGCGAAGCGAAATTCACCTGCAGCACATGGGCGGTGCGGTATCCCGATTTGCAGCGGAAGACTCCGCATTTGCACACCGCAACACCGCGTTCTTCGTGAATTTTATCGGCGTCACCGACGCGGCGAGCGCCGTCGGCGTGGTGCGCGAGGGTGTCCGCACACTCTACGCCGAGGCATCGCGTGAGGCCTTGCCGGCAATTTTAACCAACTTCGCCGATCAGGATGACTCCGACAACGTCCGCCGGTTCGGATCGGAAAACGCCGGCCGACTCGAGGTTTTGCGGAAGAAGTATGACCCGAGTGGAACTCTGCAGGGTGCCTAAGCAGTCGGCATTGCGCCAAATTGCCGTAAGTGTTCCGCAGCTTCGTTGATCACGTCTTCCGCGTGCATCCGCGCGCCTGCGCGGACCAGCGCCTCGTAGCGATTGAGTCCGAGACTCGTTCGGAGTCGCGCATTGGCGGACTCATTGTGGCGAAACCAGAAGCTGAACAGCGGCGACTGCGCGCGCTGGCGAATCTGCTCGGCGGCGCTCAGGAACCGGCAGGCTTCCTCCGCCTTCCCCAGCAGCTCAGCGATGTAGCCGCAGCCTTCCACCGACCCTGCGATACCCCGCAGATGCGCAACCGCCAGGGCGTTGCGCATTGCTTCATGCCACTCGAGAGCCGCCGCGGCGAGGTCACCCTGGCGAAACAATGCAAGACCGATGTACATGCCGATAAAGTGATGCTGGTGAGCATCGGTGCTGAGACCGCGGACGGAGCGCATGACATCGATCGCTCTCCCGCTGTCCTCCTCAGCCAGGTACAGCCAACCCCGTACCAATCCGGTCATCCCGCGCAGCAAATCATCGGCATGCTTTTCCGCCAACCGCTCGACGGTAGCCAGATGTTCAGCAGCCTGCTCGGATTCGCCGAAGTGAATCCGCCAAAGAGCCAGATGCCCGCTCGAATAAGCCTCGGTCCATTCGTCGCCGACTTCACGCGCGATCGTGACTGCCGTGAGCAAGGGCCGATCGGCGGCCACTTTGGTGCCGGCGAAGATATTGATGCCGCGGCACATTTCCGCCTGGGCACGCTCGCGACTGCGCACCGAAGGTGCGGCGGCGAGCGCACGATCGCAGAGGCGAATGGCAAACGGCGCCTCGCCATGCGCTTTGAAATACAGCGTCAAAAGTCCCGCAATTTGCAAGGCGGCCTGCGGGTTACCGCCCGGACCCGCCGCGTATTCCGATGCACTGTTGATGTTGCCGTGCTCCGGCGTGATCAGCGCAATGCTTTCACGCATCCGAGTTCCGAGCATGTCTGCGTGCGCCGTTTCCGTCATGCGCAACACGTAAGCCAAGTGCGCGTCGCGCGCACGCCGTTCATCGCCCAATTTCTTGAGCTGGTCGAGGGCAAACTCGCGCACGCTCTCGAGCAGCCGGTAGCGCGGCGGGCTCACGCTCTGGTCTACGGAGGCCAATGATTTGTTGGCAAGCCCGGTCAGCAGGTCGACTGCCTCTTCCGGCGATATGCCAAACGCGGGGGCCAGGTCGATAACCGCTTCGACGGTCCAGCCTTGTACGAAAACCCCAAGCCAGGACAGCAGCCTTTGTTCATCAGGCGAGAGCAGAGCAAAGCCCCACTCGAGCAACGCGATCAAATTCCGGTGCCGGTGGTCGCGGCCGGCAACCTCGCCCACTAAGAAGCGAAATCGATGATCGAGTCTCTCCAAAACTTGCTCGGGGGACAGCAGCGCGAAGCGCGCCGCGGCGAGCTCGAGGGCCAGCGGCATGCCGTCGAGCCTTTCGCAGATGCCGACAATCGCCGGGGCATTGGCCAGGGTCAGTTTGAATTCCGAGTGAACGTCCTGTATGCGAGCCAGTAGCAGCGCGACGGCGGGTGCCGCCGCGATCTGCAGCAGTTCGCTCTCGTCTGAGGGCTGTTGAAGGGGGGGCAATTCCAATGGCGGCAGGCGCAGCACGCGTTCGCTCACGAAACTCAGCTGCTGCTGCGATGTAGCAAGAATCTTGAGTTGTTCGGTGCCGCGCAAGATTTCAACGGCCAGGGAGCCTATCCCTGCCGACAGGCGATCGCAGTTGTCGAGCAGCAGAAGCGCGCGCCGGTCCGCAAACATCTCCGTGATTTTGCTGAGCAGTTCGCGCTCGCCTGCAGGTGCGATCGCCAGCGCGAGCGCCAACGCTTGCAGCCACTCATCCGCACGGCGCATCGGCGCCAAGTCGAAGAACCAAATGCCGTCGGGATAGCGATCCGCGTGAGCCTGAGCGAAGGACAGTGCGCACTGGGTTTTGCCCATTCCCCCGGTGCCGAGAAGCGTCAGCGAACGGCCGCCCTGCAACAGTGCGTCGATCTGCCTCAGTTCATTCCCGCGACCGATCAAGTTGTGCAAGGGGGCCGGCAGACGTACCGATGCCGGGGGCGCAAAACGCGCGCGCGGCTCCGCCGGCGACGGCGCGGCCCTTTCGACGGGACCTACGTAGCGGTAGCCGGCGCCATGAACAGTCTGGATGAACTTGGGTTCCTCGGCATCGTCGACCAGCGAGCGGCGCGCCAGGGCGATAACACGATTCAGTGTCGAGGGTGTGACATAACGATGACCCCAAACGGCGTCCAACAATTCATCCCGAGTCAGCAATTCTCCGGGCCGCATCACCAACTGCGCCAGCACTGCGAACACCTTTGGCTCGAGCGCGTACTCCGTCCCGCCCTTCCTGAAGATGCGGTTCGCGGTATCAAGCTCGCAGTCCCCGCAGCGATACACGACTGGGTTCAAGCAGATCTCCCTTCCGGCTGTCGGTCAATCCCTCACGAATCCCTCACGATTATCCAAGGACTGCGCCAGGCGTAAAGCCTAGATTGAACCCAGTCGATTCAGGTCGACAAGGGGAATTCCAATTTGCATACGGGAGACTTTCTCATGAAATTCCAGAGCACTTTACTTAACTTGAATACATGCCGGGCCGCTGTCCGCGGCGCCGGGCTGATCGCGATGATTGCGCTTGGCACCGGGCTGGCTCAACAGGCGAGCGCCGGCTGTCTAGACGTTCCGGGGGTCAAGATCCCGACGACCGATCTACGGAACTCGCTGTCGTCTTTCGGTTCCGCGCGCTTCATGAAAGCGGATTATCGCCAGGTGTCGGACGACGAATACGGGCCTTCCTTTTTCCACGCCCAGATCGTCGGTCTATGGGCTTTCAAGTACACATCCATGGGGAATTCCAAGACGTTGGGAATTCCTGACGGCGCGCCCATCGACAATGGCACTACCGGCTGGTTCGCTGACGGCAATGAAATCACCTTCTCCGGCACCCGCAACCCGATAGTCGGTGCGACCTGTATCGGCGTGTGGAAGCAAACCGGCGAACACACCTATGTGCTCAACCACATCGGTCTGTCCTGGAACCCCTTGGCGCCTTCCACGGCTCCGGCAGGACCGAACAACCCCAGCGGTGGACCTGGTGCCGTAGGCGGTCCGGGGTTCATCAAGCAGTCTGTGACCTTGTCGAAGGATGGACAGAGCTACACGGGAACCTTTTCCATCAGTCAATTGATGCCGGATGGAAAGACGCCTGCTACGCCGGCACCGATCAGGGGAATCATCGCGGCGACTCGCATAACAGTCGATACCGACACATTCGAGCCGTAAACACCGACTCCCCCTTACGCGCCAGGCGTAAGGGGGGTCTCTAGGCATTCGTTACGGCGCTTGCGTACAACCTAAGCCCGAACACCGGGCCCGCGGAAAAACCGGTCTCCGGCTCAAATCGGATTCTCAGCGTCGACTTCGCCTTGGTCAGTGCTTCATCAATGGAATAATTTCTCTCGATGAAATCGCTCGGCCCCGTACCGCTGAGCTGCTCGCTGGCCACGATGGTGCCGTCGACTCGGATCGTGAACCGGCGGTCGCGCTCCTCGCCCCAATAGGTCGCCTGCAAGGTTAGCGGGCCGGGACGCGCTTGCATGGTGCACTCGAAAAAGCCGCCGGAGCGCGCGTCGCGTCCCGCGCGTCCACGATAGACAACCGCGTACGAGATTTTCGATTCTAGAGTATGAGCGTGTTCCGCATCCGCATCGCCGAGGCGCATAACGTCCGTGGACTGCGCATCCAGCTCGCGCAGACGCGCCTGCTCTGCCTCGATCTTGTTTTGTTCTTCTCGCCACTCGGTTGTCGTGAAGCAGCGAAAATACACCGCGGTGTTGTTGTCGTGCTGAAACGTGAACGGACGCAGCGTCAGGTCAGCCGGGTGCACCAGGCCCTGGGTGCGAAACACGGCGGGCTGAGCGGTTGGCACAATAAATCGCGAAAGATCGTCGCCTCGCGCAAGGGCCTTGTCTCGCGCAAGATCATCGCCTACCAATACCGGTGCGAAGCCATCCCAGCGCTGCGTCGCGGGTCCCAAATCGCCTGCCAGAACCATCGGGCCGAAGAGCAGGGCGACTGTCCTCGGATCGTCGAACGTCGGTTCAATGCGCAGCTTGCGCGGTAGTGTGAGACGAACGACGTCTCCCGCGCGCCAGGTACGGTGCAACCGCAGATAACCATCAACCACGCGAGGTTCCGCAGCATGCCCGTCCACGCTGACACTTGGAGATGGGCACCACGCCGGAATTCGCAGTGAGATCGCCGAAGCGCCTTTCCCCTGTGCCCGAGTTACCGTGAGCGCGATCTCGTCGGCGTATGGATAGGCGGTTTCGAGCCGCAGGCCGATGTCCGGCTGCGAGAGATTCAATGCGGCGGGAATATAAAGATTGACGATGACATCGTTGCCTCGCGTCCAGAAAATGGAATCGCCGTGCTTGGCATGGCTCTCCATGCCCGTGCCCACGCAGCACCAGAAATCATCGAAGGGCGTCGAAAATTCACGGTGACTGCCCGACATCATCGGCACCATGTAGGCAAACATGCCCGTTTGCGGGTGGTGCTGCGCGAGAATGTGGTTCAGATGCGTGCGTTCGTAGTAGTCGAAGTAGCTCGCGCGCGGCTGCTGTGCATAGAGATATCGGGTCAGCTTCATCATGTTGTAGCTGTTGCACGATTCGCAGGTCTGCTCGGTGACATGGCGCGAGATCGAACGCGGGCCTGCGAAATATTCCCGATCGGCATTGCCGCCAATGACATAGCTGTAATTGCCGGTGACCGTCTCCCAAAAGAAGCCGGCGGCTTTCAAATGACGCGCCGCGCCGGTGAGCTCATGCAGCCGGGCCAAGCCGATCAGCTTCGGAATCTGGGTATTGGCGTGAATGTTGGGCAAACAGTCCTCGCCGCGGCTCAAGGGCTCCAGTACCTTGCGGTGATAAATAGTCTCCGACAGGGCCAGCCAGCGCCGCTTACCCGTCCGGCTATAAAGTTCGGCAAAGCTCTCGTTCAATCCGCCGTGCTCGCAGCTGAGCATCGTTTGGATCTGCTCCTCAGTGAGCACATCGAACACGCCGCCGATAAAGACGCCCAATTTTTCTGCGACGTGAACCGCGCTCTGATTGCCGCAATGGCGCTGGGCGTCGAGCAGACCCGCCATCAGCTTGTGCCAGCTATAGAGCGGTACCCAGCAACCGTTCAAATCGAAATTGCGAGCTCGGATATCGCCGCGGCGAACTTCCTCAAATACCAATCTCCCCGGTTCCATCGTGTCGCCCCGACGGCGAGTAAACCCTGCAACGAAACCGTCGGCGCTCTGCGCTTGGCAGAGAACTAGTTCATCGACAATATAGACGACGCGGCGCTTACATTCGGCGTCGCCGGTCTGCGCATGCATGAGGCTCAAGGCCGACAGATAGTGCCCCAAGGTATGACCGCCGATGGTGTCGCTCTCCCAGCCGGCGTACACCGCACCTTTCGGCGTCAGGCCTGCCTGGCTGCGAAAGTTATGCAGCAGCCGATCCGGCTCCAATCGATGCAGATACTCGAGATTGACGCTGACTGCCGTGAGATACGGTGAGGGAAGCAGGCGCACCGAGCTCAGCGGTGCCGGTAGCGTCGGTTGCTGGATCAATGCGGCCGCGGGCCGCGCGGCCAGCAGCAGAGCGGCGGAGGCACTTCCTTGCAGCATTCGCCTGCGATCGATTTGAACAGAAAATTCATCGGGCTCGGACATGCACCGGCGATTATGCGCGGAGCACGTTAATTGTTCTAATTATTGCGGATCGCGACCACCGGAGAGATTGACGCTGCACGCAAAGCAGGCCAGAGAACCGCGAGCTGTCCGAGCAACAGGACCACGACCGCGGCGACCACGGTGGAACCGACATCGAGACGCGCCATTTCGAATTTGCCCGCCATCAGGAAATTCAGCGACAGGGCAAGAAGTATCCCCAAGGCCGCACCCGCCGAGGCAATCATGAGATTCTCCGTTTGAAAGTAACGCAGAATGGCGGTGCGCGACGCTCCCATTGCCCGGCGAATGCCGATCTGCCGCCGCCTCTGCGACACCCAGAAACTGGTGATGCCGATGATGCCGAAAGCGGTCACGATCAGCAGCACCACGCTTACGAAGGCGAGGATCACCGCCAGACCGCGGTCGTCGCGATAAGCGCGCTGCCGCGTTTCGGCCATGGTGCGGGTCTTGTCATTGATCCGCCCGCGACTGATGGCCAGCAATTGCTTTTCCGCGCTCTTCATCGCGGATGCGATCTGGCCGGGTTTTGCCCTTACCACGTAGTACGAGTACTGCTCAACAAAGCGGTAGGGTTGGAGCATGGCGTATTCGACCCGTTGGTTGGTCACTGACGCCCAGGGCTGTTGTAATCGCTCGACGATGCCGACGATGGGCGCTTTGCTCTTGTAATCCGCCAGGTAAATCGACTTACCCAATGCATCGCCATTCGGAAACAGTTTCGTGGCCAATGCGTGGCTGACGATAATCGCAGCGGGCGGTCCGCCCTCCATGTCATTGCGCTGGGCGATTTCCGCCGCTTCGAAGTTCCGTCCGGCAATGAGCTTGAGGCCCAACGTCGGTAGACCGTGTTCATCCGTGAAGTAAAGTGCGCCGCTGGTCACCCAGTGTTGGTCTCCCGCTTCGAGCGAGATCCCGTCATCCCAGCCGCCATTGGACAGCGGATAGGATTGGGTGGCGAAGGCGTCAACAACCTCGGGCAGCGCACGCAGTGCGGCCAAATCCGCCTGCACTTTGGCCGCCAGGTCCGGCGGATTCCCCACCCATTGATTGGCGATGGTGAAAAGGTCCTGTTCCTGTAACCCAGTCGGCCTTTCGCTCGATCGCAGGCGCTGCTGAATGAGAAACAGGCTATTCACAGAATGGCCAAGGTAATGGCCGTCTGTACGACGATTACGATTGCGCCGACCTTGTTGCGGCGCATGGCCGAGAGAATTGGGTGCAGTTCCATGGACCTTCCTTTATCCATGGTTCGATGACCGCAACGACCGAATCGTTTAGAGGGTCGTTCTCAATGTTAGATGGCTAACCTCAATTTGCGGCTGATTGCGCTGCTAATTTGCGGCCGTGGATACGAGATCGCAAAATTTGGAAATGTCGATGTTGCCGCCAGAAACGACCGCGACTATCGGACCCGGACCGGCCTTTCCGGTGAGTGCCGCGGCCAGCGATAACGACCCTGCGCCCTCGGCGATGACCCGTGCCTTCTCCGCCAGCATGCGCATCGCCTCCTTGGTCTGCTCCAGGCTGACCACGATTGCGCCGTCGACCACCGGTCTCAGGCGCTCCCACATGCGCGGGAAGAGGCTTTGGCCGCCTGCGCCGTCGACGAACGACGCCTTCCAGTCCTTGAAGACCTGCGGCGATCCCATTGAAAACGACAAGGCCGTCGGCGCCGCCGTCTCCGGTTCCACGCCCCAAACCTTGATGGCCGGTTTCAACGCTTTCAAGGCACTGCCCACCCCGGTAATGAGTCCACCTCCGCCGATGGCGGCGATGACGGCGACCGTGTCCGGTGCGTCCTCGAGAATTTCGAATCCCATCGTGCTGTGGCCCGCGATGAAGTTCTGGTCGTCGAAGGGATGCACAAAAGTTCCGGTCACGCCAGGATAGGCGCGATCACCGAGGGCGCGCCACGCCGCCTCGTAGGGCACCGGTACAAGTTTCGCCCCGAGGGCGCGCATTCGATCGATCTTTGCGGTCGGCGCCGTCTCGATCGCGACGACCGTGCAGGGGACTCCCGCCAATCGTGCAGCGTAGGCGACGCCTTGGCCGGCGTTGCCGGCACTGATCGTCCACACTCCCAGCTTTCTTTCGGCCTCCGAGAGCATCGCTACGGCATTGACGGCACCGCGAAGTTTGTAGGAGTTCGTGGCCTGCAAATTCTCGAGCTTGAGGCGGATGTCGGGGAATTTTGGCCCGAGGTCAAGACGCACGAGCGGCGTGCGCACGATGCTGCCCGCAATTCTGCGCCGCGCATCCTTCATTTCGATCAGTGTTAGCGGTCGTACCGCCTCGAGCGTCTTGAGCACAGGTTGATTCCTAATGGTAAGAATGAGATGAACTCTAGCAGGTCCGGCGAACGCTCTGATATCACGCCGGCCGAACGATGGAGGCGCGCGTAATCTCGCGCACATTGCGTGCGCCGACTCCCACCATCGCGAGCGTCAATTCATTGTCCAGCAGTTCGAGCACCCGATCGACGCCCGGCTGACCATAGGCGCCGAGTCCCCAAATATAGGGCCGGCCAATTCCCACCGCGGTCGCGCCCAGGGCCAGGGCTTTGAGGACATCCGTTCCGCGCCGAACCCCGCCATCGAGAAGCACAGGAACTCGACCGTGTACCGCGGTTGCAATTTCCGGCAGGGACTCCAGCGTGCCGCGACCGGTATCGGTGGCCCGACCTCCGTGGTTGGAGACGATGATGCCGTCAGCACCGTTCGCAACCGCCAGGTCCGCGTCTTGGGCCGACTCGAGTCCCTTGATCAGGATTTTCATCTTGGTGATGTCTCTCAAGCGTTTGATGAAGTCCCAGGTGAGCGACGAGGACGTGGTTTGCAGGCCGGCCGCATCAATCTGCGAAAACATCGGGCGCGAAAAGAACGGGGATCCGGTCGGCGCGTGGCAGGCCGTGCACGTTCGAGTATCGGTGCGCGCGAGCCGCAACGCCGTCTCAAGGTTCCTGCCCGCGGGTAAATCCACCGTGACGGCGACGACCGGGCAGCCGGCGGCCTCAGCGCGTTTCACCAACTTCCTCGTCACATCGAAACTGGACGTCGTGTAGAGTTGGAACCAGACGGGTGCGCCGCGCGCAGCGATGACATCTTCGACGCCGGTGGAGGTCACCGTCGAGAGGATTTGTAGATGCCCTCTGGCCTTTGCCGCTTTGGCAACCGCGATTTCCCCTTCAGGATGAAAGGCTCGTTGCGCGCCGAGCGGACAAAGAACGATGGGGCTGTTGAACCTCTCGCCGAACAACTCGACACTCAAGTCGATTTTGCTGACGTCGATCATTCGCCGCGCCTGCAACTGGTAGTGCGAGTAGGCCGCGCGGTTTGCTTTGAGCGTGTCTTCGCCGTCCACGCCGCTGACGAGGTAGCCCCAATGGGCCGGTGGAATGTTCCGGTGGGCCACGGGCTCGAAATCGAACACATCCAGCGCCTCGCCGGCGCGAGCGATCAGGCCGTCGGCGGCGCCGGGCGCAGGTGTCTGCGCCAAGGACCTGCTGAAATAACCCAGGCCCGCGTACAACGGGCTCGCGGCCAGAAAGCGGATGAAGGCGCGCCGACTATTCATAGATTTTTCTCGCTGAGATAAGCGTCAATTGCCGAGGCGCTGCCGCCGCGGTCAGCCAGGCCGATGTAGCCGTCGGGACGAATCAAGTAGGCCGCGTTGCGCTCGAAACCCGCCCGCCTCATGCCCGCCTCCCACGGGTAAACGTGCAGCGGAATTTTTCGGCCGTCCGCCAACGCCCGCAGTCCCGGAGCGGGGTCGCCATACACGTGTATTTGCCAATCCATCGATGTCAACGCAACGAAATTGTGCGCATCGCCCCGATTGATCATCACCCAAGGCAATCGATCCCCGCCACGCAGTTTGCCCGCGGTGCCGCGGCTCAAGGGACTATCGCGGTAGTTCACGGCGATTTGCGAGACCGTGCGAAAGGCGAATCTGCGCATCGCGGGAAGACGGAGCAATGCGGGCACGACCGCCGGAATGACTTTGGTGCGCACGAAACGAGCGAAGGTCGTGTCGCTGGTCACCGCGGTGAACGCGCGATCCGTGGTCGCAACCAACCGGCGCGCGAATGCAATCCGCTCGGGTTCATAAGTGTCGAGCAGCCAAGAGCGGCGCGGCTCTTGGAGCGAGGCCGCCAGCTTCCAGGCAAGATTGACCGCATCGCCGATGCCGGTGTTCATTCCTTGGCCACCCACCGGGCTATGGATATGCGCGGCGTCCCCCAACAAGAACGCCCGCCCCTTGCGAAATTGCTGTGCGACGCGATGATGAACGCGGTAGGTCGAAAACCAATTGACGTGCTTCACTTCGATCCGAAGATTCTGCATGGCCCGGCCTCGCACATCTTCAAATTCAAGATGCTCATGGTCCTTTGCCACATCGTCGCGGACCGAGCCGATCAGACGCGCTTTGCCGGTCTCTCGCAGCGGGAACACACCGAGAAAATCCGCGTCATCAATGTCGATGTGCAACTCGCCGTTCATGGGGGGTCCGCCGGCCTCGACATCCGCAACGTAGAACAAGTGATCGTAGGTTCCGCCAGGGAATCCCGCGCCCAGTACTTCGCGCACTCGGGAGCGGGCGCCGTCGCAGCCGGCGAGATACGCATAGCTGCCAACCTCTTCGGATCCGGCTTTGCGCAAGGTCGCGCGAATCTCGGTGCCGCGGTCCTCGAAATCGGCGAGTTCTACCTGGCGTTCGATTGTTATCCCGAGCGCGCTGAGGCGCTCGATGAGCAATGCTTCATGCGCGTCCTGAGGAAAAATCAGGGGAAATGGAAAGGGGGTGAGCCCTTGTCCCAGATCCCCGAGCGGAATACGGGCGGCGGGCTTGGCTTTGACCCAGAGATTGACGCCGGCGACTTTGTGGCCGTGCTCAATTACCGCCTGAGCAAGTCCGAATTGCTGATAGAACTCGAGCGTGCGCCCCTGAACGGCTAACGCGCGCGATGTGGTGCCGGAGGCCGCCAGCTTGTCGATGATTCGCACGCTTACCCCGAATCGCGTGAGCCACAGGGCCAACACCAAGCCCGTCGGGCCCGCGCCAACGATAAGCACCCCGGCTTGCTTGGGCCCGACGATCTAGTTCACTCGGGAAAATCGCAGCGCAGCGCGCGACTTCGCTTTGGCGGCTTCCTCTTCGCGACTTCTCGCGGGCGCATTGGTTTGAAGCGAGTCGAGCAGCCTGCGCGACGCCGCCTCAATTTCATCGATCGCGGCGAGGAAAGCGGGCTCATTGGTCTTGGACGGGGTGTGAAAGCCGCTCACTTTGCGCACGAACTGCAAAGAGGCCGCGCGAATCTCATCGTCGGTCACGGGAGGTTGAAAGTTGAACAGGGTTTTGATGTTGCGGCACATGATGCAGGAAATAATCCGCGCCGGCGGCTTTGTTTGTCAAGAACCGGGGATGGCGCTCCGATCGATAGAAAACGCCGCGCCGGCGTCATCGATTCAGGCGTCCAGGATCGCTCCCAGCAGCCCAAAAATGTGGGCGGCGGCGGACAAGGTGCCGATCACGATTACCTTCAAATGGGCATGCCCCACGTCGTAGATCGTTTCGACGCGCAGCGCCGAGCCATCATCGCGCGGCGACTTCACGGCGTTGCGTAAATGATCGGCAACTCGAAGCGCGGTGTCTTCAGTCACCGCATCCATTTGTACGACGCTGGAAACTTCAGCGCGCCGCCGCCGCGCGACGGCGTCGCGCGTATTGCTGGCGCCGACGATCGCTTCGAGCTCTTCGCGCGTGACGCGATATTGCTTGCCGATGCGAATCGCCTTGAGGCGCCCACTGCGAACGTAGGCACGCACAGTTCTCACGTGAAGCCCCAGTCGCTCCGCAACCCGGTCGAGAGAGTACATACGGGGTTCCTCGTCCACGGAAGAAAAGTGCCTTAAACATACCTATATGTCAATGATTTTCGATCTTATAGGGATCGTTAGGTAATCATACTGAAGCGCTCGCCACGAGCCCGAATAACAATTAGGCTGGGGCGCGATGGCACGTCGAGGATGAATTTTGTACCTTCCCGCGCAATTCAACGAAACCCGCCCCGAGGTGATGCACGCGCTCATGCGCGCGCATCCGCTCTGCACCCTGGTGACGCAGTGCGAATCCAGCCTTGTTGCCAATCACGTGCCGGTGCAGTCGCTCACTGAACCCGCGCCACTCGGCTGCATCCGCGGTCACATCGCGCGTGCCAACCCGCTGTGGCGCGACTATCGCCCCGAGACGCAGGCCCTTGCCATCTTTCAAGGCCCGCAGGTTTACATTTCACCGTCCTTCTATCCTTCTAAAGTTGCAACCGGCGAAGTCGTGCCGACGTGGAATTACGCCGTGGTACACGCCAGCGGCACGCTGCGATTCATCCAAGACGCCGGCTGGTTGCGCGATTTTGTCGCGGGACTGACGGCGACGCACGAAGCGCCGCGCGCGGTGCCTTGGAAGGTCGACGATGCGCCCGCGCCGTATGTCGATAAGATGCTCAGCCTGATCGTCGGCTTTGAGTTTTCGATCGCCGCCTTGAGCGGCAAATGGAAGGTGAGTCAAAACCGCTCGCAGGCAGATCAGGAAGGCGTGATTCGCAATTTGCGGAGCGCAGACGACGCGGACTCGCATGATATGGCGGCGATGCTTGCAGCCGTGGCGCGGGAACGGGAATCGCCGAACGACCGATGAAGTGGTCAGTACTCGATCAGTCTCCCTCTGCGGCGGGAAGCACTCAGGACGTCGCCATCCGCGAATCCATCGCGCTCGCGCAACACTGCGATGCTTTGGGGTATGAGCGCTACTGGGTCTCCGAGCATCACAACAGCGCCAGCATCGTCGGCACCGCGCGGGAAATTCTGATCGCCGCGGTCGCCGGCGCACGGCGGCATTCGTACGCACTACTGGCCGAAGCATTCGGTTTACCGAGCGCGGCAGGCAAGCCCCAATGAGTACTATTCACTCTGCGAGCGCCGCCAGCGTCATAAGAACTTCGCGGCTTGATTTGCGTGAACTGGATTTCAATGACGCGGAATTTATTTTGCAGCTGTTGAACGAGCCTGGATTTATCCGCTTCATCGGCGACAAGGGCGTAAGGACACTCGCAGATGCCCGCGACTATATTCGTCATGGACCGATGGACAGCTACGCGCGCAACGGCTTCGGCTTGTATGCCGCTTGCTTGCGGGATCGGACGCCGATTGGGATTTGCGGCCTGGTCAAGCGCGAAGGACTGAATGACCCGGACGTCGGATTCGCGTTTCTGTCGCAATACTGGTCTTCAGGATATGCCGTTGAATCCGCGGCCGCGGTCCTCGCGCATGCCAGGGACACTCTGCGTATCAAACGGGTCGTCGCCATCACGTCCCCCGACAATTGGTCGTCGATCGCGGTCTTGGAAAAAATCGGCCTGAAATTCGAACGCATGATTCGTCTGGTCGACCACAGCCCCGAACTGAAACTATTCGGCTCGGCGCGCGCCGGAGCACATTTGTGAATGTACTGGCATCGATTCTCGCCGCCATTTATGTGGCGTCGGAATTCGGATTGAGCATCGTAGAGCGTGCGCGGGGCAGCAACTCGCAGCTCGCCGATCAAGGTTCCTTGGCGCCGCTCTGGATTGTCATCAGCTATTTACTAACTGGAATTTTGCGGAGACCTTTATGCATCCCTTTCCCCACCACTACACCGTCAATGCGTCCGTCCGTCCGGACGGCGATGTGCCGCTGGCCACTGAAGGTGTCCGCGTCATCGAATCCTCGCCGCCGAAGGAATTCGATGGCCCCGGCAATCAATGGTCGCCGGAAGGGTTGCTGACCGCATCCGTGGCGGATTGCTTTGTCCTCAATTTCAGGGCGATTGCGCTGGCCTCGAAGTTTTCCTGGCAGCGCCTCGAGGCGAGCACCATAGGGACATTGGACCGCGTCGAAGGCAAGATGCGCTTCACGCGCTTCGACACGCGCGCGAAACTGCATGTCGCGGCGGGCACCGATGTGGAGCGGGCAAAAAAGCTCTTGGAAAAAGCGGAGAGCAGCTGCCTGGTCTCCAACTCACTCAGCAGCGAGCGGCACCTGACGATGGAGGTCATAAGCGCCTGAATCAACCAGCCGCCTGAATCAACCAGCGGCACCAAAAGCCGCGTGGTACGACACAACCCCGCGGGGTCTGGTCGATCCAAACTGAAGGGCCTGGAAGTATTCGGGTAGGACGCCGGGGAGAACGAGGGCGGGATCCGCCAGGAACCCGAAGCGACCATAGTACCCAGGCTCGCCCAGCACCACGCAGCCGGCGGCCCCCGTTTGGCGAAGAACACGAAGCGCCTCACGCATGAGGCCTGCGCCAACGCCGCGGTGCTGATACGAGGGCAGAACAGAGATGGGGCCAAGGCCGCACCAACCGGGCGCGCCATCCGAAATGGCGACGGGAGATATTGCGACGTGACCGATCACGTTGCCCTCGGCGACGGCGACGAGTGAGACTGCGAGTTGTCCGGCCTCGCGCAACGCACTGACAATGAACTGCTCGTTGTGACTAGTATGCGGCGCATTGAGAAACGCGGAAGCCGTCACCGCCGCGATCGCCGGGACATCCGCGGGGATCTCATTTCGGATTTCGATGTTCACCAACGCACATCCCTCAAAAGGCGAGGGCCCATAAAAGGGCCCTCGCTATTGCATGGTCATCGCCGCTGCGGTCAATCGTCCATCAAGAAACTGCGCAGCTGCTCGCTGCGGCTCGGATGGCGCAGCTTGCGCAGCGCCTTGGCTTCTATCTGCCGGATCCGCTCACGGGTGACATCAAACTGCTTGCCGACTTCTTCGAGCGTGTGATCGGTGTTCATATCGATCCCGAAACGCATGCGCAAGACCTTGGCTTCGCGCGGCGTCAGCTGCGCCAGTACCGAATGCGTGGTCTCACGCAGGCTCTCCGTGGTCGCGGAATCGATCGGCGAGGATACCGAAGTATCCTCGATGAAATCACCCAAGTGCGAATCCTCGTCATCGCCGATGGGGGTCTCCATGGAAATCGGTTCCTTGGCGATCTTGAGCACTTTGCGCACCTTGTCCTCGGGCATTTCCATGCGCACGGCGAGCTCCTCCGGAGTCGGCTCGCGTCCCATCTCCTGCAGCATCTGGCGCGAGATGCGGTTCAGTTTGTTGATGGTTTCGATCATGTGTACGGGAATGCGGATGGTCCGCGCCTGGTCGGCAATGGAACGGGTGATCGCCTGACGAATCCACCAAGTCGCATAGGTCGAGAATTTGTAGCCGCGGCGGTATTCAAATTTATCGACCGCCTTCATCAGGCCGATGTTGCCTTCCTGAATGAGGTCCAGGAACTGCAAGCCGCGATTGGTGTACTTCTTGGCGATCGAAATCACCAAGCGCAGGTTGGCCTCGACCATTTCCTTCTTCGCGCGCCGCGCCTTCGCTTCGCCGATCGAAACCTCGCGATTGATCTCCTTGATCTCATTGATGAGGAGATGGAACAGACCTTCCAGATCCTTCAGCTTGTTCTGGCGGCGCTCGATCTCGTCCTTGAATTTTGCAAGCGGTCCGGAATAGCGCTTCTTCGCCTTGATGTGCTTGTCGAGCCAGCGGGTGCTGGTTTCGTTCTTCGGAAAAGTCGAAATGAAATCCTTGCGCGGCATGCCGGCCTGCTTGATGCAAAGGAACATGATTTCCTTTTCGAGCAGCCGAACTTCGGTCACGTGCTGGCGCAGGTTGTCGATCAATTGATCGAACATCTTCGGCGAGAGCTTGAGCTCCATCAATTCGCCGCAAATCTTCTTGCGAATCTTCAAGGTCTTCGGATCCTTCGATCCGAGCTTGTCGAGCGCGTTCAAGAATTGATGATGCACCTTCGCGATCGAGCTGAAGCGCTTCGCGGCTTCCTCGGGATCCGGGCCGGTGTCGATGGCCTCTTCCTCTTCGTCGCCATCCGCTTCGTCATCGTCGTTGGCGGCTTCTTCGCGCTCCAGCGCCATCATCTTGGGATTCTGCGGCTGCGCAATTTCGTCAGGTGCGTTCGGATCGACGAAGCCGACGATGACATCGACCAGCCGCATCTGTCCGGCCTTGACGGTTTCGTAATGCCGCAACAACAGATCGTACGTTCCGGGATAGCTGCCGAGCGCAATCTTCACGGCTTCGAGGCCTTCCTCAATGCGCTTGGCGATGCGGATCTCGCCCTCGCGGGTCAACAGTTCGACCGTGCCCATTTCGCGCATGTACATGCGCACGGGATCGGTAGTACGCCCGAACTCGGCGTCCAAGTTGGCGAGCGCCGCGGTGGCCTCTTCGACCGCCTCTTCATCCGGAGCCGCGGTGGCATCGGTGAGCAGCAACGATTCGGCATCCGGCGCCTTTTCGTACACCGGAATACCCATGTCGTTAATCATGTTGACGATATCTTCGATCTGCTCCGGATCGACGATTTCGCTCGGTAGGTGATCGTTGACTTCAGCGTAGGTGAGGTAGCCCTGTTCCTTGCCGCGCGCGATCAATAATTTTAGTTGCGACTGACGCTCGTCCGCGATTTGAGTCGCTGTGCCTGCTGGCGCTTTTTTGATCAAGGTGGACGCCTCATTTAGAGTCTGGACATTTTAAAATGCAAGCCGAGCAGTATACGATTTTGGCTATTCCGTAGCCACTTTTGCTTGCGGTCAGGAGGGCGCCCGGGAGCGGCCCTTGGACTTGAGAAGACTGCTTAATTCGGCCTTTTCAGCGTAATTCAAGCCCAATTCCTCCGCTTTCTTCAATAATTCGTCCATTCGGCGCCCTGGACCGTATTCCTCGAGGAGCTTTTCGACCGCCATCGTCAATTCCTTAGCCGCCGCGGCCGAATCGGCCACCAGGGGGTCTTGCATGGCCAACGTGGTCAATCGCTCATGCTCGGGGCGGTCGCGCCAACGTTCCAAAATCATCGCCGTGTTGGGCGAGGAGGCCGTCGCGGCTTGCTCGAGCAACTCCTTGAGCACGGAGACCCCGGGTTTATCGATGCTGCTGAGCAGATCCGGATCCCCGATGGCACCCGCCGCGGCCGGGTGGTGGAGCACCAGCGTGATGGCCTGAGTCAGCAAATTACCGCGCCCGACACTCATTCGACCGCGCTGGCGAACCCGGAGTTCCGAGCCCTGCGCGTTGGGCTTGTTGGCGCCCGCGAAGAATTCCTTGAGTTTATTGGCCGGCATGCCGACCCGGGAAGCGAGCCGGTCAGCCAGCATTTCCCTGTAAATGCCCTCCGGCATGCGCGCAAACAAGGGCCCTGCCAGGGCCTTTAACTTTGCGCGTCCATCAACGTGATCCAGGTCGACATCCGTGATCAGCTGCCGCACCAGATATTCGGACAGCGGCAGCGCTTCTTTCATGCGTACTTCGAACGCTTCCGGGCCTTCTTCGGCGACCAACGTGTCCGGATCGTGTCCCTCGGGCAAAAACATGAATTTTAATTCACGACCGTCCTGGGCCAGCGGCAGGGCGTTTTCCAGGGCCCGCCACGCCGCCTTGAGTCCGGCGCGATCGCCGTCGAAGCAAAATACGACCTCGTGGGTCTGGCGGAATATTTTGTTCAGATGCTCCTGCGTCGTGGCCGTGCCCAAGGTGGCCACGGCATAGGTGATCCCCGCCTGGTGCAGCCGAACCACATCCATGTAACCCTCCACAATCAGCAGCCGCTTGAAATCCGCGCGCGCTTGCCGCGCTTCGTACAGCCCATAAAGTTCGCGGCCCTTGTGAAACAGCGGGGTCTCCGGCGAGTTCATGTACTTGGGTTCGCCTTGATCGATCACGCGGCCGCCGAAGCCGATCACGCGACCGCGCGAATCGCGAATCGGGAACATCAGCCGGTCGCGAAACCGGTCGTAAAAACCGCTGGTTTTCTCGCCGCTGCGCTCGAGGATGAGGCCGACCTGCAGCAGCCGCCGCCGCTCATCTTCCGAAGTTCCAAAGCGTTTGAGCAGCGCTTCCCAGGCATCGGGCGCGTAGCCCAGGCTGAATCTCGCGCAGATCTCTGCATCGATGCCGCGGCGCTGCACATAAGCCTTCGCGCGCGCATTGTCGGCCAAATTTTGCTCGAAAAAACGTGCGGCGCGCAGCATGAGCTCGTGCAGGTCGGCGCTGCCCGGTTCGTGCTCCTTTTTCGCCTCGCGCGGCAATTCGAGTCCGGCGCGCTGCGCCAGATCCGCCACCGCATCGAGGAATTCCATCTTTTCGTACTGCATGAGAAAGCCGATGACCGTGCCGTGCGCGCCGCAGCCAAAGCAGTGATAAAACTGCTTTTCCGCGCTGACTGAAAATGACGGGGATTTCTCGTTATGAAACGGGCAACAGGCTTTGTACTCGCGGCCGGCTTTTTTCAGCGGCACGCGCGCGCTGATGATCTCCACGATATCCGAGCGCGATACGAGTTCGTCGAGAAACGAGTCCGGAATTCGGCCGGTCATGGACCGTCCCCCACGTGGAATACTCGGGCGGACTCTTAAGGCTATCCGCCCAGTTTGGCTTTGATCTTCGCCCCGACGGCGCCCATGTCGGCACGGCCTTGCGCCTTGGTCTTGATGATGGCCATGACCTTGCCCATGTCCTTGATGCTGGCGGCGCCGGTGGCCGCAACGGCCTCACTGATCAGGGCGTCGAGTTCCGCGGCGCTCAGCTGCGAGGGCATATAGCCCTGCAACAAGGTGATCTCCGCGGCTTCCTTGTCCACCAGGTCCTGGCGGTTGCCGGCCTTGAACTGCTCCACCGATTCCTTGCGCTGCTTGATCATTTTCTCGAGGACGGAGAGCACCTGCGCATCATCCAAGGAGATGCGCTCATCGACTTCACGCTGCTTGATGGCGGCGGTGATCATGCGAATCACGCCAAGCCGCTCCTTCTCGCCGGAGCGCATCGCCGCCTTCATATCGTCGGTAATTCGTTCTTTGAGCGTAGCCAAACCGCGACCAATTCCCTTAGTAGGAAGGTCGTGACGGGGCTGCCGCCGGCGGACTGGCTGGCTGCTGTCCGGTGCCGCGCATGTTCTCGCGCGACAGGCGCTTCAAGTGCCGTTTCACCGCAGCGGCCTTTTTTCGCTTACGTTCCTGGGTCGGCTTCTCGTAGAATTCACGGCGCCGCAGCTCGGTGAGGACGCCCGC